>Ga0209097_10000009_pt1 | contig 331047 bp, 308 predicted proteins | sample AD_UKC052_MetaG_FD_184419 | JGI IMG/M metagenome (GOLD analysis project Ga0209097, IMG submission 184419) | Active sludge microbial communities of municipal wastewater-treating anaerobic digesters from USA - AD_UKC052_MetaG (SPAdes) (version 2) | ecosystem: Engineered > Bioreactor > Anaerobic...
CCCACCCTGGTCAACCCCATCCCCGACCAGACCGCCACCGAAGACCTCGCCTTCAGCTACACCTTCCCCGCCGACACCTTCAACGACGTGGACGCCACCGACACCCTCACCTACACCGCCTCCACTCCGGCCTGGCTGACCTTCACCCCCGGCACCCGCACCTTCTCCGGCACCCCCACCAATGCCGATGTGGGCGTGCATACCATCACCGTCACGGCTACCGATCTGTCATTGGCCACCGTCACCGACACCTTCCTCATCACCGTCCTCAACGTCAACGATGCCCCGGTTCTGAATCAACCCCTGGTGGATCAGACTGTTCAGGCTGAATCGACCCTCACCTACACCTTCGCAGCCAACACCTTCATCGACATCGATGCTGGAGATTCACTGACCTACACGGCCACCAGCACCGCCTGGCCCGCCTGGCTGACCTTCACCCCCGGCACCCGCACCTTCTCTGGCACCCCTACCAATGCGGATGTCGGCGTATCCACCATCACTGTGATTGCCACCGATCTCAGCGCCGCCACAGCCACAGGCAGCTTCACCATTACGGTCACTTTCCTCAATCATGCGCCTGTGGTGGTAACGCCCATTCCCGATCAAACGGCTACGGAAGATGTCGCATTCAACTTCACCTTTGATATCAACACTTTCGATCCGAATGACTCCGGCCAATCTCTCACCTATACCGCATCCCTTTCAGATGGCTCGCCGCTGCCCGCCTGGCTGACCGCCGCCCCCAACGGAACGGCCAGCCGCGATTTTGCAGGCACGCCTGCCAATGCAGATGTCGGCACCTATACCATCCGTGTCACGGCGACAGATGATGGTTCACCCCAGCTTCAGGTCACCGATACTTTTGTCCTCACCGTGCTGAATGTCAATGATGCGCCAACTCTCACGGCCGCCATCCCTGATCAATCTGCCTATGAGGGCCTCCTGTTCGACTTCACTTTTGCAGCGGGCACCTTCACTGATGATGATGTTACCAACACCATCACGTACACCGCCACCCATGAGGATGGCTCCCCACTGCCTGCCTGGCTGACCACCGTGCCTGCCGGCACAACAGCCCGCCAGTTCAGCGGCACGCCTGCCCATTCAGATATTGGCACCTTCACAGTTCTTGTCACGGCTGATGATGGTTACGGCGGCACGGCTACCGGCACCTTCACCATCACTGTGTACCTTGAGCCAAATGAGATCCCCGTGAACCATGTTCCCACCGGAACCGTGACGGGCTTTGAAGACCTGCCGTTGACCTTCCCGGCGACTTCAGCCAACGCCATCTATATCACGGATGATTCAGGCACGGCCACCATTCTGGTGTCTCTGGCAGCTGAAAATGGCACACTCAGCCTGAATGGCACATCCGGATTGAGCTTTACCTGCCCAACCTGCAGTGGCGATGGCACCAATGATGCCAGTATGGCCTTTACCGGCACGCTCGCAGATATCAATACCCACCTCGACGGATTGACCTTCCTGTCAACCCTCAACTACAATGGTTCCGCCACCATCACGCTTATCACCAATGATCAGGGCAATACTGGCGGCGACGGCACGCCTGAATTGGCCACCAGCACCATCACACTCAGTATCCAGCCCGTTAACGACGCGCCATCCTTCACAGCCGGCCCCAACCAGACCGTCAATGAGGATTCTGGAGCGTATACGGTGGATAACTGGGCCGCAGGTATATCCCCCGGCCCCGCAGATGAAGCCACGCAATCCCTGGCCTTCGTGGTCACCAATAACAATAATGCCCTCTTCACCGGGCAGCCCGGCGTCACTGCTGCCGGCATGCTCTACTATGAACCTGCGCCTAACGCCTTCGGCTCAGCCACCGTGCAAATCACGCTTGTGGATGACGGCGGCACTGCCAACGGCGGTCAGCAGGCCTCCGCGCCGCAGTACATGGTGATCACGGTCAATCCAGTCAACGATGCGCCATCCTTCACGCCGGGCTCCAATCAAACTGTCCTGGAGGATGCCGGCCCGCAGACCATCGCAAGCTGGGCCACCGGCGTTTCAGCCGGACCGGCCAACGAGGCCAGCCAGACCCTGAATTTTGTCACCAGCAATACGAACAACGCCCTCTTTGCAGTTCAGCCCGCCATTTCCAGCGCTGGAACCCTCACCTATACACCGGCAGCGAATGCCTTTGGCGCGGCCGTCGTCACCACCGCCCTCCACGATAACGGTGGCACAGCCAACGGCGGCGTGGATACCTCACCGGCGGTCACCTTCACCATCACGGTCACCTCGGTGAACGACCTGCCCATTGCCGTGGATGATGTGGCCACGACCGCTCAAAATATCGCCACCTATGTCAATGTATTGGATAATGACAGCGACGTGGAAACCCCCAACGCCGCCCTGATCATCACTGCCGTCACCCAGCCAGCCCACGGCACCGCCACCATCTCAGGCAGCCAGGTCCTTTACACGCCCACCCTGAATTACCTGGGCTCTGATTCCTTCATATACACCATTCAGGATGGCGATGGAGGAACCGATACAGCCAATGTCACCGTCAATGTGGGCGCCTCCAGCACCGGCATCGGACCTGAAGGCGGCACTATCACCTTCGTCAATCCGGAAGGCAATGTCATCACCATCATCATCCCACCAAACGCGGTCACCGAAACCATCAACCTGCGCCTGATCTTCCATGATCTGCTGAATCCCCGTCCCGGTTTTGCCTATGCCAATGTCGCCTTCTCTCTTGAGGTGCTGGTCAACGGCATCGTTCAGCCCGGGTACCGTTTCGCCCTGCCCTTCACGCTGCAGGTCAATTACACAGACGCCACTCTGGGTGCGCTCGATGAAGGTCTGATGAATATTGGCTACTGGGAACCCACGCTTTCTCAATGGCAGGAAGGTACATCAACCTGCTCGCCGCCTGGCAGCGTTTCCCGCAACATGGCGGCCAACCAGTTCAGCCTGCCGGTCTGCCACCTGTCAGAATTCGGCATGTTCAGCAAATATAATGTCTATATGCCGGGCATCCTGCGCAGCTTCCCCGTACTTAACACTGTCAGAGGCAGGGTTACGATGGAAGATGGCACACCGCTTTCCGGCATTATGATCAAAGACGATACCGGGCAATATGCTTACACGGATGCTTCCGGCAACTACCTCATCTATGTCCAGCCTGGCAGCCGGGTGATCACCGCGGTCAGCAGCGATTACCGCTTCTCTCCGCCGTCCATCTCGCTCACCCTCCCGCCAGATCAGGTCAATCAGAACTTTGTCGCCCGCATTGCACCCTATTGCAGCGAAGGCATCGCCAACGGCGGCTTTGAGGAACGGACTGATTGGGAGCTCTCCATCACGGATATCCAGCCTGAATACACCAACGATCAGGTCCATAGCGGCAGCTACGCCATGCAGATCGGCCTGATCCGCGGCCGCAACCAGTACTCCTACTCGTCTGTTCGCCAAAAATTCACCCTGCCCTCGAATGCGGTGGACGCCAACCTTCGCTTCTGGCTCTACACCACCTCCACCGAACCGGATGAAATGCCGCTGCCCGATAGTCCGCTGATAGCAGATCCTCTGGCATTGGATCCGCAAGCTGGAGACGCCCAGTATGTGCTCATCCTAGATGAACAGGGCAATGTGTTGAACGAACTGATTGGCGAACGGACCAACAACCGTTCTTGGAAATATTATGAGTTCGATCTGAGCGACTATAAGGGACGCACACTCACCCTCTACTTTGGCGTCTATAACAACGGTTATGGCGGCATCACCGGTATGTACGTGGATGATGTATCTCTGGAAAAATGCTGGCCCCGCTGACCCCGGCGTTTCAGATGAAAGTTCAACGGCCCCTGAAAATTCAGGGGCCGTTTGCGTTTCTAACGCCTCCGCGCTTTAATACAGGCGCCAGTTGGAATGTCCGATTTATCCCGTCACCTGTTCAACCTCAGGCAGAGCCTGCCCGATATGCGTCAGGTTGTTGATCCAGCGTTTGGAGAGAAATCTGAAAATCGCCACCACGCTCTTGACCAGTTCCTCCGTCATGATGCCCAGATAGACAAAGTAGACCGGAAATTGGAAAAGAAAAGCGCCGGCGAAAGCCATCGGCACGCCCACCAGCCAGACCGAAAGCACATCCACCAGGAATGAAAAGCGCGTGTCGCCGCCAGACCTGAAAATGCCCACAAACATGGTCAGGTTGGATACCCTGATCCACAATGTTCCTGCCGAAACCAGCAGGATTTTGCTGGCATAATCTGTCACAATGGGCGAAACCTTATAAATGGATAGTAAATTCCCGGCAAACAGCCAGATGAGGACCCCCACCCCCATGGCGCCAATGACGCCAATGGTGAGGGACCTTCTGGCATAAGAAAAAGCCTTCTTTTCTTCGCCGGCGCCAATCAGGTTGCCAATCAAAATGCCGCAGGCGTCTGAGATGCCCATGAAAATCACAAAAGCCATGTTTTCAATTGGGCTGACCATGTTAACGGCGGCGATGGCCTCGGTGCTGATATGGGCGTAAGCGATATTATAGGTGGTCACGCCCAGCGACCAGAACATTTCATTGCCAGCCACCGGCAGCGCCCGACTGAGCACGCTCTTGAAGAATTTGAAATCAAAACTCCACAGTTCCCGCCAGCGGGCAGCCGAAGGTAATTGTTTCCAATAAACCAGGCCTAACAAAAGAGTGCATTCTATGGTGCGGGAAATCAACACACCCATGGCGGCGCCATTGACGCCCATCATGGGCATGCCGAACATGCCAAAAATCAGAACATAGCTGATGCCCACATTCATGGTGATGGCGGTCATGCTGGCAATCAGGGGAATTTGCACTGCGCCCACGCTGCGGGTGACCGATGAGTACGTAAAGCCAACACCCATCACCAGATATGAAAACGACACTGTCCGCAGGTAACCGCTGCTGAGAGCAATCACCGTCTCATCGTTGGTGTAAATCCGCATGGCCGCTTCAGGGAAAAAGGCGGAAATGATGAAGAAGAAACTCGCGCCAACCAGACTCATGGCAATGCCAATGCCCTGAGCCTTGCGAATGCTGACCACATCACCCTTACCCCAGAATTGCGCGGTAAAAATGGCGCAGCCGCTGTTGATGCCAAAGAGCAGCAAAATCATCAAAAAGGATATCTGATTGGCCAGCCCCACCGCCGCCACCGACTTCTCGCCCATTTGCCCGATCATCATCGAGCCAATCATGTTTAAAGAAGCCTGGAAGAAATTTTGTAAAATAATCGGCAAAGCAATCTTGAGCAGCCGGTTTAAATACTCGCGATCCATTTTAAAACCATCCACGTTTCTTAAAAATAACAATCATTGTGACTGCAATGGAGATAAACAGGAACCAGGCCCAGGCATATCCCAGAGGCCAGGTCACTTCAGGCAGGTGCTGAAAGTTCATCCCATAAACTCCGGCAATAAATGAAAGCGGCAGAAAAATGGTGGAAACCACAGTCAAAGCTTTCATCACCTCATTCAGCCGGTTGGAGGTGGCCGATAGATAGCTGTCCAGGGTGTTGCCAACAATATCCCGTACGGTGTCCAGCAAATCCTGAATGCGTACCAGATGATCATAAATATCCCGGAAATAGATGCGGCTGGTGCGGTCAATCTGCGGAAAATCATCCCGGCTCAGGCGGTTCAAAATTTCCCGCTGCGGTGTGATGGCCCGCCGCAGGGTCAAAATGACATGCTTCATGGATAGAATGCGCTGTAAAATATTTGGGGTAGGTTTATCAATCACCATATCCTCAAGTTCTTCAATCTCTTCGTCAAGGTGATCGAGCAGAGGCATAAATTCATCCACGAGATAATCCAGAATAGTATGACAGAGGAAGTCCGGGCCGTTGCGAGCCAGCCGATCATCTCTCTGCAGCCGCTCCAAAGTTTTTTGAACTGGTGTCATCTCTTCATCTAAATAGGATGTCACCAGGTAATTGTGTCCCAGAAACAAATTCAACTCTTTGGTTTCCAATTCTTCACCATGGTCCGTGCAGTGAAGGGCATGCAAAATAAGGAAAATATACGTGCCAAAATCATCCACCTTGGGCGGCTGGTACCCAATGCTGATACAGTCTTCCACCGAAAGGGGGTGGAAATGGAACGTGTTCGACAGGACCTGCTCCACTTCTTCAGGTGTGGTCTTTTCTAGGCTGACCCACACAAAAGCGCCTGGACGATTGACCAGCGCTTCAATCTCATCCAGGGTGTGATCAAAAGATGGGGCTTCAGTTGGTGGAAAATAAATGATCCTGATCATGTCAGCATCCCTTTCTGGTGGTATACTGTGGTCTATTCTACCCCATCCAGAGGCTTCCGACAATGAAACCAGTTCACATCCTGCTTATCATCACCCTCTTCCTCGGCTTTTTCACCGCCTTACCCCAGCCCGCTCAGGCCGATTCAACTAATGTGATCTTTCTGCCTGTCATTTTTCAACCCTGGGCTCTGTCCCCTGTCCTTCAGGCCCCCACCGACGGCGCAGTTCTGAGCACCCTGGCCCCCGCTTTTGATTTTGACCCCGGAACCACGCCTGCGGGAACCAATTCCTGTCTCAAACTGGGCCAGTCCACCCCTCTCTCCACCTGCACCTTTGAATGGACGGGCACCAGCACCACTCATTTCCAAATTGACGATAATCTGGCACCAGCAACCACCTATTTCTGGCAATTTTGTTCCACCAACACCGGTCAGCGCACCTACCCGCGCTGCTCTCCCACCTTCAGCTTCACCACGGCGCCGGCTGGCGGTGTTCTGCCAGATGAAGTAAAGCTCGAATGGCCCGAACCGGGCGGCAACACCGTGCTGCCCGGCTATGCCAACCGCTGGCACGCCACACCCGGCGCTATTCAATACTTTTTGACTTACCACAATACTGATATGAGTTTCAATTCTTTTACTTACCTGGTCTCAGAAAACCGCTATCAACCTAAATGGGATTATCCCGAATACCGGAAAATCGGGCACCGTTTTGAATGGTTTGTCCGCGCCCGCAATGAATATGGCTGGGGACCCAATTCGGAAGTCTGGATTTTCCAGGTTGATTATTAACAGAATAAGAGAAAGCCCCCCGGTTTTTCGGGGGGCTTTTTTGCGTTTATTCTGTCAGGCGCTGGATCAATTCCTGCTTGGCATGGTCTGCCCGGTCGTTATCCACCTGGCAGGTGCCTGCTCCGGCATGTCCGCCGCCGCCGTATTCCAGCATCAGCGGTCCAATATTGACTTTCGAAGTGCGCTTGAAAATGGATTTGCCTACCGCAAACACGGTGTTCTGCCGGTTGCGCCCCCACATCACATGCATTGAAATTTCAATTTCTGGGAACAGCGCGTAAATCATGAAGCGGTTGCCGGCATGAATCACTTCCTCATGCCGCAGTTCCAGAACGCCCAGGTTTTTGTGCAAGGTGGTGCAGCGTTTGATCTGTTCCTTGAACAGTTCTTCCTGATCGAAATACATATCCACCCGCTCTTTGACATCCGGCAGGGCCAAAATATCATCTATATCATGATTCTGACAATACTCAATCAGGTCCATCATCAGGGTGTAATTGGACACCCTGAATTCCCGGAAGCGCCCCAGCCCGGTGCGCGCATCCATCAAAAAGCTCAACAGTTCCCACCCTTTCGGTTTCAGCACATCCTCAATGGTATATTGTGCCGAATCTGCCTTATCCACCGCCGCCATCATAGCCTCAGAGACTCGTGGAAAAACGGCTTTTCCGCCAAAATGGTTATACACCACCCGGGCAGCCGAAGGCGCATGCGGATCAATAAACCGGTTATTCTTAATCTCCCGGATGCGCAGCAATTCGCTTTCATGGTGATCAAATGACATATGTACGGCAGGATGATATGGCAGGTTGGTGGTGATGTGATTCTCATTCAGTTCAATCTTGCCATCCTGGACATCTTTGGGATGGACGAAGGTGATTTCGCCAATCAGCCCCTGCTGCCGCAGCAGCACTGCGCACACCAGGCCGTCCATATCACTGCGGGTGACAAGATGATATTTTTTCTGTTCTCCAGCCATGGGGGACCTCCAAAAAAACGAGAAGTGGTGCGAATGGGTTATGAATCCTGATATTCCGAAATCAGGCTTTCCAATATCTTCCGGTCAGTTTGATCAAGAGATTCGATTTTAAAACCTGTGGCAAAAAGGTCCGGGTTAACATCTGCCTTAAACCAGACGCTGTGAGCCTCAAAATCAAGCCGTTTTTTGCCCATGAATTCTTCAGGAAATTCCATTCTGAATTTTAAGGCTGTGTTGATTGGGATAGGATGATCGCTGAGAAGCAAAAAACCCTCCGGGGAAATATCCACCATATTTCCCAGCAATTCTCCCGTGTCGCGGTTAAAAACCCGGAGGTAATGAATCAAATGGTTTCGTGTGAGTTTCCTGCGCTCGTCCATAAAATGATCCTCCTATCACTCATAATTATAGACAAGTGCGGGGTACACTGCAAGCGATTTTAAAACCAAAAAACAGCTGCATCTTCCAGCAGCCGTTTTTTATGCTTCATATTTTCTGGCAGAAGAAAGTAGCAGTACCGAGATACCTCTGCGGCGGTGATATTCCCTCATCAATCTCTGCCAAACAGGCTGATACTCTCAATATGATACGTTTGAGGGAACAGATCGAACGGCGCAATCTCCTCCATGCGGTAACCCGCCTGAATGAGAAGCCGGGCATCCCGCGCCAGGGTCGCCGGGTCGCATGAGACATAACCGATAGTCCTGGGGTTCAGCTTAATGACCGCTTCCAGGGCCGGCCGCGCCATGCCCACCCTCGGCGGATCCACCAGCACCACATCCGGCCGGTAATCCAGCCCCGGCAGCACTTCTTCTGCCGCGCCCATAAACAGGGAAATGTGCTCAAAGGCGTCCAGGTTGGTGGCAAAGTCTTCGCAGGCCGATTCAGCCAGTTCAATACCGGCCAGGTCGCCCACTTTCTCAGCCAAAAATGAGCTGAAAAGGCCCACGCCGCAATAAACCTCCAGCAGACGGGTCTGAGGGGTCAGCGGCAGGCGGTTCAAAAGATGATCCACCATGCGGGCCGCCTGACCGTTGTTGACCTGGAAAAAGGAGCCCGCAGAAACCTGGAACCGGCGGCCTTTCACTTCCATCTCCAGGGCAGCGTCTCCGGCCATCACTTTTTCATCATCTGGCCCGCGGTAAACCGCGGAAAGGCTCATTTCAACCGTTAATTCAGGCGGAACCGGATCATTGCCCTCCAGCACCAGCATCACATCCTCCACGCCCATGCGCAGCCCCACCCGCTCGAGCCCTGGCACAGCTTCAAAATCGAACTGCGGCCAGATGCCGTTCAACAGCGGATCCGGCAGGTGGCATTCTTTGACCGCCACCACCTGGTTGGACTCGGCCCGTTCAAAACCCAGCCGGCCTGCGCCGTCAATGTGAAATTGCACATGGTTGCGGTAATTCCAGCAGGCTTCCGAGGGCGTCACCGGTCGGACAGGAGGATCCTTAATTTCTCCAATGCGTTCCAACTGCTCGCGTAAAATGGCCTGCTTGGCAGCCAGCTGCGCCTCATAAGACATGTGCTGGTAATGGCAGCCGCCGCAAACCCCAAAATGAGGGCAGCGCGGTTCGATGCGCTCTGCGGAGGGCTTCAGCACCTCCAGCAGTTCAGCCCGGGCAAAACCGCGCTTTTCCTGGGTCAACCGGGCTCTCACCTTTTCTCCGGGCAGGGCAAAAGGCACAAAAACCGCGCGGCCATCCTCCAGCCGGCCCATCGCCCCCCCGCCGTAGGCCAGGGTCTTCAGTTCCACTTCGACTACTTTTTGTTCAGCCATGCCTCACCTCAAAGAAACAAAACTGACAGGCCTGCCTGATGGCGGCCTGTCAGAACACAGGTATATGGGGCGCGATTTAGCGGAGAATAAACGAAAGAACCACCAACACAACCAGGAAAGAGGCGGCCAGGACGCCAATCCGCTTCAAATCTTTGATCACGGGCGTGTAATCAGGGTTGAATTCTGTGGTCAGGGTGCGGCGGATGGCCGGCTGCGCGGTTTCAGCGCCAGCGGTCACGGTTGCGGCGGTTTCCATATCAGAAACATTGCTTACATTGCGGCGAATTTTCTTTGCCATTCAAAATCTCCTCAAATAAATTACTGGCTGCTTTGCAGTTCAGCCGAAATCACAATTCTGCGGTTATCCACCAGGCGCGGATAACAGGAAATCAGGGTCAATGTGGCGTTGCTTGAAGGCGCCATCACATCCACCTGGGTAGGCATCACCACCTGTGAGTTGCTCACAATGTAGGTGTACTGCTTTTGCTGTGTGTAAATGATCACCTGATCGCCCACTTTGAGCTGGTCCAGATCGCGGAAGATCTCGCCATAAATATCATTGTGAGCCGATAATACCAGGTTGCCCTTTTGTCCCGGGTTGGCAGAGCCAATGTGCTGACCCACGCCGCGTCGGAGCTGTTCCCAACCGTCGCCCTGCACCACCGGAGCATAAACGCTGATGGCGGGAATCTGGATGCGGGTCGCCTGTTCCACGCCAGGGGTTGGAATGGGAATCTCAGCCTGAGCCTGAACCAGCGGGCGCAGGTGTTCTGGAATTTCATCATTGTTAAAGGTCGCCTTGCCATCCACGGCCGAAATGGAGTGCCCTGAGGGCAGCACCACCGCCGAAATGATGGGGGTGGGGGTCAGCGTGGGCATCTGCCAGGCAGAGATGGCTTCTTGGTTGATCTCGCCCAGCATACTCACCCCTGAAAGCAGCACCAAAACAATGCCAATGACGGCGGCCACTTCCACCAGCAGCAGCAGGCCGTCCCACAGCTTCATCCGCTGCCGCGGTTTGCGCACCACCACAGCCGGTTCGGCGGCAGTTTCGCCAGGCACCACTTCGGTGCGCGCGTTGCTGATGCCCGGCTGGGGGTCTGGGGCAACCACAATCACCCGTCCGGTGCGCCTGAAAAATTCCAGGCGGTCCCGCCGGGTGGAACGGCGTTTTTCAATGAGCAGTTGCCGCAGCTCATCTACCGTCAGATCGTCAATGGAGCGTTGCTTTGCAACCATTTTGCTGCTGCACCTCATTCACATTCCGGCATATTATACCCCAAATTCGCATTCCCGCCCCAAATTCCGCCTCATTAATCCCTGTCTGCCTGGAGAAATTGAGGAAAATTGGGGGCTTGCCAAATTTCGAATGAGCATGTATAATACGCATCACTCCGGGCGCGTAGCTCAGTTGGTTAGAGCGTTGCGTTGACATCGCAAAGGTCGGGGGTTCGAGCCCCTCCGCGCCCACTCCATATAAACGCTTTGACCGGGACAAGTAGCCGGTTCAAAACCGACAGGGAGAGAAAGCCACCGACTGAGAGCTTTCTCCGGCAGCTGAACCAGTGAATACCACCCGCGAGCGGACACCTGAACAGAGATCATCTCTCAATAAGGGCTCCGGCGGCACCGTTATCAGCCAATAACAAGATGCCCTCCCCATTCTATTGAGGAAGGTAATCTGGGTGGAACCACGTGAGTTTTCCTCTCGTCCCAGCAGGATGAGAGGATTTTTGTTTTTTTATCAAAGGAGGACGCTATGCCCGAAATGAAACATGCAGACTATCACGAAAGCCAGCTTTACCGCATCCGCCACTCGGCTGCCCATGTCATGGCGCAGGCCGTGCTCGAACTTTTCCCCGGCGGCAAGGTGACCATCGGCCCCGCCATTGAAGAAGGTTTCTATTATGATTTTGACCTTCCCCGCACCGTCACTCCTGAAGACCTTCAAGCCATTGAAAAACGCATGCGCCAGATCATTGCCGGCAATTTCCCCTTCGAACGCCGGGAAGTCTCAGCAGAAGAAGCCCGCAAAATCTTTGCCGACCAGCCCTACAAACTGGAACTGATTGACGGGCTTGAATCGGGCGGTCTGGATGAAAACGGCAATCCGCTGACGGAAAAGCCTGTCATCTCCACCTATACGCAGAATTCCTTCACGGATCTCTGCCGCGGCCCGCATGTGGAGCGCACCGGCCAAATCAACCCCGCTGCCATCAAGTTGATGTCGGTGGCGGGCGCGTACTGGCGCGGCGATGAAAACCGCCCCATGCTGCAGCGCATTTACGGCACCGCCTGGGAAAAACCGCAGGATCTGGAAGACTACCTGTGGAAACTTGAAGAAGCCAAAAAGCGCGATCACCGCCGCCTGGGCAAGGAACTGGGCCTCTTCTACTTCTCGGAAGATGTCGGCCCGGGCCTGCCCCTCTTCACCCCCAAAGGCGAAATTGTCCGCCACCTGATGGAAGACTATGTGCGCGATGTGCAGACCCGCTACGGCTTTCAACATGTCTGGACCGGTCACCTGGTGAAGGAAGACCTCTATAAGCGCTCCGGCCACTACGATAATTACAAGGATGCCATGTTCCCGCCCATGGTGGATGAAAATATTGCCTTCCGCCTGAAGCCGATGAACTGCCCCAGCCACATGACCCTCTTCCGTGAGATGGGCCGCCATTCCTACCGCGAAATGCCCATGCGGTTCGCCGAATTTTGCACGCTCTACCGCTATGAGAAGACCGGCGAACTGAGCGGCCTCACCCGCGTCCGCTCGCTGACCCAGGATGACTGCCACACCTTCTGCACCGAAGAACAGATCGAAAGCGAATTTTCACTCGATCTGCAGGTCATCAAGGAAGTGCTGCTGCGCTACCGCTTTACCGATTACAAGGTGCGCCTCTCGCTGCGCGGGCAGGGAGGAAAATTCGTTCAGGATGATGAAAAATGGGGCAAGGCCGAAGCTGCTCTGCGCGCCGCCCTCGATGCCAACGACATTGAATACTTTGAAGCCGCCGGTGAAGCTGCCTTCTACGGCCCCAAAGCCGATTTCATGGCCCGCGATGTGCTCGGCCGTGAATGGCAGCTTTCCACCATCCAGGTGGATTTCATCCAGCCCTCGCGCCTGGGCCTCTCCTACATCGGCGAAGACGGCCAGGAACATATTCCCGTCGTGCTGCACCGCGCCGTCACCGGCTCCACCGAGCGATTCCTCGGTGTGCTGATTGAACATTTTGCCGGCGCCTTCCCCATCTGGCTTTCGCCGGTTCAGGCGGTCATCATCCCCATTGCCGACCGCCACCTGGAATATGCCCGCAAACTGGCCGCGGAGCTGCGCGCTGACGGCCTGCGCGTGGAGGTGGACGAACGCAGTGAACGCATGAACGCCAAGATTCGCGATGCTCAGAACCAGAAGATCCCTTATATGCTGGTGGTGGGCGACAAGGAAGCTGAAAACCGCCAGGTGGCTCTGCGCCTGCGCGGCGGCGAGAACCCCGGCCCCATTTCCGTGGAAGACTTCCTCAGCCGCGCCCGCAAAGAAATCGCCGACGGCATCTAAAAATTGATTGACAGAGTAGGCCTGATTGTGGTATCATCAGGCCTACTCAAAAGCCGTTATTCGGACGGTCTTTGTTTTGTCTGTCAAAAAGGAGAACACTATAAGCACAACAGGTTTTCGGGTAAATGAAATGATCCGCGTTCCAGAGGTCCGGCTGATTGGCGCACAGGGTGAAAACGTAGGCGTGGTCGCCATCGATCAGGCTCTGCGTATGGCTCGTGAAGCTGAATTGGACCTGGTGGAAGTTGCGGCTGGTGCGACACCGCCTGTTTGCCGCATTATGGATTTCGGCAAGTTCCTTTATGAACGCACCAAGAAGGAACGCGAAGCCCGTAAGGCGCAAACCAAAATCGAAGTCAAAGAGATCCGCCTGCGCCCCAAAACCGGCGAAGCTCATCGGGGTTTCAAAACCCGCGACGCCCGCGGCTGGCTGCTGGAAGGCATGAAAGTCCGCGTCACCATCCGCTTCCGCGGCCGCGAAATCACCTACCCCGAACTGGCCCTTGAAGACCTGCGGGAAATTGCCAAGGATCTGGAAGATGTGGCCACCGTTGAACTGGCCCCCTCCATGGAAGGCCGTGTGATGACCATGGTTCTGGCCCCGGCCCGCCCTGGCAAAAAGAAAACCCCCGCCCCTGCTGCCGGTGACCCTGCCAAGGAAAAACCTGCTGAGTAGTTCTTTCTGACCCTGTTTAAGCCTGCGGTATGCTGCAAGCTGCCGCAGAATTTTTTTGAGAGGAGTTGCGCTGTGCCCCGTAAAAGTTCTGGAAAATACAAACTGAAGACCCATAAAGCGACCTCAAAACGGTTCCGCTTGAGCGGGTCGGGTGTCCTGATGCGCACCAAAGGTGGCAAGAGCCATCTGCGCCGGCGCACGTCGGATCGCACCAAAGCCCTGTTCGCCGAAATGATCGCGGTGAAGGGCGCTGGTATTATCCGCCGCGTTCGCCGTCTGGCACCTTCCATGAAAGAGTAATCTTTCAATCGCTGTCGTATCCGCTTTTTTTGTGCGGCCGTTGGGTGTAAGCAACTGGTGATACCACCGACGCCCAGGGGTTCGCGAAGGAGAATATCATGACCCGTGTAAAGGGTGGTCCGCAAGGACATCTGCGCCATAAAAAAGTTTTGAAAATGAACCAGGGCTACCATGCCAGCCGCCACCTGCTCTTCCGGCGCGCTAATGAAGCCATGTTGAAAAGCCTCTGGTATGCTTACCGCGATCGTCGCGTTCGCAAGCGCGACCTGCGCAAGCTGTGGATTGCCCGCATCAACGCTGCAGCCCGTCAGAATGACATCAGCTACAGCCGCCTGATGCACGGCCTCAAAGTCGCCGGCATTTCGCTCAACCGCAAAATGCTCGCCGACTTGGCCGTCCGCGATCCCCAGGCCTTCAGCGCCGTGGTTGTTCGTGCAAAGACCGCATAACTCAACCCCCTCTTAAAAAACAAAGCCGGAGATGGTCCCCCACCTCCGGTTTTTGTTTGCCCCATCACCTGCCATCCTTAATCAATTCACATCAGCAAAGTGTTTCAGGGGGTATTGGCGCGAATCAAATCATCAAACGAGGTCATCTGACCAATGGTATCCAGAAAAATTTTCAGGCTGGGCGTAGTCCGCCGCAGCTTCACCACCGCCGGGCCCACCGGGTCGCCGCCCGATGCTCCGGCATCTTCACCGCCCGAGGTGTCGTTGTACTGTCCATAAAACGCAAAATAGGCCTGGTTCAGTTTGCGAATCAGGTAGCCGTTCTCCCAGAACAATTTCCGCCGCATTTCCATAAAGGCTTCGGCCTCTTCCACCTTGCCCGCCGCCAGCAGTTCATCCGCCCTCACCCGTGTGGTATGCATTTCCTTGGTGTATCTGAACACCGGCACAGATGACTCTCCTGCCGGGCGCGGAATGACTTCTTCCGGCACATATTCCGGGTAATAACGCTGCAGCACCTTGATGGAAAGCTCCTTGCCAGCCAGCTCAGCCGTGGTTTCATTCATGGTCGCCAGCGAATTTGACTCCAGGTAGCGCATGCCCAGCGGCCGCACCGTCAGGTAATGGTGCACCCATTCATGGCTCACCACTTCCGCCAGCCAGGCCACATCCCAGGTTTCCATCACCATGGAGGGATATAACGCCAGCCCGCCAATAGGGGTCACCAGAGCCGAGACATCCAGATTTTTGGAAACAGCTTCTTCAATTTCAATCTGTTTTTCCACCGTCAAACCCGGGTTCAGCATCACCACCAGCTTCTTTTCAATCACCGTGCGTGGAGAAATCACCAGCGCCATCGGCAGTTCCGAGACCTTGAACGAAACCGGCACCGGGTTGTCCAGCAGTTCCACCAGTCCCTCTTCGCGGACAATTTCCGTCACCTGGCGCTGTAAAATGCTTTCTGCCAGCGGCTGCAGCTGCGCTTTGCGCGCCTCCTCCTCATCCCGCTGGCGGCGCAAATCGGCGCTCTCAACTGCGGCGTCAGCAACAGCAGGATCCGCATAAATCCGGCTGATCTTGCTGTTCAAAATAGCCACCGTCCGCACCTGATCAATGTAATCCAGCACCAGGTCTTTTTCCTGCGCCGGGGTCAGGTAATTGGGCGCGGCCAGGGCAAATTGCCCCAATTTGTCGTTCCAGGCTGCCAGCGTCCATGAGAGATAGTTGAACTCAATATCCCGCGTGTAAACTGTTACCTGTTCTTCAAACTCAATCGGTCTGACCGTGTCGCGGTGATAAAGTAACACCACGCTCAGCACCAGGCCAATTTGAATCGCCCTATAAATGAAGAAAATCCAGCTTTCAATTTTCTCGCCAACCTGCGCGCGCCAGCTTACCCCGTTCACCTCAGCCATCTCACTCTCCAAACACCTTTTGCACCGCCGGTAAAATAACATCCCAGTTGGGCAGCAAAACCATGGCTCCGCCATCAGTGGTGAAAGGCGTCACCATATCCCGGTTAATCACCATCGTGTCAATGCCGCTGATGCCGCTGCGCAGCAGGGCCAGGCCCAGGCGCGGCCATTCCCACGGCGGCAGGTTGGTATCCACATTCCGCATCACCGCCGCCAGCACACCCGGCAGCTTAAGCCAGGTTTCCGGCGTCATCAACCGCACCAGGGCAGCTTTTAATAACAGCTGCCCATGCGCCATACGATTAAAGTCGTCGCTGCCCTTGCGGTCGCGGACAAAAGCCAGCGCCTGCTCGCCAGTGAGTGTATGTTTGCCTGCTTCCAGACCAGCCGTGGGCTCTTTCAGGTCAACCGTGATTCCCCCCATGGCATCCACAATCTCCACAAATCCATCAAAGCGGAAGCGCAATGTGTATGGAATGTTGACCTTGAAGTACTGCTCCACCACATCTGCGGCAGCCCGCGGGCCGCTGCCTGGCTCGTTGATCTCAGCAAAGAAATGGGCAGCATTGATACGGTTTTCACCCACGCCCGGCAAGGCCACCCACAGGTCGCGGGGAATGGACACCATGCCCACTTTTCCCTGAAAGGGTGCCGCCGTGGTAAGGATCATCGTATCGCTGCGCCCCATATCCGTCCCCTCCGGCGAGCGGTCAATACCCAGAATCAGCAAATTGATGCGAAATGGCGCCAGCAGCCATGCCGCCAGGCCAATGATCATCACCGTCAGCACGGCAGTAATGAAAGAACAACCCAATTTTTGTTTCATTTTCTCCTATCCATGTTCATGGCGGTGATGCAGATCCGGGGTGTGGGCATGGCTGTGCTCCAGGGCAGCATGACTGTGTTCGTGAGCATGTTCGCCTTTGATCACCGCCGGATCGTGAGCCTGGTGTGCATGCTGGTGATGCTCATCATGTACATGCCGGTGATGGTGCGTTTCAACCGCATGCACATGGCTGTGCGCGTGATTTTCTGAAACCAACACCCATACCCCTGCCACCATCAATACCGTGGCCGCCAAAAATACCAGGGTCAAATTATCTTTGAATAGTATAAATGAGAGAACTGCTCCCATGAATGGTGCCGAAGCAAAGAGGGCGCTGGTGCGGGCGGCGCCAAGCTGGCGCATGGACAGCACAAACAGGGTGATGCTGGCGCCGTAGCTCACCGCGCCCAGAGCCATGGCCGCCAGGGCCGCAGGCACGGATGGAAAAACCTGTCCGCTGATCAAACTCAAAATCATCGAAAATGCAGCCGCGCCCAGGCCTTTCACCGCCACAATCAACAGCGGGTTGTGAGCAGAAATCTGGTTGGTAAAATTATTATCCAGCCCCCATAGAAAACAGGCGCCCAGCACAGCCAGTGCCCCCAGCGAAAAACCCCATTCACCGGAACTGCTCCACGAAAGGAGGATGACCGCAATGGTGATCAAGACAATGGAAATCACAGTTTTTCGGCCAATGGACTCTTTGAAAAATAAATAGGCAATCAAGGCCGTCGCCACGGTCTCAAAGTTCAAAAGCAGAGCCGCCAGCGCAGCCGGGGTTATTTTCAAACCAGCCATCAATAAAATCGGAGCCCCCACCCCACCAGCCAGCACAGCCCCCGCCAGCCAGGGCCAGTTCGCGCGCCCCAGCTTCGCTTCCTGCCCGGGTTTGAAAATCCACCGTGAAGCCAGCGCAGCGCTCAAGCCGCTGCCCAGGTAAAGCAGCGCTGCCATGGGGATTGGGTCCACATTATCCAGCAGCAGTTTTGCCAGGGGCGCACTGGCCCCAAAAAGGCCGGCTGCCAGCAGAGCCATCCAGATGGATATATTTTTATTCTTTTGCATGCTTCCTCCATGGGTTATTATACCCTCCAATACGCTCTCCATGAGCACTTGGTATATAATGGGGTTAACTTGGAACCAATCCTTTGTTCGGAACGTCTGTTATATAACGCAATAAAATGCAGCCTGTTTTTAGGCCGCCTTCACTCAAGGAGCTGAACATGAAAGAAAAGCGCTTTTCACCCACGCTGCGATCCCTTTTTGGCCTCATGCTGACGATCCTGCTGCTCACCAGCCTGGCCTGCAACCTGCCCGGCCTGGGCGGACCCACTGCCGTGCAAACCACGCCTAAGGCAGCCGAAGATGCCACCAAAGCAGCGCTCAACCAAAATCTGCCCACGGCCATTCCCACCCCTGTTCAGCCCACGCGAACGCCGCGCCCCCGCCCCAACCTGCCTCCGGCTGTCGCTGAATCCAACCCTTCCGTCAACAGCGAAATCCCTGTCAAAGGCCCCATCGCCATCATTTTCAACCAGGCCATGGATCAGCGCTCTGTGGAAGCAGCCATCGAAATGAAACCCCTGATTCAGGGCGCCTTTGCCTGGGCTGATCAAATGACTCTTCTCTTCACCCCCGACCAGCCCCTGCTGCCCAAATCTGAGCTGGAACTCACCGTCAACACCTCGGCGAAGGCCACCAACGGCCTCAGTTTCACCGCACCGGTGACCCTCAAATATCGCACCGGCGGCCCGCTGGAAGTGATTTCCGTCCTTCCAAAAAACGGGGCCACAGAAGTGGACCCGGCTTCTGCCGTGGTGATGGCCTTCAGCAAGCCGGTTGTTCCCTTTGGTGAACGGGTCAAGGAACCCGTGCCTTTCCGCCTGGATCCGCCGGTGGAGGGCCGCGGCGAATGGCTCAATACCAGCACCTATATCTTCTATCCGAAACCCGCCCTGGCTGGCGGACAGACCTACCGCGTCATCCTTACTCCGCCCCTTCAAGCCACCGACGGCATGCCGCTTTCGGATGCCACCCCCACCGAATGGGGCTTTTCCACCCTGGTTCCCCGCATTGTGGAAATCAACCCTGACGCCGCCTGGCGCCTCGATCAGGAAATCAGCGTGAAATTTAACGTGGCCATGGATCCTGACAGTGTGGCTGCCAATTCAGGCATGATCGGCAGCAATGGGCAAAGCGTTCCAGGTTCCTACACCTGGGAGCCAGGCAATGCAGCCTTTGTGTTCAAGCCCAACAACCTCCTGGCCCGGGATACGGAGTATACCTTCACCATCAGCGGCGCTGCCCAGGCGCGCGGCGGCGTGCCCCTCGAATCTGGTTCAGCCCTGACTGAACGCACCGTACCCAATTTTGCCCTCAATTATTCCTCACCGAATAATGGCGAAATGGTTAAATCTTATGGCTCCTCCTACGGCAATGTCAGCTTCTTCTTCTCTGCGCCAGTAAACAAGCGCCAGCTGGAAAAATTCATCACCATCAACCCGCCTCTTGGCGACCCCAGCTACTATGTCAATGGTGATACAGAGCTGTCAATCGGCGGCACGTTTGAACCCAGCACCCAATACACCTTTACTCTTTCACGCAATCTCACCGACCAGTGGGGGCAGGCATTGGGTAACGACATGACCTTCACATTTTATTCCCCCGCCGCCCAGCCTAACCTTATCACCATGAGCAGCCAGAGCGGCTCGCGCATGAGCACCCTGCTGCCAGATGAAAACTCCATCTCGGCTCTTTCAACCAATATCAGCTCCATGCGCATCACTGTCGGCAAAGTGCCCATGAATGACTTGCAGGATCTGATTTCGCCCAGCAATTACGATGTCTTTCAAAATTATGTCCCGCCGCAGCCAAAATCATGGATCTTCAGACCCGGCACGCCTGCTGACCAGAGCACGAACATCCGCATTCCGCTCACCGAAGACGGCTCTCTGCTCTCGCCAGGCGTCTATTATATGACCATCCAGCCGGCGGAAACCATTGGCTGGCTCTATAACGGCGTCATACGGCAGCTGGTTGTGGTGTCTCCCTACCACACCACACTTAAATTGAGCTCAAACCAGGTGGTTGTCTGGGGAATGAACCTGCAGGATGGCTCCCCGATGGCTTATGCGCCCATCTCAGTCTACAATGCCAATAACCAGCTCATCGCCAGCGGTTCAACGGACGAACAGGGCTATCTGCAAACCAGCATGGATCCCAATATCAGCAATGAGGGCGCCTATTTCACCTACGCCATCTACAATGACCCTAACACCGGCGCTTTTGCCCTGGCTTCCTCCGATTGGTCCTCACAGGGCGTTTACAGCTTCGGCCTGCCCATCGACTGGGACGGCGGGGGCCTCGAAGCCTATCTTTACTCAGACCGGCCCATCTACCGTCCTGGACAGGTCATTTCCTTCCGCGGTATTGTCCGCAACCGTGACAACGGCCGCTACACGCTGCCCCCCAACACCCGCTACCGCTGGCAGATCACAGGTGATGGCGGCATGTCGGGCGACAGCCCAGTGCTGATTGAACAAACAGCCACCCTCGATCCCTACGGCGCTTTCAGCGGGCAGTTCACCCTGCCGGCCAGCGCCTCGCCGGGGTACTATCACATTCAAATCCTACCGGCAGATACAAAGGGCTATTCCTTTGGCAGTCTGCTGGTCAAGGTCGCCAATTACCGCAAGCCTGAAATTGACCTCTCCCTTAGCCTCTCTGCAGAACAGGTTCGCTTTGGTGATGGTCTGCAGGCCCATTTAAACGCCCGCTACTATTTTGGCGCCCCGGCAGCCAATACCAACGTCACCTGGACCCTCTATTCGCACAGCACCAGTCTCTACCTGCCCAATTATGTAGTGGGGATGGAAGATTACAGCTGGCTGCGTCCTTCATGGGATTATAATTTTGAAAGTGAATTGGGGCAGTGGGTGGCCAACGGCACCGGCATGACTGATGCAGAAGGCAACCTGGCTCTGAATCTATCTCCTGAGGATCTGGTATCCAACGGCCCCAGCGGACGCCGCAAGCTGACCCTGGAAATGACGGTCGTTGACCAGAACAACCAGCCGGTCAGTGTCCGTGCATCAGCCCTTCTCAACCCTGAAACCTTCTACATCGGCATCCAGAGTGATAAATGGATCAGCTCAACCGGCGAACCGATCATCTTCACCCTGCAAACGGTCGATTGGCAGGGAAAACCCAATGGCGGACATCCGATCGAAGCTGTCTTCTCAAAAATCAAATGGGAAGATGACGGCACCGGAAGCATCATCAGCGTTGCCACCCCGGTCAGCAGCGCCAGCCCAACCACGGATGGCTCTGGCATTGCTGTGCTGGCCTTCACCCCTGAAAGCGCCGGCACCTACCGGTTGGACGTGAAAAGCGGCAACGCTCAGAGCCAGCATACCGTTTGGGTGCAGGGTCGCGGCGGTGCCTCCTGGCCCTCCACCCCCGATAAGAAGGTCCGCCTGATGGCCGATGCGGATAATTACGAACCGGGTGACACTGCCAAAATCTTCGTTCCCAATCCCTTTGGGCGTGATGTGCCTGCCCTGATTACCCTGGAACGCACCAATGTCCTCTCACACCGCTTCGTTACCATCTCTGAAGGCGGCAGCACCATTGAAGTGCCTCTCACCACAAATGAGGCGCCCAATACCTTCTTCTCAATTGTCATGCTTGGCCGCAACATGCAGGGCAGCCTCGATTTCCGCCAGGGCTACATCAACCTGGTGGTTGACCCGCGCGATCTGCTCCTGAACGTGAACCTCACCGTCACGCCTGAGCAGGCCGTTCCCGGGCAGGAAGTGACCGTCCGCCTGGATGTCACCGACAGCGCTGGAAACCCTGTTCTGGGTGAATTCTCCATGTCCGTAGCCGATAAAGCCGCTCTGGCTCTTTCTGATGCGAATTCACAGCCCATCCGCGATGCCTTCTATGATATTCAAGGTCTGGGTGTGCGCACTTCTCTGGGCATGGCAGCCTATGCCCGCGGACTGGAAACCGCTGCCCCCATGGGCGGCGGGCGCGGGGGCGGCGGCGGTGATGTGATGCCGGCCCCCACCTTGCGCGAGAATTTCCCTGATACCGCCTACTGGAAAGCCGAAATACTGACCACCAATGGCTCCGCAGAAGTGACCTTCACCCTCCCCGATAATCTGACCACCTGGATCATCGATGTGCGGGGGTTGTCCGAAGATTGCCGTGTTGGCCAGGCGACGGATGAAATTGTCACCTCAAAACCTCTGCTCATCCGCCCACAAACCCCGCGCTTCCTTGTCGCTGGCGATCACGCGCTGCTCTCAGCCGTGGTGCATAACAACACCGGCAACGATGTGGCGGCTGTTGTCTCCCTGGATGCCAACGGCGTGACCCTCGATGCAGGTGTGGCTGTTTCCACCCAGGTGACTGTGCCAGCCAACAGCTTCACCAAAGTGGATTGGTGGGTGACGGCCCAGACCGTGCCTGAAGCCGACCTGATCTTCCGCGTGGAAGCCGGCGACCTGGCTGATTCAGCCCGCCCGCCAGAAGGCAAGCTGCCCATTGAAATCTACCACAGCCCGCAAACCTTCAGCACCGGCGGCATTCTTGGTGAAGGCGGAGACCGTCTTGAATTGATCAACCTGCCCCACACCTATACCCCCACCGGCGGCGAATTGAAAATTGAAATGTCGCCATCCCTGGCCGCCTCCATCTTCCAGGGCCTTGAAGCCCTGGAGGAAACGGATAACCCCGATATGGGCAGCGTGGTCTCCCGCTTCCTGCCCAACCTGGAAACCTACCTGGCCATGCGCAAATTGGCCATCGATGCGCCTGAACTTCAGGCCCGCCTGGAACGCACCCTGGCCAGCAGCGTGCAGGCTATCATCCACGCCCAGAACGCTGACGGCGGCTGGGAATGGTGGCCGCGCTCAACGTACAATTACAACGTCGTTTCCGATCCATATCTCACCGCCTACATCCTCTTCGGCCTGAGCCGCGCCAAAGAAGCCGGGCTGGATATCAATCAATATGTCATGGAGAATGCCACCCGCTTCCTGGTCAATTCCATGGAACCGGTCACCCCGCAGACCGATCAATGGAAAACCGACCGCATGGCCTTCATCCTCTTTGCCCTGCAGTCCGTCAAGACCTACAACCCTGAATATTCCAACCAGCTCTTTGAAAACCGCGCCAACCTGAGCGATTGGGCCAAGGGCCTGCTGGCCCTCACCCTGGTGGCCGAAGGCAGTGCCAATCAGGAGCGCACCACCACCCTGGTCTCTGATCTGCAGTCTACAGCCATCCGATCCGCCACGGGCGTCCATTGGGAAGCCAAAGCAGGCTGGCACAACCCCGGATCCACCATCATGACCTCCGCTATGGTCATCTACACCCTCGGCCGGCTGGAGCCTTCATCTGTCCTGCTGCCCGATGCCATCCGCTACCTGGCAGTCAACCGCAACGCCAGCCGCATGTGGGGTTCGCCCTACGAAACCGCCTGGGTGTTGATGGGCCTCACCGAAGTGATGCAGGGCACCGGCGACCTGCAGGCCAATTTCAACTTCTCAGCTATGCTCAACGATATTCCCATGGCCAGCGGTCAGGCCAGCGGCATCAACTCCCTCACCACCATCCAGGCCCGCGTTCCCCTCAGCGAACTCTATCCTGAAGGACCTAACGCCCTGGTCTTCAGCCGCGATCCTGGCATGGGCCGTCTCTATTACCGCGCCGACCTGCGCGTGGACCGTCCTGCTGAAGCCGCCCAGCCCATTTCTAACGGCCTCAACATCAGCCGCGCCTACTACCTGCGCGGGCAGGACTGCCGCGAGGTGGAATGCAGCCCCATCCATGAAATCAGCCTGCCCGAAGGCAGCCTGCCCCAGCCGGTCACGGTGCGCCTGGTGCTCACCCTGCCGCAGGATATGTTCCACTTCATGGTCGAAGATTTTGTTCCGGCTGGCGCTGAAATCTATAATCCCATCCTGAAAACTTCCCAAAAAGGCGCCGAAGCCCTCCCCGAAGGCACGCCGTTCTTCGACCCTTCAGATCCTTATCTCAACGGGTACGGCTGGTGGTGGTTCCACGAAGCCCAGATCTACAACGATCACATCGCCTGGGCTGCCGATTACCTCCCTGCCGGCACCTATGAGCTGACCTATATTCTCCTGCCTTCCTCTCTGGGTGAGTTCCAGGTCATGCCGGCCCATGCCTGGCAGTACTTCTTCCCTGAAGTGCAGGCCACCAGCGCAGGCGACCGCTTCACCATTACACGCTGATGGAAATGAAACTCATTCCGGTTGGTGATGGCGCCGTCTCCGTCATCTTCGGCAGCACCATTGACCCCATCACCAACCGGCAGGTTCATGCCCTCGCCCGGCGGCTGCACACACAGCCGCCGGAAGGTTTTCTGGCGGCCGTGCCAGGTTACACCACCCTGCTGGTGCAGTATGATTCCCTGTGCCTCTCCAGCCAGGCCTTGCTCGATTGGATAGAGCGCGAAAACCAGGCTGCCAGCCAGGTTGAATTGCCCTCTCCCCGTTTGGTGGAAATACCCGTTCGCTACGGCGGCAGCGCCGGCCCTGACCTCGACCAGGTGGCCGCCCTTCACCAGATGACCACGGATGAGGTCATCCACCGCCATGCTGCCCCCATCTACACCGTATACCTGATCGGCTTTCTGCCCGGCTTTGCCTATCTGGGCGGCATGGACCCCCTGCTGGCCACCCCCCGCCTCTCAAGCCCACGACAGAGCATCCCGGCCGGCTCGGTTGGCATCGCTGGAGCACAAACCGGCATATATCCGCTCGCTTCTCCGGGCGGCTGGCAGCTCATCGGCCGCACAAATCTCACCCTGTTTGACCCTGCCCGCACCCCGCCCACCCTGCTCACCCCTGGCGACGAAGTGAGGTTCATCCATGTGCCCGATTGAAGTCCTTGATCCCGGCTTTTTCACCTCCATCCAGGACCTGGGCCGCCGCAGCTGGCAGCAATGCGGCGTGCCCATTTCAGGCGCCATGGACCCCCTTGCCCTGGCTTCGGCAAATACACTGGTTGGCAATCCTGCCGGCGCCGCCGGGCTGGAATGGACCCTGGGCGGCCTGGCCCTGCGGGCGCATGAAGATACCCTGGTGGCAGCCGCCGGGCGCGGCTTCCGTCTGGAAATTAATGGCTGGGAGATTCCCCTCTGGATGTCGGCTGTGGTCCGCCGTGGTTGGACTGTTCGTGTGTATCATACCGGCAGCGGCTGGGGCTACCTGGCCTTCTCAGGCGGATTGGCGGTTCCTGAAGTGATGGGATCGCGCTCCACCTATATCAAAGGCGGTTTTGGCGGCCTTGACGGCCGCTTTCTGCAGGCAGGCGACCTGGTGGATTTGAACCCGGCCAGCCCCTCGCCCGAACTGGCTGCCCGCAGTCTGCCCGTCAACCGGCGGCCTTCTTACAGTGATGATCTGACCATCGGCGTCATTCCCGGCCCCAAGGCAGATGCATTTACATCTGAAACCCTTGCCGCCTTCTATCAGAGCACCTACACCATCAGCCAGGTGTCTGACCGCATGGGGTTCTGCCTGGACGGCCCGCCGCTGCAGCACATCTCCGGCGCCGATATCCTTTCAGAAGGCACGCTGCCTGGCTGCATTCAGGTGCCGGGAAACGGACAGCCCATTGTGCTGATGCGCGACTGCCAGACCACCGGAGGCTATACGAAAATTGCCACCGTCATTCAGGCCGATTTGCCCCTGCTGGCGCAGCTGCCTCCCGGCAGCGGCCAGGTGCGTTTTAAACCGGTGACTCTAGAAACAGCCCATGCTTTGCATGCCTTGCGCTGGCAAAACGCCACCCAGATATAAAGACCGGGGAATCAAACGTCTATTAGCTGGTTCCCGGCATCTTTGGGTTCCTTGGCAGTGAAAAATGATGATTGAAATACGCCCTGACCGCGGTGGTCAGGGCGTCCACATTCCATCATCCCATTATCTATTCGGGAAACAGTTTGGGCGTCAGGTCAGGCGCAAACTGGCTGACCATGTCATGCGTCAGGCCGTTGTTCTGACAAATCTGCGCATATAAATCCACGGTGCCGCGTTTGCGCCGCACCTGGGTTTCCACTTCCAGTTCCCACAGGCCAAAGCGCTGCGTCCAGCCGCGCTCCCATTCAAAGTTATCCACCAGCGACCAGTAAAAATACCCTTTAATCGGGAAGGAATTGGTCACTCCGCGCCACATCTGGTGAACATGCTGAATCAGGTAGCGCGGCCGCAGCTTATCGCCGCTGTCTTCAACGCCATTCTCCGTCACCATCAGCGGCACCTTGAAGCTGGCGCCCCAGCGCAGAGCCTCGATCATCCCTTCCGGCTCATTGGCCAGGAAGCCGGTGGTCGAAAGTTCCACCCCTTCACGATAATAACGTTTGCCAAAAAGCTGATCGGGTTTGAGCAGATGGAAAACCACCTGGTCGCGGGTGTAATAATTGATTCCCAGGAAATCCTGCGTTCCGGCCACCTCAGGCATGTTCATTTTTTTTATGATGGCGTCAAAACGGCCGGTTTTGATGACCCCGGGGAAAATATTGTTGTAAAGCTGGGCCTGGGTTTGTGCCGCCCATTTATCCAGCGGCGACCACGCATGCGCCGGCACCAGGCTGCGGTAATTCAGAGCAATGCCCACCTGCGCATCGGGCTGCAGGGCATGAATGGCCCGGTACGAAACCGCATGCCCGCGCGCCAGGTTGATCATCACCTTCATGGCCAGGTTAAAATCATTTTTCCCCGGCGGAAAGCCGCCGTTAAGATAACCGCCGTAGGTATAGACATTGGGTTCGTTGATGGTCACCCACAGGTGCACATATTCCTTCAGCGCTTCCACCACTTTTTTGGTATAAGCCTCAAAAAGGGGCACCACCTTTTCGGTTTCCCAGCCGCCCTGTTCCACCAGCCACATTGGGTCGCTGAAATGATGCAGGGTCACCATGGGTTCGATGCCGCGCTCGTGCATGCCGCGCAGCATTTCGCGGTACATATCCAGGGCCGATTCATCCCAGCGGTCAGGCGCCGGCTGGATGCGGCTCCATTCCACCGAAAAACGGTGGGCGTTCTGGTGGGTTTCCACCGCGCGGTCCATATCTTCCTGCCAGCGTCCCCCCCACCAATCGCAGGCCAGGCCTGATTTTTGTCCATGGACGATCCGTCCCGGCTGTTGTTCCCAGTTCCACCAGGAATTGTTGGTGTTGTTGCCTTCAACCTGGTGTGCGGCAGTGGCTGTCCCCCATAAAAATCCTTTTGGAAATAGAAAACTGGCTTGCGGCATGATCACTCCTCATCCAATCATTAAGGTATTGGGCCCCCCGGCCATATCCATTCATTGTACAGGAAAACCGCGGGCGCGTCAAAGTCTGACGCAGGTTTATTTTAAAGATAGTTACCCATTCATTTTTTAAACGGGTCAAATCATCCCTGCGGGCAGTAAAACGATGGGGTGAATCAACGTCTCAAGCCACAAATTTGCCCAGGATGCTGCCGGTCAGCCGGGCTAAGGAGGTTTTCAGCCGCCCCGCCTCATGGTCAATGTAAAAAGTCCGTTTGGGATCAAGCCAGCCCTGTTCCTGCCAGTAATTGAAATCCAGAGTCCCGGGCTTGCCTTTAGCCCGCCACGACATCTGTTGAATTTTGAACATCATCAGCGAAAAAAACGCCGGGCGGTGCGGCGCCTGCCGATATACCGCGGAAAATATCGCCCTGGCCGCCCGCGCTGCCTGGAGATCAAACCGGTCTTTCGCCTCGCTGCCTTTCATCAGCGCGCCTGTGGCAAAGCCTGTCTGTCCGGCCAGATGGCAGCCCCAGGTGCGCAGAGCCATGGACATGGTTTCCAGAGTTTTGCCGGTGCGCGAGCTGCCCGTGGTGGCGATCGCATAAGCCGTCTTCCCAGCCAGCTGCGGCCGGTGGCACATATGGCACATGCGGTCAATAAAATTCTTCATCAAACCGCTTACATCATCCACATACACCGGACTGGCCAGCACAATGCCGTCGGCAGCCAGCATACGGTTTTTCAAATCCAGCGCCCCATCTTTGAGCGGACAAAGCGCCTCTCCCCGGTCAAAACACACCCGACAGCCCCGGCAGAACTGAAAAGACTGCTGCCCCAGGTAAACCGTCTCCACCTCAAGTTCAACCCGGTGTTGTCTGGCTTCCTGCTGCAAATGGGCTGTCAATAATTCGCCGATTTGCTCGGTGTTGCCGCTGCGGCGGCCGCTGCCAATGATCATCAGTATCTTCATGCTTCTCCTCTCTTCTCAGCCAAAAGGGCCTGCAAAGCAAAATCGGCCACCACGGCTGAATTCATCAAGGGTTTTCCCTGGCTGTCCACCCGCGAGGCTGTCCCCAGGTACAGGGTCATGATCAGGTTGGTGGTAGTCTTCAAATCCATCGGTCTGAAAATTCCCTGCGCCATGCCAAAAGCCAGAATATCCTGCTCCACCAGATCCATCATCGGCTGGTAGATCTCGCCCATTGCTTGTTGGTGCGTCATATCTGGGCTGTTGAGAGCTGTCAGAAGAAAACGCGCCTGAACCGGATAAGCTTCCACGAACTGGAAACCCGTCTTATAAAAACAGCGCAGCCTGGCCGTGACCTCTTCTTCGGCGCGCACCGCAGCGCTGATCATTTCAACATGCAGTTTCCCAACCCCGGCGATCAAGGCCAGCATCAGCGCCTGCTTGCTAGGAAAATAATTATAGATGGTGCCCTTGGAAAAACCCGCCGCAAGGGAAATGGTGTTGATATTGGCCTCTGTATATCCATGTGCTGAAAATTCCACAGCCGCGGACTCTAGCAGGCGCTGGCGGGTCTGCTGCAGGGTATTTTCACGGTCACTTTTCGCGATTCGCGCCATGGGTCACACCTTTCATGATATGGGTGGGCAGTCACCCATATTATTATCCCAATTGGCGCATTTGTCAAACCATTTCATCCTGGGCTCCCCCCTCCTTACCTTCTGGCAGTGTTCCAATCCACTCCCAATCAACAGGTGCTATGGGAAATATTGCCCGCTCCTTCTGCCTGACCTGACTTATAATCAAATCAAAGCTCATTGATGGGAGATTGCTGGATGGATATTATCATTATTTTGATCATTGGTATTTGTGCCCTGCCCCTGCTGGCCTTGCTGACGCTGGCCATTTATCTGCTCGCAGGCACCCTCAAAGCGGCCAACCAGCGCATCATTGAACTCTCGCAGGCTGAAAAAAAGGCTTCACCTGCTTCTCATGCCGTTACTGCGTCCTCCTCCAGCGAGAAAGCCGCCCCCAGACCCTTCTCCCCTGTTGATGATTACCCCATTCACATCCAGGGCGGGGCGAATGAATGGCAGGATCTGCTGAAGATCATTGACCTGGCCCTGGGAGACCACGCCGGCCACATTTTCTGCAAAATGGAAATCATCATCAACCTGGTCCGCTCTCTTGAACGGGCAGTGCTGAAGCCGCTGTGGGGATTGAAAGCCGGCTCCCAATATTTTACTGAAAAATACCGCCTGGCTGAAAGTCACCTCTTTGCATTGTGGGCGTCAGATTGCCGGCAGGTGCTGGACGATTGGGAAAAGGATTTTCCCGAACAGCGCACCGCTGCCCTGAAAAAAGGGAATGATAACTCGGTAGCCCTGGAAGAGATCGTCAACGGCATGCTGACCTGGCTGGAAAACGTGGATTCGCTGGAAGAAAAATTTCACGCCCTGCGGTCCACCGGCCATGAGCCAGTCCCGGCTGAAGAACTGAATCAACTGCAATCCCGTTTTGACGAGTTGCATTGGGTGCGCGAACGCCTGGCAGCCCGCGATATTTCCTGGCTTTCGGATGTTCCCCGCACCAGCTTCAGCAACCTGGATGCCCTGCAGCGGCAGGTCGCGGGTTTACTGAACCTTCCTCAAAACACTGCTGTTCTTTCCCACGAAGACCTGATCGCCCGCCGATCCGGGAAAACTGCCCCCGTCTCCGATCTGGAGGTGGCTTATACCTTTGACACAAAGGAAGGCTTCGAATATCTGCTTCTTGCCGTGACCGTGTTCAATCCCGGCCGCCCGCCCGTGACTACCCTCTGGCGACTGCTGGCCACCCTCAAACTGGAAAAATTGGAACCTTTCGTCTGCCGTGTATGCGGTGCGCCCTTTGAAGGACAATCTGCCCTGTGCGCTGATTGCGCTGCTGATGTTCTGGAAAAAACCCATTGGGAAGCTCAGCAAAAAGAAAAGGCCGCGCAAACGGCCTATTAAATAAAAAGAGCCACCGATGGGATTCGGACCCATGACCTGGCGTTTACGAAACGTCTGCTCTGCCAGCTGAGCTACGGTGGCAACTCGTCCGCTATTATACCAAATTTTTCAATTTTTGGGAGAGTGAAAAGCCGGTCATTTTTCCGCTTGCATCAGCTGGATAAAAATAGGTTACAATATATCATATGATTTCCTCAACCCATAATCCACGCATTCAGGAAGTGCGCGAGCTGCTGGCGCATGCCCGCCAACGCCGCGAATCCGGCCTGTTCATTCTGGAAGGGGTGCGGCTGGTGGAAGAAGCCTGGCAGGCCGGATGGAAACCGCTGCGCATCTTCTTCAGCAACACCCTTTCGCCGCGCGGGCAGAAACTGCGTGATGAAATCAGCGCGGCCGGCATTGAAACGCTGGAAACCACCCCCGGCGTGATGCATTCCCTCTCTGACACCGACTCGCCTCAGGGCATTCTGGCCGTGATGCCGCTGGTTCACCCTGCCCTGCCTGCCGACCTGAATTTTGTGGTCATCGCGGATACCATCCGTGATCCCGGTAACCTGGGCACCCTGCTGCGCACCGCGGCCGCCGCGGGCTGCCAGGCCGTGCTTCTTTCACCCGGCTGCGTGGATGCCTTCTCGCCCAAAGTGCTGCGTTCTGGCATGGGCGCCCATTTTTACATTCCAGTCCAGACCCTCGATTGGCCCGAAATCCAGACCCTGCTCAAGGAACGCCTGCAGCCTCTCCAGGTATTTCTGGCTGACAGCAGCGGCGGCCTTTCCTGCTGGCAGGCTGACCTTAAAAAACCCTCGGCCATCCTGATCGGCTCTGAAGCCGAAGGCGCCAGCCCGCCTGCCCAGGCCCTGGCCGATTCTCTCATCCATATTCCCATGCCCGGCCGCTCCGAATCCCTCAATGCCGCCATGGCGGGCGCCATTCTCATCTTTGAAGCTGTGAGGCAGCGAACCCTATGAAAATCCGTTCCATCACCTGTTTTCACCCCATCTCCTGGCCGCTGTGGGAAGCCGGGCTTCACCACCTTGGCCTATTCGCCCAGCAGGCCCGTCAGGCTTTCACCGCGGCAGGTTTCGAAGTGCAATCCCTGCGCCTGGCCACCACTCCGTTTTGCCTCTCCTGCCAGCCGGCAGATTTGCCGCAGCTTGCCCGAGAAGCCGAAGAGGTTGCACTGCAGGCCGGGTTTGATTATATATCCCTGGGACCGGCTCTGCTGAGTCATCCCGAAAGCTATGCTGCCATTCCCGATGCCCTGGCGGTCACCAAATCGGTCTTCTTCTCCGGCATGATGGCTGACCCGCAAACCCGCCAGCTTTCTCTCAAAGCTGTGCGTGCCTGCGCCCGCATCATCCATCGCGCCTCCACCATCCTGCCCGATGGTTTCGCCAACCTGCGTTTCACCGCGCTTGGCAATGTCACCCCGGGTGCGCCCTTCTTCCCCGCTGCCTACCACCAGGGCCCCACACCGGCCTTTTCTCTGGCTCTCGAGTCCAGCGATGTGGCCATTCAGGCCTTCAAAAATGTGCGCAATATCGATGAAGGCCGGCAAAATCTGGTTAACATCATCACCCACACCGCCGCCAACCTCGAAGCGGTGGCGCAAAGCCTGCGCCTCGCCTCCTCGCAGATGAACTTCGGCGGCCTCGATTTCACCTTCGCCCCTTACCCTGAAGATGCACGCTCCTCAGGCGCCGCCATCGAGCAGTTCGGCATCCCGGCAGTGGGTCTGGCGGGTTCCCTGGCTGCTTCGGCCATCCTCACCGAAGCCCTTGGCCGTATTCCCTACGCCCGCTGCGGCTTCAACGGCCTGATGCTCCCGCAACTGGAAGACTCCATTTTGGCCCGCCGCGCCGCCGAAGGCTATCTCACCACCAATGACCTGCTGCTCTACTCAGCCGTGTGCGGCACCGGTCTGGATACCATTGCTCTGCCTGGCGATTCCACCCCCGAGCAGATCAGCGCTCTTCTGCTGGATGTGGCCGCCCTTTCACTGCGCCTGGATAAACCCCTGACCGCCCGCCTCATGCCCATTCCCGGCAAAAAAGCTGGCGAAGAAACCTGTTTTGATTTCAGCTACTTTGCCAACAGCCGCATTCTGCCCCTGCGCGCTCAACCATTGACCGGCATTTTTGGCAATGAGGAGACCTTTGAACTGAGAAAACGCTGATAAGGCCCCCAATAGCCAGGCTCATCCAGTTTTTCAGCGCCGCTGACAGTCCAGATCACAAAGGCCAGGAACCTCTCACTTTTCAAGGGTTGAGATTTCTGGCCTTTTATATGTATAATGTTCATACAAGAATGATCCAGTTTGCACATCAGATTAAAAGGAGGTCCCGATGAAAGGTCACCCCAGTAATTCGGCTTTGAACCGTGCCATGACCGAATTATCCCTGGCGTTGATTCAACCCGCCCCAGTGGAAACCATTGCAGACCTGATTCTTCGGGACGCGCTCAAGCTCACCCGCAGCCCGCATGGTTTCGTGGGATATATCGACCCGATCACGGGTTATCTTATTTGCCCCACCTTCAGTGGCGAAATCTGGGAAGCCTGCAAGATCGAAAACAAAACGGCACAGTTTACTGAGCGGCGCGGTCTTTGGGGCTGGGTGCTGAACGAACGCCAATCGCTGCGGTTGAATACACCCAAAGAGGACCCGCGCTCAAGCGGTGTTCCCCGCGGTCATCTGAACATCAAACGCTTTCTGGCAGCCCCCGCCATTATTGGCGATTCGTTGATGGGCATCCTGACTTTGGCCAATGCCCGTCACCACTATACCGAACGCGACCAGCAAGTTTGCGAACGTCTGGCGGCTGTGCTGGCCATTACCCTGCAGCGAAAATTCATCGAAGCTGCCCTGGTTGAGTCAGAACAGCGCTACCGCGCGCTTTTCCACCATGCCGCTGATGCCATTTTTATCTATGACTTAAGCGGCCAGTTGATTGAAGTGAATGAAGTGGCCTGCCAGCGCCTTGATTATTCCCAGGAAGAATTCCGCCAGATGCACATCTCTCATATTGAACAGGCGCCCGACCCATCCACCAATGGCGATCTGTTCCAGGTTTTGCTGAGCGAGAAAAGCTGCTTTTACGAAACAATTCATATCCGTAAAGATGGCTCTGCCATTCCCGTTGAAATCAACAGCCGGCTGGTCGATTACAGTGGCCGCCAGGCGGTGCTCAGCATGGCCCGCGATATCACCCTCCGCAAAAAGGTGGAGCAGGACCTGCGCCAGTCACGCGAACAGGCCAAATTTGTCATCGGCCTGATCAACGAATAAAAACCCATCCATCCTATTGTTGTATCCAAGGGAGAATCCATGCCACAAATCCGGTTGACCTGCGATGTTCGAGCACCCATTGAAACCGTTTACCAGGCTTTCACCAACGCCACCGCCCTGCGCGAATGGATGTGCGATGTGGCCACCTTCATACCATCACCCGAAGGCCGCGTTTATTTTTGGTGGCCTTCCGGGTTCTATGCCTGCGGCACCGTGCTGTCGGCTGAACCCCATTTCCACCTGGCCTATTCATGGCTGGGCAAAGGCAATCCTGCCTCCTCCATGGTTGAAATTTATCTCAAGGCCGGCCGCCATGCCACCCATGTCACCCTGGTTCAAAAAGGGATGGGCCGCAGCGAGACTTGGCAGCGCATTTGCCGCGAAATGGAAGAGGGCTGGAAAAAAGGCCTCGAAAATCTGATCTCCGTCCTGGAAACCGGCATTGACCTGCGCATTGCCCGCCGCCCCATGATGGGGGTGGTTCTGTCAGATTTCAACGCCGATATCGCTGCCGCTCTGGGGATTCCGGTGCACCACGGCGTGCGCCTCGAAGATGCCCGCGAAGGATTTGGCGCCTTTGATGCCGGCCTGCGCAAAAACGATGTGCTGGTTCAGATGGGCGACACGCCCATCCAGGGATATGACAGCCTGGGGGCTGCCATCCAGGGTTATCAGGCCGGGGATGAAATTGAAATCAAATTTTACCGCGGCTCCGAACTGCTGACCACGCAAATGGTCTTTTCAGCCCGTAAAATGCCCGAGGCCCCCGCCACCCTGGTTGAACTGGTGGAGGCAGTAAAAAAAATCAAAACCGAAACCCGCGCGGGACTGCTAGATTTGCTGCGGGACGTGACAGACGCCGAAGCTGCCTTCAAGCCGGCTGAAAACGAATGGTCCATCAAGGAAATCATCTGCCACCTGATCCACGTTGAGCGTGATATTCTTGCCATCAGCAATGATATCCTCTCCGTGCAGGAAAAAGTGTCCGACGGCTTTGCAGATAACAACATGGCGCGCATTCTGGCCACCCTGGCAGCGCACCCCACCCTGCCGGAACTCCTCGATGCCTTTGCCAAAAGCGAGCTGGAAACCATCATCTATCTGGATAACCTGCCGCCGCATTTCATCGCCCGCAAAGCCGGTTATTACCGCGTGGCCATCATGGCGCTGGATCTGCCATCACATACCCAATCTCACTTCGATCAAATCAAAGCCAACCTGGAATTGGCCCGCGCTGCCCGTTGATTGCTTCCTTATAAAATCAAACACCGCCAGTGAAGCCCATACCTGCGGTGTTGTTTTTTTTGTTCAGCTCTCCAGCCCGGTCATTTTCAGGCTCATCTGGCGCAGCTGCGTCCGCAGTGCGCCATCCTGCGCCAGCGTGGACAGCTCTTCCACCTGTCCGTGATCGAAATATTTGCCGCTGATGCCTTTCACCTCAGCCGATGAAGCCAGGTGAACGCTCAGGCGCGCGCCCTGTTCCAGGCTGTCTCCCTGCATGCCCAGGCTGCGCAGCATCTTGGTATCCACTGTACCGGGGTGCAGAGCATTCACCGTGACGCCCTTTGTGATCCATTCTTCGCCCAGGTCCACCGTCATCATCACCAGCGCCAGCTTTGAAATGCAGTAAGCGCCCCAGGGGTGGTAACGTTTTTCACCCTGCAGGTTTTCCCAGTCCCAGCGCGCACTCTTGTACCCCACCGAACTGATATTGATCACCCTCGCCGGCTGGCTTGCGGTAAATTTTTCCAATAGCAATCGGGTCAATAAAAACGGCGCCAGGTAATTCACCGCAAAAGTGGTTTCAAAGCCATCTTCCGTAAGTTTGCGCTCAGCCATATACACACCGGCATTGTTAATCAGCACATCCAGGCTGTCCGCCCTGGCCCGCACGGCTTCTGCCAATGCTCGCACTTGGGCCTGTGAACTCAGGTCTGCCGCCAGAAATTCCGGCGCTGGCAGGCCGCTTTCCATTCCCAAAGCCAGAGCCGCCGCCTGGCAGCGCTCGGCGCTGCGTCCGTGCAATATCACCCGGCCGCCCAGGCGCATCAATTCCAGGGCGGTCTGGCGGCCAATGCCGTCGGTGGAACCGGTGATTAAAATGGTCTTTCCCTGCATTTCATTCATTTTGCTTCTCCATACCGCCTGCCTCCCCCCCAGCAGCCTCAATAAGATATAACTTCCGCAATGCGCCGCCCGGCCGAATGATCTGCCGATCAAAGTGCAGACCGGCCTTCAGGGCCACCCGCTCAGAAGCGGCATTTTCAGGTTCAATCAGCGCCACCAGGCGTCGGAGGCCCAGCTCTTCAAAGGCATACTTTTTTAAGCCCGCAGCAATTTCCGCCGCATAGCCTTTGCCCTGGGCTTCCGGCGCCAGCACGTAGCTCAGCTCAATCTCAGCATGGCCTTCAATGTCCTTATCCAGTAGGCCGCAGTGCCCCACGGACTGCCCGCTTTCCTTTTCCACCAGCACCCACAGGTCATATGCTTCAGCGAAGGGAGCGGCTGCCGTTTCAGCAAACACTGTTCGCAGCCAGTCCTTCTCCCGCGGACCGCCCATATAGCGGGTCACATCCGGGTTGGACCATAATTCTGTCAGGAAATCCACATCATCCTGTGTTTGCCTGCGTAAAACCAGGCGCGCTGTCTCAAAGATCAGCAGGTCAGCTTCGCTCACGGTTTCAGCTCATCCCGCCAGGGCCGATATGCCTGCCACCAGGCCGATAAAAATAATCCAGGCCAGCCCGGTTATCACGGCGCAGATGATGATGCGCGTTTTCTCTGGTTTGCTTTCATCCCGCGCCACATACGCGCACCCCAGCAAGCCGCCAAAGCCCAGCAATGCCGTAAAGATGCTGATGAACATGATGGGAAGAATGCCGCAGGCCACGAAAAAGAAGTAGGACCAGCGCGGCAGGATGTTGTGCGGTTTCGGGGCAGCGCCAGTCGAAACCGATTTTTCATCCACCGCCAGGTCAAACTGGTAGGTCCAGAAATTGTTGCGCGCCATCACCTTACCAGTGTGAACGCCAATCATAAACTCATAGTCCGTATCCCCCATGTTCGACCGCGTGATTTTCACATCCTCCAGTCGCCGGCCGTCCAGCGTAATATAGCTGGACGTGCCCAACAAATTCTGCTCCAACTGGACCGCGTGCGGACCATCTTCCAGGTTCACCATCCACGATTTCTTGATCATTTCAGTTCCTTTGCTGTGCCATTGAGAATATTTGAAAATCAGGGATTTCCACCCGAAGGCCGCAGGTCGCGCACATTCAACTGGATTGACCGCCGGCCATTAAATTCATTGATCTCCAGAGCATAGATCAGATCCACCCATTCAGGCTTGTCATCGGCCCAATGCCCCAGGCGGAAAGCAATTGCATCATAGGTGATATTTTGCGCGCTGACAGTCAGCTTGAGATGAGATCCATCCCGCCCCACCCGCCGCGCACCGCGCACCTGCAGGTTATAACTGACAAACAGGGGTTCTGGGTTTCCCAACCCCACCGGCTGCAGACGGTCCAGTTCATCGATCAGCATGAAAAGTTTAGCCCCATCCAGCCGGGCCAGCGGCAGTTCCAAATCTGCCTTCAACGAAGGCCGTAAATCCAGGCCGGTGAGTTGGGCCGCAGCAATCTGCTGCAAACGAGCCACCAGGGCCGGCACATTTTCATTGCGCAGGGTGAAACCCGCTGCCGCGCGGTGACCGCCGTGACGCACCATCAAATCGGCGCACTGGTCCAGCGCCTCGGTGATGTGAAATTCCGGGATCGAGCGGCACGAACCGCGGGTGAATTCCTCTCCGTGATGGCAGACAATTGCCGGGCGGTAGAACTGATCCACCAGCCGTGAAGCTGCCAGACCCACCACGCCTTCGTTAAAACTTTCATCAGCTGCAAAAAGGAGCAGGCTCTCTTTGCCTTCGGCGCTGGCTATTTTTGACGCCTTTTCCTGAATTTCACGTGTGAGTGCCTGGCGTTCCGTGTTCTGCACATCCAGTTTTTGCGCCAGTTCCCCCGCCCGCTGCGCATCGCGTTCCAGCAGCAGGTCCAAAGCTGCCAGGGCTGATTCCAGCCGCCCGGCAGCGTTCAAACGCGGCCCCAGCTGGAAGCCAATATCCTGGGCGGTGGTTTTTTCCAGCTTCAGGCCGGCCACCTGCGCCAGCGAAAACAGGCCCTGGCGCCGGGTTTTACGAATGACCTGCAGGCCGCTGGCCACCATGGCACGGTTTTCACCCTGCAGCGGGGCCAGGTCAGCCACAGTGCCCAACGCCACCAGGTCCAGCCAATCCCCGACATTGATTCCATTCAGGGGGTGGTTCATCAGCATAGCCTGGGCAATTTTGAAAGCCAGACCCACGCCCGCCAGATCTTTGTCAGGATAGGTGTCGCCAGCCTGCTTGGGGTTGATCAGGGCTGTCACCTGGGGCAGTTCCTCGCCGGGTTGGTGATGATCGCTGATGATCAGATCCAAACCCCGCGCGCGAGCATAATCTGCCTCGCGCGGCGAGCGTGCCCCGCAGTCCACCGTCACCACAAGCCTCACGCCGCGGTCATACAATGTGGCCAATGCATCTTTGTTGACGCCGTAGCCTTCATCAAAGCGGTTGGGAATATAGCCCTGCACGTCCGCCTGGTAAGCGCGCAGCACTTCCACCAGCAAGGTGGTGGCCGTCACCCCATCCACGTCGTAGTCGCCGTAGATGGCAATTTTTTCTCCATCCTGAATGGCTTTTTCCAGGCGGGCAACGGCCTCAGGCATGCCTTTCAATAAGAAGGGGTCTGCCTGATCTGACAGGGCGGGGTTAAGAAAAGCCCGCGCCGTTTCTGCATCTCGAAAGCCGCGGTTATACAGGATCTGCCGCATCGGATGAATAAATTCCTTAAGAGCAGCATCCACTTCCACCGGCATGACAGGCGAAACTTCCCAGCGGCGGGTCAACCGGGGCGGGACGGCCTGAACGGCTGTATCAACCATGGGTTTTCTCAGATAAATAAATTCGTGGAATACGCGCTGCCAGACCGCAGACAGCGTCGTAATTGTTGGTCTCCCAGCGGGCGGCCGCGTCATCCGCGGAAATTTCCCGTTCTCCCTGCCGGCCAATGATGATGACTTCATCCCCCACCCTGGCTTCGGGAACTTCGTCCAGCTGCAGCATGGTCTGATCCATGCAGACCCTGCCGATCACCTTGACCATCCGCCCATGCAGCAAAACCACATTGGGTTTCTGGCGTCGGAAACCATCCGCATATCCCACCGGGATGACGCCAATGCGTTCTTTGTATCGGGTCACGTAGGAAGTGCCATAGCTGACCCTGTGGCCGGCTGGCAGGGTTTTAATGGAGGTCAGGCGCGCCTTCCATGTCAGGGCAGGGATAAAACCGGGCGGCAGGGGCGCTTCGGGGGAAGGGTGCAGCCCGTAAATGGTGATGCCGCAGCGCACCAGGTTGAACAGCGTGTCAGGGTGATAGAGAATGGCCGCCGAATTGGCTGAATGCACCCAGGGTGGGAGAATTCCTTCAGCTTCAAGTTCATCCACCACGCCTTTAAAGCGTTTGTATTGATATTCCGTGAAATCAGAATCTGGCTCATCAGAACGGGCATAGTGTGTAAACAGCCCCTCCACCTGCAAACCAGGGATCCGGTTTAAGTCGCGGACAAAATCTGCGGCTTCTTCAGCCCGCGCCCCCAGCCGGCCCATCCCCGAATCGATTTTCGCATGCACATCCAGCTGTCCACCGCAGGAACGCGCCCGGCTGGCATATTCTTCAGCCTGGGCTTCGTCAAACGCCGCCACGCTGATGCGGTGCACCACCGCCATGGGGATTTGCGCAGGCGGGGTGTAGCCCAGCACCAGGATGCCGCAGTGCAGGCCGGCCTGGCGCAGAGGCAGAGCCTCCTCAATGCGCGCCACCCCCAGCCAGTCAGCCCCGGCTTCCACGGCGGCCCGTGAGGCTTCCACCAGGCCGTGGCCGTAGGCATTCCCCTTGACAATCGCCATGATCGGGCGTTGAGAGATCAATTTTAACTTGCGGACATTGTGACGGATGGCGTCCAGGTTGACTTCGATCCAGGTTGAGTAGAGTTCTGTATTCATGGGTCAAAGTATACCCTCGCTTGCCTTACCGGACAAGGGACATTTTTGATGAATTTATATCCAAAGATTGGCGCCTGCGGGCAGAAACAGGTATAATGACATCACTTTAAGGAAGGAATAATTCTTTTTAATGGAACCATTCTCATTTGAATTGCTCGCCACCGATGGCAGCGCCCGCGCCGGTGTTTTTCACACCCCCCACGGTGACATTGAAACGCCCATTTTTGCCCCGGTTGGCACCCAGGCGACGGTCAAATCTCTTACCCAGGCTCATTTGCTTGAACTTGGCGCCAGTCTGGTGCTTTCCAACACCTACCACCTTTACCTGCGGCCCGGAGATGACCTGGTGGCAGAAATGGGCGGCCTTCACCAGTTCATGAACTGGCAGCGCCCCATGCTGACCGATTCGGGCGGTTTTCAGGTTTTTTCACTGCCCGAATTTCGCAAAATTGATGAAGATGGCGTTACATTCAAAAGCCATATTGATGGCTCTATTCACCGCTTTACCCCTGAAAAAGCCGTCCAGATTCAGGAAAATCTCGGCGCCGATATCATCATGGCCTTCGACGAATGCTCCTCACCTTATGACCGCGCCTACAGCCAGCGCGCCATGCAGCGCACGCATGCCTGGCTGGAACGCTGCCAGGCAGCAAAAAAACGCCCCGACCAGGCCCTGTTTGGCATCGTCCAGGGCGGCATCTTCCCTGATCTGCGCGAAGAATCAGCCCGTTTTGTCGCCTCACTAGGCCTACCTGGCCACGCCATTGGCGGCCTTTCCGTCGGCGAAACCAAGCCCGAAATGCATGCCATGCTCGAAGTCGTCAATGCCATTCTCCCCGCCGAAAAACCCCGCTATCTGATGGGCGTGGGCGCTCCTGAAGACCTGGTCAACGGCGTGATGCGCGGCGTGGATATCTTTGACTGCGTGCTGCCCACTCGTCTGGCCCGCCACCAGGCCGCCATGATCCCTGGCGGCGGCCGCATTAACATGATGAACGCCCGCTACGCTCACGACAAAGGCCCGATTGTGGACGGCTGCACCTGCTACACCTGCCAGAATTTCACCCGCGCCTATATTCGCCATCTTATCATGGCCCGTGAAATGCTCTCCGGCACCCTGATCTCCATCCACAACATTCACACCCTGTTAACTCTGGTGCGTGAAATGCGCAAGGCCATCCTTGAACACCGCTTTGAAGCCTTCGCTAAATCTTACCTTGATGGGTATAAAGCCTGAAACAGGGATGAAATTCAGAAAAGACGCCCCTGGCTGAAACAAGCATGAAAAAAACTGCTCTGGCCTATTTCCTGAGATTTTATCAAAATGCCTGGAAGGAAATCATCCTCTGGACAGGGATTCTGGTATTGCAATCTGCGCTGGCGCTGCCGGTGGCCTGGCTGGTCAAATATACCTTTGATTCAGCCATTCTGGAAAACCAGGCCACTTTTATCATTCTGGCCGGCCTGGGTGTGGCCGGATTGCAGATTTTTGGCAACGTGCTGCTCCTCTGCGCCCGGTCTGGAATGGTAAAACTGAACAAAACAGCAACTGCCAGCATGCGTGAAGATATTCTCCGCTCCCTTTACCGTCTCTCGCGCGCTTTTTACGCCGAAACGGATTGGAGCAAGCTGCAAACCAATGTCATGTTGGAAATGGAACGGGTGGACCGCCTGGGTGAACTGGTGCTTTCGCAGTTGTTTCCCGCCGCAATCACCATCCTTGGCCTGATTATTTACCTGATCTATCTCAATCCTGTTCTTTTCTTAATTCTGGCTCTGGTCTCTCCCCTGCTGTGGATTCTTAACCGTTTTACCACCAAAAACATGAACCAGGTTCTCGAGCACCTGCGTGAGGCCACCCGCATTTACAATCAGGGCTTGCAAAGTATCATTCAACTGATTGACCTGACCCGCATCCAAACTGCTGAAGAAATGGAATTGCAAAAACAGCAAGCGGGCATTAAGAATCTGGCTAAAGCCTCCGTCAGCTGGGCGTGGACGCGCAACAGCCATTCGCTGGCTCAAGAAACCCTGATCATGCTGGCCATGGTGGTCATTCTGGTGGGAGGCGGGTGGCTGGTGACCAACGGCCAGATGACCCTGGGTGGGTTGGTTGCTTTTTACGCCGGTGTGGCGCTGATTCGCGGCCCCCTGCAAACCCTGTCTGGCAATATACCGCAGGCCGTCGAAGGTTTGCAGGCCGTACAGATCATGCATGATCTGCGCTTCAATCCCAACGTCGAGCCCTACACAGGCGCCCGCGCCGTCATCGTTGACCAGGGCATTACCTTCGAATCTGTCTCTTTCCAATACAAAGATAAAATCATCCTGAAAGACCTATCTCTGCGGCTTGAACCCGGCGTCTTGACCTCGGTGGTGGGTCCCAATGGATCAGGCAAAAGCACCCTCACCTACCTGCTTCTGGGATTTTACCGCCCGCAAGGCGGCCGCCTTCTGGCAGGCGATGTCCCATACGATGAGATTGCCATGCGCAGCCTGCGCCAGCAAATTGCCGTCATTCCTCAAGACCCGATGATTTTTTCCGGCACCATCTGGGAAAATATCACCTATGGCGACCCCAATCCTGCCCCTGAGGCGGTCCAGGAAGCGCTTTCACAGGCCTCAGCGCTCGATTTTATTCAGGAACTGCCTGCGGGCCTGAACACCTGCGTTGGCGAAAAAGGCATGCGTCTTTCAGGTGGTCAACGCCAGAAACTGGCCATTGCCCGCGCTTTGCTGCGCAAACCGCGAGTGCTGATTCTGGATGAACCCACCAATCACCTGGATCAGGAATCGACAGAAAAAATTATTCGTCTCCTTCAGGCCTCGCCGGCCCCCCTGACCACCCTCCTGATTACCCATGACCCGGTTTTGGCCCGTGAAGCAGATAGGATTTTCACCCTGGATGAAGGCCAGCTTCAAATCGCCGAACTGGATGAGGCCTGGCCTGCTTCGCAGCTCATGGAAGAAGAACTGCAGCCTGACCTGGAGCCCGTTCCTAAACCATCATTTTCCACCAATTAAAACTCGCCGTGTGTTCAGATCACACGGCGAGTTTTATTGTGTCGGGAAAGTCCAGCTCAATTGTTGTTCTTGTCCCATTCCTGAATCGCCGAGCGAATGGCCGAGCGCACGGTTTCATCTGGCACAGCATCAATACCGACATATTTTTGCAAACCGATGATCACCAGCACGCTGTGATCTGGCGCTTCCATCAACTTGATCCCGCGTTTTTCCAGCGGTGTGCCGGCAATGCGTTCCTGCAAAATGGCGTCAATCTGTCCCAACATGGTGGTCGGTTTGGCAGCCGGCGCTGCAGGCGCGATCGGAACAGCCGCCTGGGGTGCTGCGGTGGGCGCAGCGAAGGTTGCGGCAGGAACGGGCGCCGGAGCTGATTTTGGAGCTGGCGCAGGCTCAGCCGCCACCTGCTCAACCGCCGGCGGGCGCTCGCCGGGAGGGGTCAGCCAGGCACGCAAATCTTGAAAAACGGCGATGAGCTTGCGGCGTTGATCGGGGGTCATCTCCACCGCGCTTTGATAGCTGGTCCCGTCCATCTCCACCCGCAGGGCGTTCTCAGGCTGCTCGCGCCAGAAGGTGGCAATATCATCGCGGTTGAGATTAGCAAACAGGGTCGCCGTCGTTGGTTCCGTTTTGACCGATGGAGCTGGCGGCACCAACACCTCTTCTGGCCCCGGAGACGGGTGAGGGAGAACCGGTTCGGTTTCCGGGTTGGATGGCACCGGAACGGTCAAAGGAATTTCCTCCCTGGCTTGCTCTTCAAATTTCTGTTTCATTTTGCGCGCCGTCATCGTCATGCCTGCAAAATAACCCAGAAGAAGTCCAGCAACGGCAATAATCAAAACAATGGTGCTGTCCATAATTATCTCCCAAGAAAAAATGCCAGCAGTCTGTAAAAAAACTGCTCTCATTATTTTGACAGAAATTCCCGAATTTGGGAAGAGGTGAAATCAGGATTTTCTGCGCTGATCTTTGAAAGGCTGCGTTCGGCCGCTGTGCCCGGCAGGTTTTTCAGGCTGCGATTGCGAAAGCGGCAGCCAAATGGCAAAGGTGGTTCCCTGTCCTTCTTTTGATTTTACATCAATATGCCCGCCGTGGTGACGCACAATCCAATAGGCAATGGACAATCCCAGCCCATACCCACCTTCTTTTTCGCGGGTGCGCGATTTTTGGCTGCGATAAAAACGTTCAAAAATATGCGGCAAATCCTCAGGTGATATGCCCGGCCCCGTGTCGGTGAACAGGATGCGCGCCTGTCCGCCTTCCCTGGATAGACTGATTTGAATTTTACCATTGGCCGGTGTGTATTGAATGGCATTGCCGCCAATATTAATCAGCACCTGCTTTAAACGGTCCCTGTCTCCCTGAATCTGGACCTGGTCAATCTCAACCAGATGAATCTGCATCCGATCCCCTGCCAGCACCCGCATCTGTTGGAACACCTCCAGCAGCAGAGAATCCAGCTCAATGGGCTGCAGGTTAAGCGGGATTTTTCCGGTTTCGGCCTGCGCCAACAGCAGCAGATCCCCCACCAGCCGGCTCAGGCGGTCCACTTCATCATCAATACTTCCCAAGGATTCCTCGTCGGCACCCACCCGCCGGATGAGGCCAATGTTACCCTTGATCACCGTCAACGGCGTCCGCAATTCGTGACTGACATCCGCCAAAAAACGCCGCTGCCCATGGAACAGCTGCTCAAGGCGCGCCAGGGTCTGGTTAAAGGCCAGAATCAGGCTGCCGATCTCGTCGGTTTCGGTACCCTCCAGGGGAATGCGCCCTGAAATATCCTGGGTCTGGGTGATCTGTAAAGCCGCGTCGGTGGCGGCCTCCAGCGGTTCCAGCGAGCGGCCAATCACCGCCCAGCCGATCGCTCCCGCCAGGGTGATGGACAGCGCGGCCGAGGCTGCCAGCACCACCAGCAAAGCATCCGTCGCCCGGTCAATCACTTGCAAGCTCAGGCCAATTTGCAGCACGCCCATCGAACGTTCGTTCACCTCCAGCGGAACCGAAACAATTCGCAGATGAATCTGCCCTGAGCGAAAATCGCGGAAAGCCGGTTTACGCGAACTCAAGCCAATTGGGTCCAACGGCTCATTAAACCGCCTCAAGCTGCCAGATGATATCGCTAATCGGCCGTCAGGCCGCCAGAGCTGGATATAGTAGCTTTCCGAAGGACTGGGGGGAAAAGGGTTGATGATATCCAGCTCGCCGTTGGGGTTGAGCCGGGCCGCATTTAAAATATCTTCGGCTGCGCCTTCCAGCAGGGTATCCACCTGATTTAACATCAACAGGGTAACAATGGCATACCCGGTGATCGAAACAATCAGGATGGCCCCCACCAGCAGGCCGCTGTAAATCAGCGTCAGTCGCAGCCTCAGGCTCATGGTCAGGGTTCTTCGCGCAGCACATAGCCCACACTGCGCACCGTGTGCAGCAGACGCGGCTCACCGCCATCTTCCAATTTTTGGCGCAAATAGCGGATATACACATCCAGCACATTGCTTTCGCCGCCAAAATTATAGCCCCACACCCGGTCAAAAATCACCTCGCGGGTGAGCACCTGGCGCGGATGGCGCAGGAAAAATTCCAGCAGTTCAAACTCCTTGGCGGTCAGCGAAATGACCCGCTGGCCGCGGGCTGCCTGGCGGGTTTGTGTATCCAGGGTCAGGTCGGCAAAGGTAAGCTGCGGCACCCGCTCTGATTGGGTGCGGCGCAGCAGGGCGCGCATGCGCGCCAGCAGTTCATCCACCTCAAACGGCTTCACCAGGTAATCGTCCGCCCCGGCGTCCAATCCCTGAACCCGGTCCTGCAGGGTATCTTTGGCGGTCAGCATCAAAATGGGAGTGGTGCTGAATTTTCGAATGCGGTGGCACACTTCCAGGCCGTCAATGCCCGGCAGCAGCCAATCCAGAATAATCAGGTCCGGATGGTCATCTCGTGCATGGGTCAGACCAATCATCCCTTTGGTGGCAGTGATCACGCGGTATCCTTCAAAAGTGAACACGCGTTTCAGCACGCGCACAATCGCTTCGTCGTCTTCAATGAGCAAAATTAATTCATTCATGGGTTTCTCTTGGATAATATACCACAAATGCGTGGTAAACTAATAGCATCTTGTGATATGAGGCTGAAGGATGAAACAACTCTTACAGAATCTACGCAACGGCAAGACTCTGGTTGCAGAAGTCCCTGTCCCCACACCACGCGCTGGCATGGTGTTGGTGCGCACTGCCGCTTCGCTGGTCTCATCAGGAACCGAGCGCATGCTGGTGGAATTTGCAGAAAAAAACCTGCTCGAAAAAGCCCAGTCGCGGCCTGACCTGGTGGCCCAGATGATGGACAAAGCTCGCCGCGAAGGCCTGCTCACCACCATTGAAGCCGCCTTCAATAAACTGGATCAACCCATGACTCTCGGCTATTCTTCTGCCGGGGTCATCACCGCGGTTGGCCCGGGCGTAAAAGGTTTTGCCGTGGGCGACCGGGTGACCTGCGCCGGCGGTGGTTTTGCGGTGCATGCCGAATACGAAGTGGTGCCGCAAAACCTGATGGCCCGGGTGCCCGACGGCGTTGACCTGGAACAGGCAGCCTTCGCCACCCTCGGCGCCATTGCCCTGCATGGCTTCCGTCTGGCGAATGTTCAGATGGGCGAACGCGTGGCTGTCATCGGCCTGGGCCTGCTGGGCCTGCTGACGGTGGGGCTGGCGCACGCCGCTGGCTGCGAAGTGTTTGGCGTGGATCTCGACCCCGGCCGCGTGGAACTGGCTCGCAAACTGGGCGCCCACGCTGAGCTGCGTGCTCAGGCTGTGGAAGCCGCCCAGGTGTTCAGCCGCGGGCGCGGCTGCGATGCGGTGCTGATTTGCGCCGATGCTGCTTCCGATGACCCCGTGGAACTGGCCGGCACCATTGCCCGGGAGCGCGCCAATGTGGTCGCTGTGGGCGCTGTAGGCATGCATCTGCCGCGCAAAAAATATTACGAAAAAGAACTGGCCTTTCTTATTTCGCGCTCCTACGGTCCCGGCCGCTATGACCCCGAATATGAGGAAGGCGGTCACGATTACCCCATCGGTTATGTGCGCTGGACCGAAGGCCGCAACCTGGAAGCCTTTGTGGATCTCCTGGCCAGCGGCCGGCTGGATATCCGGCCGCTCATCTCGCACCGTGTGCCCATCGAAGATGCCCCGCGCGCCTATGAACTGATCACCGGCAAGCGTGATGAACCGTTTTTGGGCGTGCTGCTCACCTATTCGCAGGAAGGCGCCGCCGCCCAACCAGGCGAACCCGTGCATAACCTGCGCGCAGCGGCTGTGTCTCTGCGCCCCGGAGAAATCATCTCCCTTGGCGTGCTCGGCGCTGGTAATTATGCTTCAGCCGTCTTTTTGCCCGCCATCCAGAAAGTGGGCGGCGTGGCCCCGGTTGCCATTGCCTCGGCCACCGGCGTTTCGGCGCAGCATGCTGCCCAGCGTTTTGGCTTTGGCCTGGCCACCAGTTCAGAAGAAAAAGTCATTCAGGATCCATCCATCAACACCCTGGTGATTCTGACCCGCCACGAAGACCACAGCCGCCAGATTCTGGCTGGTTTCAAAACCGGTAAGCGTGTGTTTTGTGAAAAACCACTGGCGGTCAATGCCGAACAGCTTGCCGAATTGGAAGAAGCCCTCAACCAGGAGCAGGTCCCCCTGTTGATGCTCGGCTTCAACCGCCGCTTTGCACCGCTGGCGCGCCGCATGAAATCCTTCCTCGACAGCCGCAGCGAGCCCCTTTTCGCCCATTACCGCGTCAACGCCGGTTTTCTGCCCCTCACCCACTGGCTGCACGATCCGCAGAAAGGCGGCGGCCGTATCATTGGCGAAGGCTGTCATTTCATTGACTTTTTGACTTTCCTCACCGGTCAGAAACCCGTCAGTGTGCACGCCGAAGGCCTGCCTGATGGCGGCCGCTACCGCGAAGACAACGTTCAGATCACCCTGCGCTACGCCGACGGCAGCCTGGGCACCGTCAGCTACGTGGCCAATGGTGACAAAGCCTTTGCCAAGGAGCGCGTGGAAGTGTTCGCCGGCGGCCGCGCTGCCGTGTTGGATGACTTCCGCACGTTGGAAATGGTACAGAACGGCCGCCGCAGCGTGGTGCGCAGCCTGCTCAGCCAGGATAAAGGTCACCGCGCCGGCTGGGAAATCTTCCTCAAAGCCCTGCGCGAAGGCGGCGCCCCCCCCATCCCCTACGATGAAATGATTGCCGTCACCCGCGCCAGCTTTGCCGCCGTGGAGTCGCTGCGCCAGGGTCAGATAATTACCCTGCCCCCGGCCTGAAAACCCCTGTTCAAGAATCGGGTCCACACTTGTGGGCCCGGTTCTTTTTTTCCCCTCCCTCCCAAAAACGGTTTTCTGCAAAACCCTTGACAAAATCTCCAATCTGCATAAAATAAGACCCGATATGTCTAGACAACGGCTTACCCTCATTTTACCTGCCTTCCGGCGCCCGGAGCGTCAGCGGTTTCCATTTTTCCCCTGTTCTATTCAACACCCCGAATCATTTTCGGGGTGTTTTTTTGTGTCTTGTGATGGGAGGCATTGATGATTAAACTGCCCGGCCTGATTGACCCGCATGTACATCTGCGCGAACCTGGCGACACCCACAAGGAGGACTGGCGTACCGGCACCCGCGCCGCCCTGGCTGGCGGCTTTACCATCGTGCTGGCCATGCCCAACACCCGTCCTCCGGTCACCGATGCCGAGACCCTCTCCCTTGCACTGAAGGCCGCTGGTGAAGGCGCCTGCTGCGACTATGCCCAGTTCATCGGAGCGGGCGCCGAAAATGCCGCTGCTGCCGGTCAGCTCAGCCGGCAGGCAGCCGGCCTCAAACTCTATCTCGACCAGACCTACGGCCCCCTGCGCCTCGACGCCCTGGCAGACTGGCAGGCACATTTTGCCGCCTGGCCCAAACACCTGCCCATCTCCGTTCACGCCGAAGGGCGCAGTCTGGCCGCAGCCATCCTTTTTGCCGGCTGGTTCGACCGCCCCCTGCACCTCTGCCACATTTCCACCCGCGATGATATCTTGCTGGTGCGCCAGGCCAAAGAGCACGGCCTGAAAGTCACCTGCGAGGTGACCCCCCACCATCTTTTTCTCGACAGCGCTTCTCTGGATCATCTCGGCGCCGGCATGGCCTCCGTCAAACCGCCCCTGGCTTCCCCGGCGGATGTGCAAGCTCTGTGGGACAACCTGGATGTGATTGACTGCTTCGCCACCGATCACGCCCCCCACACCCTGGCCGAAAAGCAAAGTCCCACCCCGCCCCCCGGCTTCCCCGGTCTTGAAACCGCCCTCCCTCTCCTGCTGACTGCCGTCAGGGAAGGCCGCCTGACCCTCGATGACATCATCCTGCGCTGCTATACCAACCCCCAGCGCATCTACCGCCTTCCCGTTCAAACCAGCACCTGGATCGAGGTGGACCCCGACGCGCGCTGGGAGATCACCCCTGATCACCTGCAAACCCGCTGCGCCTGGACGCCCTTCGCCGGCCGCCAGGTGTTTGGCCGCGTGCGGCGCGTGGTGCTGCGCCGCCAGGTCGTTTTTGAGGACGGCGTTGTGCTGGCCCCGACTGGCAGCGGCCGCAACCTGCGCCTTGAATCCCGCCGGAAATTCCTGCCCAACGGGCAGATTTAATAGCCATTTTTTTGATAATAAAAAGGATAAACATTATGGTACTCAGCATTCGTTCCCTCCGCGATCAAAGCCCCTACCTGCCCCTCGGCGACAAACACGATGCCCCCTTCTACGGCAAGGATATCCTCTCCGTGCGCCAGTTCGACCGCGATAACCTCGCCTATATCTTCGCCATCGCCGATGAAATGCAGGAAATGGTCCGCCGTGTGGGCACCTTTGATCTCCTCAAGGGAAAAATCCTTGCCAATCTCTTCTACGAACCCTCCACCCGCACCTCGTCCTCCTTCACTTCGGCCATGGAACGCCTGGGCGGCAGCGTCATCCCGATTAACGAAGTGCGCTACTCCTCCGTCTCCAAGGGCGAATCCCTCCCCGATACCATCCGCACCCTGGAATGTTATGCCGATGTGATCGTGCTGCGCCATCCTGAAACCGGTTCGGCTGCCCTGGCTGCCAAATATGCCCGCAAACCCATCATCAACGCTGGCGACGGCACCGGCGAACACCCCACCCAGGCCCTGCTTGACCTTTACACCATCGCCGCCGAACTGGGTCACCTCGACGGCCTGACCGTCACCATGCTGGGCGATCTGAAATACGGCCGCACCGTGCATTCCCTGGCCCGCCTGCTCTCCCTCTTTGGCGCAAAATTGAACTATGTGTCACCCGATCTTCTGCGCATGCCGGTGGAAGTGATGGAAGAAGTGGCCGGCAAAGGCATTCTCCAGGCTGAATACAACACGCTCGATGAAGTGCTGCCCGAAACCGATGTGCTTTACGTCACCCGCGTGCAAAAAGAACGCTTCACCGATCCCGAAGCCTACGAAGCCGTCAAAGGCTCCTATGTGATCGACTCGGCCATCATGGAAGCCGCCAAGCAGGATATGATCGTCATGCACCCCCTGCCCCGCGTGGGCGAAATCAGCATGGATTTTGACGACGATCCCCGCGCCGCCTATTTCCGCCAGATGGAATACGGCCTCTACGTGCGCATGGCCCTGCTGGCCATGGTTCTGGGCAAAGCCTGATCTCTTATGTGACCGAGAATTTCGGAGGAAACATGACCTTTTTTGAGAAGCTGAACGAACGCGCCGCCCAAATTCATTCCCTGCTCTGCGTGGGCCTCGATCCTCACCTCGATGATCTGCCTGCGCCCACGGCTGAAGCCGCCCGCGATTGGTGCCTGCGGCTGATCCACCTCACCAGTGACCTGGCCCTGGCTTATAAACCCAATGCCGCCTTCTTTGAAGCGCTTGGGCCGGCCGGCTGGGCTGCCCTCAAGGAAGTGATCGCGGGTGTGCCGGAAGGCATTCCGGTCATTCTGGACGCCAAACGCGGTGATATTGCCTCCACCGCCGAAGCTTACGCCCGTTCCGCTTTCGAAGCCCTCGGCGCCGATGCCATCACCCTCAACCCTTACCTCGGCCGCGACTCGCTCACCCCCTTCCTCAAAAATACCGAAAAGGGCGTTTTTCTGCTCTGCCGCACCTCAAACCCTGGCTCGGCTGACCTGCAGGAACTGGTGTTGAGCAGCGGCCTGCGCCTGTTTGAACAGGTGGCTCTTGCGGCCGGCAGCGAGATGGGCCTGGTGGTCGGCGCCACCCAGCCTGCTGCCCTGGCCCGCGTGCGCGGACTGGCTCCCAATGCCTGGATTTTGGCCCCCGGCGTTGGCGCCCAGGGCGGCGAACTGGAAGCCACCCTGCAGGCCGGCCTGCGCCGTGACGGTCTCGGCCTGCTGATCACCGTCTCGCGGGCCATCAGCCGCGCTGAAAATCCCCGCCAGGCCGCCCAGGAGCTCTGCCGCCGCATCCAGATGGCCCAAAGCCCTGCCGAGGGAAGATCTGCAGCAGCCCACCCGCTGGCCGACGGTCTGCTGCAGACCGACTGCGTGCGCTTTGGTGAATTCAAGCTCAAATCGGGTCTCATCTCGCCCATCTATATCGACCTGCGCAACCTCGTCTCGTCGCCTGCCCTGCTGGGCCAGGTCGGCGCAGCTTACCTGCCCCTGCTGCGCAGCCTGAAATTTGACCGCCTGGCAGCCCTGCCCTATGCCGCGCTGCCCATCGCCACCGCCGTCAGCCTGCAGGGCGGCTGGCCGATGATTTACCCGCGCAAGGAAGCCAAAGCCTACGGCACCAAAGCTGAAATTGAAGGGGAATTTCATCCTGGCGAGCGCGTGGTGGTGATTGATGACCTTGCCACCACCGGCGAGAGCAAGTTTGAAGCCATTGAAAAACTGACCGGCGTTGGCCTGTCAGTGGAAGATGTGGTGGTGCTGATTGACCGCCAATCAGGCGCAAAAGAAGCCCTGGCCGCCAGAGGCTTCCGCCTGCATGCCGTCGCCACCCTGTCAGACCTGCTGGATATCTGGCAGGCCAACGGCAAGGTGGAACCCGCCCTGCTGCAGGCTGCCCGCGCCTTTTTGGCCCAAACCGGAGGTTAATGATGAATATTTATGACTGGATCCGCCCCTGGCTTTTCCGCCTGACCGGTGAACAGGCCCACAGCCTCACCGTGCAAATGCTGCGCCTGGGCGGCAATGTGCCGCCGGGACCGCAGGTGCTGAACGCCGTCTTTCAAACCAAACATCCCGGCCCGGCTGTGCAGGCTTTTGGCCTGACCTTCAAGAATCCTCTGGGCATGGCCGCCGGTTACGACAAGGACGGCCTGGCCTGGCGCGGTCTGGCCTGCCTGGGCTTCGGTCACATCGAGCTCGGCACGGTCACGCCCCGGCCTCAGCCTGGCAATCCCAAACCGCGCATCTTCCGCCTGGTGGAAGATGAAGGCCTGATCAACCGCATGGGCTTCCCCAGCAAAGGAGCCGGTTACCTGGCCTACCAGATGCCCCTTGCCAACCGCCCGCCAGGGCTGATTCTGGGGGTCAACCTGGGCAAAAACAAGGCCACCCCGCTCGAAGAAGCCGCCCAGGACTATGTCTCTCTGTTCAAAGATTTCGCCCCCCTGTCCGATTATCTGGCGGTCAATGTCAGCTCGCCCAACACCCCCGGGCTGCGCCTGCTGCAGTCGCGCAGCGCCCTTGAAGGTCTGCTCAGGCCTCTGGCCGAAATCCGCGCCTCCTTCAAAATCCGCTGCGGCCGCCATGTGCCGATTCTGGTCAAACTGGCTCCTGACCTGGATCTGGCCGGCCTGGATGCGGCCATCGAAGCCGTGGAAAGCTGCGGCATGGACGGTCTGATCATCAGCAACACCTCCCTGCGGCGCGAGGATCTGCAAAGCCCCCATGCCGCCCAGGAAGGCGGATTAAGCGGCCGGCCGCTTTCAAAGCTCAGCCTCGAGCTGGTTCAGCAAACCATCCGGCGCACCCGCCTGCCGGTGGTGGCCAGCGGCGGCGTGATGACTCCGGATGACGTGAAGGCCCGCATGGATGCCGGGGCAGTGCTGGTGCAGCTCTATACTGGCCTAATATATGAAGGTCCCTGGCTGGTGCGGGATATTCTGGACACATTGAACGCCGAAGAAAAGCGCACCCTGAAAAAGGCGGAGCCAGCCTTGCAGCCTGAATAATCAGCTCTCTTTATCTGATACAACCCAGGGCAGCAGGTCATTCTGCTGCCTTTTTTATCTTCTTCAAGGCTATAATCAAAGCATCGTTTATCTCTTAATCCCAAGCTGAGGTGAAAATGCTGATCATCGATAAAAACCAGGTTCATTTTGCCTTTGATCCCTCCATCCGGCCCTGCGCGGCGGCTGAAAGTGGCGATACGGTCAAATTCTGCTGTCAGGACTGCTTCAGCGAACAGCTGCTGACGGATCATTTTGATGTGCAGCAGATTGATATGGACCGCACCAACCCGCCACCGGACCGCTCTTCATCAGCGGCACCGAGCCCAGCGATGTGCTGCGGGTGGAAATTCTGGCCATTGACCTGGCGCCCGATGGCTGTATGAGTGCGCTGCCTTCCGCCGGCGCCTATTGGAGGAAGAAAAGATGAATTATCGCTGTTTCAAATGCGGCAGCACCGCTGCTGCCACCACCCGCCAGGCCAGGTGCGGTTGCGGCGGCCTGTGGACTCTGGATTTCAAGCCGCCCAGGTTTGACCTTTCGCTGGTGGACCGGGCCACCTGGTCCATTTTTCGCTACCGTGCCTTCATGCCCATTGAAAGCGAAGCCTGGCGCGGCATCAGCCTGGGCGAAGGGCTGTCCCCGGTGATTTCATTGGATGAGGATGTGCTCCTGAAAATGGATTACGCCATGCCCACCCTCTCCTTCAAGGACCGCGGCGCCGCCCTGCTCATCACGCACTGCAAGGAAATTGGCGTCGAAGCGGTGGTGCAGGACAGCAGCGGCAACGCCGGCAACAGCGTGGCCGCCTACTGCGCAAAAGCCGGCATTGCCTGCGAAATCTTCGTCCCCGAGGGCACCTCGCCCGCCAAAATCGCCATGATCCAGGCCCACGGCGCAGCCGTCAACATCATCCCCGGCACCCGCGATATGTGCGCCAATGCCTGCCGCGCCAGGGTGGACCAGGAAGGTAAATATTACGCCAGCCACGTCTATAACCCCATCTTTTATCAGGGCACAAAGACATATCTATACGAAGTCTATGAGCAGTTGGGCCGCATTCCCCGCACCCTCTTCATCCCGCTTGGCAACGGCACCCTCTTTATCGGCATGATCAAGGCCCTGGAAGAATTTCAGGAATCCGGCCTGCTGGCCGAAATGCCGGCCGTTATTGCCGTCCAGAGCGAGCGCTGCGATCCCTTTGCGCGGGCCGCGGCCGCCGGCCTGGCGCAGCCCGCCGCCGTGACGCCCACCCCCACCCTGGCCGAAGGCATCGCCATCGGCGTGCCCATGCGCGGTGAGGAGATCCTGCGGTCCATCTACAAACACCGGGTCAAAGTAATCACCGCCCCTGAAAACCGCATCCTCGAAGCGCGCGAAAAGCTGGCCAAAAAGGGCATTTACTGCGAGCACACCACCGCCGCCACCTATGCCGCTTATCTGGCCTATGGCGAGGCGCACGGGCGCCTTTCAGACTGCCTGATCCCCATGTGCGGCGCCGGATTGAAGTCAGATCACTGATGCCGGCTCATTCAGACGGGTATTGACCTGTGCTATAATCCATCCATCATCTTTTCTGCCGGAGCCCCTGCATGCGTCTCCTCAAATCCATCCGTGACCTGGGCTTTGAACCTGTTTTCCTCAACGCCCTCTATAAAACCGGCCTGCGCCTGGGCGTTTTCCGCTGGCTGGAAAAGCCTCCGGCTGCCTCTGCCAGCCGGCTGGTTTTGCCCAAAGTCAGTCTGGATCCGGTCAGACCCTATGCGGCTGGCAGCAGCCACCCCGGCGCGGATGCCGTGCTGCAGGGCGAGGTGATCATTTTTGGCGGCCTCAGGGTCCCGCTGGTTTTTGAACCCGCCCCCCCGGTCCATTGGAGCCGCCTTGAGGGCCGCCTGCCCCCCGGCCCTGATATCAAGTTCACCTGGGAACCGGCGCGCTTTGGCTGGGTTTTTGACCTGGTGCGCGCCTATGCCGCCAGCGGCGATGAACGCCTGCCCCGGGCCTTCTGGCAGCAATTTGAGGCTTTTCAGGCTGCCAATCCGCCCTTCAACGGCCTGAACTGGCTCTCAGGGCAGGAAGCCGCCCTGCGCCTGATGGCGCAGATCTTCGGCGCGGCTGTCTTCATCCACTCCCCGGAATCCACCCCCGCCCGGCTCGAGCAGCTGGCCCGCACTGCCGCCTGGACCGCCGCGCGCATCGAACCCACCCTGCTCTATGCCCGCTCACAGAACAACAATCACCTGCTCAGTGAGGCCGCCGGACTTTACACTGCCGGGCTCTGTCTGCCGGAACACCCCCGCGCCGCCCACTGGCGCAGGCTGGGCCTGGAATGGTTCAGCCGCGGCGTGCTGCGCCAGGTCAGCCCGGGCGGCGAATATGTGCAGTACAGCACCAACTACCACCGCCTGATGCTCCAGTTGGGGCTCTGGTTTGACTGGCTTGGCCGCCAGCCGGGCGGCGAGCCCCTTGCCCCCGGCGTGCGCGCCCGCCTTGGCGCCGCTGCGGGATGGCTGCGCGCCCTCACGGACCCCGATTCCGGCCTGGCTCCCAATTTTGGCGCCAACGACGGCGCTTACATTTTCCCCCTTGCCGCGGGCGGCTTCGCCGACCACCGCCCGGTGGTTCAGGCCGCCGCTCTGGCCTTTGATGACCGCTGCGTCTACCCGCCCGGCCCCTGGGATGAGCTGTCAGCCTGGTTCGGCCTCAAGCAACATCCAGTTCTGGCCCAACCTTCCCTGGCCGAAAATTTGCCCGTTCTGCAGTCCGGCTCCTGGCGTGCTTTTTTACGCCTCCAGCGCCAGTGGCGCAGCCGCCCCTCTCATGCTGACCAGCTTCATCTCGATGTCTGGTGGCGCGGGATCAATGTGGCCTGCGACGCCGGCACCTATCTCTACAACGCCCCGCCGCCCTGGGATAATGCCCTTGCCAGCACCGCCGTGCATAACACCGTCAGCGTGGATGGGCGCGACCAGATGACCCGCGCCGGACGCTTCCTCTGGCTCGATTGGGCGCGCGCCGGAATGGAAGCCACCTCGGAGGCCCGTCTCGCCGCACATCACGACGGCTACCGCCGTCTGGGCATCTTGCACCGCCGCTGCGTGGAACGCATTCCCCACGGCCTGCTGGTGCGCGACGACCTGCTGCCATCTGGTAAATCTTCCTCAGCCGTCCACGCTTTCCGCCTGCACTGGCTGCTCACTGACTTTCCATACACCTTTGAGGAAAGCGGTCCCAGCCTGCGTCTCGAAACCCCCGCCGGCAGCCTTTGCCTGGCCTTCGACGGCGCCACCGGCATCCAGATCATCCGCGCCGGGCAGGTTGTCGCGCGCTGGGGCACGGAAGATGCCTGCCCAACAGTCAACCTGGGCTGGCGCGCCCTCTCCTACGGTGAAAAAATACCCGCGCTCTCGGTGGTCATCTTCAAGCGCGCTGCCGCGCCGTTGTCCTTTACCACCCGCTGGCAGGAAATGCCGTAACCACCGTCTCCCTTCCAGTTCAGGCCAGGGCTTACTCTTCCTCCGGGCATTTTATGGTGCCTGCCGTACGGACGCCGATTCCGTTTTCAGGCATGATGGTAAAAACGCATCCGATTTCGCCCGGGTCCGGCGTCTCTTCCGGGAAAGGCGGTTCAATCCGCCACAACCCCTTATAAATCACCAGCCAGACCGGGGCATCTTCTGAAAGCGGACCATCAAACGACTGCCCGGATGGTAATGTTTTCTCCTTCGCCTCGGTCAGGGTCATGCGTTCTGCAAAAAGGGTCGCGGGCGGCTGGAGGCTGACCATGCGTGTGGTTTTCAAGAATTGCTCCCCCGCTATCACCGCCTCCAGATGGTCCGAAATATACCCGCCAGGCACATAAGCCTGAACGGTGGCATCGGGAATGGGGGTACGGTAGCGCAAATCTGCTGTGGGTGAGGCACTCTTGGGTTGATCCACACATTCGGCGATGATCAGCACGCACAGGATGCAGAAAATGACCCCAACTGCTTTCGCACCACGCACCAAAGCGCAAGAAACCAGGTGTGTGTTTATTGTGAACATCTGAATTTTTTGATCCTTTCATCCTCGTTTTCCAGGAAATCCCACCATACATTTATTTTATACCTGATTAAAACCCCAGCACCGTATCGCAAAAAATTAAAAACCCCGGTGAAGCTGCCGCCTCGCCGGGGTTTCTGCTCAACCAGTCAATAAAATCAACCGGCCTTGAGATATTCAATCATCGGATCCGTCACCAGCGGCACCACATCACCGATCATGTGCGGCATCAGGTTGTCCATCACTTTCGGCATCAGCAGCGGCATCTGTTCCGCCATGTAATCGGGCATGGGAATGCGGTCTGCCACGCGGCTCAGCATCGTATCCATCACCTTCGGCATCATCATCGGCAGCAGGCGCGGGAACAGCACCGGGAACAAGGGTTTCATCGCGCCCAGCATGAAGGGCATGCTCTTGCCCATGAAGCGCATCATCCCGCCCATGCCAAAGGGCATGGCATCAATCAGCTCAGGCCACATGCTGCCCATCAGTTCGGCAAAGCCCTGGGGCGTCATCAAGGCGATCATCGCCTCAAACACCGCCCACTGCGCCTTCACTTCAGGGTGCGGGTCGGGCAGTTTGAAGCCCAGCGCCTGCGCACAGAAGGAGGAAAGATCCACCACCTCCACCGGCACCTTTTTCTTGTCCGCGCTCACCCGCAGCTGGAATTCACAACAGGGGCAGGCCGCCAGCACCTTCTGGGCGCCAGCCTCTACTGCTTCATCCAGGCGGGTCTTGCCCACCTCGGCAGCCACTGGCGGATCCTTGATCAGGGTCAGCACCGAACCGCAGCAGTGCGCCTCTTCGTGATTGTGCGCCATTTCCACAAAATTGACATTCGGAATCGCCTGAATCAGCCCGCGGGGCGGCTCGTAGATGCCCGATACGCGGCCCATATGGCAGGAGTCATGCCAGGTCACCGTCTGTTGAGGCAGGTCGTTGGCAGGGAACTGGAATTTTCCAGCTTCAATTTGCTCATTCACCACTTCGGAATAGTGCTTTGTGGTGATATCATAATCAATCCCCAGTTTCCTGGCCCAGGCCGGGTAAGCATGCCGCCACATCATATCGCAGGCCGGGCATGAAGTGATCACCGTATCAGCGCCAGATTTCTTCACGGCTTCAATATTGCGCTTCATGGTTTCGGCAAACACTTCCCACTTGCCCGCCACCAGCATGGGCGTCGAGCAGCAGCTTTCTTCGTTGCCCAGGGTGGTGAAATCCACCCCCGCGGCGTCCAGCAGGCGCACCGAGCCAATGGCAATATCATGCTCCACATAAGAGGCGGTGCAGCCGGCAAAATAAACCGCTTTGGCCTTGTGCTGCGGGCCGTGTTTTTCGCGCATATCTTCCGGGAACCAGGCGCTGCGGTCCTTGCGATAGCCCGCCCAGATATCACCCTCGGCCACCAGGGCTGCTGTCATCATTTCAAAGGGCGGGAAGGTCATGCGTTTCTCGGTTTCAATGAGCTGGCCGCGCAGCTTCATCCACGAAGGTTCAATGGGCAGGGCCGCCGAACAGCGCAGGTTGCACAGTTCGCAGGTGGTGCAGGCCAGGATGGAATCGACCATCTTCTGGTTCCACTCTTCGCGCCCTTCCACATACTCACGCAGCCAGTACCATTTGCCGCGCGGGCTCTGCGATTCCCAGCCACGTCCGTAGAACTGGTCGCATTCATCCACGCAGTAACCGCACTGCGAACAGGCATAGGCGTACCAGACCACATCCGCCGGAATGCCGCGAATATCATGGTCAATGCGTTCGCCCACTTCCACATTCATGGCATTGCCAAAAACGCGCGCCACCGGTTCAAAGGCACCGGCTGTGTTCATGAAGGTGCCCAGCAGGCCGTTGTCGATCACCTTGCCGGGGTTCAGAATGCCGTTGGGATCCACCTGTTTCTTGAAGGCTTTGATCTGCTCAACACGCTTCTCGCCCAGCACCGAATTGGCCTTGGTGGCAAAATACAGGCCGGTGGCATAAGCCCGTCCGCCGTTTTCCTCGGCGATTTTCGCAATGGTCAGCGAAAGAGCAAACACAAAGTTATAGCTCAGCTTGCGCTGATCTGCCGGGATGAAGCCCAGAATCACCACTTCCGGCTCGCCGTGAATGCCTTTGCGAATGATCACGCCTTCCTTCACAATCGGGTGACCCACCCGCTGGCCAATGTCGGTCAGCGATTTGGCCAGCGATTTCAGTGGAATGATCACCTCAGCCGGCACCAGCGACGGGCCCAGCCGCTTGACCGTCATGATCTTGAAGCGGTTTTCCCATTCGTGTCTGGCCACATCATCCCCAAGAATGCTGCCGTGGTGAATGGTCACCAGTTTTTCCACTGTGGAACGCACCTGTTCGCGGTGGATCTCAGGGTAAGCCATGGTCAGGACGAAGCTTGAAGGCAGGGTCACCTCATGATCCTCTCCGCCGCCGTGATGCGCGGGTTTGGGCGCCTGGTTCTTCATTTCCGCCATGGTCGGGTTGATGAACAGCATATTCCAGATCGGCAAATCGGCCGCGATGACCGCTTCGATCAGTCCCTGGAAGTCCAGGCCTGATTTCACCCCGATCGAGAGAACATCCAACGGCTGGTTGGGCATGACTTTGAGGGTTACCTCGCTGATCAGGCCGGTGATGCCTTCAGCGTCTGAAATCAGGCCCAGGTCATCCCCGCTGAGGCAGCGCACTTCGCCGTTGGGGAACACCACCTTCGCCGAAACCACATTCTCGATAAAATAACCATACTCATAAGAACCGAAACCCGCTCCGCCCTGGGCCAGCCAGCCGCCCACGCTTGAAGAAGGATAGCTGGATGGGTACAGCCGCAGGGTCAGGCCTTCCTTCAACAGGGCATGATCCAGTTGTTCCCACGAAATCCCCGGCTGCACCGTCACGGTCAGAGCTTCCCGGTCAATTTTCAGCACCGATTTGAGGAAATAGAAGTCAATCACCAGGCCCTGTTTTACCGGGATCACGCCGCCGTAGCCAGAAGTGGCTTTGCTGCGCGGGGTGACGGCAATGCCGTTTTCATTGGCGAACTTCATCAATGCGGCCAGTTCAGCCTCGCTCTGCGGCTGAGCAACTGCATCCGCCAGGGTGTTCCCGACCACGGGAGCAATCAAGATGGGCAGGGCGCCCACATCGTGACTGTACAGCTTGCGTTCCGATTTATCGAGGTTGACGCGGGCGCAAATTTTCTGAAGCGTATCCAGTTGAGTCTGATTCATGATCCTGTCTCCTGAAGGGTTTAAAGTTCTTCCAATTGACTGATGCGCGCAATTTGCTGCAAACGGTCCACCAGGCGGGTGCGCTCTTTGATGATCGATTCCATCGCCTGAACAAAACGCTGGCTCCATTCTTCAAGACGGGCCGGCGAGGCTGAACTTGTTTCTGATGCGGGGGGTTGGGGATTCTGGCTGACCAGCAGCCAGGCCAGGGTCTGGCCGTTAATTTGAATGGGTGTGCGGATGTAATTGAATCCGGCATGGCAGATGATTGGTTTTTCCGGGTAAGGGGCAGAAGCGGCTTTTGTCCAGGCTTCCTGGCAGGCCCCTCCATTTACCTGATTTTCCTGCTGGCAAAAAGCGCAGGGATGGCTGGTCTGGGTCAGCGGCCGGCCTTCCAGATCAATGATCAGGCTGGAAATCTGGCCCAGGTCAGAAAACAGGTCCTGAATCACCTGGGCGCAATGCACCGGAAAAGCCCCTGCGGTCAAAGCGGGCTCCTCGCCTGCCGCCGGAGCAGACGCTCTGCAAATCAGGCGCTGTACATCTTCATCGGCAAAGCGCCACTGCTGGCCAATCTTCACCCCATGTAAACGGCCGTCCTGCACCATGCGGTAGATGGTGATGCGGTCCACTTTGAGCAAATCCTGCACTTCACGGGTGGTCAAATAATCGGACATTCAGTTTCTCTTTGTTATACGTTGTTATAACTTGTTATATTATTTTACAACGATGATTCAAGAAAAACAAGTGACAAATATCCCGTCGAATTTTCAACTGCCCTATTGACTCGTTAGAAAATTTGTTCTATAATAGAACAAATGATCCAATATGTTTGTGAAAGGAGTTTTCCATGGCCACATTGGGACATGTCTATCCAGAACCGAAATGGGATTTCAACCGGATTACCACCAAAATGGCTGAAAATCGCGGGATGATTTTCCTGGGAATCATCTTCACCGCCCTCATCGCCTTCGAAATCTTTAACTATTCCACCACCGATTACGCTCTCAACGATTTGCTGGGTGAAATGGATTTTTGGGGCCTGAAATGGTCCACCGTGCTCGCCATTGCCTTCTGCGGCATTGATTTTGCCGGCGTTGCCCGTCTTTTCACCCCTCAGAGCCAGGGCCGTCACGCTGAATCGTGGTATCTCTTTGGCGCCTGGATTCTGGCCGCCACCATGAACGCCCTCCTCACCTGGTGGGGCGTCTCCCTGGTGACCGCTTCCCACACCATGCAGAGCAGCATGGTCATGGATGCTGAAACGCTCACCCTGGCTGTGCCCATTTTTGTCGCCCTGATGGTCTGGGTCATCCGCATCCTGATGATCGGCTCCCTCTCCCTGGCCATCGATCAATACTGGGCCAACCAGGTTGAAGCAATGCAGCCTGCTGTCCAGCGCCCGGCTCAGGCGGTTCGTCCGGCTGCGCCGCAGCCCACCTACACCCCCACCCGTCAGGTGACCCTGCCTGCTGCTGCCCCCATGTCGGCTGCGGCTGCCAGCCGCCCATCCATGGACGAAACCCGCAGCATCCGCCCCACGCCTGTCGAAAGGCCTTCCCGCCCTGCGCCTTTCAGCCGACCTGAACCCACCTATCAGGCTGTGGATGGTGGCAGTGGAGAGCCCCGTCAGTTCAATTGACCATCGCCAGGGCTGCGTCGAGCGCCTGGTCCACATGCGGGAACAGCGCCGCTCCCAGCCCTTCCAGGGCAGCCCGTTTGGCCGGTTGGGTTGCAATACCCCAGGCCTTCACTGTCACCGTCACGCCCATTTCACCCAACAGTTCAGCCGCTGACTGAACCGCCAGAATGCCAATGGGCGTATCCTCAAAAATATGCAAATGAAGCGGTGTTTGAAACAGACCGGAGAGAAGCAAGGCTTCTTCCCGGTTTGTTTTTTTAACCAGGGCCAGCTTGCCAGCCAATGTTAACGCTTCCAGTTCAGGCACACCCAGCGCGCATAGGCAGGCCGCCAGCGCCTGAAAGGGGAAAGGTTTCAGCAGTGCATCCGCCTCGGTCTGCCACTGCTGCGCTGCATAGATCATCTTGCCGTAGGCCATCAGCGGCACCCGGTCCAGGCCGACCATTTTCAAGGCCAGTTCGGCTTCCGGCGAGCAGCCTGCCATTCGCGTCCCTTCCGGAGCCAGCGATGGCCGCGCGGTGAGGATGGCCATTTTCTGGTTGCCTTCCAGCAGGCGACCGCGCATCTCTCCTGAAAGCAGCACCTCATCATATTCTTCCAGGTAGGAAGTGCTTTCCACATCGGGCATCATTGGGTAAACGGATTTAAAAACCTGATCTCCCAGCACCAGGTTCTGAAAAAGGCGGGTGGCCGGCGAATGCTGCACACTGCGCGTTGCGCCAAAAAGCTGGTGGATAAAAGGCTGCTGTGCGAGATGCGGAAAAGGTGCCGCTTCCGGCGGCATGGCCAGAACCACCTCTGATGGCACCGGTGCCAGGTGCAAATGCCCGCCCACCCTTCGGATGGCCTCATCCGGTGCAGGCGGCCGCGCCAGAACCGGATCAGTGGTCACCGCGCTTCCTGCTACAGTCCAATCTGGTTCCAGGGTTGCTCCAGGGTGCGCCTCCAGCCAGCTTTCCAGCACCTCCGCCAAATATAGCGGCACAATGTCCCATTCACTGGTGATGCCCAGCGATTCCAGCAGCACCACGGTGGATTCTTCCGGGTGAAGCGCCCCCAACCCCCAACTGCGGGTGAAAATCTGGCAGGTTTCCCGAATGGCCTCCCGGTAGCCGCGCGACCGCAGCAGCACGCCGTCCAAATCAAAAAGAAAAATGGTCCTGGGTTCTGATGTCATATGATACTAAAAACGCCCGTTTCCGGGCGTTTGCCTCCGGTTATGAATAAATTATTTGATCTCGCGGATCACAAGGTTGTCAAATTCAACCACCAGTGTCTGATCAGCCTTATCCAGGCCCATGGCCAGAGCAATGGTTCCGTTATCTGCCAGAAAATCATCCCGCACTGTGGTCAGGTAGGTGTCGTTGACCAGGAAGACAAATTCGTTGCCCCTGGCCTGCACGACAAAAGTGTTTTTCACACCCGGATCCAGGTGAACAGCCTCGGTGGTGCGCCAGCCTTGCAGGGTCACCCATTCGCCGTCCTTGTTCAGGTTGACAATATAGGATCCGTCGCGGTTGAAACGGATGCGGTAATAATTCCCTGAACGGTCCTTACGAAACACCAGGGAAATGCTGGCGTCCTTATCGTTGGCAGTGGTTTCCACCAGGGTGGCTTCCACAGACATGTAGAAATCCTTGATCTGCACGCCCGGTACGGCTTCCGCCCAGATTACACCTTTTTTGGAGGTCATGCTGCGGTGATAAACCCCGTTAACCTCAGCTGCATCCGTGGAAAACTCATCCGATGATTCACCCGTCTTCCAGCCGTCCTGGTTGCTTTCAAAATCATCTTCAAAAAGCACCGGTGCGTCATGGTAAAGTTTGGTCATTTGGGAGGCAGTCATTGTGGGCTGCGGGTTGGCGCTGGCGGCAGATGCCGGCGGCTGGCTGACCGGCACATTGGCCGCAGGTTGAGATGCAGCTGATAACATCACCGGCGCCAGGTACAGCGAAACCCCCAGGCACAGGAAAAACATCCCCATCAGTGCGGCCAGAATCTGCTGGCGGACGCCAATTTTGATCTGCCAGGCGAACTGGCCCATGATGGCGATAAAGATAAAAATCACGCCCGCGCCTGCCAGCAGGCCGGGAACAGGTGTGCTCTGAAAACCAGAAAGGAGGGTGAAAATCTGATCCATACAGGACTCCTTATGTTTTGATGATCCAATTGTAATCGAAAAACGGCCGGCCGGGGGCGGTTCTTTTTTGGCGCCCTCTCTGCCCCTTTTCAGGGGTATAATCAAAAAATGTTTCGCAACCGTTCGCGCCGCATTCTCTGGTTTTTTGGCCTGGCCATCCTTGGCATCCTTTGGTGGGACCTGGTGCTGCCGCGTTTTGGACTGGGAAAATGGGCCAAAGCCACCCGCTCCAGCCGCTACCGCAAAATCGCTGCCGGTTTCCGCAAACTGGCCATCGAACTGGGCGGCGTGCTGATCAAGGTCGGGCAGTTCCTTTCATCCCGCGTGGATGTGCTGCCGGCTGAAATCACCGATGAGCTGGCCGGTTTGCAGGATGAAGTGGCGCCTGAACCTCTCGAAAATATCCAAAAGGTCATCAAAACAGAATTTAACCTGCCTCTTGAAGAGATCTTTATCAAATTTGACCCTCAGCCTCTTGCCGCCGCTTCCATCGGCCAGGTCCACCGCGCGCAAATCCGCCCTTCCGGGCTGCATGCCAGCCAGAACGAAGCGCCGGTGGATGTGGTGGTCAAGGTGCAGCGCCTGTACATCCGCGAGATTATGGAAGTGGATATGAAGGCCCTGCGCACGGTGGCCCGCTGGATTCACCTCTACCGGCCCATCCGCCGCCGTGCCAATGTGCCCGCCCTGCTCGAAGAGTTCAGCCTTACCCTGCACGAGGAAGTTGATTATTTAAATGAAGGCAAGAATGCTGAAATATTTGCCAAAAATTTTTCCAAAGACCCCCAGGTCTATGTCCCCAAAATCTACTGGCCTTTTACCACGGGCCGGGTGCTGACTCTGGAATTTGTGGATGCCATCAAAATCACCGATTATGACGCGCTCGATGCCGCCCACATTGACCGCGCTGAAGCAGCCGACCGCCTGTTCAACACCTATCTCAAGCAAATTTTTGAAGACCGCTTTTTTCACGCTGACCCGCATCCGGGCAATATTTTCATCCTGCCGGGCGAAATGAACCCGCAGACCGGTCACCGGGAATGGAAACTGACCTTCATTGACTTCGGCATGACCGGCCAGGTCACCCCCAAACTGCTGGCGGGTTTGCGGGAATATCTGGTGGGTGTGGCGCTGAAGGACGGCGCGCGAATTGTAAAAGCCTACCAGATTTTGGATGTGCTGCTGCCCGAAGCCGATGTGGACCTGCTGGAACGGGCCTCACGCAAGGTCTTTGACCGCTTTTGGGGCAAAACCACCCCTGAAATGATGGAAATGCACACCGATGAAGCGCGGGCTTTCCTTGATGAATTTGGCGGCCTGATCCGCGATATGCCTTTTCAGATGCCCGAAAACATGATTCTGTTGGGCCGCTGCATCGGCATTCTGAATGGTATTTGCACCGGCCTGAACAAGGATTTCAACTTCTGGAACCTCATCGGTCCTTATGGCAATCAACTGGTCGAAGATGAGGGCGGCGGCCTGCAGATGGTTTTGAAGGAAATTGGCGCGGTGCTCAGCACCCTGGTGGGTCTGCCCAAAAAGGCTGACAGCCTCTTTGACCGCATTGAAAAAGGCGAGCTGGAAGTGCGCAGCCCTGAACTGCAAAAACGCGTCCAGCGCCTGGAACACGCTCAACAGCGCCTGGTAGGGGCCATTCTCTTTGCCGTGTTCTTCATGGGCGGCATCCAGCTTCACCTGGCGAACCGTCTCAGCCCTGAAACGATCCTTTTTCTGGCTGGCGGCTGGCTGGTCAGCTGGTTCATTCTCACCCGCTGATCCGGATCAACCTTTCCTCTCAGCTCATTCCTTCACAATCCGCTTTTTCCTTCGATAGACGAGAACTTATCTTCTGTCTTTCTTGCCGCTTTGGCAGGTAAAAAAAGCCCACCCACATATATTTATTCCTTCCTTCTTCCTTCCTTGGCGCCCTTCGCGATCTTTGCGGTAAATCAGTCTTCAAGCTGTCCCTTTGCGTCCTTATCGGCTCTCATCGCGGATGATCACGCCGCAGTGAATCACCATCCGCACATGCGCAGTAATGAACCCCTGGCAGAATCGCCGCGCCGTTCAGGTCAATCACCTGCGCTCCGGCCGGAATCGCCGCCTGGGATAATGATCCTCGCAGGCGGTCGCCAGGCGGCTGCCGTCGGGCGACCAGGCCAGGGCATCGGGGTTGCCGTCCATCGAAGAAAAACCACATGGAAAAATCAGCCCATCCCATTAACAGGGGCGGTTTCCTAGAGTTTAGCATATCTCTGGCCGGAAGGGAAACCCCTGATTTTCTGAATGAATGTTCCAAAAATGACACTTTTTCTGTTGACTTTTCTCTTTTCTCCTCCTAAACTTAACCTGAGTTCTGTGAAATGAGAATGGATTTAAGATCGGTTGCCTGACCTAGCTTGGAGAAACGGGGAAACATGCTCGCACATGTCTTTTCTTGCACCATCATCGGCCTTGAAGGGGTTATTGTTGAAGTGGAGGTGGATTCCACCCAGGGACTGCCGTTCATGGCCATTGTCGGCCTGCCCGATGCCGCCGTTCAGGAAAGCCGCGAGCGCGTGCAGTCGGCCATCAAAAATGCTGGTTTCTATTACCCTCGCAAACGGGTGACGGTCAACCTGGCCCCGGCTTCGGTGCGCAAGGAAGGCCCCGGTTTTGACCTGCCCATCGCCCTGGGGGTGCTGGTCTCCAGCGAACAAATTTCCCCCGAAAGCCTGGAGGGCTGCCTGGTGATGGGTGAACTCTCATTGGATGGCACGGTGCGCCATGTGCGCGGCGTGCTGCCCATGGCCGCCGTGGCCCGCAAGGAAGGTTTCAAGCGGGTCATCGTTCCCCGCGCCGACGCCGCTGAAGCCGCCCTCATCCCTGACCTGGAAGTGATCGCCGTCAATTCGCTGACCGAGCTGGCCGCCCACCTCACCGGTCAGGAGCCCATCGCCCCCACCCCGCTCATCACGCCTGCTGACCTGGAAGTGACCGTGCTGACCGATTTCTGCGAGATCAAAGGCCAGGAGCACGTCAAGCGCGCCCTCGAGGTGGCCGCCGCCGGCTCTCACAATGTGCTCATGTCCGGCCCGCCCGGTTCAGGCAAAACCCTGCTGGCCCGCGCCATGCCGGCCATTTTGCCGCGCATGACCATTGACGAGGCTCTGGATGTCACCCGCATCTACTCCGTTTCCGATCAGCTCCCGCCCGATGTGCCGCTGATTCAAACCCGCCCTTTCCGCGCCCCGCACCACACCATCAGCCATGCCGGCCTGGTGGGCGGCGGCAACTGGCCCCACCCGGGCGAAATCTCACTGGCCCACCGCGGGGTGCTCTTTCTGGACGAACTGCCTGAATTTGGCTCGCGTGTGCTGGAGGTGATGCGCCAGCCCATGGAAGATAAAATTGTCACCATCAGCCGCGCCCAGGGCGCCCTCACCTTCCCCGCCAATTTCCAGCTCATCGCCGCCATGAATCCATGCCCGTGTGCATTTTAATCACAAAAATTATGAATTGCTGATCGTCAAAGTTTGGATGCCGGATACGGTTTGCAGGTGAGTAGATCGCTGGTTCTGCCAGCCTGGTAGATGATGCTTGTCAGGATCACTTATTTACAGCATCCAATTTCAATGACATAACAAGTAGGTTAATTCTGCTGGTCAAGTTTATAATAACCTGACAAGATAAATGGATAATTTTGCAGCGACAGCGAGGATACAGATGTCATTTCACGCACGACTCATTGAATTACTAAAAAAAGACCGCCGATTTATTGATGATGATGGCGAACTGATAATAGCGGCAGTACAAGACGGCGCTTGGAAAATTGACCGGGACTTAATAAAGCTGCTGCTTTCAGACGTTGAAATCAGGGCCAAGTTTTTTGACGAGATTGATGGTTATTGGGTTTTTAATTTCAACACCTTTATCGAGTACACCAGTCAAAAGGGGTTGTTGAATAATTCTTATACCCGTTTTCGTAACCGTATTGGGCTAACTATTGGGGAACAATTTTTACGCGAGCGTGGCGATGTCGCTCTAGTGTGGCCTTACAAGGATTGTTTTTTGGAGGGCGGGCAGACAAGCGAAGAAGATAAGCATGATGAAGTTTTTTTCAACGAAGTGTTGGCGCAGGATGAAATTACTCAGATGCTTGCTCCAAAGGTGCTGACACGTTTTCAGCGATATAGCCCTAATGGAGCGCAATCAGTAACAAACTTTAGACGCGATGAAAACGGCGTAATCCGCGATAACCTGATTATCAAGGGCAATAACCTGTTAACCTTGCACAGTATAAAAAGCGAGTTTCGCGGGCAAGTAAATTTGATTTATATTGATCCCCCTTTTAACACAAGTGGAGCAGCCAATGTTTTTTCTTACAATAACTCGTTTAATCATTCCTCTTGGCTAACTTTTATGAAAAATCGCCTAGAAATTGCTAGAGAACTACTGTCACAGACCGGGATAATAGTTATCGCTATTGATCATTCTGAACTATTTTATTTAGGTGTGCTGGCTGATGAAATTTTCTCACGGGAAAACAGGATTGGAGTCATTGCTGTCGAAACTAATCCTCGCGGTCGTAGTGATTCAAAATTCTTTGCTACTTCCTCAGAGTATTTTCTTGTTTATGCAAAAGACGAGAAAGTTGCCTCAATAAACCCATTACCATTGACTAAAGATCAAGCAGCCGCTTTTAGCAATAAAGATGATATTTCTGAATATCGCTTGTTGCCTTTTCGAAGAAGTGGCTCAAATTCCACTCCAAAAGAGCGTCCCAACCTGTATTACCCTATATTTGTAAACGAAGATTTAAGTTACATAGGGCTTGAGGACAAAAAAGGCTGCCGCAAAATTACGCCAAAAGATACAGATGGGAACGATAAAGTGTGGAGACAGTCTAAAGAGCGATTTATGGAGGCGGTAGCAAATGGCGATATTGTTATTAAAACAATAAACGGCGATTTTGCCGTATATCTAAAAGATCGAATAAAGAATGGAAGAAAGCCCAAAACAATTTGGGTAAGTCCATCTTATGACGCATCTTCACATGGAACAATGTTATTAAAAGCAATGTTCAAACGGAAGGCGTTTAGTTATCCAAAATCAATATTTTTAATCAAGGATATTATCCGAATAACAACTTCAAATAATGACTTAATACTAGATTTTTTTGCTGGCTCCGGGACAACGGCTCATGCTGTTTTAGAATTGAACAAAGAAGAGAATACATCTAGGCAATTCATCATTTGCGAACAAATGGATTACTTGCAGCCCGTTACCATGAAAAGAATATCCAATGTGATAGAAGAAAATAAACAAGGTGAGTTTATATATTTTGAACTATTGGAACAAAATGAAGCATTTATGCAAAAAATTCAAAGTGCAGCATCCAGCGCCGAACTCCTTAACTTATGGAATGACATGGCTGAAGGCTCATTCCTGAACTGGTATGTCAATCCGATGCGACCAGAAGATGCCATTCTCGATTTTGAGGCGCTGGGTCGTGAAGAAAACGGGCTAGAAAAACAAAAACACCTTTTGGCTGAGATGTTAGACAAAAACCAGCTATATGTTAATCTTTCTGAAATAGATGATGCGCAATTCAATGTCAGTGAAGATGACAAAAACCTGAATCGCGCATTTTACGGGGAAAGTATCAATGGCTAATCCATTTCTTTATGAAGATCTGGACGCGGCGACCCGTGTGGGCTTTCTAAAACCTGAACTACCTACCAGCCTCGCGCAGAATCTAAACCCGGCCTATGAGCCGCGCCCCTACCAGGTGGACGCTTTCTCTCGATTTATCTACTGTTATGAAAATAAAGATAGTAAAAATTTGAGATTAACGTACCCACTTCATTTCTTGTTCAACATGGCAACCGGCAGCGGCAAGACTTTGATCATGGCCGGCTTGATTCTGTATCTTTACGAACAGGGTTATCACAATTTTCTCTTTTTCGTTAACTCTACAAATATTATCGAAAAAACACGAGATAACTTCCTTAACCCCGCCAGCATCAAATACCTGTTTGCCCAGGAATTGAACATCGGCAACCGACGAGTACGGATATCCCAGGTGGATAATTTTGAGGCAATCAACCCAAACGACATCAATATTTGCTTCACGACCATACAGAAATTGCACTCAGATCTGAACACCGCGAGAGAGAACAGCCTTACCTTTGAGGACTTTCGCAAGCATAGGATTGTGTTGATCGCGGACGAGGCGCATCACATTAACGTTCAGACGCGTTCCCAGAATGAAATATTTGAGAATTGGGAAAATACGGTTGAAAAGATATTCAAAGAAAATGGACAAAATATCCTGCTGGAATTTACGGCCACACATGATTACGCTACGCCTGAGATGGTGGATAAATATCGCAATAAGGTTATCATACGCTACGACCTGGTGCAATTTCGCAATGACCGCTATTCAAAAGATGTTGTTATCGTTCAGTCGGATTTTGGACAGCAAGAGCGCATCCTGCAAGCTTTAATCCTGAACCAGTACAAACAGGAAGTTGCCGCCAAACACCGCATCAATCTGAAACCAGTCATTCTATTCAAGGCGCAGCGCACCATCGAACAATCCCGGCAGAACAAAGAGGAATTTCACCGGCTGATTGATAATCTAACCTCGGATCAAGTAGCATCAATTCGCAGGTCAGATATTCCCATTGTGCAGCGAGCTTTTCGTTTCTTCGATGAAAATGGTATCACCAACGAGCAATTGGTGGAACGGCTCAAGCACAACTTCCAACCAGATTATTGCCTTTCGGTGAATGAGGATAAAGAAAAAGATCAGCACCAGATTCTTTTGAATACCCTGGAAGATAAGAATAATCGTATCCGTGCTATCTTTGCCGTTCAAAAGCTGAACGAAGGTTGGGATGTTCTCAATCTGTTTGACATTGTTCGCTGCTACGAAATGCGCGACACGGGTCGAGAGCGAATCGGCACAACTACTCTCTCTGAAGCGCAGTTGATTGGACGTGGCGCGCGGTACTTCCCTTTCGTTTTGCCAGAAAATAATGACCGCTATCAACGGAAGTACGATGAAGACCTTGAAAACGAATTGCGCGTCCTGGAAGAATTGCATTATCACAGCATCAATGATTCGCGCTATATTGCCGAAATTCGTCAGGCCCTTGTTCAACAGGGTATGCTTGACCCACACGAAATCACCCACAAACTGGAAATTAAAGCATCGTTCAAGCAAACTGGCTTCTACAATTACGGGGTAATCTGGCTCAATGGCCGCCGACCAAAAAGCTATCAGCAAGTGCGCTCATTTGCCGAATTTGGCGTCACCCGCAGGAACTATTTGCATGTCATTGCCACAGGTCACGGTGGTGCACAGGTAGCGTTTGCTGAAAGAATATCCTCCGGCATTACTGAAGGTAGCCGTAAGGACATACAAATTATCGATATTGACAGGAATATTATCCAATGCGCCATATCACGCAATCCCTTCTTCAAATTTGCTAATCTGCGGCGGTATTTTCCCAACTTGACCTCGATGCGCGATTTTATCCGGGCTAAAGAATATCTAGGTGGACTTGAAATCACTTTTGAGGGTGGAATTGCTGGGATTGAATATAACCGCGCAGAACAGCTTTCTGCCGTTTGCGGCCTTTTGGCCGTATTGGAGGCTGAAATTCGAGGGCAGATCACCCAGTATGAAGGTACGAGAGATTTCAATGCCAGCTATATTCACGATGTCTTTAATGAGAAATTGTTGAAGTTTGATGATCGCAATCCTCGTGGAAAGGATGATGCCGATTATGGGCGGTTCGTTTTAGCACAGGATTGGATCGCCTTTAATATGTCCTATGGTTCATCCGAAGAAAAAGCCTTTGTGCGGCTTCTGGGACGCCTGATGGAAAAAATCCAGCAGGAATATGAAGAAATATACTTGCTGCGCAATGAAGGCCATTTCGCAATATACAACTTTTCGGATGGGCAAGAGTTTCGGCCTGATTTTGTTCTTTTTCTACGCGAGAAAAACGGTGGGTTGCAGGTGTACCAGTTGTTCGCTGAGCCGAAGGGCGAACACCTACAGGAGCATGACCGCTGGAAGGAAGCGTTTCTGAAAGAGATTACCTCTATGTTTGACACGCGCCCACTGATAATCCAGGATAAAAAGTACAGGTTGGTTGGTGTTCGTTTCTACAATTTAGAAGATGAAAACTTCTTCCGTGATAGCCTGAGAGTAATTTTGAATCTACATTCGTAACAGATCACACACTCCCCAAAATATGCTATAATTAAATTCAGCGACCCGATTGGATGCCCCCCTCATCCCATCGGGTTTGCTGCTTAAAACGAAAAAGCCCTGGCATTACACCAGGGCTTTTCGCTTGCTCCTTCTAAAACAGGCTGGCCTGACCAGGCAGGGCCGCCGGCGCAGTCGAGCGCCGCTTCTTGCGGACGACGACCACACCACGCTGCTGCAACCAGTCCTCCCAGGTATCCAGGGGGACCGTCATCACCACGCTCGGCACGGTCATGCTGCCGAGCGGATTATGACTGACCTGGGTGTCCTCTGCGAACAGGGTAGCCAGATCAGGCAGCTTGCTGCCGGCCAGGAGTTCCCGCGCCAGTTGGGTCAGGAAGTCACCCTCGCTTTCAGGGACGATTGCGCCGCCGACCTCATCTCCGTAAAGGAGTTGAGCGGCCTTCATCTTTCGTCCCATCAGCGCCAGGGCAACCGATTCCATTGCACCCTCGTACACGCTGAACAGGGCTTTGACCGCCTGGGTTTGGCCCAATCGCCACACCCGGCGGACCGCCTGCCATAACGTGTAGAGACTGTACTCGATCTCGTAAAAGATCACCGTTGAATAGGCAATCAGGTCAAGACCGGTTTCCACCAGCTTCGGGTTGCAGACCAGCACATCCGTTGTGGGAGTGCGCTTTGCAATCCATTCCTCGCGCTTGCGGGGATCAATGCTGCCATGCAGCACCGTAACCCGCAGGCCGGCCTTTTCAAGCACGGCCTGAACGCGATCCTGGATGTCGCGGGTTCCTGTCTGGCGCAGGTACACCAATACCTTGCGCCCCTGCTGGCGTTCTGCCAGGCAGTAGTTTGCCAGCCAGGTTTCTTTCGGCAAACCCTCGTCGTCCGGGTGAATGACGGCAGGCAGTTCCATGAGGTTCTTTTTCAACCCCGTTTTCTTGCCTTCGTCATCAATACCCTCAACGATTACGGCTTCATCCCGAAAGCCGGAGTTCGGGCGGGCCAGGCTCCATTGGAGCCAGACCGACAGGTAACGGTTATCGTCCATTGCCTGCTGCTTCAGGAACCGGTCCATGTTGTAGTACTGATGCCCTTGCGAGTCCGGCATGTCCAGGGTGATCACTTCTTCCTGGTAGCCAGGAAGTTGAATACCCAGGTCCTTCAAGCTCAAGAACGCCGTCGTATCCAGCAAGCGATTGATGATCGCCGGCGAGATGCCAGGCTGCTCCTTTGCCTTACTGTGCCGGCGGCGGTTGCCGGTGAAGATACCGTCCTCACCATCGTCGTCGCGACGCTTGACCTTGCTTTCTAGCACTCCGTACAGTTTTGCCCATCGGGTTTCTTCATTATAGGTAAAGTCCCGACGAACACCTGCGTTCAGGCGGTAGAGCAGCCAGAAGATGCTGGTGCTTTTGCCGCCAAAGAAGGTTCCGGTCAGGGTCAGCGTCCACTTGCACGCCGTGACCAATTGATGGAAGGCTATGCCCCGATCCGATGACTGGCCTTTGAACTGATGCACCTCGTCTGCAATGAGGAGTTTGAACTTCCCCTTGCAGTGCTTTGAGATGTATTCAGCAATGGACCAGCGGCGGGACTGGTCGAACACGAACAAGGGATTGGCGCAGGCGCGCTTTCCCCAGATCGGATTGCCTTCATTGTCTCGCCGGACGCGGCCTTCGCCGTCCACTTCCCAGCCTGGGATTTGCCCCTGGCAGAAAAGGCGGCGCTTGGGCAGTTTGCCGTCCACCGCAATTGCCGAGCCGTGATCATCCATGACAGGATGACCGCACTTCGGGCAGCAGAGGACTTGGCGCTTGTGCCACTTGCCGTAGCGTAACTCCCGGATGGTCCGGGTTGCGACTGCCGGCTTCCAGCCAGGACCCATCTTGGCGCTGGTATTGGCGACGACGGCAACGGGCTTCTCGCCCAGGGTGCCGGCTTCAACGGCATCAAAGAACGCTTTGACATCATTGATGTCGCCGGGGTCATCTGCATTGCGCCCGATCCGGCGCAGCTCCACCGCCTTTGCCCCAGGGATGGTTTCTTCGATTTCTCGAATCCATTTGGGAACCAGGTGCGGCGGGCAGATGACGATAGCGGGGAACGCATCCAGCAGCGCGGTGACGCCGGCGGCGATTGTGGTTTTGTTATGGTAGGGACAGGGCGCACCTCTCATTTTTCAATGAGTATGTTTCTCCATCCCCCCAATGCCGAACCGGACGTGAGAGTTTCCAACTCATCCGGCTCTAGGCATGGTGCTTTATTCACCATGCCGGACTCCCTTCGCCATACCTGTAAAGCAGGTATTTTATGAGGTGGGCTTTCCCCACCGCTATCACCCTTACGGGTGCGCTTTCGCGTGACTACTACGGAGTCCTCCGCCCCTGTGTGACCGCATCAGGTATAGCTGCCCCAGTCTCGTTGCCAAGACCAATCACACAGGTTCACTTGTTCTGTTCGTATGTCTCTACTTGAACTTAGGCTCCACCTATACACCGGAGGTCATTTCCTGACTGTTACACCTCTGTACCGTCAGGCCATGCCAGCAGAAGTAGGCGATCTGCTGACAAGTTTCATTCCTGCTTTTTATGAATGAATTAACCTCTATACCGGACTGTCTCGTCTTTTTTCAGTCCAGCTAATGGTAACGATGCCTCAACGATGGTTCGTCATCCTAGCCATATTCAAGCGCAACTGCGGCCTCATCGAGTGTTCGCTCCACTCGACTCTGCCTACATTGTCCCCGGAGCTTCAAACAGCTTCTTGCTCATTTTCTGCTGCTTGTCCAGGTAGTTCTCGATCCATGAGGTGGGATCGAATGTGCCTTCTTTTTCGGCACACCATAGTTATAGTCTATGGCAGACGTTCATACGAACAGCTTGCAAGTCGCACACCTACACCCATCTCGCCTTGCAGGTTTCCAACCCCATTCAAGCGAACGGAGCGGGCCATTGCCACCGCAGCATGGCGCTGCGTCATTAGCAAACCGGGTTCAGACTGCCCAGGCAGCGGTTTGCGCCCTTTGCCCAGGGTGTCCAGGATGGCATTCTCGACCTCAGTCGGGTCCATGTTGTACAGTGGCCGGTAGGTTTCCAGCACATGGGCGGCGATGGATTCGCCGTGTTCGCCCATGAACTCCGTCAGCCCTTTTACGTCACTGATGACCTTGATCCCACTTTGCTGCACCGTCGCAACGGTGGTTACAAAGCGGTCCCGGATGGTCTCGGTGTCGGATTCTTCGTCCTCGTCCCCGGCATCCTCGTTGTCGCCGGCAACGACCTCCTGTACTTTGACCACCCGGCCTTTGACCAGCAGGATTTTGCCCTGTTGGTCTTTCAGCCGCACCACGCCCATCATGCCGCTTGCCATCAGCATGGCGATATGCCCTTTCTTCAAGGGCATGGCGGGGCGTAAAAGCTGGCCTTCAGCCCGGCGGGGATTGAGCAGGTCTTTCCACGCCGCCGTTTGGGTCACGCCTTTTTCCAGCGCCGCCAGGCACACTTCCTCGTCAGTCCAGTCGGACCGCTTGAAGATGATTGCCCGGCCAGCCGCGCCGCGCACAGGCGCAGGCGCCAGGGTATAGATCGGCTCCGCAGCCGGCCCCAACACAGGCAGGTCAGCGGTTGCCCAGGCGCGGATCTTCTCGATGTCCTCGGCCATTGGGACGTGATACGCCTGGCTGCGAACAGCCAGGATTACGACCTGCCCGTAAGCAGAGTCTTCGTACCGTCCAATGGTAAAGTTCTCGAAATAGCCGGCGAGGACTTTGGCGATTTCAGCCAGCGATAAGGCTTTTTGCGGGACGATATACACCAGCAGCCCACCGCGTACCAGCTTGGCATAGCTGGATTTCAGGAATGAGGCTTCCAGCCGGCCTTGATGCTCCACCCGATCATTGTCATAGGGTGGGTTGAGAAACAGTAGATTGACCGATTCCTCGGTCAGCATACACACTTCCCAGGCCGTCAGGTGTACTTTGTCCATGACCTTTGCCGCTTCCGCAGCGCGGGTGTAGGACAGTTCCGCTCCCCAGGTTTGGCAGTTCAAGGCCGCTCCCAGGATGGACGCAGCCCGGCCTTCGCCGCAGCAGGGGTCCAGCAGCCGGGATTGGCCGGCTTCTGCTGGTTGCGGTTGGATGTAGGTCTTGATGACCTCCACCACCGCATCATGTGTCGGGTAAAAGCCCGCCTTCTCGATTGCGGGTACTCTCATTTTGTTGCCTCCTTTGTGATAGCAGAAGGAGGCGCAGTCCTCCCCCGTCAGGGGATTGTGCGCCCCCTTCGGGGTGAATTGTTTTTTGCTTGTGTTTGGTTGTTACGCTACTACGATCTTTCCTTCTTCCAGCAGCGTTTCAACCAGGTGATTCCAGTCAGCGTTCAGATTGACCAGGATGCCGGCGAGACAATCCCCGCCGACGGTCATCTTGCGGACAAACCGGGTGAGTTTTGCCGCGTCCCACAGGGCATCAGCCCATTCTGGAACGATGGGAATTTCCAGGGCTTCATTCAGGCGGGAGATAAACTGCCGCTTGATTTCGGCTCCCGGATTTTCAGCGCCCTCAGTGCCGCGAAACACAAGCAGGCTGATGGTGTTGTCCTCTGGTGTCCACTTACCAGGCAACGCCTGGTGAGCGATGAACACACTGTGGTGTGAGGAATACTCAGCCATTGCCTGCCACACCTGTTCATACTTGGGCAGGGGGTACAACCCTTCCGGGTGGCCGGCATCCTCCAGAATGAACGGCTTTGCTTGCAGCAAAGTCGCCCGCAGGGATTCGATGCTGGTTTTGTAACCCACGACGCCCAGGTAGTGGATTGTTCTCGTGCCATCCTCGTAGGCATAGCCGGTGACGGCAAGACGTATCTGGCCGTTAGACACCACTGGAACCCCATTACTGAAAGGCTTCGATGCCGCTTCGGGGTCGGGGATCATCTCGATGCGCCAGGCCCAGTAGCCTGTGTTCAGGCGATACAATTCGCCATTTATTTCATCCAGGATGCGGTCCAGGCGGTCAAACACGTTCACGCCCGAAAAAGTGATGGTCGTATCACCAGTTTTGATGGTGGCGACATGCGTCGCTTGATCCAGCACCACCTCCACTTCCTTCGGAGGTCGGTAGTCCTCAATGACTTTCGGCAATTTCTTGCCTTCTACCGACGAGTACCGGTATTGGCCGTTGCCAGCATTGGTGTAATCGAGATACCCGATGATTTCGCCGTTTTGGGTGGTAATCGCAAAATCGTGGCCGGGATACCGGACAGTTTTGCCTAGCTGGTGTGCTTCTGGCAGGTGGAACGGATTATTGCCGTAAAACAAAACCAGGTAAAAACCCAACTCTGTCATACGGTTTATCGTTTTTAGCTCATTTCGCGTATAGCTCGATATTTCATAAAACGGATTGCTCATGTTTCCTCCTTTTGACTGTGATTATTCGAGTTCTCTGCGCTGCACCCCATCCCGCGCAGCCAGGGCTTCGACCGTTTGGGGGAAGTCGGGGATCATTGAACCGACAACACGCAGGTTTTCCTGTGCGCACTTGTCGCACAGGGCATACTCGCCCACCTTCAATGCCGGCGCGGTGGTTATGTGCCAGCCGCACACCTGGCAGGTGAACGGGGGGCTTTCAATCCACTTGTAGATGCTCAGGGCGTTGATCGTTGCCCTGAACGCGGCGTTTTTCTTCCCTGTGTGGTGCTTTGTAATCCGTTCTGCAAGCACCATGCTGCTGATCCGCTCCCCCCGCTGAACGAGAAAAGCGTAGTTTGCAGCCGCCATTTCAATAAGCCGCCGGCTTTTGTCGGCGGCGTGGCCTGTGATGGACACCTGCCCCATCCAGTCCTTCGAGATATAGATCATTTTTCCTCCTTCGAGTCTGTTTTTGGATTTGGCGTCAAGAGGTCAATCTTGACTTGGATGGTTCCTGTGCCGGCGTTCTGTGGGGCGGTCATTTCATTACCCGTCAAACAAGCCGTCACAAAATCGCTGGCCGCTTTTCGTGCAGCGGCTGGATCGCCTTCTTCAATTTCCACCAGCAGGCGCACGGTGGCCGCATAAAAGCGTTTCATGTATCCTCCTTGTATGAGTTTGATTGAATTGGTTTCTATATTGGCCCCGCTATCAAGCAGGGCCGCCAACTGTTTCTTTGCGCCCGGTTTTCACAGGGCAGCAAACAAAAAACGCAAACCGGGTTGTTTGCGCCTTTTGTTTATTGCCCTGGTAGAGTTTTCCCCGCCTGATTGCCAGGCGGGGAATGAATTGTGTCGTTGGGTGATCTTATTCTTCTATATGAGAAGGTGGACAGACTTCATGGATAACTTCATTCGGGATTCTTTCAACCGTCAGGAATCTAGCCGCCACATTTGGCGGCAACCGAAACGCTTTCCGCGCTTCGATTTGTGCATCATGGTTGTCGCTGGCTGTGACGGGAGCAAAGTAAGCTCCTTCACACCAGCCCCCATTCTGGGCCGGCAGTTGAAAAACGCAGGCATATAGCCCGCCAAAACGCCCGAAATTGGCCGCGACCACGAGATCGTCTTTCTTCAATTCTCTTTCCGCTACCAGGCCATCGTTTTTCCAGCCTTTCCTCTGGATTTCCTTTTTGGCGGCATTTACGGCGGCGGTGCTGTCAACATGAGCGCCGTAATAGACAAAAATGTCCTTGCGGCCACCAGCCGTGACATTGAAAAGTAGTATGAACAGTGTTTTGTTCATTTTTTACGGTACATCTAAGATTTCGTCGTTTGTCCCAGCGTCCTCTTCTTCAACGCGCTCCAACTGAAACGCTAATGCGTCGAGCGCGCCGGACAACATGGCCTGCGCCGCAGAGAGGTCGCCATATAACCCAAAGTTCAGTTGTGAACACAATTGGGCAGCTTCGAGGGTATCATCCACCATTTTCTTGATATTTTCCAAAGATTTTATGGCTTTGCGAAGTTCCTTAACCGTCATAGCCTTTGCCATTTTTTCTCCTCCTTTCATAAGCGATACACCCCGCCAGTTGGCGGGGCGTATCAGTTTGGTTTGTGTTTGATTTTGCCTTAGACGACAAAACTGACACCACCATGTTGGGTATCAATTTCTCCATGCCACAAGGCGTAGTGAGTAATCCGCTTTTGACCTTGATCGCTCCACAGATTTAGGGCAAAATGGGTGCCTTGCACCCAGTCCTCCTCCGGCCAGGGCTTATCGCCCACATACTTTTTGGCGTATGCGATGATCTCATCAGCCGTCGGGAACAATGGGTCGGCAAAAGCCGCGTCAACCGACACAGGAGCGGGAATGTTGTCCCCTTTTGTCAGCGCGTGCCGCAGTTCTTCTTCGGTGACGGAGATTGTTTCTCCGTATCCAGCGCAAGAAGAAAGCAGGACCGCCCGAATGTAGGCATACCCAGCTTCAATGACAAGCTGGATAAAAACCTCATCCGAGACGTTAGGGAACACCGCTTTACGCTGTTCGGCAGGTGGCAGAACAACAATTTCACGAACTACCAGGTTCCCGGTTTCTTCGCTCACGCTTTTTACCACGAGTGCCATCTGTTTCAGCACCCATTCAATCTCGGCTCCCGTTAGTTGGAGAATGAACTTGGACGGCAACGAGTTCAGGGTTTCGTCCGGCCCGTTCTCCATCGAAAGCTCGAATTGATACCGACGGACTGCGATAGCAGCAGACTTTTCTGCCTGCTCCACGAAATCACGCAGGGTTCGTTGCAAGGCATCAGCGTGATTCTGTAACCCCGGTTGGTTGGACAATCCGACAAACTCGTGCTGGATTCCATCGCAGTTGTCCAGCGCCGGCACAATCACCGATTGAGGATTGAACTGGCCGTCGGGCCAGATAGCCCGCAGCCGGCGCTCCGCTTCCTCAAGCGTAATGTCACCGAGGTCGAACCCGATACTGCCGCGCAGCTTGTCGTTGCTTTCGTATCGGTACTGGTATTCAAAGTAAATAGTCATTTTTCCTCCTTTTGTTTTAGAAATACACGCCCTGCATCCAGCGGTAAAGCTGGATGGTCAGGTTGACATCGTTGGCGACGTATTTGCGGAGCGTCGCCCGATCCATTTCGCCCACAATGCTGCCATCCAGATCAGGCAGCGGATTGGGGATGCCGTACCGCTTGCAGACCCACTTCAAACCCCGCGAGCGATCCCAGTTATAGAGAACGCCCATCAGGTCGAGGATGGGCTGCGTCCGATACTTCGCCGGCGAGATTGCCGGCAGGCCCAACAGACCAGGTTTGACTGCGAGGGCAAAGCTCCGGCGCTGGAGCATCGGCAGGTCAAAGCCGATGATGTTGTATCCGGCAGCGTAGCCGGCGGTTTGCACCAGCGTGTGCCAGAACTTTGTCAGCAGAGTGGCCTCGGTTGGGGTTTCTTCGTCCCCAACCAGGTAGGCGCAGATTTTCTCTGCGTCCTGGGCAGGGTCGCGAACGTCCACAACCGCCATTCCAATCGCCGTGATGTTTGCCGTGTCCGGGTCCAGGGCAGCGTTTGCAAGCTGCTCAGCCTTCTTCTCGGCAATTGCCGCAGCGATTTTTTCAGGGTCCTTCAGATTCCCCGGCGCTTTCGGTTCGGGAAGCGCGGCAACCGCATCCAGGTCGGGTGCGGTTTCGATGTCAAAGATCAGGATTTTGTCCATTTGTCCTCCTTGTAATTGGTTAGATTTCTTTTTTCAGATTGAACAGCAGAGAACCGACAGTCGGCACTTCGGCCCATAGCAACACGTTTTCAATCGGTCGCCGGGTGTCTGGGGTGACAAACTGTTCGGTTTCTTCGTCGTATAGCGCAATCTGTGCTGATTGCGCTTGCGCCACGTCGTCAGTCCAGACGATGAACTTGGCGTCCGGTTTTCGATGCGTCGGCAGGTATTCCGCAAAAGCGGAGTAATGCAGCATGATCATTTTGTTGTTCTCCTTATGATTTGAAATAAATCCCTCACAGGCAGACGGGCCGCTTGTGAGGGATTGGATAAGACAGTTTCGCCGTCGTTTATTCGGAGAGTGTGCCTGTCACGGTGGCACCCGTCAGGTTTGCCCCGGAGAATCTAGCTTTCGTTAGATTGGCCCCGGTCAGGTTGGCATCCGTCAGATCGGCACCAGACAAGTCTGCATCAGTCAGATTGGCCCCGGACAGGTTTGCCCCGGAGAATCTGGCCTCGGTCAAGTTCGTGCGGGACAGATCGGCCCCGGTCAGATTTACACCGCGCAGGTCGCAGCTTGACAGGTCAGCGCCGGACAAGCTGGCACCGACCAGGTTAACGCTGCGCAGGTCAGCCCCTGCCAGGTTTGCACGAATCAAACGCCGCCTCTCGAACAAGTATTCCTCGGTCCCGGAGAGAATGACTTTTTCATTCAGCGCATCGGCTTCCAGCTTTTCAGCCAGAGCCGTTATCTCGGCACCGGTGGTCAAAGCGTTGATACCGATTTCGCCGTCGTTCAGGTGGCCCAGCCAGTCTCCTGCGTCCCAGAGGGACATCTGATTTTCCGGCAGACCGTTGAGGCCGGCCAGGAGTTCCGTAATGGCGGTTCTCGCATCATCGGTCAGGGTGCCGACCAGGTTATGGCCGTCCCATTCTTTTCCGTGACCTGCATGGATGCGCTCGACCAGGGCAACCGCTTCCGGGCTTTCCAGGTAAGTGCGGGCTGCGGCCTGATCAGGCCGGATTTCCAGGTCAAAAGTGAGGACAAGCCCGTTGGCTTCCCTAACAGGAGTCGCGTTGTCGTCACACTCTTGTTCCAACGCGTAGTCGCCATCCCCGTAGATCTTAAGAAGGGTGTATGTTGGCTGAACGTCAGCGGTATGATACGGGTCGGCTTCCGGGTTGGTGCGGCATTGGATCAGTTTACTCATTTTTTCTCCTTTTCTTTTTGGTCGTTTTACGATATTCTTCATCTTCTGCATTCATGAACACTCTCATTTGTTGGAAAGCAAGAACGCGAGTATGCCGCCAGTTTATTCTGAGCAGCGGCAGACCTTGTTGGCATACCGCCTGAAAAACTGCTTCACGCCACATCTCGCGATAATGCTCGTCCGATTCGATGTTCAGATCGACATCGTTAGGATACAACCTGTCGGCCACGCACCTCACGATCCATCTGAAGTTGATATACTCGCTTTCAGGTTCGTCCATTGAGTGCCTACTTGTTGTTATCCAGGCTTCAGTTCTTCACTTCCAACCGAAAACCCACAAAGGCTTCGGTTGATTGATCGCCGCGATAGAGGAAGGCATCAGCCCATGCTTCTGCTTCCTCACGGGTTACGGACATGAACACAACACCATCGGGCAGTTCCCGCATGATCATGGTGTATTCATTCGCGAACCCGCGCTCATTGCTGCGGGCAAGCCCGTACCCGCCTTCCATGAGGAAGGCGATCAGGGACTCCCGCCGGCGGGCTTCATGCTCCGCTGAATTGCCGGTTTCCCAGCGTTGGACGCCGGACGGTGGCCGCATTTTTTCCTGGATTTCATCCGGTATGCCAATCTGCCATTGAGAAATTACCAGGGGCCGGTAGCGCATATGCTCGGCCACGATATCCCCGTTCTCGGTGAGAACAAGGACAAATCCCTCATAGCAGTCGGCCCCGTCGCTGCCGTCCACCAGTTTGCCGTCCTCGATGTGCCAGTCGAAAGTGCAACCGCACCCACTGACCGGCACGATCTTGTAGGCCCCTGCGTTGAGGGCTTTAATAACTTGCCGAATATTCATTTTTTCTCCTTTTCTTGTTTTGAATTTATGCCGGCTGCACCAGGCACCACCGGCCACGATCCACATTGCGAAAGTGCGGGCGGGTCTGCAATTCCCGCCGGACAATCGCCTGCCAGTCCACACCCTTCTGGCTGGACTCCTGCACGCGGCGGTGTTCCTGCAAGCACTCGTAGAGCGCCGGCAGTTCCGCTTCGCCGCCCAGAAATTCCAGGCCGGCGCGCACCAGGTTTTGCCAGGTCGCACCGGACCACTTTCGGGTATCCGTTTGCTTGGCCTCGGTCACACGCAGGGGAACAATCCAGGCATCAGCCTTTTTGGTCACAACCAGGTATTCCGTGACGATTGCCACGAAATTTCCGTTGTAGGCCGTCCGGCTGGACACCATGTTGTGCTGGGCCTTGACGATGAAGGCATCGGGCGTTCCGTACCAGCGCATATCGCGCTGGATCGGATAAAGCACACCCTTCCGGCGCACGTCACCCACCAGCACGGCAAGTCGCCCGCCGCGCTTCAGGGTTTCGTAGATGCGAAAGGTGGCTTCGTTCAGCGCCTTGATGAACTCGCCGTAGTCCTGGATAAGTGAGAGGTCGCCGGGATTGCCGGCTCCACCCCACTGACCGCCTGGACCCGAATACTGGATGATGTTCCAGTACGGAGGGTGCCAGAAGGCCATGTCAAATCCGGTGTATGGCGGTTCGCTTTCAAGTACGTTGTACCCTTGTGCCAGGTCGCTGAAAAAGCCGGGGACGTTCATAGACTGGGCCACGTCACGGCTCGTTCCAGACCCGATTGCCGGGTCATAGAACAGCTTGGGCTTGTAATGCTCAATCAAGTCCTGAACCAGCCGGGGAGAGCAGTTGCCCCGAAATTCGGAGCGCCCGCCCTGACCGCGATCAGGATAACTTACCAGGCTGGTGAGTGTCATGCCGGCACCTCAACCTCGGTTTTGGATTCCTCGACCACGCCGGCTGCCTGTTTCAACCACTGTGGACCAATCCGCATGTAGTTTTTGAGGCAGAACAGGGCATACTGGAGGTATTTTTCGTCAACGAATAAGACTTCTCCGATGAGGATGTTGACGGCCCGCAGGTATTCAGCCAGGCGGTTTTCGTCTGACTGGCTGCGGCCAGCCGGGATGCCGGCTTTCGCCAGTAAAGCATAAACATCTGATGCGACCTGGGTATTCAACTGCATATCCACTGGCGTCAGCGGCCAGGTGAACGGCAGATAGCCCAGGGCAGCGCACACACGGCGGGCAGCCGTGTATTGAGCATAGGCAAAAATACTCCAAAGCTGCTCGTCGGTAATTTTTCCCGCCTGGCGGTCCAGGATCACCAGTGCGGGATTCTTCTGGTATTTCTCAATTGTTTTTTGCATGTATCCTCCTTTTCTGAATTTTGATTGGTTTCTACGTTGGCCCTGCTTTCGCAGGGCTGCCAACTAGATTAAAAATCAAGCCGGCCAGCCCCGTTCTTCATCCCTTTGGGGAGGCAAGTACCGGGCTGGACTGTGCTTGATTCTCAATTGCAGGTCACAGCCTCGAACTGTGCGCGCACCTGGTGCGGCCTGCAATACCGTTCCTGTTAGGTTTGCTCAGCAACAGGACAGCAAATTGACACCGCCAACCGGGTGTGGTCAGCGGTGCGGATTTGGTGTCTTATCGTGTGACTGATATTTCGGTTGGGTGGGCCAGGCCGTAGTCATAGTCCGGTGGCCGGCCAAATACATAGGGCTTTTCGCCCCAGTATCCTTTTCGATAACGCTTGACCAGGGCTTCAAACTCCACCTGGTCGCCTGGCTTTAGAGGATAAACCGCTTTCAGGTTTTCGTCCTCAACCAGCCAGAGGTGGTGGGAGACAAAACCGTTTGTTTCCTTGTCCCGGACCTGTGAAAACAGGAGGGTCACAAGGCTGGCGTTGGGTTCATCCTGTACCGGTGGCCTTCTGCCGTACCGTTCAAACCTTGCGGCGAAACGCCGCCGCTGCGATTCGTAATCTTTAAGCGTTTTTCGCATAAGCCTCGCTTTCTGAAACAGCAGGAGGGCTTGTAAGGCCCTCCTGGATGTATCTAAACGGTATCAATGTCAAAAAAATCGTCGCTCCCATCAGGGCCGAGATGGTCATCCCGCTCGTATGGGCCGCCGATGCAGTCATTCCCGCCGCCGTTGACCCGATCTTCGTACTCGGCTTCCAGGCAGGCATCCGGCGAACAGGCTGGGCAATTGCAGTCCCGGCGGTGTTCCAGGATTTCGTCCACTTGGTCGGAAGTTTCGGTGTAGCGGCTCCCGTCAGGAAACTCACCGTCGGGGAACTCATCGGGGTCGTCGCGCGGGGCGTAATCCTCTTGCAATTGAGGGATGTCATCCCCGATTGCGGCCCGAATCGTCGTTTCCCACAGGTCGTTGTCGGTCGCACATTCAATGGCCGATTCGACCTTATCCAAAAGATATTCCAGTTCTTCATTTGGAATATCCAATGGATTGATGCCCTCTTTGGCGATGAACATCATCACCAGTTCTGACAGGGATTCCCAAGTCAGCGTAACCAGCGGCGCTTTGAGGTCGCGCCCGGTGGCAGCAATTTTTTCCTCAAAGGCTTTGACGGAGGCCGCCATGCCAAATTCAGCGGCTTCCGCGATGTTCTCGTAATAGTACGGATTGTCGATCATTCTTCCTCCTTTCTTGTGATTACGATGTCTTCCTTCGCAGCAGCTTCTTCAACAGTGAGGCCAAACCTCTCTTTGAAACAGTCGTCGCAAAGGGCATACCCATCAGCCAAAGGAACGGGCGTGAAACAAATGTCGCAATCGCAGGCGTCACAGATGACTTCATCTGCGCCCAGCATTGGACCCTCATCCACTGTGCCGTCGTCCCAAAAGGCAACAAACGCTGAACGCTCGGTTGGCGTCCAGAAGGTGTAGGTGTCAGGCATTGTTTTCCTCCTTGTACAGCAAGATTTCCAGCGCAACCTGGATTTCTTCAGGCGCGCCGGCGATTGTAATCACGCCATGTTTTACGGCCTCGATGTAATCCTTCTCGTAATACGCAGCTTCTTTCGCATCCCGGTTGCCGAACAACCAGAACGCAAAGTGGGCGTACTCGATGGGATCGTCGGGCAGCAGGTCAAATTTCCAGCAGTCCTCAAAGGACAGCGGTTGAGAATACTGCACCCACCCGAAAACCGAGAGCGTAAAGCCGGCAGATACTTGTTCGTCACAAGCCGGCAGGCTGGAAGAAAACGCCGTGTACCCTTTCGGGGCGGCATCGGGTCGGAGGGTTAGCCAGTATTTAGGCATTGTCGTCCTCGACACCGATGCTCGCCAGGGGGATGCTGGCTTCCATAGCCAGCGCATCGCCCAGCGAACGCAACTGTCCAGCCAGCCATTCCAGCCGGCCTTCGGGAGCGTACTGGCTCATGGCTTTGCGGATTTGCGGGATTGTGGTACGCACCGCGACGTACTCGGTTGAGTAACCGTACATTATGTACTCAACCACGCCCTGAAGCAGCACTTGGGCCACCGCTGGCATCAAGGGAGCCAGGTGCGGCATAAACCGTTCAAAGGCTCCGGGGTTGCTCAACAGGGCCACCAGTGCTTCCCACCGGGGAGTTCCAAGCTGCTCGTTGCAGCTAACAAACTCCGTTACAAGTTCGTCCAGTTCGGCGGGTGTCAGAAGATTCCGCAGCTTATCCAGCCAGCGGAAGGCAACTGTCACTGACAGCTTTTCAACAGGCTTGTGAGCGCCGCATTCGGGACAAACCTCATCACGAGTCATCGTGATGAGGCCAGCGTTCTGCGCACAGGCCCCACAAATCCAGATTTCCCGGCACACAAGGCCGGTTACTGGAGACAGTAGTTCCAGGTGATTTAACATGTTTCCTCCTTTTGAGATTGTGCAGGGGGCTTTTGACACCCCCTGCTTTAGTTTTTGATTAGCTAAATCCTATGCCGCGTTCTTTCAAGCTCGTGTAGCGGCCAGGACTGCCCACAATCACATGGTCCAGCAATTGAATGTCCATCTTTCGGGCTGCTTCGTTCAAGCAGCGCGTCAGATTGACATCTTCAGGACTGGGGGTGGGATCGCCGGTTGGATGGTTGTGTGCCAGCACCATGTTTGGCGCATTGAGCCGGATGCAAGGGCGCAAGACCTCCGCAATTCGGACAGTGGCCGAGTTCGCTGACCCAACGTACACCACCGGCATCTCCATTACCCGGTTCCTGGTAGTCAGCACCATGACGACCAGGCGTTCATGGTCCAGCCCTTCGAGTACCGGTCGCAGGCAAATGTAGGCGTCCTTCGGTGACGAGATCATAGGCATCTCGTCGCCGGACGGCTCCATCAGCTTGCGCGCCAGGGCGAGGGCAGCTTTCAACCGCAGGGCGGTTTTCTTGCCAACGCCAGGCACGGCTGCAATTTCAGCCGGCAGCGCCAGTGCTAATTTCTGGACGGTTTCAAACCGCTCCAGCAATCGCGCTGCGATCTCAAATTGTTTTTCACCGCCCACGATGACGCTCAGCAGTTCAGCCAACGTGCAGGCGTCCGGGCTTGTCTCAACCCGGTACGCCGGCTGCTCCCGCAAGGAGCATGAATTTTTGGGTTTTATGATCTTGTAGATTTTGTCATCCAGCAACCCAGGCTGGATGGCGACAATACTCATTGTTTTCTCCTTTCTGTTGGTTTAGTATCCGTTCTCCAAAACGTCCTGGAGTACGGATTGAGGCGTGTCAGGGCTGCTCACGCCATGAAACTCATATTCACCGCTGTCTGTCCAGTGTTGGGCGCAGGCGAATATAAGTCGGGTTTCCGGCTCCTCCCACCCGCTGGTTGTGTACTCCACAATCCAGCATTCTTCGTAACTGTTTTTGGACAACTGATGGTCATCCGAAACCATGCGGAGCGCACGGGCTTCGCAGGTTTGTTTCGAGGTTGGGTGTTCAGAGATGCCCTCCTCGATTTCGTACTGATACGACCATTGCATTCCACACGCGCCGGGGCTGATGGTACACAGGTTCGTAATCCATGTGTTCAGCCCATACCGACTGTCCACCGTGAACAGGGCTTCTACACCCTGCTCGACGACTGCTGCGGATGTTTCTAAATCCGGGGCAAAGGTCGGGGCTGGGGTGCTGGTAGGGGTAGGCGTGATGGTGGGGGTGGGGGTAATCGCTGCGCAGGATGATTCTTCGGTCAGGTTAGCCGGGTTCGGCTTACCCTGAGGAATGTTATCTACCATCCACCGCGTACCCAGCGAAAAGGCGACGAGGATTACCAGGGCGACCAGGGCAACAGCCATGACTTTCAGATTTTCTTTCATTTTTTCTCCTTATCAAAAATAGTTTAGAAACAGCGGACGCTCCCTTTTTTGAGAACGTCCGCTATCTCTGTTGCTTGTTATGCCGTCGGGTCATATCCACTTTCCTGATAGACCCTTCGGCTGGCTTCCTGGCATTGCTCCCAGGTCATGACATCAGCCCGGAGTACGCCTGCATAGACGCACTCGCCGGCTTCGTTATAGACCGGGGGGAACAGCCAGGGATTAGCTGCCAGGCGTTTTTTGATCCGCTCGGCTTTTGCTTCGAGAAAGTGGCGCAGGCCACCATTCTCACAGCGCCAGCCATAGCGTTTACGCCCTTCATCATCCCGGTCCAGCCAGTTCTTATCCACGACGGTTTTGCCGCCGCAGATTGGGCACAGGAACACGGGATCAGGGGGACGCCGGCCACCTGACCGCAGGTACTTGGCGACTGCACCAACGTGAGCGCATTTCGACTCACCGCAGGAGCAGACCTTTTCCCGTGTAACGGTGGAGAATGTCGTTTCATCCCAGAGTTTGACGTGATAGTCAAACCCGGCGACAAATACAACATCCTCGGTGTCTAAAAGGTTTCTGATTGCAACCATTCCTTCTCCTTGCGCCGGGCCTGCCGGCGCTCCATCTCGGCGCGTTTCTTTTCCTCGCGCTCGATGGCGAGAGAATAGTCGCGCTCGACTCCCTTCGCGCGCTTGGCAGCGCGTTTTTGTTCGCGGATCTCACCGCGAATGATGGGGGTGGTTTGGATTTTCATTGTTTTCTCCTTGTGTGGAATTAAAAAATTGGTTTCTGGATTAGCCCTAACGGGCTTCCAACTGATTTGATAACCGGCATCCATTCGGATCGCCGGCTTCAGTAGCGGGGGGTGGATTCGAACCACCGACTTCCAGGGTATGAACCTGGTGAGCTGCCGCTGCTCTACCCCGCAGCGTGGACTTCTGTCTGTCCGGTAAGCCTGCAAACGTTTGCTTGTGGGCTTGCAGGACAGCCCCTGCTTTCGCAGGGGACTGTCTGTTTTTTTCTAGGATGCCACACGGATAACCCGGCTGGCAACTGGGACACCTTCGATGCCGACGTAAAGCCGGCCAATGAAGATTCCCCGGCGCTGCCGGCGAACTCCGTTCAGGTGGTCATCCCACTCCGCTTTGGAGTAGAAGGGCGGCCACCAGGGTTTGTTCTTCATCCAGACCAACACGATCAGCAGGGGAGTAATCCCCCACCGCATACGCTGGTCGAATGAAAAAACTTTGGGGATCGGCAGGGTAATGCGATTTTTCATTCCTGCCCTTCCTTGCGGACATAGTGCCCCTGCGGGTTGCCCAATTGATTTACCCGCACCTCGACGGGATTGGGCGCATTGTACAGAATCCCCGCTTTTTCAGGGGGCAGATGCAAAATGCGCCGGGCTTCAAACAAGGCCCGTTCCAGAGGGCGTTCTTCGAGTCCACTGTATTCGATGCTTTGAGTGACCGGGATTTGGTCCCAGTCGCGCATGTCACCGAAAGTACGGACGCGAAACTGGTACGTCATCCGGGGATGCCTACCGTCCTCAACCTTCACCGGCACGGCCCGATAATGGCCTTGCGTTGAATCCACAAGGTTGTATCGGATTTGCCGGATTCGATTTTTATTGTCTTGCGCCGTGTCCCGGTCAATGATCCAACTGGACACCAGGTTCCCGACAGCCAGGCATTCTTGGGTGTCTTTGTCGCCGCAGTACACGTTACAGAACACGGGAATTTCCTCCCATTTCTGTTCGTCGTTCTGCCGGCGCACCCGGACTTGGATTTTTGCCGGCCATTCTGCTGCGCCGGCAATGTTCATCCGCAGGTGGAACAGGTTCCCGTACTTGGGGAGGGCTGGATTGCTCCAGTCACCCATCAACCGGTCCACATCCTCGCGGTGGTGGGTTTCGGCAAGGAATACCAGTTTGTGTGGATCGCCTGGCGTCGGGGAAGGCTGGAACGCATAGAGCATTCCAGCGTCCGGGTCCCAGGACACGCGCCAGAGCGGTTGTCCGGGGCGGCCAGTCAGGGTCCAGTGATAGCCGAAATCAACTTCAGGGGATTTGTTAGGCATTGTTTCCTCCTTGTGTGAGTTTTCTTCGGCAGGCCGGGCAAGTTACTGCATCCAGGTCGCCGTCTGTTTCAATCCAGCCCACAGAGAGCCGGCCAGGTCGCTTCCCGCAGAGTGCGGGATTGAGCCAGCCGCCCCCGGACCCGTCGGTGAACACCGCATGGATCACCCGCCCCGATTGATCGGAGCCGGTACGACACCGCCCGGATAACCGGGCGGGGCGGTATTCGCTGATGGGTTCAAGCGGGGGATCGGGTTCAATAACCGTTTCTGCTGGCGCTTCTTCGGCATCAATGCCACCAGTTTCCAACAGATATTCGAGAACAGATTTGAAGTCCATCCTGCTCCTTTTTTAGATGAGCGGAAAGTGGACGCCTTCTTCCTCTACCAGCCGTTCCAGCCGGCGGCAGAAGTTGATCGCGTTCTCGTTGCGGGGGTCAGTGCCGTGTTCGCCGGCCTGTTTCCCCATCTCGATCAGCACAGCGACAAGGCCCCGTACCAGGCTTTGCTGAAAGGTCCGGTGCTTTGTCAACAGGGCTTTTGCAAGTCGAGTGTTGAACTCGCGCACCCCGTAGGCGTTGTAGATTTCGCCTAAGATTTGAGCCAGATGTTCTGGTTGAAAGTTGGATTTGCGTACCAGGTGGTACACATCGACCTTCGACTCGTCATCGAGTACGATTTCGTGAGAAACGATATCAGTCATTGTTTCCTCCTTCTGTCTGAATGGCGAACAACAAGGCGGGCTTTGCAACCCGCCTTGTCTGCTCGATTACTTGATTTTGATTTCCGGCGTGGGGACGCCGGCGACGTGGAACAACCAGGTCGTCTTTTGCCGCGCCCACAACAGATCAGCCGGACGGTTGAGATAGCAGCTTGCATCCCGCTGAATCAGGTTTCGCTGATCCAGTTCCCGCAAGGCTTCTGCTGCCGTTGTCAGGAGCAGGTGGGTGATTTCGTCACCCCGCAGCCCAAACTCAACGACGGCAACCAGCGCATAGGCCCGGCACTGTCCAGGGGACGGAGCGGTGATTTTCACCCGCTCCCACCCCACCGGATGATCGTCCGGGGTGGCGGCAATTTGAAAACCGTTTTGCCCAGGGATGTAGCAAGCCTGGCTGCCTGGATTGTTGTACACATCCAATCGGCGGGCGATTTGCATCACTGGCCGCAGTCTAACTGCATCTATCATTCCTGCTCCACAATCCGGATTTCAGGCATTGGGACGCCGGCCTGCTGGAACAGGGCAAAGGTTTGTTCCTTCGCCCAAAAGACATCCAGCGGGCGGTTCCGGTAGGAGGCTGGCGCGTTGTACACGCCGTTTTTCACGTCATGGTCGCGACAGGCGTATGCTTCTGTGCTGAGGCGCAAGTGGGTGATTTTGTCACCTTCCCAACCCCAGTACACCGAGGCAACATATTCGCAGGGCTTTGAGAAAGCACCTGCGGACATGAGCAGCCCTTCCCACCCCTGCGGATGGTTATTTGTCGTACACCAGATTTGAAACCCACCCGTTCCCGGCTCGTAGATTGCAGCAGGGGCGGGGTTCGAGGCAATGTCCAGCACGGCAGCCAATCCGAGGACCGGTTGCAGCTTCTTGTGTTCGGTCACTTCTGACATGCCTGCCTCCTAAAAGCTGCGAAGGGGCATGAGCAGGTATTGCCAGCCCTCAACACCCGGCAGTTTCCAGATTATCGGACCCGGTGAATCCTGCTGTAGTGGGTTCAAGCCAATGACGACCCCTGATGCACCAATCTGTGCAATGGGAACGAGATTGATATTGAACGACACTTCCACATCGTTCATTCCCTCGACGCTGATCGGCGTGACTTCAGTTGAGGTTACCCCCACTTCAGCCACTTCCGACTTAACGACTGCTTTTAGGTCAATGATCTTCAGCGTCACTTTTGGAAGTTCAACCGATTCACGGGCGATGACACGGGCGGTTTTCAAAGCCGCAGCCAGCGCACCATCAAACGTAAGTTTCGTTTTGCAGGTGCGGGGGACAAGTGCGTGCCAGTCCGGGAAGTTGTCGGCCTGGCGCAGCGCAAAAACGTACCCATTAAAATTGTTCTCGTTTTCATCACGCCAGTTCCAGTGGAAGATCGCCTGGTTGCTGATAACAGTTAGGGCCACGTTGCCATGCTGGATTGCAAGGCAGTTGGTAATGGCCGGCACAGATGCAATCGGGAGCGTGAACGGCGTTGCGAACGCCTCTGGCGTCGTTGTTCGGGTTGTGTACACCGCCATCCGAACACCATCGGCAGCCACAAAAGTTACGCTGCCGTCATGTTCAGGCATGACGCGGACTCCACATAGATACGGACGCGCTTCATCTTCCTTTGCTGCGGCAAGGGCGACCATGTTAATCGCCTTTGCCATTTCAGCGCAGGTAAAGTGAGTTGTGGTTGTTGCGGCTGCGCCGCAGTCAATCAGGGGAATCAGGTCCCCCGCGACGTTCTTGATTGTGGATTTACCGGTTTGAGTTTTGACACCCAGGCCGGCTTTTTCGTGGACAAGCTCGATCTCAGCACCGCTGGCGCTCACGGCGTCAAGCAGTGTTTTGGCCGGCAGTTGGTAGGAGCGGACTTCGCTGCTACCGGGAGCCGGGATTTCCATGTGGATGCCCATTTCCAGGTTCGTTGCCTCAACGATGAGACTGACCCCGTTAAACATCAGACGCATGAGCACCATTTGTTCATTGGGCATTCCTTCTCTTTCAGCAACAAACTTGCCGGCAAAGGCAGCCGCCGTTTTAAGAGCGGTGAGCAGTTTATCTTTGGCAAACTTGATACCCATCTGTTTTCCTCCTTCTACAAACTTGAATTTGTAAAGCTCCCCGCCCGGTATAGGCAGGGAGCTTGTTCAGTTGATTCAATCAACATTGACGAGAACGCGGGATTTCCCATTGCGGGAAACCCACGCTTTCTCGCCGCCGTGATCCTGGTGTGGCAGCAGGAAGTGGACGCACTCGCCACGCCTGCCGATCCACCAGATTTCGTCCCGCAAACTGTCTTTGATTTCCACCACCAGGGTCTTGCCGGGGTTTTGGAACGCCCAGATATAGGCGTCCTGCTGCCACTTCGGGCCAATCCGGGAGGTGTACTTTCGCAGATATGCTTGACGGGTCATGCTTTTGCCGGTCATGTAGGATTGGCCGGCTGCAATTACGGATTCCCATGACCCAAACTCGTCCTGGCTTTCGTCAGGGATACCACTGATCGGGCTTTCTTTGACGGACACCCGGCAATGACGATACAGGCAGCACAGTTGAGCGGTTAGGTATTCCAAAGTGATGACTGTGATGTTATCTTCGTAGTCGAAAATGGGCCGTAGTGTTGTTATCACGCCGGCACCTCCTCTTGCTGGTGCGCACCTTCGACGGCCTCGATCAATTCGATAGCCACCTGCCGGACCCGCTCCATGCAGCCCAGGATGTCCTCTTTCCCGGCCTGCCAGAGCGCCAGGTAATTGGCGCTGGCAGAGGGGATACCGAAATGCTGGCAGACGACATGCGCTGCCGCATCCGCTTCGATCTCCCGCTGCTGCCGGGTGGTTTGCTCCCGGACATCTGCTTTACAGTGCTCATACAGTTCGTGCGCAAGTTCATGCACGAATGTATGGCTTCCCGATTGTGGCAGAAGTTGTATCTTCCCGCCGAATGAGCGGCCTTCCGCTCCATCCATGTCATCTACGATTTCAACGGTGATACCCCGGCTTTGGGCAAACGCCATCAGGCGCTGTTCAAAGTCAAGGTCTTTGGCGCGTTCCCGCCATTCGGGTTCATCCGGTAAAGGATCACCCTCGGTTTGGGACACGTCAAAAACATACACCGTTGTAAAGTAGATGCGCCGGCGAGGAGCAGTCTGTTCGCCTTCGCCACAGGCAAGGGTGCTGAGCAGAACGGTTCCGTCCTCGCCCGGCTGTCCCTTGCGGGGTTCATCAGCGGTTCCAGTTTCTTCTTTCGGCTTGAAAGTCCGGGGGGCCAGGATAGCGATACCCTTTTCTCCCTTCTTTACATACCGATTGAATTTTTGCTGCCAGGTTCGGTAGCCGGCAACCAGGGTAGCATCCGGCTTTTGGAGCCAGATCAGAATCTGATTGTGCAGGCTGTACCGGTGAAACTGGCTGACCGTTTTGAAGTACCGGGCCAGGGTTTCCCCTGCCCGCACTTCATCGGTTTCAGCCGCCAGTGCCGCAATCGCATCGGTGATGGACTGCATCAGCGCATTGCGCTTTTCCTCGGCGGCCTGCTGCCAGTCCTCGTTTGAGCGAGACTTCCAGCCCTGTTTGGGCTGGGTCATGGTTGTAGCGGCCATTGCGGTCATGATTCCACCTCGTTGTCAGCATCCTTGCAATTCGGGCAGCAGCCCGGATGGTACTTGAGGTCGCAAAAGCAAACCCCAAGTAATTTCTGGGTGCATTTTTCTTCATGGACCCAGTGAATTTCATCTGGATCGATTGGTGCCCCGCATTCGTCGCAGATCGGCCAATCCAACCAATCCGCAGGTGCATCGGCAATCGGATCGCCAATGCTTGCGGCCTTCACTTGCATTGCCGGCCCGGTGAGCCGCTTGCCCTCTTTGTCACAGGGCTGGATTTCCAGAGTGTCATCTGGACCATAAAACCCGCTTTTCAGCGGGATACCAAAGGCTTGTGTTATTTGGCTTTTTCCGCGATAGACCAGCTTGCTGCTGATAAACCGCCCTCGATCAGTCATTGTTTCCTCCTTCTTTTCGTGATTCACGAGTATCGGGGACATACGCGGGGTATGCCCCGACCAGTCCCGCCGTTCCCATGCCATTGGCAATGATTCGCACAGCAGCAGGGATTTCTTCTTCGACTTCCATGTAGCCCCGCTTCGCCAGGGTTGCGGCGCGAGCGGGCTTGTACGGGGCAAAGCCGGCGCACTGGTCCTGGTCATCCAGGAGCATCCAGGCCAGCCCGTAGCGGGTATGCACGACTTTGGCTTTGACTGTTTCGCCTGCCAGCGTTTTCAGCACCGTGAACGGGTGCTTGCCGCCGGCGCGGACCAGTGCCGCCAGCATGTGATAGACCTGAATGGTCAGGTCGTGACACGCCGCCGAAACAAAGCAATCGTCCAGGTCGCCGCCATTCCGATCCAGCATTTCCGAATTTCGGGTGCCGGTTTCGGCGGCCATTCTTTCGTAATCCTCGGCGGTTAGCCGGGGATCGAGAAAGTAAAAGCCGTTGTTTCCCATTGTTTCCTCCTTCTAAAAGCACCCCCGCAGGTGGAGCGTAAGCTGCCTGCGGGGGATGAGAGTTCGGTTTGGCCTAGTCCGGCCTAGAAGGGGATGTCCTCGTCGTCGGTGACGGCGGGGGCGTGTCCGTTCTGTTCGGCGGGAGCGCCATCATCAGCGTCATTGCGATCACCCTTGCTGTCAAGAAACTTGACTTCCAGGGCGGTCAGTTCAAATGACGCACCGGCGCTGCCATCCTGGCGCTTGAAGATTTTTGGACCCCCGGTGGTGGGATCGACCACCAGCCGGCCCTCGACCAGCACCTTGCTGCCTTTGTGCAGGTACTGGTTGCAGATTTCGGCCAACTTGCCCCAGGCGACCACCTTGAACCAGGTGGTTTCCTTTTTCTGCGCGCCGTCCGCACCCGGATAGGTGCGGGTGGTGGCAACGGAAAAGTTGCAGACTTGCTGGCCGGAGCCAGTAAAGCGTGCTTCGGGATCGCGACCAAGATGACCGATAATTTGGACTTTCTGGAACATTTATTTTCTCCTTTTTTGTGAACTTGGACTCGGATTTGCGCCGCATTTCAGCGATTATGTTTTCCAGGCCGCAGAGTATTCCTCTTTGGCCTGGAGATAAAAAACGCCTAAAAGCGGATCATCAATTTACGTTACGCAGGGTGGGCCGAAACCCAATCCCGCAAAGCTTGTTTGCTGGCCGGCACCTTGCCCTCGGCCTCCACATGACGGTTGAAAGCCTTACGCTCGGCAGCGGCTTTTTCATCGCCACCTTCACCAAGCTGGGTGCCATCCCCGTACTTGTCGGGGGGGAACCCCAGGGATGCCAGGGCTTGATCAGCCGTCATTGCAGGGGCCTGCGCAGGGGCCTGGTTTGTGGTGGCAGCCGCCGGGGTGTGGCCGTTGGGGGTAGCCGTATGGCCGTTGCCATTAGCGCCACGTTCAAAGCGCACAAAGACCCGCTTGGGCACTTTGTACGTTTTGTTTTCGGCCTTCATGCGGTCAGCTTCTTCCTGCGAGTATTTCGGGTTCGCCTTGTAAACGATCTGGACCCCGCGATCAGACACCGGGACCACAAACTCCCGGTCGTTCTCGGCGTCCTTGCCGCGCTCAATGGGTGCATTTCCGCGAAACAGCGGGAAGGAATTGACAGTACCAAACAATTCAACGAATTGTTTGGTTTCGTCCTCCTTGTCCGCATCCAAGTAAACCGAAAGGACGCGGAAGTTGCCGCCTGCGTAAATGTCCATGACTGGCGTGCTGCCGCCGCCGTCCTCGGCTTTGCGCCGGCGGACGATGTGTGTCACGGTTTCGCGTGTTTCCCCTTCTTCCAAACCCGGCAGGTTCACCATGAACCCGGCCTCAATCAAGGCCGAGACATTGGCGAACATAGCTTGCGCCTGGGAAGGCGCGAGATACGTCGGGGGAACAGGGAGCGTCACCTGGACGCCCCCGCCGGCGGGGTGATAAAGTTTCACCCACCCACCACATGTTGAATCATTGCCATTGTTGTCCATGCTTACATTTGCCTCCTTCTTTTGATTTGGTTGTTCGGCCACCGTTAACCGGATGGCCTCGATATGCTTGCACCGCAGGCCCCGGTGATTCAAGTAGTCCGGGCAGGTACACGACCAGCGGCCTGCGGTGTCCTTGCGAACATCGTAGGGCTGCTTGTCGCCGTTCTGCACCAGCCACAGGCCAGGGGCTTTGTTGACGATGCAAAATGAATTACTTTGCAATGCGGCCTGGGCGCGTTCTGTGCGCTCGGCCTGTTGTTCGGCAGTTGTGGTGGTCGGCATGATTACCGTCCAACGTACTGCCGAAGCCGTTTATCCAGCCAGCGGTTACGCATGGCATGGACAAGCAGAACGGCGTTGTATGCCAACACCGTTGCACCAATCCCGATCCCCAGGATGGTTGCCATTTTCTTTATCCTCCTTTCCTTCTCCTTGTTGTGAATTTTGAAATTGGTTTCTACATTGGCCCCGCTTTTGCAGGGCAGCCAACTAAATAAAAAAGACCACGCTAAACGATCCGCTTGTGCTGAAAAGCATCAATGGGACTTGTTTTCGCATGGTCTCTTATGTGCAGGCCGCAGGCTTGAACTGCGTGTGCGCCTTGCGCTGCCGGCAAGTTTGTTCCCCACCACTTGATTACTGGCCGCATGTGCCAGGCAAACAAGTGGTGAGGATGATTTTAGATTTTTTTCATAGCGCCGGCCCAGGCGCGGGTGTCGAACTTCTCAACAGCCGCACGGAGGACGGTGGGAGGCGTAACCAGGGCGTAAAACGCCCAGAACAGAGAGAACGATTGGGCCAGGTAATAGCCCACATCTCCCCATTCTTCGCTAATTTCTGCCGAGTTTTTAGCCATAAGAAACTCGGCCAATTCACCCCGTTTCCAGCCCACAATAGGGGAGTCGGGGAGGGAGTGGTCACGTTTTTCCTGGATAAACAGTTTTCTCAACGCAACCCATTTTGATGTGGGAGCGTGATTGTGATTATGTGCAATCCGAAATGCGGACTTTACCAGGGATTCTCGGAACATTTTTACATTTTTTGCCCGCTCGTAGGCCAGCAGGCAGACTGCCGATGCGCCTACGATCAAGGCGACCTCGGCCTGGCGGGTTGAGTAGATGCTCAGGCCCAGCAAAAATCCGTAGGCGGCGACCATAGCCGCTACAAAAATGAAGTACATTTTGGCTTTCATTATTTCTCCTTATTTCTCCTTGTAGGGCAACGCTGCCCAGGTGAATACGATGGTCAAGACGCTGAACGTAACGCCGTAACCATAGGACATGCCGTAATTGCCCCGGCACCATGACACTTGGTAGAGTGTGATGGCAGATGAGAGAAGAAATACGGCCATCGGGAACCAATATTTTTTTGTAAATGCAATTATTCTTTTCATTCTTCTCCTTCCTCCTGATTTTTTGAGGCAGTTTTCTTTTCTTGGTACTGCCAAACCTCAATCCGTTGGTCCGCACGGATACGGGGATGCGGCATCTTTGATGGCACCGCTCTGCTGATCCCGTACTTTGGTGTACAGTTCAGCGCCGCCCTGGGGGTTTAGCCCAGGGGTGAGGGTGACACGAAAGTTCGTGTACCCGATGGCCGTTTTCTGATCTTGGTACGGCCAGACCTCATCCAGTTCACTCCTTGCACTGGCAGGTAGCACCCTTTACGCTGAGTGCTGCGCCCGGTTAACCACCACCGGGGAAGGGGATACTATTGGTCGGTTTTCTGCTCTCGGTACGACAGGCCAACGGCCTACCTCACCCGCACCAGGCGGGAGGACGACTAAGCGTCCCGGTTCGATACAACGTCGGTTTTCTGTTCTTGGTACGACGGGCCAGCGGCCTACCTCACCCGCACCAGGCGGGAGGACGACTAAGCGTCCCGGTTCGATCAGCGAGCATCTTTTTGTCGGGAAGATGCAAACCCGTTTATGCAGGAAGTCGTTGCTCATACAGACGCCCGCGCATCTGCCGACTGCCTCCTCGATCTCACTCGGTGTTTTGCGTGAAATCGGTTATTGACTGCCAGACGGGGCGGCGATGAGCTTCCTCATCTCCGGTGATCCGCTGCAAACAGTCAGCAGCTTTTTGACGGGTAGCTGCAACCCGTTCTCATTTGGCAGCCTTTTTTCTTGTCGGCGCTGCTCTCATTCCTCACCCTCGCGTCGAGCTATGCTCACGAGAGAACATTGAAGATTGGTTTCTAAATTTGCCCGGTTCCTTTGCAGAAATCAGGCGCAAGCTAAATCTATCTGCCAAACTCCAGCGCAATTCAGATCAGGTCTGACAAAGCATCGGGATTCAGGGCAGATATACTTGTCCCCGCAGGAGTCGAACCTGCTTTTTCCTTTGGGACGATTGTTTTGCCGGCCTTGCAGGAACGCTCTGTATGCGTCTGCAAGGCCGGCGACTTGTATTTTTGTTTCTCCTTTATCAATATGAACCTGGTCAGCCGCCACTACTTATCAGCGCTTCTCTCGACCCGTTTCGTGGTTAGAAACGACGGCCACCGCCCCGGACTGTTTTGCGTCAAGGGTCGTGATACGACTGGGGTTGTTTGTAAAGGTGCGATTAAGCCAATAAAAAAACGGAGAAGCCAGGTACACTCTCCCCCGAAAGGGCGAGTGCATTCCTCCTGTCGCTTCTCCGTGTAACCCGGAGCTTACGCTCCGAGCGGCTTATCTTGTGTTATGCGCCGGTTTCCCGGCATTTCTACTGGTCGGTATTCGTTTGTAAATTACCGGACTGCCGGCTAAAGGACCGGCGCAGTTGAGATGGTTTGGGTTTCAACCGCAGGAGCCGCTTTTGGCTTGCGGGTCGTTTTTTCAGGTTTGGTCTGCCCGGCTTCAACCGGTGCAGCGGTATCAGCTTTCACTGTGGCTTCTGCCGGGGCTGGTTTCACAGCGGGAGCCGGCTTCGCGGCCAGCACCGGCTTGCGTACCGCCGGCTGCGGGCGGACAGGTTGAGGCTGCGGTATGTTGAGAATGATGTGTTCACGGGCAACGATTTCCACCGTGTTGCGCCCGCAGGTGATCTGCCGGGCTTCGGGACCGGTAAGCTCCACACCGGTTGCGCCGCTCTTGCTGGCCTTGCGCATAAATTCAGCCAGTGTTTCGGTGTACTCGCGGGATTGAAAAAATCCTTCAACCCGCAGATGAGTGCCACGCGGGAACTCTACCATTTGCTGGGCTGCGTTGGGCCAGCGCACATTGACGTAATCAGGGGCGTCCTGCGTTTCATTCAGCCGCTTGGCCTCGATTGCCGGATCGCGATAACAAGCGAGCCGGGCGAATAGATCACCAGCGTATTTCCATGTGCTTGTCACGATGCCTTCAAACATAACTTTATTGAGCATTTAGTTTTTCTCCTTTCTTTGCCTAAGTCGCCTTAAGCGAAAAAAGCCGGATAAATACACCTCTCCTATTGAGAGGTATTTTTATCCGGCTTAGTTGGGCCGCCTGCTTTCGCGCAGCGGCAAATTGGTTTTCTTAATTGGTTATTCGGTTGTGATTTAATTATAGCATAACTCATGGGCATTGGGGCCTGCTTTGCTTTTAGCTTTAGCTTTACTGAAGTATGCTGCGCACTTCAGCCCGCCCCGTTTCACTGACCGTAACGACCAGCGAGCCGCCTCCCGGTAGTATCCAGGGAGAGATGTGGACCCCAACTGTAACTTCAACAGTGGTGCCTGATACGCCGATGGATGCAACATAGGGATAAATCCCTTTGCTGGTCAGCCAGGTGGAGTTCTGTGCGACCATCTGCCGCGCCCATACCGGAGCCTGGTCAGTCAGGATGACTTCCCCGGTGTCCATAAAGTGCTGGCGGTCAATTTCAACCGCCGCAGCCAGCGCAGCCGCATCAGCCGCAGCCGCTATTTGCGCACGAGTAAAGAAAATACGCCCCAGGCCGGTTGAGAGGGCAATCAAAGGGACGATTACCGCCCCAATGTACACCGCCCAAAACGTCATGGAGTAGCCGCGCTTATCACGAACAAGCCTGTTCATACGCCTACCACCCTTCCTGCCGGAATACCGCATCTGCACTGACGACAAACGGGTTTGGCAGTCCCGGCACAAATCCAGCAATGAAGTTGGGGATTTCGCCTTCAACCCGAACACTCAGGATGCTGCCGGCAGGACCGCCGGGCGATAAGATGGCGACGCTCGGATTTTCCACCAGGGCGGCATCACTGATCGCCTGGCTTGCATAGTTGAACGCATACGACGCACCGCTGCCGCCCTGCGCCACGCTGCCCATGCGCGCTCCGTGACGGGCCGCTGCCTGAACCGCCTGCTGGCCGTACACCAGCATCCCCAGGTTCACAATCGCCAGCATCAGTGTCACCACAATCGGGACAGTGACAACCGCTTCCAGGGTTTCCATTGCAGACCGGTCACGAATGAATTTGTTTTTGATCATCTTTGGCTTTCCTTTCCACCGGGCAGAGATTGCCTGGTTTGATTGGTCATTACAGTCTGGTCGCTATATCGCGAACGGTACTCGCAACCATAACGTCATACATTTTATAAGTGAGGAAGGCCAGGCCAGCGGCCCCGACAAAGTACAACTGTACTGCTTCCAACGCTGCTTCGTCCCTTATAAACGCCATGCTGCCTTCCTTCCTTTCTCTCTTGCCTGTCTTTGGTATTATCCCCTCGCGGGGGTTATTTTCGCCGTAGGCCACCCGCCGGAGCGGGTGGCCGTTGATTACTCTCGCTGCTAAGATTCGACTAGACCTTTTCGGCCACGTCGGTAACGGCAGCCGCGATATTGCCGCCCAGCAGCACATAAGCGCCGTAGGAAACCAGCACCACCGCAGCGATGATCAGGGCGACTTCGGTAGATTCGATGCCGCGATTGTCACGCAGGAATTTGGACTTGGTTAACATGTTTTTTCACCTCCTTTCTTTTTCAGTAATTTGGATCAGCGGCCAGATGCAGTCTTGACGATAATCGGCAAGTAAACCCGCAATGGCTCCACTGTGATCGCCGCAGTAGCCGGGAATGAGTTTGCAAAGCTGTCAAACGCCGTATAGGTAAAGGTGTCCACGCCGGCAAAGCCCTTTTCCGGGGTGTAAGTAAAAGTGCCATCAGGGTACAGGGTCAGTTCACCATGCGCCGGCCCGGTTTCAAGGACTGCCGTCAGGGTGATCATCCCAGAGTCCAGGTCGTAATCATTGACCAGTACGCCGCCCGGAGGGGCGATAGTCAGGCTTTGATTCATCTGCATTGTGAAGGCATCATCTACGGCAATCGGACGATGATTGTCGTTGTCGTAAATGAACAGGTGCATAAACAGAGGTTCGGTTTCGATAAAATCGGGATCGTCCTCGGTAATGCTGAAACCAATCACGACTTCCTCAAGCTCCAATTCAGGTGTGGGGTCATCGTAGATCGTGATGGTAAACTCAACCGACTGCTGATCGGGTTCAATCGTGACCATTTCTGAGGTGCAGTCCAGGTCAGGATTGGCGCGATAGCAGTTGGCCGTGTTGGGCATAAAGTAAATCTGCGCCACGCCGCCGTTGTGCTGCGAGGTCAGGAGTAAATCCACAGTAATCTGGCCGGCATACTCGTTGATGGTCATTTCAGTCGCCTTGAATCGGGCGGTTGGCCGCTCACCAACATTCAGGGTAACAGTGGCTTCATTCGATGGTTCCTCAGAGCCAATGACAAACACATAAGTAAATTCGTCCGTTCCCAAATATCCAGGATCGGGAACATAGCGAAAGCTGCCATCTGTCCGTAGATTCAAATTGCCGTGAGATGTGCCACTAACCAGGACGGCAACCCGCGTGGGATCATCGGGGTAATCATTTGCCAGAACGCCAGGAGCCGGAACGTCCAGCGTTGTGTTTTGGTACGCCCGGTACGCATCATCTCCCGCTTCGGAGCCTTCAAGAATATGCAGCGTGACGACGGCAGAGGATGAGCCACCTTCCCAGATCAACCGATAAGTAAAGGTGTCCAGGCCGGTAAAGCCGGCATTGGGGGTATAGACAAAACTGCCATCCTGTTCCGATGATAGGAAGTCCAGCTTCCCATTATCGGGATTGTCAGTGATTGTGAATGAAACGAGATTCGGCAATTCGTCGTTTCCCAAAAAACCAGGTGCAGCCACAACCAGGTCTTCACCAGGTCGGCCAAAATAGTCGTCGGGGTGCGCCACCGGCCAGGTTGCACCGGCAGACAGTGGATTGAGCATTTGCACGAACATCGAGAGCAGTAGAGCAAGTTTCAGCATGTAGTTTTTCCTTTCCTAAATGAGTTGGGTTATTTTGAGCGCCATGAACACGATTGTCCCGGCGGCAATCGGCAGGACATACGGCAGGGTGCGCTTTTTGAGGAGCAGTGCGACCAGGCCGAACACGCCGCCGGCTAGAACTGCGGCCAGGAATACGCCGCTGCCATAGAGCAGCGTGAGCGCCAGCAGGAGCTTGGCATCTGCCCCGCCGGTCAGTCCTTGCAGCCACATCTGCCAGATGACGAACATCATCACCTGGATCAGAATTTCAGACATGTCCAATCCCAGGCTGCGCCAGGACAGGACGCCGGCGATTCCCAACGCCAGCAGCGATACCGGCGAGGCGATGGGTTTCGGCAGATCAGAGAGCAGGATAAACAACACGACCAGCAATGCCGCCGGCCAGTTGCCCCGCAGACTGGCCGCCAGCAGACCATAGCCCAGAACCATAAACGTCAGGATGTTTGGGACTTTACGCGTTTTGACATCCAGCCAGGCGCAACCCAGCAGGAAGATCGCCATAAACACGTTGGAAACAATCGCCGTAGTCGTCATTGCTTTACTTCTTGGGAGCAATCACATAAAACCAGAGCCGGGACACTTCGCCCCAATTGACACCCAGGTTCTTGCCTACCTCAGCAGCTTCCAGGTCAAACCATTCTTCGTTTTGCAGCGAGCGTTCCGTCACCGTAACGGTGCGGGATTTGTCGCCCAGGAGCGGTTCAAAGGCTGCGTTCAGGCGGGATTTTGTTTCTTCCGCTTTAAGCGCACGTTTCATTTCTTCCGGGTCCAGCGGTGATACCACTAGCCGGACACCGCCAGCTGCGCGCAGGTTCACCCAGAGCGGGTTGGGCGAAATGCCAATCACTTCGCTCAACGTGAGGCCGTTGCCGGCCTGCGCTGCCAGCCATTGCAGCGGCGAAAGGGTCATCGGCTGCCGCTTGCGCTCATCCCGCCGGGCTTTCAGTTGAATCATGTACATGTTCTCGGTGGTCCGGGCCATGCCGCGCAGGGCATCAGCCTGCCGGCTGTTGTAGAACCACAGGATCAGGCCGAGCATCAGCACGGCCAGCAGGGTCACGAGTGAAATCAAATCGGTCATTGTCTTTTTGTTCTCCTTTTCTTTCTACTATTTCAATTTGGATATTTGGATGAGTTTGGTTAACTGTTCAGCCAGCCGCTTCCACTCACGCGGACGGCGGTCACGGCTGACAGATGCGCCTAAAGCAAAGCAGAAACCGATCAGCACCAGGAACGGCCCGTAGTTGATGACTGCCGCCGGCTGCGGAGCTTCTTCCACCGGGGTCGGTACAATGGCAGCGGGAATGGCTGTCGCCGTTGGGGTTGCCATCTGGGTCAGTTCCCGTGTCGGGGTGGGCTGCGGTGTTCCCGTAGTCGTGGGGGTGGCCGTCGGGGTCAGTGTTAAAGTCGGTGTGGCTGATGGCAGCGGCGGGGGGATCACAATCACACCATTGGCAGTATCCCCACGTCCCAACAGGTCGGTAATACTGGCTTCAACCGGGTATTCGCCTACGGGGGCGATGATGTCCCCGAATTTTCGGTTCCAGGTCACAGTTTCCGGGGCTTCCCCGGTGTCGTAGGAGTACACCACACAGGGCCAGCGGTTTTCGTAGTCGCAGATTTTGACGGTGACGTTCTCGTAGTCCACGTCGCCAACATCTATACGCAGTTCGCCGCTTTCCCAGATGTACCAGCGTTCCGTCAGGTCAATGGTTGGCCGGCGGTTGGCAATGGTGGCGCTCAAATTTACTGTGTTCACGTTGCCAGCCTGATCGGTGGCACGCGCCAGCACCAGCATTTGCCCACCAGGGAGCAGCAGCGTATCCCAGGGCATGGACCAGCTTCCATCAACCGGATTGACGGTGACTTCCGTCCAGGACAGGCCCAGATTGGTGGATACTTCCACCTTCATCAGCCCGGAGGTGGCATCCGCAGCATGACCGGTGAGGGTGACGTTGCCTACGACAAAACCGTTCAGCGGGTCAAAGGCGACCGCCGGAGCCGTCCGGTCAATCTTGATTGCCAGGGCTGCGCTGGCTTCGTTACCGGCGTTATCCCGCGCTGTCCAGTTGGCGGTGTAATGGGCATCTTCGCTGACGGTGACTTCGGCTGCCGGCATGACCGAGGCAATGCCGGAGGTGGCATCCGCAGCGTTGGCTTTGAGCGTGACCATACTGGTGTACCAGCCGTTCAAGCCCATTGTGCCTGCCGCAGTCGGGGCCAGGGTGGGAGCCGTTGCATCTACCTTGATTTCACGCTGGACCAGGGTTTGCCGGCCAGCGTTATCGGTTGCCATAAATTCAAGCGGGTGCGTTCCATCTGCGGTTACGGTGACTTCATCCCGCACCTGCCAGGTGGCTGTGCCTTCGCGGATCTGAACGTTCATCAGCCCGGAGGTGGCATCAGTCCCGACTGCCGTCGCTGTGGCTGCACTGATGTACCAGCCGTTTGTGCCCAGCGTGCCGGACGTGGTGATGGTCAAGGCGGGGTCGGTCAGGTCAAGGCTGACCTGGCTGTTGGCCGTACTCAGGTTTCCGGCGTTGTCCTGGACGCGAAAGTCAAGGCTGTTAACGCCTTCGTCAGTCAGGGTCAAGCTGTTGCTCCAACTACCGCCGTTTGAACGCACCTGCGCCAGCAGAATGCCAGAGGTGGCATCTGTGCCGCTGATGCTGATTTCAACAGGATTGACGTACCAGTTATTCAGTCCATCCGGGGTTGGATAAGTGGCCGTCAGGGCGGGAGCCGTAGCATCCACATTGACGCTTTCCTGCACCTGATTCTGCCGGCCTGCGTTATCTTCAGCCAGGGCATCTACGGTGTAAATGCCATCAGCAGCCAGGAGCAGCGAGTTAGTCGCGTCCCATGCCCCACCATTCTGCCGCATCTGGACGCTTTGCAGTCCTGATACGGCATCATTGCCGATTGCTGTAACGGTCACAGGCGAGATATACCAGCCGGCCAGTCCAGCCGTTCCAGCACGGCTCAGGGTCAGTGTCGGGTTCGATAAATCAACCGAAAACTGCTCCGGTGTATAGGTTGTGTTGCCGGCGTTATCCTGGCTGCGAAACTCTACGTCCACCAGTCCTTCTCGATCCACCAGCAGGGCATTGTCCCGCCACAAGCCGCCAGCATACCGGGCCTGCACAAGCGCCAGGCCAGAAGTAGCATCAGCGCCGGTGACATTTACGGTGAACGGCGCAATGTACCAGCCATTTTCGCCGTCAGGTACAGGGAAGGTAGCTTCCAGGGACGGGTAGGTGACATCCACCGGGATAGTGTCCGCAACAGTGGTTTCGCGCCCGGCGTTGTCCCTGGCTCGCGCTTCAATCGCATACACGCCATCAGCGGACAGGTTGAGGCTGTTCACCGCCTGCCATGCACCGCCGTTTTGCCGCATTTCAATTTCGCTTATGCCGCTGATCACATCCGAGGCGTTGGCATTGGCCGTAACAGGTGAGATATACCAGCCGGCCAAGCCAGGTATTCCAGCACGGCTCAGGTTAAGGACTGGATCAGTGAGGTCCAGATATAACTGCTGCGAGGTTGTGGCGGTATTGCCGGCGTTATCCTGGCTGCGAAAGTCCAGGTTATTGACGCCTTCCGTTTCCAGCAGCAGGGAATTATCCTGCCATGCGCCGCCGTTGGAGCGCACCTGTACCAGTGCAATTCCAGAGGTGGCATCTGTGCCGGTGACGCTGACCGTAAAGGGGGTGATATGCCAGCTTCCCAGGCCATCGGGCGCAGAGTAGGCGGCGTCTAAAGTCGGATAAACGGTATCCACTTTGAACGATTCGGCTGACGTGATCGCTGATAGCTGCCCAACACAGTCCTGTGACTGGCCGGTAAATGAATGATTCCCTTGTCCGGCGTAATCGGGCAGGGGTGCCGGCACCCAGCCGGTGTTGTCCAGGTTGAGAGAAACAGAGCAAACACCGGAGCCAGCATCGTAGCCATTTACGTTCAAATCCACCGGGCTGATGTACCAGCCATTCAACCCCAATGTACCGGTAATGCTGGTACTGACCGTTGGTTCGCTGCTGTCAATGCGATAAGGATAGCTGCCGCCGTTGTGATTGCCGGCCAAATCAAATACGTTCAGATTGAGGTCGTTCTGACCTTCTGCTGAAATCGTAACCGGCATGGTGCCGGTTTGCGGGACGCCCGATTCGTCATAAAGCAGATAAGTGCTATGGGTGTAACCAGATAGATTATCCGATCCATTGACACTGACCGTAACTGGTCCTGAGTACCAGTCGCCGTATTCGGGTAAGCGGTCAGGAACAACCGAAAATGTCGGCGGGGTTTGATCCAGGTTGATGGTATTGTTTGTCGTCACCGTTTGATTGCCGGCATTATCCTGGACAACACCGCGCACAGTGTATAGTCCATCCGCACTGAGGATATATGGACTCGGCTGCCATGCGCCGCCATTGACCTGAACATACCGGCCAGCCACCCCGGAGGTGGCATCTGTGCCGCTGGTTGTCAGGGGAACATTATTCCGATACCAACCTGCTCCGTTGGCAGTCCCCTCAATCGTCAGATTCGCTGTTGGATTGGTTCCATCCACTTTGAGGTTGACAGACCCCATTTCGCTGGTGTCGCCAAAGGTGCTGTGCGCCCAGAACGACAGGCTGCGGTTGCCATCCCCTGCCGGCCAGGAACAATTAACGGTGGATGCGTCTGCTGGATCGCACAGGCTGAAATCGCCTGTGCCCTGATTGCCTTCAATCCAGGTGATCTGTTCACCCGATACCGGCTCGCTGGCTGACAGGGCCACCGTTGCGCCGCTCCGACACCAGCCGTTGTTCCCGGTCAGGGTGCAGCCGGCTGTGCCTGATACAGTGGCAGGATCGAGATCAACCCCTTCTTCCCGCATGGTGCAGGCTTCATCCCCTGGATTGCAGTCCTCAATTGTCTCAGTGCCGTTGATGTCGCAGCTTAAGCCTGTGCAGTCGCCCGGCCAGCCGGCACAGGCAATCGGGTTGAAAAACGGTTCTGCTTCTGCGTCGGTCATGCAGGCTGTACTAGGCGTCTCGTACATGTCCAGGGTGCAGCTGTAGTATTCCGGCCCTGGCGGGTTATACACGGCCTGGTAGTGGCAATTCTTACGTTCCCAATAAGTGACCGAGGATGAACGTCCCACTGGCCCTGTATAAGCGGCCAGGACGGTTTCAACGCCCAACACAAGCAGGGCGATGATTACTCCGATGAGAATTTTCTTGTTTTTCAAAATGTTCATTGTGCTTGCTTCTCCTTGTTTCCTTGTTCCGGGGGTTAAAACGAAAAACGGCCATACATTTGGCCGCCTTGATCCAGCGTCCCTGTATGACCGATTGAATACTTAGTTGAGTTCTTGCTTGTCCGGCGTTACGCCGGGATTACTACTTGGTTTATTCAGTTGTAACTTACGAATTAATTATAGCATATTCTCTTGGGGGAGTGTTATGCTCTTACTCTCGCTTGTTGGCGAACATCCTGCCGGATGCGGTTTTGCAGGAAGTTATAGATGTCTAATTGGACGCCCAGGTGTTCAAGCGTCTCGGTGAATGACCGGATAATGAAAATGCTATCCGATTCAAAATTATCCAGCAGTTGCAAGAAGGTATTGACGACCCGCTTTAGTTCGCCGTGATCCTCTTATATAACAGGCACGCCTTTACGCGTTAATACTTTGACGCCTATTTTTCCTGCCTTTTATCAGGTATGCCCAGCAAGCTAAACCCGCCGCCGATGATCACCAGTACATAGATCACCAGCACGATAAACTTTGGTTCGTAAAAGCTCAACAGGATGCCCAGGCTGCCGGCGGCCAGCGCCAGTCCAGGGATTTCCATGCCTCGCAGGTTGAACATCACCGCGATCACGGCCAGAACAATCACCAAAAAGGCTCTCAGCGGCAGGGGTTGTACGATTGTCAATGCCAGAACCAGCGCCAGCAGTAAAAATTGATTCGTCATGATCCGATTATTCATAGGTCACTTCCTACCATATTCCCGGCAGCAGCCGCCAGCGGGTTTCCTGCTGGTAGCTTTCATAGCCGCCGATGATGCGTTCCTCACGCTTGATCCGGGCCACCTGCACCACCACCAGGGCCAACAGCAGCACTACATTCGCCAGGCTCAGGTGTGAGCCGACCAGGATGCACCGGTACACCAGTTCGCCCAGGTACATCGGATGGCGCACCAGCTTATATGGCCCGTGCCTGACCAGCCCCCGGTCAGCCGGCGCAATCCCAAACGACTTCCCCAGGGCCAGCAGCGCCCACATAGTGAGCGCATACCCGGCCAGCCCAGGAATCAGCAGCCAGGTGGGGATTGCATCCGGGTACGCCGCCATTGGCAGGGCTGCCGCCAGGAGGCCCAGAATCAACCCTTTCTGATCCACTTTCGTCGCCGGGCGGCGCATGGTGTAAATCACCGCCAGCAGCCCGTTATGCACCACCGACAGCCAGGCCAGCAGGGTCGGATGCTCCCAGGCTGCAATCCCAGCCATGATCGTTGCAAAGGCAAAGAACATCAGCCCCAGATAATCCCCCACGTCAGAGGCCGGCTTTGCAGCCGGCTTCGGTTTCTTCCCGCGTCCGATTTGCTCGTAGATGGCAATCAGAGGGTCGCCAGACAGGGGATCGTCAAAGGTTTCACCGCAGTCCAGGCACTTCAAGTATTCAACATCTACCGTGACAATCTGATCATCCACCGTCAGGTCGGCTTTCCCATGCTGCCGGGTCAAATTGGCCTCGGCCTGACACATCGGGCAAAATCCACGAAAACGATCTTGAGTCTGGTTCTGGTCCATTTTTACAGCATCCCCACAACAATCGGCCAGGCAATGACCATCATCAGGCTGACCATGAAAGGCAGGAAGTAAAACAACACCATCGGTATGACCAGTTCGCCGCCAATCTTTTCAGCCCGCATTTCGGTCTGACCGATATAGTCGGCTGCAATCTGCGTGGACAACTGCGCCAGCAAAAGCTGCTGCCCGGCACCCCGCTGGATAAAGCCCAACTGGACACCCATGCTGATCAGTTCCGGCAACTGCGATTCTTCGGCTTCCCGAACCACCTGACCAATTAAGGTGCGCCCCTGCGCCTGCTGGATGACCTGGCGCATCCACTTCGCCGGCAGGCTGGCCGAGCGGGAGGTGCGCCGCAGAGCTTCTTCCATCGAGATACCGGCAGACATTTGCGCAGCTACCAGGTTAATGTACTCCGGTAACTGTGATTGAAACTGCCGGCGGGCGCGCCGGGCAATTCCACCCAGCCCCATTGCTGGATACTGCCAGCCCATAAAGGCCACCGCTGCCATGAATATCGGGTTGCCAAATACAACCAGGCCAACCACCGCTCCGACCAGGGCCATAAAGACCCGCATCGTCACATGCTGGAGCGGCGTCCACCCAACATATTTATCCACCATCTGTGCCCAGTAAAGGTCGTACCAGGCTTTCTTCAACAGTTTCGGGCCGGCGTATTTCTGCACCGGTTTTTCCATCGGGATCAAGGCCCGGCGCAATCCAGTGATGGAATCGTCGGTTTGGACGCTGCTTTCGGCCAGCGCCTGCGCTGCCTTGCCCCGCCGCATGGTGGGAACATACTCCATTGTGACGACCAGAATCAAGATCGCCGCCAAGACACCAACCACAATTATCAATCCAGTCATTGCTACACTCCTTCCTTATGCCGCTTCCATGACCATTGAACGCATGATGAAGTAACCCATTACCATCGCGCCAATCGTTAAGCCCAGGACGACCTGAACCGGGATGACCATCAGGCTTTGTTTCACCATCGGGTCCTGCGCCAGATAGATCAGCACAATCGCCAACACACCGGGAATAACCTTTGCCGAGAGCATGGCGTCGCCAGCTTTGGCCTTCGTCCGGTTGCGGGCGACCAGGATTTGCTGCACCCGTGTCGCTGATTCAATCAACACCTGGTTGTTTTTGCTGCCGCCGGATTCCAGATACCCTTCCAGCAGGTAGGCCAGGTTGGACAGAGACAACGACGGGGACCGCTGCGCCAGGTTTTGAAATGCCTCGCTGCGTTCCTTGCTGCGCAGTTCTGCCGCCGTCAGATGCAGTTCGCCGGACAGCGGGCTTTTGCCCTGTAATCCCATCGAAACTGCAACTTCATCCAGTACATCAGCCATTGAGCCGCCGGCCAGCAGGCCCGCCGAGATACGGCCAATGGCAATGGGCAGTTCTTTGTCAATCTCACGCCCCCGGCCCTTGACCTTATCGGTCAGCCAGGCCATCGGCACATAGAACAACAGCCCGCCAATTGCCAGCGCCGGCACACCCGGCAGTACCGTCCACACCACCAGCGCCCCGCCAATGCCGAGCAGGATACGCCCCCATTTGAACGTTGCCGGACGCCAGTTCACGCCCGACGCGGCCAATTTGTATTCCAGCGAGTCCGGGTTCATCTCGCTGAGCTTGCGGGTTTGTTCCATCGAGTACGCATCGGACAGGGCTTCACTCGCCTTGCCTTTCTTCATGCCGCCCAGTTTGGGGCCGAACAGCAGCCAGATCAATGCGGCTGCTAAAATACCAATCAGATATACCGTCATTCTCTACTCCTTCCTTATTCCAATTCGGCCAGTTTTTCCCAGCGCGGCGCGCCGGGCTGACTGGTTTCGTCATACTGCCACAAGGGATCAAACCAGACATCCCCGCCCCGCAGTTCACGGGCAATCTTCGCAATCGTGGTGACGCACCGTTTCTCATGCCGGATGCCGATCTGTACCAGCATGTCCACTGAATCAGCCACCATCTGATTGGCGTCTGCTTTGCGCACACCCGCATCAGCGCCCATGATCGTTGCCAGCCGGCTGGCCGCTTCACGCGGACTATCCGCATGGAAGGTACAAGCCCCGGAGTGGCCGGTCATCATGGCCCGAAACAACGCCTGCGCTGCCCGTCCATCCCGGACTTCACCAATAATCAGGTAATCCGGCGACATACGCATCGCATCATCCACGCCGTCAGCCAGCGTGTAGGGCTGGACTTCAGTCCCCACCGCTCGCGGACGGGCTTCAATCGTCTGCACGGTGTCACGGGCAATCCAGATTTCTTCTGGATCTTCGATTTTCAACACACGCCAGGCCGGAGGCAGGAAGTTGCAGATGGCCGACAGCAGGGTTGTCTTGCCGGTGCGGGTGCCGCCAGTGATCAGGATTCGCTGCCCTGATTCCATTCCCCGGCGCAGGGTGTTCATCATTTCGGCGCTCAACGCCTGGCGTTCAATCAGCCATTCGGGAAGGACCGGCTTCTGCTCGTACAAGCGGATGTTGATCGAGTGGTTGCGCCCTGGGGGAACAATTACCCGATGCAGGGCTTTCACACGCCCGCCGCCAGGATTATCCTCGGTGCGCGGCAGTTTGGCGTTGATGCTTGGGTTGGTTTCGTTGAGCGATTTGTTCTGCGGACCCAACAGCCGATCCAGCACCCGCTCAATTTCTTCCGGCTCTGGCCGCATGGGAATTGTCTCCCACCGAATCTCGCCCTTCCGCATCACCTGTACCAGTCCGGTGGAGTACACCGTAATTTCAGACAGGTCATTCCGGGTCGGGGGCAGCAGTAAATCCAGAAAACCCAGGCCCATCAGCCGGCGGGATAATTCGCCGGCCAGGTCGCTTTCGTACCCCGGCCCTGGATTGGCTGCTCGCTTTCGCAGGGCTTGTGTCACCAGCGAGGCAATCCGCTCCGAAACCCGCTGACGTTCAGCCTCGTTGGGGCGTTGCAGCAGGCTCGGCGCAAACTCGCGATTAATGACATCAATGACTTCAGTCGCCACTTCGCTTCGCAGGTCGCCGCTGACCGCCTGCTGCGAAGTCTGTTTGTCGTCAAAAACACTTAATAGGCTCACTTTTGCTCCTACATATCCGCAATCAGTTCAACCCAAGAATACTCATCAGGGTTTCCCTTGATTACTAAATCGTAAAACTGGTAATTATTTGTCTTGAATCCCAGTCCCATTGATCGGGCCAGGGCAGCGTATTTACAGGTCAATCTGCAACCGGTTGTGTCCATGAGCACATCCTCGGTGTCATCATCGGGGGGCAGAAGGTCAAGCAGCCTGGCGTACTCAATAGCCACCTGTTTAGCGAACGGCACTTCAATAACCCGGTACTTTTGGGCGATGATGTCCGCAATGTCCAAAACAAGGTCTGATAGTTTTTTTGTATTGCCCGTTTCATCGTCATCAGCGGCATCGGGAATTATCAGCAACGACAAGAGCATATCAGCGCGCCAATCTGCCGGCAGCGCGACGGTTTTGCCCTCCAGCGATCTCAGGAAATTTACCTGGCTGACGGCTCCAATATCTTGTAATTCAGATACAACATCATCGTCACCAGGAGTCATTTCCAGATATTCGGCATTCAGCAAAAGCATGAGGTCAACAACCATCACCTCACATTTATCCTTAATGTTCACTTTTTACTCCTTCTCTATTTCTTTGATTCCAAAACCTGTTGCCAGGCAGTTTCTTCGACATACCGCTCGTCAATTCGCGCAGCGGTAATCCAACGGTAATTGTTCATCAGCGCGGGATGGGATTGCGGGTCGGGGGGCAGATACCCCAGGAGCCGGCCCACATAAACAGTTTCACTATCCATCCGCTCGCACAATTCGAGATACCCATAGTCGGGGTCAAGAAAGACCCCGACCAGGCGGGATATTTCCCCGCCGGCACGGGGAATTTCACTCTTTACCAGGGCGAAAAACAGTACCGGCAGGGTAACTAGATTGGTATCCACTTCGGCCAAAATATCCGTAACTGGCTTTGCTTCAAGGGGATTGCCGTCCCCGTCCACAGGATGATATTTGTCGTCGTTCACGTTCTCAAACACGGCTGTATAGCCGGTGATGGGGACGATCTGCACAATGTTGTCCATGATGTTAACCTCGACCTCCCAACAAGCCGCCCAACAGACCTTTCTTGCGCTGCGGGTCGGATTCGGCGCTGCCGCCCATGCCAGGGAACAAGCCGTTGATGATAGTGCGGACGCCCTTTGTAAAGCCATCCACCTTCCCAACCACCGGGACACGATCATCCTGGGTGTTCGGGATGTTCTGGTCGTATGGAATCACCGCCAAAACCGGCGGTGCCCAGCCGTAGCTTTGCACCAGTTCTTGATAAAACTGGCTGGCGGTAATCCGGGAACGGTCACTGACCTGGTTCAGCACCATGAAGATGGATTCCTGCGGGATGCGGTGTTCGTTGCGCATCCGCTCCATCAGCAGTACCAGCAGATGCCGGGTCGCTGCCAGGTCAGCCAGGGTGGGACGGGAGACAATGATCGCGGTGTTCGCCGCCATCAGCGGGTGCATCGTCCAAATCCCTTCGCTGCACGGCAGGTCCAGCATGACGCCGGCATAACTGCGCGTCCAGCTTGCCATCACCAGCGAGTAGATCGAGTTTGCCTCGGCTTTCCCGCTGGCCGATGTTTCAGCCGCTCGTGCGTATTCCACCGAGTTTTCAGGCGCGACAATGACATCCAGCCCTTCCTTCGTCTGGATCGCGCTGGCAAATCCATCCCCAGGGCGGGCAAAAAACTCGCCGGCATTGGGGGTGTATTTCAAGCCCAGGTTCATGGCCGCCGAGGGCGGCAGTCCCATTGACATCAGCAGGGTGCGCACATTCAACCGCACCGCCAGTTCATAGGCAATGTTCTCGGCCAGGGTTGAACGGCCTGCGCCGCCTGACCCGGACAAGAACGCAACCACACGGGTTCCAGTCACGGATGTCGCCGCCCGAAAACCCATTGCCGTTTGCAGGGGAGCCTGAGCCGCACCGCGCGCCCGTTCAGTGGACACGGCAGCGTAGCCTGCCTGGACCAATTCCCCCCAGTTCACCGGGAGGACAAACACGCCCCTGACCACACTGACGCTTTCAAACTTGCCGCGAAACTCCCGGTGCGCTGCTTGCAGTACAACCAGGGCTACGCCGTTCCAGACCTGCATCCGGGCCAGGGCCGCAATCAGTGTGTCCGGGTTGGGCGCTATGTCCCCCTGGACAACCAGCAGATTCGGCCTCAACTGCTCGATCTGCTTCTCAAAATCAGACCAGCTGGTGACAACCGATGACACGCTGAAACGCGTGTCCGACTGAAACGCCGGCATCATCTGATAAAACACCGTCTCGGCGCTCGTGCCGGCCAGCATGGTCAAAACCTTTGCTTCCTGATTCAACATGGCAGCAGTTTCCTTACTTTAGGGTTTCGGGGCCAGGGTCGGCAGCAGGGTGGGTTCAGGGGTGGCTGCGGGTTCGACCGGTTCTGGGGTTGCCGTTGGCCGGTACACAGTCGTCGGGGTGGCGGCTACAGACACCTGGTTGTTGCCGTTGATGGACTGATACAGGCTTGCCAGGTTGAGGGTCAGGATGTCTTTTTCCGCGACCACCAGGCCGCCGCTCGGTTCAAGCGCCAGATACACGACGCCAAACTGATCCAGCGCCGCAATCAAGGTCGCCGGATTGACAAACACGCCCGGCGCAACTTCCATCGGGGTCGTGGGAACATCCAGCACAATCACGCCGCTGTCCTTGCTCGACGTGGCTGAACTGGCGAACATTTCTTCCTGGCTCGCGCCGGCAGGGATTTCCTGATACTGGAACGACTGCGGGACCATCAGAACACGCAGCCCGCTGATCGAGATACGACCCACCGGACCCATCAGGGGAATGGGCGTTGCCGTAGGGGTGGGCGTCAGCATGGTTTCGGGGTCTGCTGATGGGCCGGGGACAATAACCGAGGATGCGGGGATGACACTCGACAGTCCCGCCTGGCTGCTGACAACATCCGGGGTCAATAAACCAATGATGGTCACTGTCTGACCGGGGCGCAGTAAACCAGCCACGCCGCTGGACAGGTCCACGTTCACGGCAATCGCCACATGACCCGGTTCAAGCTGGGCCGGGATGCCGGCCTGCGCATTATCGCCCAGGATGGAGGCGGTAATGGCGTCGCCCGCCGCGCGCTGCACCGCCACAGACTGACCAATGACTTCTTCCACCGTTTTGAAGGCATCCGCAGGACGGCCACCCGCCGGGACAGTCCGCACTTCCAACTGGTCAGCCGTCAGCACGGTGCCAGGGGCAATCGCGACTTTCGCCACCACCATCGGAGTCGGGCGAATCACGCCGTTCAGCAGCAGGATCGTCAGCAGGCCAATCGCTACGGCCAGCACAATCGGGACAATCGGGGATCGTTTCTTTTCCATAAGTTTTTTCAAGTCTCCTTTTCTCGTTTTGAACATTGATTTTGGTTTGCCAGCTTTTTCAACGCCGGCTGAATAACGCTGTTTGCTTGCGCCAATATCACGCTCCTGGATGCCAGACACCTCCTTGAATTACCAGATAGCCGCACAGAACACCGTGCTTCAGTGGCAGGCAAGGCCACCAAACGGCATTCTGACGGCAAATAACAGGGCTGCTTTCGCCTGTCATTTTCAGATGGTTGGGATCAAATCAAAGTTCGGAGTCGGGAACATCTCCGGCTCAACCGCTGGCAGGACGGGCAGGATCGCCAGCAGTCCCAGGGCCAAAATTGCCAGTCCCAGGATGCAGCCAGTCACGCCCAGCCCGATAACCCACGCTTTCTTACCCCGCCGGTTGAGCAGGATCGCAGCCGCCCAGACGCCCACAAAGGCCGGCAGCAGGACAAGTAGTAAAGGGAGGATGATAAACGATTGGATGGACATTGCTTTTTCTTCTCTTTTTCTCTTTCTTCTCTCTTATCTCGCTCCGAGACGGCGAACAATCTCGCTGTCATCGGGTTCTGCGCCGGGAACGTAGGTCGGGTTCACCAGCACCGGTTCCAGTTGGGTGACATCATCGGAGTAGCCGAGTTTCACCACCGCCATCTTGATTGGAATACGCGCCAGGTAGCGTTTGTATTCCGTGTTCACAAAGCCCTTCTCGCTGCGGCCAATATGCGCCATGACCATATCCCGGTCTTTGGCGTTTTTGGTCTGGACTACAAAAATATTGTTGCAGGAGGACATGATCCCTTCCGGTAGTTCGCTGATGGTCTGCACCATCAGGTGCAGGAAGATGCGGTACTTGCGCCCGTCCCGCCACATGGTCTGAAATATCTCGCTGACCCCGCCGCCGGCTGAGTTCGGCTGATCCGAGGCCGCTCCACCTGTGGATACGCCCGACAGGATTTTGTTTGCTTCCTCAAAGAAAATCTGCATCGGCGGGAATTTCAAACCCGACAGGCTTTCCCGCCGGCGGGAGACGGCATCAAAATAAAGCACACTTGCCAGCAGCGATAAAATCGCACTTTTGGCAAATTCGTCGCTCATTTCAGAACCGCCTTCAATCACCACCATGCCCCAGGGGTCTTCCTTTGGGCCGAGCAGTCCCAAATCTTCAATCGGCAGGCTGTCCGGCCCAGGGCCGTACTGCCGGGCCATCTCGCCTTCTTCAAAGGTTTCAACCCGCAGCAGCAGCCCTTCCAGGCTGGTGCGGGAGGTTTGATCGTTCTTGCCCAGGGCGTCTTGCGCCTTGCGCAACCGGCGCACAACTTCCGCAAAGCTGGCCTTTTTGCTGCGCTCTACGAACAGGGCTTGCCGATCCAATGCGGTAAGGGCGCTCAACGGGACGCCAACCTTGATTTCTGTTTGCGGTTGGTTGTATTCAGCCCGGCGGGTTTGAATTGCATCAATTTCGGCCTGGTTTTGGACCACCTGATACCCAGGCCGGTCAGGAGCCGGCAGTACGCCGCAATCCTCGTACACTTCGGTAATCGCCCGGCGCAAAAAGCCCAACTGACGCGGCCCCATCCGGCCCGCGTTCGACATCAGTTCGGCCACCATCGCTCGATAGCGGCCAGGGTCCATGCGCTTCGGCACCTGCAAGATGTTCCAACGCAGCGGACGCTGCGCCCCAGGGAATACCTGGCGCACGTCCACCCGCCCTTCCAGGCCAGCCCAGTTCATCGCCCGCCGCCAACCCTGTCCAAAGTCCAGGATGATCGTGCGATAGTGCCACTTGAGCGTGGTTTCATACGCCAGCCGTTCAGCACTCACGCTTTTACCAAAACCTGTGTCACCACAGAAGGCGGTGTGAAAATGCCGTTCCAGCGACAACCGCAGCGGCATGGGTGTAATCTCGGCCAGTTCGGATGACCATTGTTTCGCCAGGATGACATCCCCGCGCATGTTGGGGTAAAAGGCAAAATCGGGCGTGCTTTCCTGCACCGTGACCGCCGTACCCATTTCAAACATCCCCGGAGCGGTATAGGCTGCCGTTTGCAGCAGGGTCAGCAGCGTGGAGTCCATGTAGCCGCTCATGACTTCCGGGATGGTTTCAACCCGGCTGGACGGCGAAAATGCGCCGGCATGGTTGAGGATGTATCGTTCTTCGGCTTCCGTCAGGTCACGCGTTTGGACGCCGGTGACAACATCCTCGGTGCCGTGAAATGCCTCCGGGATCAGGCCCATCATGGCCTGCTTCCCCTGGGGCGTCCGGGTAAAGGCGTAGGCGTCGGTGTAGAAAGCGCCTTCCTTGCTCGCGCCTTCCAACAACCGCTGCTGGACCCGCAGGATTTGCGTGACCAGGATGGCCGGATCAAACTGCCACTGGTATGACTGGTTGAGGGAGAACGACGGTGCCACACCAACCGCCAGGCCGGATGAGGCTCCCCGCCCGACCATCTGGCTGACTGAAGAACCTTTGGTTGTCCCATCGGACGAGGACACGGTATCTGATTCGCTGGTCGTATCCGATTCGCTGGTGGTGTCCGATTGGCTGCTGGTCGCAGCTTCGGAGGTCCCCCAGGTTTCGCTGGTGCCGTGTGAGGTTGAACTGGAACGGGTGACGCCGGTGGCATGAGTTTCAGAATGAGACGTGGTGTCCGAAACCCCGCTGCTTTCGGTATGCGATGATCCCGATGACTCCATCCAGCCAGACGAATCAGCAACGCCCGCAGTCCAGCCGTGTGAATAGCTGCCGCTGCCGCCAACATTGACGCCGCCCTGCGCAACGGCATTCACGCCCAGGTTGGCCCCGGCATTGACGCCAACACCAACGCTGTCCGACTGGCCGCTGGAAGCCGTATGGCTTCCGCTGGTGCCGCTGGACGACATGGTGCCGTCCGATACACCGCTGCTTTCAGAATGTGCCTCACCGTCCGAGACGGAGTGAATTTCGGATGTGGCTACCCCGCTGGTAACGGTGGTGGATTCACCAACCGAGTGCGTCCGGCCTACGGTGTAGGCAGACCCCTCGGTGTGCGCCGACCCTTCCGTATGGGCCGCGCCAGTTGAGTGCGCCGTGCCATCTGTGTGCGACGTGCCTTCGCTTTCGCCAAAACCCTGCGCCGTGGACTGCATCATGGCTCCGCTCAAGATCGCCGGCAGGCTGATGCCAAACGAGGCTCCCCGCACGCCGTTCTGCCACGAGGCCCAGGTACTGGTACTCTCGGCCAGGCCAATCAGCATTTCGCTGATGTCGGCCAGGGCAATCGGTGAGGTCATGACGAGGAACAAAAAGTCCTCTTTCAACGTACTCATGCCCCGAAACAGGATTTCGTTCTGCTGCAAGCTGTACTGCTGCGCGGCACTGTTTCCGGTGGTCAGGGGGTTATTGAATAACGCCTGGCTGCCGCCTTTGGCATTCTCACGCGGATCTGGCTGCCCAACAACGACCAGGGCGTGTTTCATGTCGGCCATTGCGCCGAATATCCACTGTCCGGTTTCCGGAGTCAGCGGTTCGAGCTTCATCTGCCGGTACGCTCCGGTCATGGCTGATTTCAGCGCGCTCAGCGCACCCAGCGATTTTGCTGCGGCTTCTTCCAGCGTCGCAGCAAAGACCGAGACGCCGTAGCACTGGATGATACCCACCGCCGGATCGGTGAAGATGCCGGCAGTCAGATAAACAAACGATACCTTCGCCCCATACAATGAGCGCAGGACGGTTTTCATCTTCTGCAACAGGCCGGCATCGGCGCGGGCGTCCAGCGGGATGAATTTCAGTTCCAGCAGGCGCACCACTCGAAACCCGCGATACTCCCGCCCGTTGTCCTTTTCTTCAACGGCATACCAGAGATAATCCAGGGTGTCGTCGGCTTCTTTGAAGGCGATCCCGTTGTCCATCAGTTTCAGGTCATCCGGGATCAACGGCTGCTTGGGCTGCTTTCCCAGCTTGCCGGTCAGCCAGGGGATTTGAATGTCTTTGAGTGCTGCAATTGCCATCGGTCAAAAACTCCTTTTTTCATTCGCGCCGGGTAGCGCAGGGGGAAGGTTCACGCTCCTGTGAGGAGGTATTCAGGTTGTGAGCCGCCCCCCTGCGCCACCCCGCATGGGGGTGACGCTTGGGGTGGAATTGGCGGTTAGTTCCCGTCAATTCCAAAGAATTCGTACCCGCCCTCATCAAGAGGGACGGGGTTCGCGGCCTGTTGTTGTGCTTGCTTGTCCAATTGCTCGGTGGCCGCGACCGAGTAGTGGACGTGCTTATGTTCCCGCAGAGGCTGTCGAGCCTCCGCGAATTTCATAAGCGTTTCTGGGAGCTTTCCGGTTTTGCGGAAGCTCCCAGCGATCCTGATCGCCGTGACCGTCATTACGGCCAGGATGATCACGACCGCTGCCGCCAGTGCCAGCGCTAACGCGATGGCGACCTGGCCGGCCCATTCGGGGAATGGGCCAACAAAACATAAAGAGTTAAGGTGCAGGTCGTACATTTGGTTTTCTCCTTGTGTGATTTTGACCTCCGGGCGCTTGCGCTTTGGGCAGCCTTTCCCTTTGGTCACTTGTAAAGAGTTGATTTGATTGGTTTCTTTTTTGTCCCGGTGTTCTTTGCAGAACGTCCGGGATACCAGCTTATTTAATCTGCCGAATTTTCTGTTGCTACTCAGATCAGTTCAGGTCCGATCCGATGCGCTTTTTCAGATGATTCAGGGCAGATTTAGACGCCCCGGCAGGAGTCGAACCTGCCTGGCCCTATCGCGCCTTTTCTGTTTTGATTCAGAACAGGTAATTGCGTTTTGGGCCGCCTGCCACCAGGCGGGGCTGGGTTGTAAAAGTTCTGTCTTACGCGCGTTCCCGAATACGCTTTAGGACATCCTGCGCCCCGGCCAGCGGGCTGACCAGGTTCATCGGGTTCACAAATACCTGCTGCACCAGCAGCGAGAAGTACCCCAGGGGGGCCACCAGCCACAACGCCCACAAAATGATCGTGGTGACGTTGCCTTTGGTGCTGGCGATGATCGCTGACGCACTCTCCGCGCTGCCAATGATGCCGGCCCATTGCTCCGGCGATAGCTGCGTGGCGTAGCCCAGGTATATCCGGCTGCCAATCACCAGCAGGGCATACACCGCCAGCCCGGTTTTCACAAACCATAACTGGTTGAAACGCTGATGATCCGGCATGACCAGCAGGACAATCACACCCACCAGCCACATCGCCGCTCCAATCCAGGGGACGGGAGCAGCCATCCCGGTCTGAGCCGCCAGCCACAGGGCAAACACTATCCCGGTCAGAATCTGCGCTGTGCGCGGCTGCGGGCCGGCTGACCGCTGATCCGTCATCGCCTGCGCTAGCATCCCCCGCCGCTCCGGTAAATCAGGCTGCCCCATCGGGCCGCCACGCAGAGGCCGAAAACCCGCCCGCCGCTGGACTTCACTATCCAGCACCAGAAAGATAAAGCTCGCTGATGCCAGGCTCATGATCGCCGGCAGGTTGCCCGCCAACAGGTACACCAGCAGCAGGCTGCCGTTGGCAACATACGTCAGGCCATCTACAAGAATATTGGTCAGGTTGATTGCTTCCATAAGGGCTTTGGCATCCGGCTCCTTGTTCCGGGGGTTAAAACGAAAAACGGCCATACATTTGGCCGCCTTGATCTAGCGTCCCTGTATGACCGATTGAATACTTAGTTGAGTTCTTGCTTGTCCGGCGTTACGCCGGGATTACTACTTGGTTTATTCAGTTGTAACTTACGAATTAATTATAGCATGTTTTGGGTCTTGGTTGGGTGCGAACCATTAGGTATCAAGGACGTGACAATTAAATAAAAGAACGAGCGGTGTCCCATTCCCGCTGTATATCACATTACTTGCCTTAATCCCGGCTGATAACCAATTCTGTCATTTTCGCTAAATGGGTGTTTTGCATGGCGATGGGTCTGTGAACCAAACCGTGTTTCTCTGCCATACCCACAACATAGCTATCATTATCATAGGTCATCAAAAAATCTGCTGCGGTATCGGCCATAAGTGTAAAAAGACGATCATGGTCGATCTCAAAATGGGTGTATAGGCGCGAACCAGCGCGCTTGCCGTTGCCCGCAGTATACGGAGGATCGACAAACATCACAACATCAGGTTGGCTGTGCGCCTCTATTATTGGAAAAGCATCGCCCTGGATAAAAGTGAACCTGTCGCGAATTGTGTCAATGTCGCGAATGCGCCTGGCTAAGGTTTGAGGATACCAGCGGCTTGCAATTCCCCTGCCTGCTTCTCCATTCTTGATCATCCCAGCCCCCGGAGCAAGGATGCCGCCATGAGCCGTGCGATTTTGCAGGATGGTTTGAAATGCACGCTCGCGGGTTGTGGTAGATGCCTGCGACAGGACGTGGTTTACATTGTCGGCCGTCAGTTGGAACTGCTCAATTTGGTTTGCCAGCCATTTCCCTTCCCCGGCGGTAATTATTGTTTCCCATACTGCCGCAACACGCTCATCCATCTCAACCAAGATGACGTGATCAGCAAGGTGTTCAAACGCCACCGTCAAACCAACGATTGCTCCACCGGCAAACGGTTCAACGTACCACCTGGGTCTGTCCTCCATCCTGGATAGCCAGGCTACGGCGAAGGGAACAAACCAGGTTTTGCCACCCGGATAACGAAACGGAGATCGCTGCGCGACCGAGGCGACATTCACAGGCTTGTTAGTCATCACTGATGCCTGGAATAGTTGGATTTGATGGATTTGTTGGAGTTGATCCGTCATTGTTTCCTTGTCCACGTATTTTTCGCTCCAGGACGGCAACAAAATCCTCGATGTTCCCTGCCTGAATAGATGTAAACCGTTTCAGTAATTCGCCAAACTCAATATAGACTGTCTGTTCTAATTTCAAATTATACCGGTTTTCGATCGGGTTGTGAACATGTTGATACAGGAATATAGCGATGTCAGCTTTATCAGGTGTGGTTTCTGGTATGCCGTGAATCAAAGTGAAATTGCGATAAAACGCAGATTGTGCCACCAATGCCATGCGTTTTCCCCACTCTGTAATCAGAATTGCGCCCTTTGCGTTAAATTGGTGAACTATTCTTTTTACCGAGGATAACCAGTCGGCGCGGGGATATTTTTCGGCTGGATTGCCGGTTTGGTAGTGGTTTTGGGGGTCAGCAATGTAGTAGGCAAAGTGCGATCGGATGTTGCCAGAAATGTAAACAGCTTGTATCTCTAATGCCCCAAAATCAGTTACAGTTCCATTCTCTTGCCCTACTAAGACACCATCAATGCGCCCAATGTTCTGCCCGGCTGCATCTACCAGGCGGACCTCATAAACCATTCGCGGATTCTGGACGCCCGGAAGTAGAAACTCGTTTACTGCCCGAAAAATAGTTCCGCTTTCCAGAAATCGGACAGGACAGAGAATGACCGGAGTAGCGCCATCCCACATCGAGCAGACACCGAGAGGATCATTCGCTTTATCTTTTGTGCAGGCTGCCATACCTGGTTTATAGGGGCAGATTTTATTGGTGCGAGCGTGATTGGCATCCTGCGAAAAATTTGAGACAGGATACCCAAATACTTCACATAGCGGCTGATTGGGCATGTGTTTTCCTCTGGATAAAAAAATTGAATATTGACAATGGCATTATACCCGGCAACAGTCAATGAAGATTATACAGGTAATTCTCCAAAAGCAAGGAGGAATTCTTGGAAATAGCCGTTACACCAACCAAATATGAGAACATTCAGCCAAAGTCTGCTTCATCTGCCATGCATGGAATTCTGCCCCCTTTTATTCGTATACGGTAAAATATAAGAAATAATGTTCGTTTTTCATGCTCTGCACAAATTTTCATCTTTACTTAAGTTGCCAGACCGGGTATCTTCTAATCGGCAGCAGATTACACACAGGTAGAACATCATGACAGAAGAATTTGTTTCTTTAGGCGCAAAAATAGACTCGATAGACGTTCGGATCAGTCACCGAATTATTCAATTGTTTTCCGAAGGTTTATATTCAAGCCCCAATAAGGCTATTGAAGAACTCATTTCTAATTCTTTCGACGCTGGTGCGGAGAATGTTCATGTGATCCTCTCTCCCAACCTCACGGACCCGGATGCCACTATTGTCGTCATAGATGATGGGCAGGGAATGGATGTTCATGCACTCAAAGAACACTGGATTATTGGCCGTAGTTCACGGCGGAATAATCATCCCGCCGGCAAAGGCCGGAAACCTATCGGTAAATTTGGCATCGGGAAACTCGCCACCTATGTGCTGGCCGATAAACTGACGCATATTTGTAAATCCAACGGAACATACTATGCAACGACGATGGATTATAAAACTGCGTTGCCGGTTCAGTTCCGAGACGATTCCATCGAACGGGACGGCGTATATGACGACAAGCATATTTCTTTGGATATTCGAGAACTAACCGAGTTGGAAGCGGAGCGTTTGCTTGAACAATGGACTACTGGATACAAGCCAGGTTATCGGGCGCTGCGTTTATTTGGGAAAAATGCGGTGCTCTCCTGGACGGTTGCAATCATGTCCAAGTTAAAGCCTATGGGTCAAAGAATCACCAGGTCAAGACTTTCCTGGATTTTGCGTTCAGCAATGCCTCTCCGCGATGACTTCCACCTATTTATTGATGGTGATGTTATCGAACCCGCCAAAATAGACGAGCCTTTGATTGAAAAGTGGATTATTGGCAAGGACATTTTAGACAACACTCTGCGAAGCCCATGCCCGGATGATTTAACTGTTACCGAGGATGTCAATGAACAGCCTGATTCAATTCACCGTTACGGGTTATCGCACCCTGCATTGGGGCGGATCACAGGCTATATTGAGCTATATAAAAATGATATCTCAAGTGGGAAATCATCTGAAATGGGCCGCAGTCATGGATTCTTTGTCTATGTTCGTGGCAGAATGATCAACACGGCAGTTGAAGATGATGGTTTCGGTATTCAACGCAATTTGCTGCGGCATGGAACTTTTTCCCAATTCAGGATGGTTGTCCATATAGACGGCCTGGATCGTGACCTTAGATCATCAAGAGAATCGCTTATGGAGGGTGAACTATACCGCCTGGCCCAGAATTTTCTTCACGCATCCTTTAACCTGGTCCGCAATCGCCTAGTGGATTTTGAAAAAGCCCAATCACCATCTTCTCTGCTTGCCGCACGCCTGTCATCAGTACCGGGGAGCGTGACACGCACACCGCTTTTTTCTCTAGCCAGGCTCGTTATTGAAAACAAGGCGCATCCGATTTACATGCGTATCCGCGGTGGTTTAAACGACAGCGACAAGCAAAAACTTATTGATTCCATAGGGGCCAGACTTAATGCTACGGATCAGGCGGTTGCCCAAAATGTTGAATTGGTTCCAGCAGATTCGAGTTCAGGTATTGCTATTTATGATGTTGAAAACAGCAAGCTGCTGATCAACACTTCTCATCCATTCGTGGCGGCATTTCAAGATTTGTATTCGAAATCTTCGAGCAGCATGCCGCTTGAATTGTACGCCATGACAGAAATCCTCATGGAAGCTAATCTTTATTCAATGGACTTGGACGAAAGCAAAATTCGCAGCATACTCAAATTACGAGATGAGATCTTACGGACTTTTGTCCGCTCTGCTATCAGACGCACTCCTGGTATGATCGCATACGCTCTTCTAGAAGCCAAAGACGATGAGAGTCGCCTTGAATTGGAAATGCGCGCCGCATTTGAGGCAATTGGATTTGATAATGTCATCCGGATTGGTGGTAGTGGGAAACCAGACGGTACTGCCGAGGCATTTCTACCTGCATCTGAAGACGGAAACCTTCAAAGATATAAGGTTGGATTGGAAGCTAAAAGCGGTGGCAAAGTTAGTGCCAAGCGATTGGGTGTGTCCGGGATAGCCAGACACATGGAAGATTATCAATGCCATCACCATATCGTCATCGGAAACGGATTTGAGACTTCCACCGGTGAGGATGCTGCTTCGGTAAGAGAAATCCAGGAATTAAAGAGAACCTCCGGCAGAACCATAACCTTAATGTTGATTGATGACCTGGCCCGACTGGTAAGACTTGTGCCGACGAAACGAATTGGATTGAAAAAATTACGAGAGTTGTTTACCACCTGCATTACTCCAGAACAATCTCATGAGTGGATAGACGCCATCGAGAGTGTTAGCGCACCTCAATTGCCCTATAAGGAAATCCTGGAAACGATATGGGAACGCGCCCACTCACATCCTGATTCTCCCATCGAATATGCGGCCGTCCAAGTTGAATTAGAACATCGAAAACCGCCGATTGGAATGAAAAAATCTGAGCTAATTGAGCATTGTAAAGCGATGCAAATTATGGCTCCGGGGTTGGTCTTTGCGCGTGAAAATACCGTTGAGATCAGAAGCCGGCCCGAACTGGTGATTAAAGATATTTTAGATTCAATTGGTGAAAGCACTGACAGTCAAAGGAATTTATCGCTATGACCGATTCTACCGGAATGCTCAATATTCAACCGATCCACCCTTTCCCGGCCAGGATGGCCCCGTCAATTGTGTGGGAGAATCTCCCAGACAGCGGCAAACCCATGCGAATTTTTGATCCGATGGCGGGATCGGGTACAACCCTGGTAATTACAAAAGCTCGTGGGCATCAGGCTATTGGGTGCGATACAGACCCGCTCGCAGTCATGATAGCCCGCGCCTGGTGTGCTGATGTCGCTCCTGAAAGGCTGACCAGGTTGGCAGCGTCAATTCTGAACAGTGCGATTGCTGAGGCTGCTCACTTATGTCCAGAAACTGCTTACCCTCGCGGAGCCGATGATCAAACCCAAAAATTCATTGATTTTTGGTTTGATGAAGCAAATCGCATTGAACTGGCTGCTTTATCAAATTGTATTTCTCAAGTGGAGAATCCAGATGAGAGGAATCTTCTAATGACGGCATTCTCCAGGCTTATCATCACAAAAAAGCTTGGGGTTTCATTGGCGATGGATGTCTCGCACAGCCGCCCTCACCGGAAATACGATAAAGCTCCCGTGACGCCATTCAATAAATTCTTACATGCCGTTGATTACATTGCCAGAAAAGCACCTTTTAGGACCAATAACCCGGCAGTTTTGCCTGCCCAGGTCATCAAAAGTGATGCGAGATCAATGCCTATCGATAGTGCCAGCATTGATTTAATTATTACTTCCCCGCCCTACCTTAATGCTATTGATTATATTCGCGGGCATAAACTTTCACTGGTTTGGATGGGGCAATCAATTGATGGCCTTCGAAAAATCAGGTCCAGTAATATCGGGGCCGAGCATTCTCTACCAACCACTGAACTTGCGGAGTTTTCAACGATCCTTCCCCAGATTGGCGATGTTACCTCTCTCAAACCCTATTATCGCAATATGATTATTCGTTATCTTCATGATATGGGGGCTACCATTGCAGAGTGCCGGCGGGTTCTCCGGGATGGTGGAAGGGCTATCTTTGTAATTGGAAATTCGGCTATTCATGGTATCCATATCAAAAACTCTGAGGCATTAACCCTGCTTGCACAGAACCGGGGATTTACAATGGAGTCTACAACCAGCCGGCCAATCCCAGAGTCCAGAAGATACCTCCCTCCCCCCAATTCTGAGGCTTCCGGAGAGCGAATGAAAAACCGAATGAGAGAAGAAGTTATTTTGACTTTTGCAACCGCTTGATTTTTTGCCCTTACCAAAAGAGGAAACACTCATGTCAATTGATCTCGAAGATTTAGCGAGGCAAAGCAATATTAGTTCTAAACTAAAAAGAACAAAAGAGTGGTTGTCTCGCCTGATCTTCTGGTACGGAATGACACAGGGAATGATTGAAGCCGATAATGGCCGGCCCAACAGTAATTTTTTTACTTTGACCTGGTTTGATCCATCCCGCTTGAAATATTATTGGTATTTCTACTACACAACTGTCCACCTCGTGATCACCGAGGACGAAAATGCTATGAACCGATTCATTTCTGAGCGCGGATCCATAGCCAATTTCGCGATTGGCGGTAAAAATCTGAATGACTTTCCTGTTTTTGGGCAGAACAATGAGCACTTGCCCGCAAAAATTGTTGTTCAGATTGTTTCTGAAATTGAATCGGAAATTGAGCAATATTTACCCGGTATCCGTGCTGAGAATAGCCTTCGCATTTGCTCCACTCCCAAACACGTTTGGGAGTCTACTGGAATACTCGCTCGATCTACCGAGTCCCAATTTACCAGTAATTTCAAAATACCTCACATTTGCTTGCGTTTCGGGAACAGCTATTATTGCGAGGAATGCGTTAAACGATACAACCTCGAAGATAAAAAACCTGCAATCCGAGGTTTATCTTCCAGACAAAAGACTGTCCTGAAACACTTCACGCCGGCATTACGCGCTTCGATCCTGGAACGCGATAACTACACCTGCTCAAAATGTCATCGTAGCCCCGTCAAAGGGGATGACATATCCCTGCATGTTTGCCACCGGATTCCCATCACAGATGGGGGCGACAACAAGCCTGAAAATCTGGTCACGCTTTGCCAGGATTGTCAAACTGCCGGCTAATTACTTTGTTCAGGCATTGGCGTTTTTTGCACCAACGTCGCCATCTCATCCAGGTTCAATACAATCCTGCCGACATCGGCAATGCCGGACAGATCACCCCCGTCAATGCCAGTCGGGAGTGCAATCCTGCTTCGCGGCTTCAAATCCCACGATTCCTCACTGGTATCATCCACCAGCACCAGGTCGGCCAGGCGCAGTCCAAACAGGCTCCCAAAGCGTTCCAGGTGATTGACCGGAATCGGGCGCTGCCCGCTTTCGTATTCGGCCATGACGCCCGGATCAACACCCAGGCATTGAGCAATCTGCTCCCGACTGATGCCGGCCTTCTGGCGAATGAGCTTGATTCTATCCCCGACCAACATTAATCACCTCCTTGCTTTGATTTGAATTGAATTAAAGCAGCCACTTGGGGTTGATAAACGCCAGCCCAAACATGAGCAGTAGCAGAAAGCCCACAACTGCCATTCCGAGAAGGCTGCTCATGTCCTCGCCTGTCAGATGACCTGTGCTGATCCATACCAGCGCGCCGCAGATGCAGCAGGCAATCAGTATCAGGATAAGAACAATGGCGATTATCAGCTTGTCACCACCCTGACTGTTGCTCATGCCAAACCTCCTGCCGAATTTATCCAGGCCGATACACCTGCGGCGGTTTCCGGCGTCATGCCGCCAATCAGTGAGGTCACGATGGCCCGGATAGCGATAAATGCAATGGTGGACATGCTCAAAAAGAACGCAACGACGGCAATCGCTATAATGATTTTCGTTTTCCGATTGGTCATTTTTTCTCCTTTCACCTATTCGTTCCCGTGTCCGCGATTTTCAGCGTCAGCGTTTGCTTGTTTTCAACAATGGCGATATCCAGTACTTTGATCCAGTAATCAGATACTTCCACAACCGACCCAGTTACGACGCAGAACGTATGCCCGGTTGCAGTTTCACCGGACACCAAAAACGCAGTCAGTACCGCACCTTCGCTGCATTCCGACCAGTATTCGCCAACTTCAAGCGTTATCCTGCCGTCAAGCGCAAAGGCTCTCGAACTGTCTATCGTGACCTCAGTCCCCGCCGGCTCCGGTGTAGGCGTCTCTGTCCGCACCTGCCAGGGCGTGCAGCCGGCCAGCAAGCCGGCGATGATCAGTAAAATGACCAGGTTGATTTTCATCTCACCACCACCCATTCTGCTTCTTTGTAGCACCCATCACAGATTTTCCCGTCTGGCCCGCAATGCCGGCGCGGATACCGAAAAGTACCGTCGCCGCGTTCCCGGTGATTGTGGTCGTTGACTGGCAAGCGCCCTGCGGTGAGCTTACCGCAAACCCGGCAGCGATACCGTGTGTTCGATTTACCTGTCAGATTTTCACGCGGCATTTTGCACCACCTTGAATTGAATCACCCAGACTAACGGGTTCGACAACCACGAATAGCCACGTTTGGCATTCAGACTGTCCCATAAAGCTATGTACGAGAACTCAGGATAATCAACCGCATCAATGCCTTCAGCCCTGCAATCGCTATCTGACATATGCTGTAAGGGCGTGATGCAGACATATTTAATTTCCAGGGTGATCCGGCTGGCTTGACGGGGCATAAACATCGCCGGCTGCCATTTACAACCGTCGCCATAATACTGATTGTCTGCTTTATAAACAATTTGCTGATCATCAATCATCCACGCTTCGCGCACCCATAGCTGATCACCTGGCTGCCCGTAGGGGCAACGCTCTACTACATACTCTGACCTTACGTCATTGATATGATGGCGGCTGTCGCGAAAGCGATAATCGTATTGGACGCGATATGTTTCACCTTGCATTGGCGATATAGAAAATTCCGTGATTGGCCCGACCTTCAATAATCGAGTAACCGCTCGCCGAGTCTGCGTTTTATTGCGATGTAGGATGGCATCAACCATGTCGCTGCTAAAAATAATTGGGCGCACTTTCATGAATTTATCCTCGCTTTCTTCCCAAATAAACTACGAGTTGCTACGGCTGCGGCCAGATCGCTTCACGCGCCGGCACTCCGTACCGATTCCAAAACAGATTCAACGCCGGCCCTGGATCGGTTTTGCGGTTGATCAACGAATGACCAATCACATGCTCAGCATCCAGCGGGATGCCCCACCGGGCGCAGATATCTTCAACCAGCGCTTTCAGCGCCGCAATCTGCTCCGGGGTGTAATCTTCCCAGTACCGATGACCAAACGCCATCTGGTAGTCCTCGTACAACGGGCCGGTAAATTCTACGTTTTCGTCCACCGGACCCCAGTTCACAATTTCAATCCCGATGCTTTGCAGGTACGGTTCCACCAGCCGGCCCTCCCCATCCTCGCAGATCGGGCAGGTTTCCAGGCAAAAGCTGCGCTTGCTGTAACAATTGACATGGTACGCGCCGTACCGCTCCGGGACCATCTGATAAACCGTTCCATCACGATCCACAACGTAATGCGCCGAGGCTTCGTTGGGTGACTGGAATCGGTTTGTCGCTCCCGACAGGCTGCCGCCAGTATAGTGCAGCACAATCGCTTGCGGTTCGTTCCCCGCCACCAGGTTGCAGGATGGGATCACCACCGCTCCCTGGTAGTCCGGCTGCCAGGTTAGTTCAGATAAGGCGCGGGTGCGCTCATATTCGCTCATACCATCTATGCGCCGGCATTGCGCCAGCAGATCCACCGCCGGGGTGGGCGTGTTTTCTGGCTGCGCCGTTGGCGTAGGTGTCGGCGGGTTTTTCAACGCCGGCGTGGGCGTCAGGACTGCCGTTGGAGATGGTTCCAGCGTAGGAGTCGGAGTGTTGCTGACCTGGACTGAAAGCACCTGCGCATACACCACCCCCGCCGGGCGGGGAATGTCGTAAAGCCGCTCCGCTGGGATATAGAGCAGGGCGATTTGTGTGACCAGGGCCGATAGCAGCCCGACGATAACAAGTTGGTAGGCGCGCGGCGTCATAGATAATTCTTCCGCGGCAGAAACCACCTGCTTCAGCAGGTGGAGGAGCCGCCCTCCTTTCTTGTTCTTGTGTACTCAAAATGGTCTGCCCGTTGCACTATCCGGCAGTAGCGGTGGGACACTTCAGCGTTGCCAATGCGGAACCATCCACTCGCCCGGACAACGACACGTCCATAATGGACGCCAGCATATTTCCCTTTCGGCACTTTCGCTTCCACAATATCTCCGGTTTTGAAGCCGTACATCCGTCCGGTCTTTTTGGCTGATGTCCGGGGGAAGCCGTACTTATCCATCAGGCACATCTGACGCCGGCCATGCCCACAGGACTTTATTCCCAGGGCAGTCAGGTTCTTCGGGACAAACACTTTTTCTCCTGTCCGACCAACACAGGCGGCATCCAGCCAGTGTGTCTTGGGCAAGCCCTGATTCACCCGGTTGTACTTCGTGCGCCCACCTGTGCCACATTCCACCGGCAGGCCGATTTGCACCAGTCTGCTCCATAACTCCCAGCGCATCGCGTTGACCGCAGCAGCGTCTTTCAGCGGGAGTCGGGCGGCGTTATGGATGTTGGGATGTCCATACTCAGCTGCGGTTTGGCTGCCTTTCCTCGTATTGCACTCCCGACACGCCAGGGTCAGGTTGCTCACGCGATTCGAGCCGCCTCTGGTCCTGGGAATGATATGCTCCACTTCCAGCGGGGTATCCGTCTTGCCGCAATAAGCGCATTTCCGGCCCCACTTTTCCAGCAGATATTCCCGGACTTCATATCCGGCCAGTTCGCCTTGCTGATATTCCACCCCGCTTATTTCGGGATTCTGCATGGACTGTGTGTCAAACTTCGCCAATTCCAACGAGATCGCCGTTACAACTGCGCAGCGGAGCAGGCGATTGACCCAGGTTTGGACGTTAGACAGGCGACTTTCCAGACTCGGTGGCTGCCACCCTTTCTTCCTCCGGCGGTTGTTGAAACGCACTGGTCGGTAGCGGCAGTGGCGGTGTCTTCGTCCCCGTCGGATGGCCCGGCGGGAGATCAGGGCGTCACGAATGACCTGACCCCGATGGGTGATCTCTCCCGCCCATACCACTTTCCCGTCTCCTTCACGCACCAGCGCCAGCCCGGTCGTTTTGCTCCCTGGATCAATTTTGACCCGGTGGTCATGTACAACCGATTCGGCCTGGGTCCGATCCGTCAGGATGATGGTGAAGGGTTGGCGGCGTATTACCGCTGCACGACCCTCTCTCAACATCTGCCGCGCCCGCGCCGGGTGGCACGGGTCAATGGGTTTCCTATCTTTGTCCAGAACAAACACAAACTGCATTTTTCTCCTTTCTCGTTACGAGTGTTCTCCCCTTTGCGGGGGTAAAGTTCGCCTCGCCAATGTTATTGGTCAGTACACCGGACAAGCACTTCGCTAGACCCTCGCGATGTTTAACTCGCCCGTTGCAGGGGTTGGGACTGGCTGAATACATCCCAACGTGCGTTCTTCAACTCTCCCAATAACGTAGCCCGATTATTCGGGCTTAGGCTGGTCAACCTGGGCTTGTGGCTTTTCGCTACAAGCCACCCGCTTTAGCAGGTGGTCGTTGACGTCAAGGACCGTCTTTACCGCCAACCGCCAGCTATTTTTCAAGGGCTGGCCTCCTTGTTCTGAATGTCCAGGCTTCTCACCTGGACATTCAGAACGGCGATTTCAGCCAACCCCACGCGCAGGGCCTGGCTTTTCGCCCACCTTTTTTCTATCAGCCGGCGGTCCCCGTTGTCTCAAAAGACAAGGGGCCTGGGCTGATAAATAACTGACTGCGATATTCTGGACAATCCCTTCCAGAAGTTCCCCCTGGCATGTCCGGGTTGCGATCCCGTGAGCCGATGTCACCACCGGCAGGCGGCTCCGAAAGGGAGTCCGGGTAATTTACCTCACGGCCTTCTGTGGGAGATTGTCTCGCCAATCGCCAATCAGCTATTCACACTTCAAAATCCCCGCCCCGTCGTCTAAAAGGATATGCACCACCTGCACGACCACTCTCTGCGCCTAACGCCAAAGGCGCGGCACGAACAGGGAAGGGATTATTTGACTATTCGGTTTTTAATGTTCGTAAAAGGGCAGCCAGGACTCGAACCTGTGTCCACTGGCGCACCCGCACCCGCCCCAACAACATCCTATCGGCCTGATACCCCTAACGCGTATACTTCAAAGTAGTCCCGGATCGTCGGGCCAAACCAACCCGCTTCGCCCTCCGGGACGGCAATTTGGGCGGTGCCAATGACTGTCCTCGGCAGCGTAACCGGTGTTCCCGCAGTCGTAATGTTGTACACGATGCGATACTTGCCTGGGTCAAAAATCCAGACACCATTCAGGTAATAGCTCAGGTTGCAACGAGCATTTAGACATTCGTAATAGTTTTGCGCGCTGCGGGTCATCATGTTATATCTGGTCTGAACAACATTGGCTTCAGGATAGCGGGTGGACAACCCCTCTTTGATCCATTCCTGGGTTTCAGGCGTCATTACCGCAGTCGCACTTACCCCAACAATTTGATCGGGGTAATCCGCAACCATTTTTTTGCATTCCCAGCCAATGAGTTGCCCGGCTTCGTACCAATGGCCGCCCAGTGCTTGCTCGTCGTAGCAAGCAACACCGCCATTGCCAGCAGGGTTTTCAACGCAAGCCTCACTGTCGCAGTAGCAGCCGCTTGATTCGGCAACAACATCCACTTGTTCGTAGGTTGTGACGGTCACGCCATCAATCGCAAAACTGAGGTTCCCCGATAATCCGATTCCATCGCTTTGTCCGGCAACGAGAGGCTTTTCAGGGTTTTGGTGGCTGAAGATAACATCAGGTTTCGCAAAGTATGGTCCAAAGCTAACTTCCATCACAGGGCAGTCACCACTTTGCATTGCACCCACAGGAGCAGGCGCAGCCTGCGCCGGCATTGGAGACAAGGCTGCAAGCCCCAGTGTCACCACCAGGGCTGCCATAGCCACCAAAGAAACCAGTTTCGTTTTCATCACTTTACCTCTTTCTCTAAAAGGGTTGATAAAAATTAAGGGCTGACCTCGATCTCACGAGCCGAGATCAGGAACACGTTAAATTCCGTACCACCGCCGTTGATCGTCCGGCCTGTTGTCACCGGCGTTCCTGCCGTTTGCACCGTGACATCAATCCGGTACATACCCGGATCACGCACCGGCACCCGCAGCGCAGTACCGTCAGCACGGCAGACTTGATCCGCTCCGCAGCCCACACTCAGGACCCCGTAGGTGGGGAACAGGCTGTAGGCGTTCTGATAAACCTCGGCTCCGTAGTAATACGCAGCCAACCCGCCTTCAATCCAAGCCTGGCTTGTCTGCGACAGGTACGCATTGGCCGCAGCGCCGGCAATCGGCTCGGCGTAGGTCTGGATATGCTGCTCGCACTCAAAGTCCACAATTTCCTGCGTGGTGCGCCAGTACCCATTGTTCGCCGGCAGCGCATCGTCGGTCTTGCAATTCAACGTGCCGCCGTAGCCGCCATCAGGGACGTAGCATTCATCCACGTCCTCGATCACTGGAACCATGATGTAATACTCGTACACCGTTGGGCCAATTTCGACATGGAACAAAACGTCAATGCCGCGCCGGTCCGGGTCCTGACCCACAACCAGCGGATTGGCCGGCTCAATCTTGTAGGCTTCGTAGTACACCGTACCCGGTGTCACAGTGGACTGCGGACAGGATGGAGGCAGTTCCACCTCGCCATCGCCATCATCGTCCTGGCACGCCGCCGGAGCGATCTGACACAGGTTCGCCGGGCAGCCAGTGGGCGAATTGGCACAGGTCCCCTGGATATAGAGCAGGTAGGTGGTGGCGAACATGAAATCCTCACCGCTAACGCGAACAAGTTCCCGGAGCATACGCAGAGCATCCCCGGCAAACGCGAAGGTGAAGATATTCACCTCGCCGCTGATGATCGCATCGGCAAACGCATTGGGGTCGGTATAGCCAAGCTCACCCATCCGTTCCAGGATGCCTTGCCCGCCCTGCGTGGCCTGCATGATGTTCAGCAATTGTGCGCCAGGACCATAAGCGATGTAACCATAAGATTCGGTCAGTCCAGAGGCTTCGGGATTCAAGGTCATCAGAAACAGGGTGCTGGCAGAAGGGACCACCACCACTTCCCCGTTGGCGGTGACGTACTGGTGGTACGTTGGGACGAAATCCATCCAATCGGGCACTTGCGGCCACCATGCCGGAGCAGGGTCTTGTTCGTATTCGCCCAAATCCACAACCGTTGGCAGCAGGTTGCCATCCCCATCAAAGACATTATCCCAGGGGTTTTCGCCTTCCTGGGCATGGACTGGTGCAGTAAAGGCAAGCGCCTGGCTCAACACCAGGGCAATTGCAATCAGCAGTTGGGTGATTTTTGTGAGTTTCATTGCAGTTCCTTTCTTTTTCAAACAAGGGTACAGGTGATCGTCTCTCCGATCTGCCACGCCAGATAATCGGCGGCGTTCCCTGGTTATCCTTACTTCTGCGGGGCCGGGGTCGGGGTCAGCAATTCCACCAGCGCATCCTGGGGAACGGGCAGGATCATGTCAAATTTCCAGACACCATCTTCGCCGCGCTCGACTGCCACCGCAACCAGTTCTGAAGTCACTTCCTCCCAGCCAGTCGCGGAGTATTCCACGATCCAAATCTGCGAATTTTCTTCCACCGAAACGGCTTTCAGGGCAGTCGCCGTGCAAGTCTGACCCGCCTTGTATTTTTTCAGGTTTTCAGCCACTTTATCAGCAGACATCTGGGTGAACATCTCGCAGCCATCTGCCGTGCTGACCGCACACAGGTTTTCCAGCCAGGCGTCCACGCCGTCTTTGTAGTACTCAACGTTGCCCAGTGCTTCCATGCCCACTTCTGCGGCTGCCGCAGCCGGATCAACCGCCAGGGTTTCCGCAGCAGCCGTCCGACCCGCAATCGTGTTCACCAGCCAGCCGGCGGCTCCGGTCAAGATAAAGATCGCAATCGCAGCAAACAGGACGACAATCGCCAACGTGCTTTTCAGGTTATTTTTCATGATTTATTTTTTCTCCTTTTCATGGTCTAAAATTGGTTTTGAATGTGTTTCGGATGACGATGCCCCATTTTGGGGGTTAAAACAAAAAGCCAAATAAACGCCTCACCTTAAACCTGTGAGGACTGTTTATTTGGCCTATTGACTGCGCTCCGGCAATTGCGTGCCGCCGGGTGCAAAATTGAAACGGCTTTTTTCAGTTGTACTTGCATTTTTATTATAGCATAATTTGTTTGGCATGGTGGTGCGCCTCCTTTCGAATGATGTGTAATAGTGTGTAATATAGTGTTATTATACACACTTCCGCAATAATTACAAGTACCTGTTTGTGTCTTTAAAACACAAAAGCCGGTTTTTCAACCGGCTCCTGTGACAGAAGGAGATTTGCAGTTACGGGGTGGTGGAGATGGTCTCTGGATATGTCACCGGGGGCGCAGGGCAGACTTTTGAGTAAGCGCCACTGATCACCAGAAATGTCCAGGACTGCCGTTCAACGGCTTCCCAGTACAGCGGCAGCACATTGCGCCACTTCGGTTCACGGGAGGTTGGGACATTCCGGTAAAAATAACCATCGCCGCCCTCCACCATTCGGGCAAAGTTTGAGTCAGGGTACAATGCCGCCAGCGTTACCTGGGGAGACAGCAGGAAGTATACGCTTGGGAGCGTGAAAAAAACATCAGTTGCATAGCAAACTCGTCGTTCTGCGCCATTTTCAATGCGAGCATCATCCAACGCTTTCATCGCATCCATCCGCTCTTTCAAGAACTCCCGATAGGTCATCCCCTGGGCTTCGGGAACCACCATCGGCTGCCCGCTCCGATATACGCCGTAGCCCACAGTCGTTACCACGCCGGCCAGTACCAGTACCAGTGCTACTTTGAGCGCAAAGGCCAGTACCTTGAACGGGAACAGCAGCACCGCTTTGACCGCCCGGCCAAAGGTCAGCTTCCCTGTTGTTGTTTTCGCATTATTCATTTCCGTCGTTGTCATGTTACGTTCTGTCTCCTTCTGTTTTTACTTTTGCCTTCTACCAAACCGGAGAAGTGTAGAAGTGTAGAAACGTAGAAAACGTCTCCTGGCTTCTGCACTTGCCCGCTTTGCCTGCCCTACGCCGGCTCCATTTCAATCTCGCCGGCCAGTTTCACCGCCAGTCCGGTGTACCGCTTTGCAACCTTGTTGTTCCGTACCGCCAGCTGCACCGCTTTTTCGGTGCTGAGCATCACAAACAACCGCTTCGCTCTCGTGATCCCGGTGTACAGCAGATTCCGCTGCAACATGACATACTGCTCGGTCAGCATGATCATCACCACACAGGGATACTCGCTCCCCTGCGCTTTATGCACCGTACTCGCATACGCCAGCACCAGGTTGTCCACTTCCTGAAAGGGATACACGATCCCCTTCCCTTCCACGTCCACAATCAATTCCTTGCCGGCCAAGTTGATGTCCACAATCTGGCCCACGTCGCCGTTGAATACGCCCCGGTCATAGTCGTTCTTGATCTGCATGACCCGATCACCCACCCGAAACAACCTGCCGCCCAACCACATTTCCGGCTTGAACAGGTTTGCAGGGTTCAACGCTGCTTGCAGGGCTTCATTCAGTGCCTTCACGCCTGCCGGCCCCCGGTGCATCGGGCTTAGGACCTGCACCTCGGACGGTTTCAACCCGTAGGCCGGCAGTCTTTTGACGACCAGATCCACGACCTGCGCTGCTGCTTCCTCACCGTTTTCGGCTTTCAAGACAAAATAATCACCGTTCACCGCCGTTGGTGTTCGGCCCTGGTTGACCGCATGGGCATTGACGATGATATTTGAGCCGGCGGCCTGCCGGTATATCTGGGTCAGGCGTGTGACCGGGATTACTCCCGAATCGATGGCATCCCGTAGGAAGTTTCCGGCACCCACCGGCGGCAGTTGATCCACGTCGCCCACCAGCAGCAGGTGTGCGCCATTCGGGATCGCTTTCAATAACCGATTCGCCAGGCTGATGTCCACCATCGAGGCTTCGTCCACAATTACGAATTCCGCAGTATCTATCTCGCGCTTTTCCCGGTCGTCCGGGTACTCATCAAATCCATCGTCTTCGTCGGCCTCGCCGGGAACGTAGCCAATCGTCCGGTGGATCGTTTTCGCTCCCCGGCCAGTGGATTCGGCCAGCCGCTTCGCTGCCCGCCCGGTGGGGGCGCACAGGACATACGTTGTCTCGCTCTCTTCCAGCGCACCGATCAGGGCTTTCATGGTAAAACTTTTACCCGTCCCTGGGCCGCCGGTCAGGATGCTGACAGGTTCGCTCAGGGCGGTGCTGATCGCTTCCCGCTGATCATCATTCAGTTCGCCCAGTTCGGTATCTGCCTCTGTATCGTATGCCGGCAGGTTCACCGTCCAGGTGGATTCAGTCAGCAGCCGCACCAGGTGATCCACAACACCTTTCTCGGCCCGCCACAACCACCGCAGGTAGATGACTTCAACCTCATCCACCCGGTCTGCCGTTACCTGTACCGCCCGTTTGCCCTGATGATCTTCTTTTTGGAGGGCAACAATAGCGGATTCCACCAGGTGTTTCTGCCCGGTTTCCATTTCAGCTTCCAGCCCGGTCAGTTCAAGCACCCGCTCAATCAGGCCCCCTTTGGGCAGGTACACATGCCCTTCTTTCTCGGCAGCTTCGGTCAGGGCGAACAATACCGCCGCCTGCAAGCGATTGGGATCATCATACGCCAGGCCCATTTTCCGGGCCAGGGCATCGGCCTTCTTGAACCCGATACCCTCAATGTCATACGCAAGCTGGTACGGGTTCGTCCGCACGATTTCCACCGCTCCGGCTGCGCCGTACTTTTTCAGTATCTTTTGGGCCGTGTTCAGGGAGATTTCAATGCACGACAGCATCCCCACGATTTCCTGGACGTGCTGCTGCTCCTGCCACGAGGCGGCAATCAGCGCAGACTTTACTTCCCCAATGCCGTGTACTTCCTTCAGCCGTTCAGGGGCATTATCCAGTACATCCAGCGTTTCTTCGCCAAACATCTCGACAATCGCTTTCGCCAGGGTCGGGCCGATGCCGTCCACCAGGCCCGATGCCAGATACCGTTCAATCCCTGCCAGGTCAGCCGGCATGATCTGGGTAATGGTTTCTGCCTTGAACTGCCGGCCATACTTGGTAACGCCATATTCACCCGTTACTTCCAGGTCCAGCCCTTCGGCCAGCGTCGGGAAGATGCCCTGGACTTTGACCGAATTTTGCAGGATGCCTGTTTCCGGGTTGCTGGTTGGCTCGCTTAAATCCAGCACGATCACCGCAAAGTCGTTTGCGGGATTGCGATAGATTATTTTTCCGACCCGACCAACCAGTTTGATCTCTGTCATTTTTTACTTGTTCCTTACGATTGTTCCTTGCCCTCGCTGCCCGTGTTGTACGCGGCGCGGCCTTCGTTGAGGACCCTTACGCGCTTCACAGCCGATTCAAGGTCGTCCCGCAGGACCGCAAAGCCGGCATCCATCACCCGCCGGGCTATATCTGACATGCTCCGGCCTTCCAGTTCTGCAATCCTGGATAGCAGTTGATACTGCTCCTCTTCCAACAAGATTTGTGTCCGATGTTTCTTTGCCATTTTCTTTTCTCCTGATCACGGTTGGGTATGGTGCAACATAGTGTAATTATACGTCCCATGTCGCCTTATTGCACACCCGGCAGTCCCAATACTTCTGCTGCTTCCTCCACCGAACACGCGACGCCGGCAATCCCGCCGGTTGCCCGCACTGATTCCAGAAAGGCACGCTGCTTCTCCGTGGGCTTCATACCAGGTCGCTTGGCTTCCAGGGCGAAAAAACGGCCCCCCGGCAAACAACCCAGGATGTCCGAGGTGCCTGCCGGCGCACCCCGATACAGCCGGCGGCTTTTGCCCTCTCCCGGAACCACAATCGCACCCGCGTTGATCCGCACGGCAATGCAGCCAACCATTTCCAGGTATTCCTTGATCGCGCTCACAATGCTTGTTTCCGTTTGGGGTTCGACACAGGTCATTCCTAATCCAATCCTGCTCTCAGGGCTAAAACCCCTGGTCGAAGCCACCGCCACCGAATCCGCCGCCCATGTCGGGACCGCTAAAGCCAGGGCCGCTATTGCCCTCGCTGCCTGTGCCGTCGCTGCCCGTTATAAAATGCAGGCCGCGATACGATACTTCCTGCTGGAACTGCTGATCCTGCGCCAACGCCTGCCGGCGCTGCTCCGCCCAGACCTGGCTCATGTCACCGCCAGCGCCAGGAACGAACAGGCTTCGCAGACTTTTCTTGCGGGCGGGCTTGGAAAAGATGCCCGTAATCTGGATAAACAACACCGTCATGCCGACTATTACCACAAGCACCGCTACAAACGCGATAATCAAAATTACCATGCACATCGCTCCTATAAACTCATCCATTTTTTTATTTCTCCTTCCTCTCTTTTAGCTCACTCAATGATCTCGATTTGCTCACCAGGTTTTACCCCGGTTTCGTGCCAAACACGTTCCTGCCAGGCCAGCCAGCCCAGGCAGATCGCCAGGGGAGCCGTTTCTCCCACTTCGTGGATAAACAGATCAGCGTTGTACAGCTTGATCTCGTAGGCTCCGTTTTTTGATTTTTTCTTTTCGGGGATTGCCAATACTTCGCAGACGATTCCCGCCCGGCGCATGTCTTCCACCAGGCTCCATGCTGCACTCTCTTCTCTCGTCCACGCCGGCAGCCGTTTCAGGTCGCAGTATTCCGAGGGTTCGGGCCGCGCTCCCAGGCTATCCCAGTATACCGGATATCCCAGGTATGTTTCAAGCGCGATGGGCCGCCGACCGTTGTCGTACCACCGGTAGCCTTTTAGCTTCGCAATCCGCAGCAGCAAGTCCCTTTCAGTCATCCCATTCCTGATTCTCGATGTTAAGGTTCTCACCAGCCAGCCAGCTTGCCGGCTCCGCTTCAGCTTCCGGCGTTCCAGCAATCTTCAGCGTATAAACCGCTCCACACGAACCGCACCGCACTGGCGCTTCCTCGCACCCGGCCAGCCCTACCGCTTCCCAGAACGCAGCGCCCAGTTCGTTCAGATCGCCGCAAGCCGCGCAGACTGCCCACCGCTCGCCGGCAGCCGCTTCCGCTTTCACGCTTTTGCTTTTGTAACCAGATTTCGTTCTCATATACACTATATTACATCATATTACACACCATGTCAAGCCCTGCCGCACCCAGGCAGCCCTGTTTTCACCTTCCCGCTCACAGGCAGCCGTGCGCCGCTCCCACACCCGCCTGCGCACCCGCCCACACGCTTGCCCGCCGCTCCGTTCTCGGTTTGCTATCTGCGGGAGGCCAGCAAGCATTCGCTGCAACCAAACTGTATTCATGTTCTTACCCGCTTACAGCTTGCAAGTACATGGCTGCAAGCAGACTGGGATACAGGTTTTCTTTCGGGTAGTAGTGCGCGGGAGCAGCGCGAAAAACAGAGACTTGAGTCCTAAGTATTAACTTCACCTTCGCAGGGCCTTTTTAAGCCCTAAAATGGCCTTTTAGACCCTGCTTTTGACCTTTTCCACCCCCAAAAATCGAACGGATTGGTACACTTGCAAAAAATAACCCCCAAAAATTGGTACACTTGCGGATTTCGATCTCCGCGCCGGCCTCATTTCTTGGGGGGAATCTTGTGTTTATTGGTACACTACCGTTGCGAGAACCACTGAAATTAGTACACTTTTAAGGCGTTTTCAGTCATCATCTGATAGCTGGGCATCAGAATTAGCGGCAGACTTCTGCCTTCGACTATCCAGTACAACAGATGATTGCGCTTTCTTATTGTCTTTTGTCAAGCCAAGCTCAACGGAATAATCCATAAGCATCGTTACAAACCAGGTTAGTGATTGGATTGTAGCATCTGCTTGTTCTTGGTTTTCACGGACGCCGATCCAGGGAGCCGAGATAGTGAATACAGGGACCAGGCCGCTGCGACGATCTTTGTCTTTTTCGGTTGTGCCAATCTGGGCATAGAACGACAGTGGGCCATCACGACCAATCCCAAATTGCCGCAGAAGAGTATCCCATACCAAACGTTCCAAAGTATCAGCAGCCGAGTTAAGGCCGCGCCCGTAGCTGGACTTAAATTTTTCGAGGGCGTCAATCAGTCTGATTCGAAAATCAGCAAACACCGGCTGCTCAATCCAATAGCGCAATATACCAATGCCAATCCAGGGAATAGAACCGTTGTGGTAATCAAAGTCACGCCCGGAGTAAGCCATATTGAAAAACGCATCACAAGCATCCAAGAATTGCTTGCGCTCTGCTGGCGACGATTGCAGCGGAGACAGCCTGCCGCGATACTCATGGCAATATGCGTAGGTTGATTCCATTGCAGATTGAATTTTCTCAGGCGGCAATATAGCACCTAATTGACGAGAAAAGAAACTTTCGCGTTCAGCAGCCAGCCCATCAGCGTCAGGATGATCAGATGGATACAAGGGCATATAAAGGCGTAAATCAAATGTTGGGGTTTTAATAAAATCATTGATTGGCATCGCCCAAACCGAAAACGCAGGCAATCTCTGCAAATCCTGGCTTAACTTATATAAGGCTTCGGACCACTTTGAAAGTGTGTGGTCGTCTGGCTTCTTTAGGGCGAAAAGAACGATTACATCTGTCGAAACATCCTCCATGCCTGGACTTGTAAATGCCTTCTGCCATCGGTGTAACCGACCAAGCAGGCGTTCAGATAATTCCTGCTCGCTGCGGGTCTGTTCAAACTCAATCAGATACCGGGTTCCATTTACACGGCATAAAACATCAGGTCGAATGAACGCGCCCTCTTCTTCGTCAATATCCACCCGCCGTTCCAGGTCAAATGGTATGCCCATATTTTTCAGGGCGATAGCAATTTCAACCAGCCCCAATCCATGAACAAAGTTTTTCATTTGGGTTGTAGGGCTTGGTGCAATTATCGATGTGCCATGACGCTCATTCAGGATTGACGCTCCAATGTCTGACAAAAAAGCTGACTGTACATTGTAAGGACTCTTCCAGGGGAGAGGCAGATTGCGATTAGTTAACGGGGGATTGTTTCCCCTGCACATGTTAGTCATGCGCGTCCGAATCCCGGAGTCTTTTTTCGCTCCATACCATTGTTGAACCTGTAAAGCCGTTGCCACACCCTGTAACCCTACAACCTCCAAAATGTCATCATTGTCAACAGTATGGGGCGTTGAACGAGGTTTCGGTTGGGTTGATTTGGTTTTTTTTGCCATTATTTCTTATCCCTCCGTAAAGACGTGAACCAGATCGAATTTTCATCAGGTTTGATTTCGCCAGATCGCAAACGCTGCTCATAGATCAGCACGTCATCAAAATTTGTGATCCGAGGCGTAACAGTCGAGGTTGGGTTTCGGGATGCCCGAAAGTTTAGATCGCTGACGACCTGCCGGACTGTCCTCGGATACAAACAGACAAAGTGTATATTACCTTTTGTGGCCTGGATGAAGTCATTGAAGTATTGATCTATACCGCCTTTGACATACCTATCCCCGGCATACATAAGTTGTACAGGCGTCCCGTTATGGTAAAGCAACGCATGGGCCACAAACAAGTGCGGCCCTGTTCCATCCTGGTCCAGAACGGCATTTTCAGGCAGATAACGGTCAAAAGTGTACCCGTAACGCGGCAGCACATCTTCCACAAAGTGCGCCAGCAGCGGGACTTCTTCAAGCCATAGCTGCCCTGAATTTGCCAGCCAGTCACCCACAGGGATCGCCGGCGCACTGGATTTCAAGTTGTAAGCACTGACGCCCTGGGGCGTTAACGAGAAAGCAGAAGGAATGGAGATACCTGATTTTGGAATAAAAGAAGGCATCGGATTAATCACAACCAGGTGTTTGCGAGACACCAGGGATTGAATCCCGGCTTCAATTTCTGCTTCCGGCAGATTGAGTTTAGCGATGCCGGCTTCAATCAGTCCTGGCAGGCGAATCGTGCGAGATGTTCCTGCCAGGTGCAGGAGCCGTTCTTCCAGCGATCCATCCGGGAGTGGATCGGGAGCAGTCTCCGCTGCTGGGGAATAATCGGGGGCAATTGTGAGGGTGGGCGCTCTGGCCCTGGATTGCTCCGGTGGAATCGCATCCGGGGTTGTCTGGGTATAAAATCTTGCAGCGGTCAATTCTGCTTGCAGGCGTTGGATCTCCTGCTGCAAGCGAGTGATTTCGGATGCGCCAGCTTGCGCTTGATTGTGAGCCGGCTGAGCCTCGTTTAGCCGTTTAATAACCTCATCAGCCATCATGATGGCGTAGTTAGTCAAATCCACGAGACCGAGTTCCGTTTCAACCGATTCCCTGACGCGGATGTCGTGGTCACGCCCAATCCGTTTGATAAAATCAACCAGGAGTTTCTTTGCTTGGTCCATTTGCTTTGCGTAACGCTCCCTTCTGTCGCGCTCTGCTTTAGTCAGGGCGCGTAATGTTGCGGTATTTATTTGATCCATGACGATGCCTCCAACTCATACAACTGCTCACGCGCAGCCTGCACAAGCAGAATGGCCTGATCATAGTTTTCTTGTTTCGGTGCGCTGATCCACAGCAGGACGCTGCGGGAGGCTTCCAGATAGGCCAGTGATGTATTGATTGCCATTGATCGCAAGCCGGCCAGGGCAGGCGGGGCTTCGGTCACATCAGCATCTTTGGCAATTGCCAGGCAGTCCTCAAAAGCATTCTGCCCCTCGCGAGACTGAGACAATAAATCGCCGTTGCCGGCCAGCAGAGTAGCAAGCTGCCCATCCAGCAAGCGCAGGTCATCAGCCCAGGTGCGAGCCTGCCGGCGATAATCCTCAACCTTTTTTGCATCCGGCAAAAGCAGCACAGGCCGCCCGGTTTCGTCAACCGGGGAGGCCAGCCAACCAATCACACCCAGGACAACAACCACGACCAGGGCAGCGATCAGGTAATACTCCGACTTACACTTTGACATGGGAATCGCCCTCGTAGTCGCCGCCGGCATGGTCATCGTGTGTTTTATTGAAATCAACCAATTCACCGCGCTGGATTAATTCGTCCCGCTTTTGCGCACCGGCTTCCCAATCAACGTTGCGGAGAAATTGGCAATCCTCAATCACAAACTCTGTATATGTCTTGCCCTCCACATCACGCTGCTGCACATGGCTGATGGTGAACACACGGGAGCCGCGTCGCACATGCGCATAAATCAACTCGGCCATCGGCCCATAAGCGATGAAGCGCAAGCCGGCAACACCGCGTGATCCGGCGGTTGGATTGACGAATCCGAACAGACGGACAAACGCGATTTTCTTTTCGTTGATCGTAACGTAACTAAAAAGGATGTCGCTGGTGATGTCAATGACGTGATTACAAGAATTGTTCCGGGTCATACTTTGATACTCCTTCCCAAAAAAGATGGTCTCTCAGGGCTTCCTGTTGACTTATAGGCCGCCCTATGCTTTTGAAAATCCGACAATCGTAGGCCGTCCTATTAGGCCGCCCTAGTAGGCCGCCGTACTTTCTGCTTTGTAGGGCGGCCTACTTTTGCTCTCTAATCCGTTTTTCCAGATCAATCGTGAACTCGAATTTTGCACATCGAGACGGGCGTGTGTACCCCCAAAGTGGATTTTGAGCGTGTTCAAATTCGTCAAGGGGAGCAGCCAACAGAAAGGCGACTAACTGGCTAATGGGGACGCTCTCGCGTTCTGCCAGCCTTACCAGTCGTTCTTTCATGCCTACTGGCAAGTCAAGCCCGATCCGGCCATTCATGCGCTCCTTCTGCCGGCGGCGCTCCCGGACTTTGCGTGCCCGCTCCGGTTTGCTCAGGCGGGCTTCGGCCTGCCGGCGGGCCGAGCTTGTGAGCAGCGATGATACCGCAGCGTCGGCTCCAACCGGGGCCGAGAAATCTACCAATCCTGCCTCAGTGTCTTTTTTCGCTGGACACATTCACTTTTGCCTCCTTTCCTGTTTTGTTTGATTTGGTATTCAGTTTTCCTTGCCATACCTTGCCATGCCGCGCCTTGCCCTGCCACGCCTCGCCACGCCCAACCCCGCCCTGACCCGAATGCCTTTTGGTACTTACACCCCAAAAGGCTCTCTCCGTCAGGGAGTGGTGGTTGTTATCCATGCCTTGCCTTGCCACGCCCGGCCTCGCCTCACCTCACCGGTCCGCACCCTGACCTGAAAGCCCTTTGGTACATACACTCCAAAAGGCACTCTCCGTCAGGGAGTGGTATCCTTGCCCTGCCTCGCCATGCCGCGCCTTGCCCGGACGTACCTCGCCATGCCCAACCCCGCCCTGACCTGAAAGCCCTTTGGTGTTTACACTCCAAAAGGCACTCTCCGTCAGGGAGTGGTATCCTTGCCCTGCCTTGCCTTGCCCTACCCTGCCTCACCCTGCCCGGCCTCACCCTGACCCGAAAGCCCTTTGGCACTTACACTCCAAAAGGCGCTCTCCGTCAGGGAGTGGTTATCCTTGCCCTGCCATGCCCCACACAACCCAGCCGAGCCTGACCCTGCCCAACCCCACCCTGACCCGAAAGCCCTTTGGCGTTTACACCCAAAAGGCACTCTCCGTCAGGGAGTGGTTATCCTTGCCCTGCCACGCCTCGCCCCGCCTTACCCTGCCCAACCTCACCCTGACCCGAAAGCCCTTTGGTACTTACGCTCCAAAAGGCTCTCTCCGTCAGGGAGTGGTATCCTTGCCTTGCCACGCCTTACCAAGCCCTGCCGCGCCTTACCGCGACCTGCCATGCCGTGCCGAGCCTAGCCTTACCCTGACCCGAAAGCCCTTTGGCCCTTACACCCAAAAGGCTCTCTCCGTCAGGGTGGGATGAATTATCATCATCCCGCCTGCCGTCCACACACTCGCAAACTAACTATTCGGTTTGTAAGGTGCTGCCCTGCCCTGATTGATTGATTTCCATCAATCAGCCTCGCCGCGCCCCGGACTGGCGCAGATTACAGACTACCGGTTTTCAACCCAGTGTGTCACCTGGAACCGGCCAAACATGCCCTTCTTCTCCGGGCGAAAATCACCCAGGCCCACACGTGAGCCGGCATCATCCACCACCTGCCGCAGTTGGGCCGCAGTCAGCAGGGTGGGATCGTACTGGAGCGTGAACGTAGTTTTCCAGCTATCCAGGCGGGGACGATTCCGCATGATCCGGCCTTTCGTCACCGGATTGACGACTGAGCGCGAGTCAACGGTGTATTCGGTTGTTCCCAGGCCGCAGTATTCAGGCGTGACAAAGACGCAGGCAGCCACGATTTTTTGGAGGCTGGCGCGTCCTTTCCCCTTACTGAATGTCGCTGCATTGACCAGGCATCGCTGAATGTTGATACCTGGCACATACAGTTCATTGGTTTCGGGGATGCGATACGCACAAAGCTCGGCCTGGTCAGTCGGGGACATTTTTTCAAAGCCCGGAGGGGTGGGCCGAAAGGCGTGTTGCAGGAGGGCAGATAAACCCTCGATGGTCACTTCAATAGCATTACTTGGCATTTTTCTTTTTTCTCCTTTCAAGAATCAGTTGTTTTTCCAAACGATTCAAAACCTGTTTGTACCCGCCAATCGCGGCATTCTTGCCGTCCGGGTAGCCGGCAATCGCACGGGTATTGGGAGCGTACTCCCACAAGGTTTTGCCGTGCCGGGAGGCTTCCCGGCAAACAGTATCCTGCGGTATGGGCGGCCAGACCAATTCGCCAAAATTGCCGACCAGGTGGCGAAGTTGCAGCAGCGATTCATTCGTGGTGCGGTCATAAAACGCCGGCAGGATCGCTCCCAATTCGCAGGTGGTGTATCGCCGAAGCGATTCCAGGGAAGTCAATAAATCACGGATGCCCTTCACTGATAACTGATCCAGCCGTGTCGGGACCAGTAAGTAATCTGCTGCAATAATCGCCGCCGTCATCAGTACGTCCACTGACGGGGCAACATCCAGCAGCACCACGTCATAATCATGATCCTGGAGCAGCGTGTCCAACGCATATTCCCGCATATCCATTGCGGCCAGAATGATTTTGAGGTTTGCGGTCCGTTTATCGGATCGGATCACATCCAGCCCTTCCCGGCCAGAAGGCGTAACGCCATCTTTTAGCGTTGTTTCGCTGCCTGGCATCAGCAGGGTGAACAAGTCATTGCCAGCCGGCAAGCCCAGGCAGTCGCCGGCATTACCCTGCGAGTCCAGGTCAATCAGCAGGACGCGATAACCTCGCCGCGCCAGCCCGTGAGCCAGCGTAACCGAGGTGGTGGTCTTTGCGACGCCACCCTTTTGATTCACGACTGCAATTGTTGTTCCCAAGTTGTCCTCCAAACAAAATCGCCGTTGGGTTCACGCTCGTACTTGTAACGAAAGGTTGATAACGCCATCTGAACATCCTGTGCTGAGGCGGTTTTATGATTTCGGATCTCCAATCGGGCATGAGCGCAGTTGGTCCAGTGATGGGCGGCGATTGCTTCATCCAGGGCTTCCAGCGCCCGAAAAATTGCGTACCAGGTAGGGATTGTCATGCCGGCTTATCGTCCCAAACAATCCGGGTGCAGCCATCGTGACCATGCACATCCAGGACGGCTTGCGGAGAGGGATATACCGATAAAGTATGCGGTGGGCGGGTCCAGCAGATAACTGTCTGGCCGCCGTCAAAGGTCACACCTTCAGCAACGATTCCTGTCCCAGAAACGCCGCTAATGTCGTGATGTCGAACAAGTTTGAATGTTTTAGCCATACGTTTCCATTTCTTATTCTTCCATCCCGAAAGCTGCTGGCGCATAACTTTCAGCATCAACAAATCGGCGTTGATCCCCAAAGGTTCGGTGTACCGCAGATAATCGTCGGACAGGAACCAGATCAATGCCGAATGACAGGTGGTAGGTTCTCTCAAATCCCTGACGGCCTGGGTTATGACGGCCAGGGCCAGATCAGCAAACCTGTCGTTTCTTCCTCCTGGGATGGAATTGGTTGAGCTAAGCATTGGCCGCCTGCAACGATGGGCATGACCAGGTTTCACCTGTGACCCGGATGTTGCGGGCCAGGTGGGGGTCACGGTCAATCAGGCCAGCGTCTTGAAGGCGCTCCAGGTGATAATGCACGGCGCTGGTGGATTGCAGGTTGCAGCCATCTCCAATTTCCCGGATGCTGGGCGAGGCCCCGCCCGTCCGGGTTTTGTATTGGATGATGTAGTCCAGAACGTCCTTTGTCGTTCTGGTGATGTGTTGTTTCTTATCAGGCATTTTTCTTCTCCTTCTTGTTATCGGGTTTGTCGGTTTTTTTCGTGGTGACGGTGTTCTTTTCTACAAGCTGAAGATCGGCTTCGGCAAAATAACGAAAAACACAGGGGCCATTGTGGACGCTCAATTTTTGCCAATCTTCCGGCGAGAAATCCTGCCGGCCAAAACAAATCAGGTACGCATTCTGGCCCGGATCAAAAGCCACAATCTCGCCGTCGCCAATGGACGTGTGGACCCGGTTGCCGAATCGATATGCCGCCGCAAATACTTGAGGATTATCCATTTTTGGCTGCCCCGTTTCCTTTCTCGGACGAATGTACGAGGTCTTTGAAAATGCCGCGAGCCGGATCAACCGCAACGGGCACGGCGTCAATGGTTGGGCCAAGTTTTTGCTTGGGGAGGCCGACCAGTAAGATTTCTGGGGTCACGCGCCAATCCTCCTCTGTGGGTTGACCGCTACCGCCATTCTGTGCGCGGGCGGGCCGGTTTGTTTTCACCACCGAACCGGGTGGTTCGGTTTTGTGGGGATACCAGAGGGTAATGACCTTATCGGAGGTCTGTTCCACATTGGATGTCTCCTGCGCGTCCTGTTCAGTCGGCATTTTCCGCTGTCGTTCAGCCACTTCACGCCGAGCCTGGACGCCAAGCAGTACCGGGCAGCCAAAAGAGAGGGCGCAGTTTTTGGCGCGGTTCACCATTTCCAATACCTGCTCCCGCCGATTGTCCCCGTCCTGTGGATCAGGGCGAATACGTTGCAGGTAGTCCAGTACCACCAGCTTGATGTTCAGTTTGTGCGGGGTGGCATCTTCGCAGATATATTCCAAAGCCAGGCCCACATCTGTCATGGTCATCTGGGGACGGGCCTGGCGGCGCTCACCAGAACGTATCTGGGAGTGGCCCACCAGCCAGAGGGGAGTCACCGCACGACGGACGGAGGATTTCAGGATAAGCTGCCACTCATCTTCACTCAACTTACCGCGCACCATTTGGGTCATAGGGATATTGCTGTCGCGCGCCAACCACGCCAGCGTATCTTCCTCGATGGATTGTTCCCAGGTGACGCGGACAACAACATCATCCGATTCGGGATCAATTGTTGCCAGGGCGCGGGTGGATAACCAGTTCATGATGCTGCTCTTGTGATGTCCGGGCAGCCCATAAACGCTGATCAATTCGCCGGGACGCAAGGGGTTCATCACCTCGTCCAGCCGTTTGATGCCAAAGGTGATGCCCTGTCCCTGCTGCCGATGCAAAATCTCGACAAGTTTGACGGATAGATTCGAAGCAGTCTGCGGCACAGACACCAGCGTAGAGGCTGATGCGGCGCGATCTGAATCGGATACACGTTTTGCCAAAATTACACCTCCTCGAAAACAACAGTGGCAGCCCGCGCATATTGGGCTGGGGTTGGATTAGTGATGACGCTGTAGCTATACCTACATTCCTCGTCAGAACCGTCGCTTGCCGGGTTAGAATTTGCCGAGGTTACGGCCCAATCTGTCAGCCAGGCAGGGTTGTTGGGTTTATACGGCTGGCCGTCTTTGCGCGTTGACGACTTCCACTTCTGCCAGAACGGTGTCAGATATTTGACCAGCGAGTCGTCTGTTGGGCAGGACTCCCGCAGAAATTGAATGGCGTCCACAACGGCTTTGTAATAACTCGCGTAGGGCAGAACTCCGGTCACGCGCCGGTAAATCTCGATGTCGGGATGATTGCGCGCTTCGGTCACTGTTTCAGGGTATTGCACCTGGTCAGGTTTATTGCCAGGCAAAATGGCCTGGCAGATTACTTCCTCCGGGGTTTCAGGAGCATCCGGGGTAGTGGTCCAAAGAGTGTCACCAAAAGGGTCGTCTGGAATTTCGAGAGACTCGTCAGAAAAGTCAGCAGCAGCTTCTTCGCGCGCGCGTGGTAAGTTAACTACTTCTGCTTCTTCTTCTCTTTCTTGACTTAATTGACTTGTTAAATGACTTCTTTGTGTAACATCTAGGGTTACAGGGGGTGTAACATCTAGGGTTACAGGGGGTGTAACATCTAGGGTTACAGGGGGTGTAACATCTAGGGTTACAGGGGGTGTAACATCTAGGGTTACAGGGGGTGTAACATCTAGGGTTACAGGGGGTGTAACATCTAGGGTTACAGGGGGTGTAACATTATGGGCATCTGATTCCAACACCCATTGGAGTTCAGTGTCTTCGGATGAGGATTCAAATTCGATGCCTGGGGTAATAACTCGATAAAGGCAGCTTGTTTCGCCGCCGCTACCAGTGGTGCGCCGCGATACTTCAAGATATCCCAATTTCACTAAAACCTGAATTTGGCGATTAACCGCTGGACGCGAAACATTCAGCCGTTTGGCTATCGTTGTTTGGGAAGGATAGCAATATCCATCCTGATCCGCATAACTGCACAGGATACCCAACACGCGTAGAGCAGCGAGGCTCATTCGCTGGTCTTCAAAGGCGATTATTGACACTGGGGGTTTTATTAGCGGCATAGATTAGCTCCTAATCTCTGCCGTAAACGGGCTGATTTGGATCGCACTCAATATCCAATCGGTACAGACACAAAGCATCATCGTTTTCTGGATCAGGGCACTCCACAATGAATACATAACCGCGCTCAACCAGCACCTTGATCTGATTCGCAATCTCAGCACAAGACAGATTGCGGAGCTTTAGCATCTCAGCCAAAGTGGAGCGAGATACACAACAAGTCCCATCTTTTTCCGTATAAGCGCCCATAGCGCCAATTGTGAGGAGCGCCTTAGTTGGGAACGTCCGGTCAAAGCATTCAAGAGGGACTAGCGAAGTGGAATAACGTTTAGTTGCTTGCAACATGTGATTTCTTCTTCTCCTTTGTGTATCAAATAGACGGCACTTTAGGCGCATATTGGAGCAGGCGGCGCAGACTGGTGCGGTCCAGCAAACCGTCCAGGATTGCGTCGTCCACCTTGAACGAAAGCTGGATCATCCGGCAGCGTTCTACGCCAAGATTTTGCGCCAGCCGCATACCATATTCCTCACCATCAGGATCAGGCAGGATATACACTGGCTCGGCATTTTCAAATAAGTAAGCGTAGTTCAGGAACTGCTGCTTGCCAGGGATACCAATAACTTGCAGGTTAGGATCATCAGCGGCGATGTACACGCCCATTGCCTTGATCTCACCCTCAACGACCAGCACCGGACCTTTGACGCTGGTTTCGGGATTGCACACAAACGGATGAGAGCGCAGATTGGCCCGGTCAGGGCGGTATTTGTCTCCCGGATTGCGGGGGTTCAGGAGGCGGTGACGTACTGTGCTGATCTTCCAACCCGGTTGAAAAACGGGGATGGACAGGGTTGGGGATGTCCATGCCGGCGTCCAGGTTGATTGATCTTCTCCCGGCTCCCAAACCGTAAAGTCGCTGGTGTATCCCAATTGCCAAATATCCTGCCAGGCATCCGGAACGCCCCGTAGCTGCCAGAGCAGTCGTTTGCCAGGCATTTCGACCAGGTTACGGTGATAAGATTCCCACGCCCGCGCCCGTTCCAGGTCAGCAATCGCTTTTTCCAGGCGGGCTTTGGCAGCCTGGAACTCCTGCTCAGCCTTTTGTTTGCGTTCCTCGGCCAGCCGGAGGACATCGGCAGGATCAGCGTCAAGATTGCCGCCCAGGTATCGGCAGGCTTCCACAAAATCAACGCCCCGCCATTTCATCACAAAATCAATCACGTCACCGCTGCCGCAGTCCCCTGAAAAACAGGTCCAGTGCATTTTGCCGTCATTGCCATCCACAATCGAAAAGCCAGATGAATCATGTCCGTTGTGGAGCGGACAGTTGGAGCGCCAGCGCCCCCGGCCTTTGTCTTGCAATACGGCTCCGGCGGCTTCAGCAAGAGAAAGCAGATTGGATCGCGCGACAATGGCTTGAATATCCATTAGTCCTCCCAAAGCCTGGTTTGCTGAGGCTGATTTGTCTCGGTGATCTGCGCCGGCACCGGCACCTGTGCTGCGGCCAGTGATTCGATGGTCTTCATCAGGTTGCGGGATCGGCCCATCATTTCGGCTACACAGGCATCTTTTTCAGCCTGATCCTTTGCCAGCCAGCGGCCTGATTTACCTGATTCGGATAGCACCGCCACACCTTTGCGCCGCAGGCGTTCAATCGCTTCACGGGTTTGGCGTTCTGTGGTGGTGTTACAATCGCCAAGTGCCTGCGCAGTCAGGGCTTGCAGCGTGATCGCGTTTTCAGAGCCGACGTGATTGCGCAGGATTGCCAGAATAGTCGCTTCAATCCCTTCTGGCATGGTTGCCAGGATTTCCTCATAAGTCGTCGTTCTACTCATGCCTGCCTCCATTTTGGATTTGATCCAACTGATTTTTGAGCGCAGCGTACCGCTTGCGTAATTCGCCCACCTGGATTGGAGGGCGCACAGATTCGATTTCTTTAATGCCGGCCAGATGCGCTTTCAGCACCAGGTCGCCCCAGGCTTTCAATGCCTGTGCGTTGGCAATGGCGTCGTCGGGCTGCTTTTTGACAGCCGGCGGGGTTTGAGCGGGTTTAGGTTGAGTAGATTGAGCCTTTTCAGGCTGCGGAGATTGTTTCGATGGAGAAACAGGGGCAGAAGTATTGGCCCTGGATTTTGCGGAATTTTGTATTGTAGCGGATTGAGGTTGCTGAAAATTTGCGGGTTTTCGCAAATTCTTGTCAGGGGTGGTTTTGGGGAGTTGCGGAGGTTGTCGTTTGCCGGGAACGTTTGCTGGATAACCGCAGCCGCCGGGTAGTGCCCAGACGGGCAGATACGGCGGTGTGATTTTGTGGGTTTCTTTGTCGTAGTCCACCCAGATTCCACTGATGAATTGCAGGTACTTGCCCAGGCCAAATCCCTGACAGGCCCGGATAAAAGCCCGATCTTGTTTACCAGCAAAGGAATCGTCGGAGGCCCAAACATCTCCAACACCATCACGCTTTATACCCTCAATTGTCAGGGTGCAGCGAATGTATGGGTCATCTGGATCAATGACCTCGTAATCAGCGGTCCATCCCGGAGCAGCGGCGTCAAGGCGTGCCTTGTAATGGTGAGCAACTACATGAGGGATAACAAAGACTTTCTGCCCGCCTGGTGCAGTTTCAACCACCACCCAGGATACGTTCTCGTATGGGAACGGATCAGAAAGCCGTCTGAACAGGCTTTCGTTCACCTGTTCGGTCATTATTGATTCCACTCCTGGCGTGGTGAAATTTGGCTTTTTGCCATGCTGATAACTTCTCCTTTGTGAATTTGAAGTTTCTAAATTGGGCGTGCTAAGAATGATTTGGTGAAGATAATTGCCCCCTCTCCCTCGCTGCCGGCGAAGGGGTGAGCGCCGGCAGCAATCACAAAGGAGAGGTACGAGGCGGGATCAGCCCCGATGCAGATCGGGTTCGACCTGCATCGAAGTTGATCCTGTTTCCACTGGTAAGCCGTCGGGGTGACGGCGCAAATATTCCTGGTGAATGAGCAACAAAATTGTGTTTGGCCGGGAACGTAAATCCTCTTGCGTGATAGCAGCCAACTCCTCGCGGTAAGGAGATGGGACTTGCATACTCAGGAAGTTGTTTTCAGGTGTTTTTGGTGTGGACATCCGCTTCTCGGTTTTATTTGTTTTCACAAGATTTCTTTGATTATACAATAAATGCAATTAAAATCAATACCGACCCTTCGTTTCCTAAAAACTCTAATCTTCAATTAATCTATTGATTTTTTACAAGTTTTCTGTTATTATGTAAGTGCAATAGGGGATTGCAAGAACGAATTAGGATGTGTCTTTTTATGCAAGGAGACAAAATGGACTTATCAGAGTGGTTAAATATGAGGTTTCTTGACTGGCAACGCTCTGAGGGGAAACGCAAAACAATCGCTGAGTTTGCGTCTTATTTAGATGTGTCGCAAGCATCCTTGTCTGATTGGCTACGTGGCAAGTACGCCCCCAAAGGACAAAATCTAGCCAAAATAGCTGAAAAGCTGGGTTATGAGATTTACGATGTACTCGGTATCCCCCGCCCCCTGCCTGCTGAACTTGACGAAAAAATCAACGATCTTATTCAGGCTGCCAGGCAATTCCCCCCTGAAATCCAGGCGCATGTGATCTCTGCATTTCGAGAACTGATTCCGCTCCTGATGGAGCGGGGTATCACGGATGAAGATCAGATTATGTGGATGCTGGCTGATATGCTCCGCAAACGGGTTGATCCTGACCTGAATCCCGATAAACTGGCGTCCCAAATAACGGGTTTTCCCAGGATTGCTTACCCCATCGGCGTTGGCTTTCGCTTTGACACCCCTGAAAATATCCAGCGGTTCAAACTGGCCGGTATGGATGCCGCCAGGAAGATTGATGAATTGGGATTGGACGAGGATAGCCAACAAGGGCAGGCGGTCATCCTGCAAGTCTTTCTCGACGCCGGCTTCCCACTCCTGGACATGAACGATATAAACATTAGTGATGCCCCGGATGAGCAGTAATTTTTCAAGGCAAATCAAAGCTGATGATGATCCCACCTGCTTACGCTCCGCACGTTGTACATGTTGATTGTGCTATAATTAAATCAACAATCGGCACGCGCAAGCAGCCAGTAGAACACCAATTTTTTCAACTAAGTCGGTTATTAAGCTCACCAGTCGGTCACACGCTTGTCATTCACACAATGAATGACAAATCGGTGCCCGGCCATTCGCTTAAGGGCAGCCATGCCAGCAATAACCGACGACTCTCCTGTTCAATCGAATCAATTTCAATCGAAAGACATACAAAACGGTATGATTATTGTCCGGCGGTATGCAGCGCCGGCGAATTTGCAACCGTTTCTGAAACAGGCATTTTCGCCCTGGATGAACAACGGTTTATCGGTAACACAAGATCATCACACGGAGGGCGAAAACAATGAAACAGGCGGGAGCAATCATTCGGGTTTCAACGACGAAACAACTGGATGGGACCAGCCCGGAAAAACAGATTGAGAATATCCTGGCATTCGCATCCAGCCAGGGCTTTGAAATCAAATCAGAACATATCTGGCAGAATGCCGAATCGGGGAGCCTGCGGGGGGAAGATCGTGAGGGCTTCCAACAGTCGCTTAAAGCAAGTGAGATGGGCGACATTTCGCGTGTGTATGTTTTTAGTCTGGACCGCCTGGGACGGGACCTGATTGAAACGCTGGTCTATCTGCGGGCGCTGACAGATCGGGGCGCTGACTGCTGGGCGGCAGAACACCGCCAGCAGCTTAAGCACGACGACCTGGTTGTGATGATCCTGGGGGCGGTAGCATCCAACGAGCGCAAACAAATCATTGCCCGAACACAGGATGGGCTGCTGCGATCAATCGCCGCCGGCAAGTATTCAGGCGGGATTATTGCCTACGGCTACGAATTAAATCCAGTTACAAAGATGTTGGAAGTCAACGAGACCGAGGCGACAGTCATTCGCTCCATCTTCCAGTGGTGTGTGGAAGAACACATGAGCAGCTACCAAATTGCAGAACGGCTCAATGCTTTGAGCGTCCCCACTCACTACGCCAAAGATGGGCGGCGGGTGCGCAAAGGCAAACGAGGGCCGGAAAGTACCCTGGACGTTTGGCGGCAAGGCCAGGTATTGCGTATCTTGAAAAACCGATCCTATACCGGTCATTGGCAATATGGCAAGCGCAGCAAAAAAGGCCGGCGTGAATTGATTGACGGTTACGCGCCGGTAATTATCTCAGAGGAATTATTTGCCCAGGCAGCGGAAGTCCTTGCAAGTTTTAGGATCGCTTACCCGCGAAATGCTAGGCATCAATACCTGCTGCGCGGCCTGATTCGATGTGGGATTTGTGGACTGGCGTTCTGCGGTTATCACTGTCGCTCATCGTACCAACCTAAATTTAAACCACCTGCGCCAGAAATCGGTTATTATGCCTGCAACGGGCACCGCCTCTGGAAACGGCTGAAAATTCAGGAGCGGTGCGGAAATGTCTATCTTCGTTCAGACGGGATTGAGGAATTTGTCTGGCAGGATGTAAAACAATTTTGCCTTCAGCCGGATATTGCCTTAAGCCAGCTTCGGGCTGACCACAGACCGTTCAACGAGACAATTACTGAACGATTGGCTGAGGCCGAGCAGCGGTTAGCCGAATTGAAACGCCAGGAACTAAATCTGCTGCGAATTGCAGCCCAAAGCGAAGAAGTGGACACAAAATCATTGGATCAAGTAATGGCTGAAAACCGCCAAAGCCAGAAAGTACTTAACGAATACATCAGCCGGCTGCAAGCAGAACGGTTGCGCTCCCGTTCATTGGAGCATGAGCTTGAAGGCGTTGCAGAACGGCTCAAAGCGTTATCCAGCCGGATTGAAAATGCGACTTTTGAAGAGAAACGCAATGCCATTCTTGCGTTGGTCAAAGGTATTGAGGTCGTTCCACAAGAAATAAACGGCAAGAGATACCCAGTTGTTACGATTACATACAGGTTCAATGAGCCATGCCCAGAAGTTCCAGAACTACCAGGAGAAATTTTTGTGATTCCAAACCACACGCCTGTCCCTGCGGTTATTACGGCGACCCGCTGCGCCCCTGCACCTGCCCGATGGGCATGGTGCTCAAATATCAAAAACGCATCTCCGGCCCCCTGCTGGACCGCATTGACATTCACATCACCGTTCCGCGCGTCGATTACGACAAACTCAGCGAAACCCGCATTGGCGAACCCTCCAAAAACATCCGCGCCCGCGTCGAGGCCGCCCGCGAGCGCCAGCGTGTGCGTTTCAACGGCTCCGATATCCTCTGCAACGCCGATATGCGCCCGGCCGAGGTGCGCCAGCACTGCGTTCTGGATGATACCGGCCGCGCCCTGATGAAAAGCGCCATGAATCAGCTTAACCTTTCAGCCCGCGCCTATCACCGCACCCTCAAACTGGCACGCACCATCGCTGACCTGGCCGGCAGCCCTACCATCACCCCCCAGCACCTCGCCGAAGCGCTGCAGTACCGCCCCAAGGTGGCGGAAGGTTAACAAATTCACCCAGTCAGGTTGAAATCAAGAATACAAAAGGACCCCTATGCTCCCAGCCATTCAAAAAATCAAAAATGCCATCTCCGGCGAGCGCGCCTTTTACCTGGTGCGCGAAATCTCCAATTTTCACCGCATCCAGGCTTCCACCGGCTACCGCGCCGCAGCCAAATGGGTCTGCGCCAGGCTGCAGGCCGAAGGCCTCGATGCCCGCATTCGCTCCTTCCCCGCCAATGGAGATACCTGGTTCTTCACCTCAAAAATGTTCCAGGAGTGGGATTGCCAGGCCGCCGGCCTGAACCTGGTCAGCCCGGCGCGCTGCCTCGCCGATTTCAACACCAACAACCTCTCCGTGATCCAGAAAAGCTACCCCTGCGATTACCGCGACCAGCCTTTGGAGATTGTGCTGCTGGATAAGGGCAGCGACCCGGGCCAGTATGAAGGGCTCGACCTGAAGGGCAAACTGGTTTTTGTGCGCGAACACGTTTCTGCTTATCTTGATTGGGCGGTCAAAGAACGCGGCGCGCTGGGCTTCATCACCGATTACATGCGCCCCATCCCCGATGTGCGTTCGCGCTACGACCTGCTCGACACCCTCAACTACATCTCTTTTTGGTGGAAGCATACACCCGATGAGCCCAAAACCTTCGGCTTTGTCCTCACCCCGCGCGAAGGCGACCGCCTGGCCCAGCTCTGCCGCGATACAGCTCAGGCTCACGAAAAGGACCCCGCCAAAGATCCCTACCCCCGCGCCACCTGTTACATCCAATCCCGGCTCTACGACGGCGAAATTGAGGTCGTTGAAACCGTTCTCCCCGGCGAGACGGACGAGGAAGTGCTCATCGTGGCCCATCTCTGCCACCCCCGTTCCTCTGCCAACGATAACGCCTCCGGCGTGGCGGCATCCATGGAAGTGGTCAAAGTTCTCAAAGACCTCACCACCAGCGGCCAGCTGCCGCCCCTGCAGCGTTCCGTCCGCCTGATCTTTGTGCCTGAATTTACCGGCACCTATGCCTACCTGCACGGCCTCGGTGAACACCGCCGCCAGATTCGCCTTGGCCTCAACCTCGATATGGTCGGCGCGCGCCAGGTCAAAGGCTACGGGCCCATCACCATCAGCGGCGTGCCCCATGCCACGCCTTCCTTCTGCCTTGACCTGGCCGCCCTGGTGCTGGATGAGGTGAAGAAAAACGCTGCTTCATTAACTCAAGACCCCAATGTGCCCATGTTCAACAGCGCCGTGATGGGTTTTGAAGGCGGCAGCGATCACCTTGTTCTCTCAGATCCCACCATCAACATTCCAACCCCCATGCTCGGCCAGTGGCCCGATCTTACCTATCATTCCAGCGGCGACACCATGGAAGTGATTGATCCCTTTATTCTGCACAAATCGGCCGCCATTTGCGCAGGCTATATCTACACGGCAGCCAACCTGAGCCCTGAAGATGTGCTCCTGATCATGAACAAAACCCGCGAACGTTTTGTCGCCAGCCTGAACAACATCACCCAGTCCGCGGTCAATAAAGAAACCTCCCTTGAAGCAGCCCTGGCTGAATTTCAGCACCTGCTTGGCCATGCCAAAGCCGGCAACGACACCTATTTGAACTTCTTTGCTGCCAACCCCGAGCGCGCCCGAGTGGCCCGCTGCGTGAGCCGCGAAAACCAGCTCCTCGATGACCTTGCTGCCGGGCTGTGGTGCCGTTTCATCGAAGAATTTGCCCCCCATTTCAGCATGACGGCCCCGGAAATTCCAGAGCCATACCGCTATGTTCCGCAGCGCACCTTCACCGCCCCCCTCTACCATCTCGATGACTACGCGCTGAACGATCCGCAAAAGATGGCCGAGTATAAGGCCTTTATCAAAGGACCTCATGCCGGCCTGCGCGCCAGCGGGACCTTTGACCCGGTGGTTCAATTCTATATAGATGGCAAACGCACCCTGTGGGAAATTGCCACCCAGACCATGCTCGAAACCCACGACGGCAGTGTTGAACTGGTGCATGAATACGTCCAGCTTCTGAAATCCTTTGGCCTGGTTGAAATCAAAGAACCGGAGTAAGCATTTTTTGCCCATTCCTCAGGCTGACAAATAAAATAGTAGGCCCTTTTTTCACCTTGAAGCACGCAAGGGAATAAAAAAAGAGACTGGTTTGAAAAGCCAGTCTTTTTTGTATTAGCCTGTCTCCTGGATGTAGAAAAAGAATCTATCCAACTGAGCAGCTGTCCGCCATCTTCTTATTTTTCCGGCCAGCTCTCCACCAGCCGTCCCCATTCCGCCAGGCTGAGCGTTTCAGCCCGCCGCTGCGGATCAATGCCCGCCGCATTCAACCGGCTCGCAGCTTCATCACCGGCCAGGCGCAGCCCTCCCGCCAGCGAATTGCGCAGTGTTTTACGCTTCTGGCTGAAACCTGCTTTGGCCAGGGTGAAAAACAGATCATGCTGTTCAGCCCTGATCACCGGCGACTCAACCAGGTCCACCCGCACCACGCTCGAATCCACGTCTGGCGCCGGATAAAATGCGCCAGCCGGAATCTGCGCCACCACCCGCGCTGTGCCAAACACCTGCACGCTCAGGGCCAGCAAATTCATCGTCTCGCGCGCGCAAATGCGCTCGGCCACTTCCCGCTGCACCGTCAGCACCATGCGCCGTGGTTTCAGCGGTGCCTCCAGCAAATGACGGATGATGGCCGACGTAATGTAATAAGGAATGTTGGCCGCCACCAGGTAACCTTCCTGGCTCAGGATGGTCTCCGGCCGGATCTCCAGTATATCCCCGCTGACCACCGCTACATTTTCAAAGCCGCCCAACACCTCTTCCAAAACCGGCAGCAGGGCGCGGTCCAGTTCCACGGCCACCACGCGCCGTGCCTGCAGCGCCAGGTGGCGCGTCAGGCTGCCCAGGCCAGGACCCACTTCCAGAACTTCATCTTCAGCGGTGATCTCAGCGGCATCCGCCACCCGGCGCAAAGCGCCGTCGTCCATCAAAAAGTTTTGCCCCAGGCTCTTCTTTGGCCGCAGGCCGTAAGCCTTCAACAAGGTTGGCACATGAATTGGAGTCAGTTTCACTGCATCACCCACAGGATGTTCGCCGGAACCGGCGTCAGAAAATAAACGGTTGTATATGCATGCCAGCTGACATAATCATCGTCTGAATAACCCAGGTCAATGTGCAGCTTCCCCGGCACCGCTCCACCGCAATCGCCATAAACCCCATAACCATAGCCGGTCACGTACACCCCCTGCCCGCGCAGCATCGGAAACCAGGCGCACTTCACGCCTACAATGCCTTTTTGCAATGGCGCGCCGCTGGCTGTGATGGTGTTGCATTTGCTGGTTCCCAGCCGGCAGGGGGAAAATGAAGTGGCATACATGGTCAGCTTGCGCCAGTATTCAATCACCTGTCCGTCCACTTCTTCTTTGCGGATCACAATCTTGGTGCCGTAGCCCAGAATCCGGTTGCGCGGCGCCCGCGCCTGCCACTCGGCATCTGAAACCCGGCTCACTTCCTGGCCGTTCTCATAGCGCACCCGCACGCGCGTCACCAGCAAACCTTCCGCGCCTTCGTCCACCACGCTGTTCTGGTCCAACTCTGTTTCCGGATCTGCCTGATATTCCACCTCGTACGGAATGGTGCGCTGCTCAAGAATGGTTTCTTCTCGCACCCGCACCACCTGAATTTCACCCGAAGCCGGCAGCGGTTCCGTTTCGGCAGGGATGCTGTAATCCAGACCCTGCAGCCCGATGCCCAATGCCGCCAGCGCTTCTCCCACCGTCTGCACGGCAGCAGTGCCGCTCAGTGTTTGGCCATCCACCACCGCCTGCAAAGGCTGCGCCCGGGTGATCTTCACCGTCAGGCTGGCCACCAGCGGGCTTTCCAGCGCCGGTGAAACCTGGTCCGTCCAGCTCAGGGTCACCCCCGCGGCCACCAGTCCGGCGGCCAGGCTGGAACCCAGGGTGCGCTGCGGAATCACCGTGCCGTCATCCTGCACCAGCCAATCCACCGCGCGTTGAATTTGCAGCACCAGGGGGCGGTCTGCTGGCAAAGCATCCTGCGGCCCAAGTTCTTTGCCATTCCAAAGCACCCTGTCCCCCGGTTTCAGGGTCAGCCCGGCTTCTTTCAGCAGGGCGTCTCTTTGGGGTTCATGGCTGAGCAGTTCAATCTTGCGCCCGCCGTCCACCAGCAGCACCTGAGAGGGCCTGTCCAGGGTGATGGTCATGCCGCCCTGCAGCCAGCTTTCCTGAGCCGGAATCAGGCGGTCTTCCGGAGCCAGGGCAATTCCCTCCTGGGCCATCAATGCGCCAACGGTCAGGACGCCGGATGCGGTCAGAGACCGTTCCTGTCCATCTTCGATTAACGTGACGGTCACATGGGTGGCCTGCCAGAGTCCCCCTGCCAGCAGGGCCAGGATCCCAATGCACCCAATCATCCAGAGCCATTTTTTATTCATAGGTTGATTTTACCAGAAAAATTGGGCAAAATAAAACACCCCTCGTTGGGAGGGGTGTCAGTGCCGAGACACAGGATCGAACTGTGGACCCTGCAATTTTCAGTCGCATGCTCTACCAGCTGAGCTATCTCGGCGTTCAATGATGGGTAGATTTTACCTGAGGGAGGCCTCCTTGTCAAGGTTGGAATCAGGTCAAAAAGCCAAAAAAGACCCTGCTGACCGGATAAATGCCTAAAGAATTTGGAAAATCCATAACGATTTTGACAATGTCTCATTTGAACCTTTCCTGGGTTTTCTCTGTCTTCGATCAGGACAACGCTCAAAAAGCGATATAGCTGGTATTATTTTGAGCCGTGCCTGAGGAGTTCCTCTTTATTATCAACTTGCGCATCCTCAAATTGAGACGTCAGGGGTAGTTTCCCTGCCGGCCATGCACTGTCCGATAAATCGGACAAAATTTATAATATTAAATTAACTATTGCGAGATATAATCTGTTCATGTTAATTTAGCAATAATTGGAGGAATAACATGAACTGGAAGAAAATTTTCAAATGGTTTGGCATTTCCCTGGCAGCGCTGTTGATTCTCGGCGCTGCCGGGTTCATTCTTTGGGGTAACACCCCCCTACCTCCCATGCCCGAAGCCCTTGCTGCCCTGAATTCAGATCAGCAGGTCACCATCACTCAGGGCAGCAGCTGGACCAGCTTTGAACCAGCGGCTGGTTCTGCGGCTGCAGGCCTGATCTTTTACCCTGGCGGCCGGGTGGATTGGCGCGCCTATGCTCCCCTGGCAAAAGCCCTGGCTGCTGAAGGTTACCTGGTGGTCATCACACCCATGCCTCTCAACCTTGCCATCCTGAGCCCTGAACGGGCCAATGAAGTCATGGCGGCTTATCCCGCTGTTCAAAGCTGGGTTATCGGCGGCCATTCGCTGGGCGGCGCCATGGCGGCTCAATTTGCTTATGCCCATCCTGAAAAGGTGAAAGGCCTGGCGCTGCTGGCCGCCTACCCCACCGACAGCGCCAGTCTGGCACAAAGCAGCCTCAAGGTGGTTTCCATATCCGCATCGAATGACGGCCTGGCCACCCCGGCAAAAATTGCTGCCTCACATCAAAACCTGCCGCCCGAAACCCGCTTTGTGGAGATTCAGGGCGGCAACCATGCCGGTTTCGGCTGGTACGGCCGGCAGGATGGCGACGGCGAAGCGAGCATCTCCCGCGAAGCGCAGCACACCCAGACCATCGCCGCCATCCTCAGCCTGCTTTCAGAATTCAAGTAAGTACTCATTAGGACTGGCCTCTTTACAAGCTGACGGTCTGCGGGTATACTATCTGTGACCATTTTTATAAAATAGTCACAGATTCACAATTGAGGTGACCATGCCCAGGCCATTTTCAGATCATGAAAAATCATTGATCCAGGCTGCCCTGCTGGAAAAAGGCGGCGCCATTTTCGCCGCCTATGGGCTGCGGAAAACCAGCATTGATGATCTGGCTTCAGCCGTGGGGATCTCCAAAGGCGCGTTCTATCTTTTTTACGATTCCAAAGAGTCTCTTTATCTGGATATTCTCGCGCGCTTTGAGGCAGATTACCGCCGCAAAATGTTGGATATCCTTTCTGAACCAGGCCGCAGTCCCCGCCAGGCTTTAGGAACCATGCTGCAGGCCTCCATTCACGAATGGAAAACCAATCCCCTCTTTCAGCGTTTCTCTAAAGAAGAATATGCCCTCCTGCTGCGAAAAATCCCCCCGGAAAATCTCGCCGAAATGCTGGGCGAAGATCGGGATTTTTCCGTGATTCTGCTGGATCATCTGAAAGAGACCGGCGCGCTGCTCAAAACTACGCCTGAACAGGCGGCCAACCTGATGAAAGTGTTATTTCTCATCAGCCTCCATGAAGATGATTTTGGCCCTGCTGCATTGTCTGATACTCTCGATCTGTTGATTGAAATGACCCTGGATCAAATTCTTGGAAAAGAGGAAGAACATGAGCTCCATTTATAAAACCGCAGCCGGCAAAGATCAAATTCTGGCCCTCTACCGGCAAAACTGGGATTTGCTTGGCCTGACATTGGAGCATCAAGCCATCCCCACCCGTTATGGCGATACACATGTGGTGGTCTCTGGCCCGGTAAATGCCCCGCCCATGGTCATTTTCCACGGTGGCAATATGATCAGCCCGGTTTCATTTGCCTGGCTGGCTTCTCTCGCCGCTTCATACCGCCTCTATGCCCCCGATACGGTCGGGCATCCCGGTCTGAGCGCCGAAACCCGCCTATCACCCAAAACAAATCAGTATGGGGAATGGGCGTCCGATGTCATATCCGGTCTGGGTCTGCGGCAGCCCATTGTCCAGGGCAGTTCCTACGGCGCAGGCATTGTCCTCAACCTGGCCGCCTGCGCACCTGAGCAAATCGGCAAGGCCATCCTGGTGGTCCCTTCAGGCCTGGTGCCCATGCCGCTGGTCAGCCTCGCCACCCGCATCCTGGTTCCCATGCTGCTATACCGCATCACCCGCCGCCGCGCCTGGCTGGTGCGTTCCATCCAGCCTATGATTGACCCGCCGCCAGACCATGTGGTCGAAATCACCGGCAAGGTGTTTGAATCGGTCCGCATCGAACCTGAAATGCCGCGGCTGATCCAGCCTGGCGACCTGGCGTGTTTAAAAGCGCCTGTGCTGGTGCTGGCGGCTGAAAAGGATGTTTTCTTCCCTGCCCGCCAGGTGGTGGCCCGCGCCCCGCAGGTGATTCCCAGCCTTGTCGCGGCAGAAACGATCGCCGGCAGCACCCATTTCATCCCTCCTGAACGGTGGCCCTGGCTGTGTGACCGCCTGCGCCGCTTTGTGGAACAGGGCGAGTAAGCCCATTATCATGGAAGACAAAGGATCAACTGGCAGCAGTTTCGCGCCTGGTTGAGCGAATCTGAAAGGAGCAAAAAAATGAAAAAAGCCTTGAAAATCATCCTGCTGATTCTGGCTGGCTTGCTGGCTCTGATCACATTTTTGCCTCTGGTCATTCCTGTCCCTCCGCTTGAAAATGTTCACCCTGCCCGCGAATTGGCTGATCCAGACAGCCAGTTTGTGGAAATCAACGGTCTTGAAGTGCACTATAAAATTGCCGGCCAGGGGCAGCCGGTGATGATCCTGCTGCATGGTTTTGGCGCCAGCACCTTTTCGTGGAACAAGGTGATGCCCGGCCTGGCTCAATACGGCACCGTGATTGCCTATGACCGCCCGGCTTTTGGCCTGACCGAGCGTCCCATGCCAGGCGAATGGCAAGGCGAAAGCCCCTACAGCCTGAGTTCGCAGGTTTCCCTGCTCATGGGTCTCATGGATCAGCTGGGCATTGAAAAAGCCATCCTCATTGGCCATTCTGCCGGCGGTGCAGTGGCGCTGCAAACCGCGCTGGACAATCCCGCGCGCGTTCAGGCTCTGGTGCTGGTAGATGCGGCTGTCTATGGCGGCGGCAATCGTTCTGGCCTGTTGGGTTTCCTGTTCAACACCCCTCAATTGCAGCGTCTTGGACCCTGGTTTGTCCGTGCCATCGCCTCTTCTGGTGAAGATACCATCCGCCAGGCCTGGCACGACCCTTCACGCATCACCACCGATGTGATTGCCGGGTACCGCAAACCCCTGCAGGTGGAAAACTGGGACCGCGCCCTCTGGGAATTCACCCTGGCCAGCAAGCCTGGCGATATGCCCAGCCGGCTGAACGAAATCCAAATGCCAACCCTTGTTCTCACCGGCGATGATGACCGCATTGTGCCCACCGCGCAGGGTCTGCGCCTTGGAAAGGAAATCCCCGGGGCCACCCTGCAAGTGATTCCCAACTGCGGCCATATTCCTCACGAAGAGACCCCCCAATTATTCATGCTCGCATTGAAACAATTCTTCAACTGGCCTTGATCTCTTCACAAATCCATAAAAAGACTGGTCAAGCCCGCCCCAAAAGGGTAGAATGAAAGCATGCAAGCGCAGCCAATTCGTACCCTGCCTGAAATCAACCGTCTGAGCATCATTGTGGCCACCATTCTGCTGGTTTATGCTTCCAGCCGTTTTGTGTTCCTGCCCTCACAGGGATTGAACCTATCGATTGCTGGCATTTCTCTGCCCCTGCAGGCCGATTTTGTCACTCTGGCAGCCTGGGTATCTGCGGTTCTGGCGGCCCTCGGCACCGATTGGATTCTCAGCGATCACCCTGCGCTTAACCGGGACCAGCCCTACTGGCAGCGCACCCTCCCTCATCTCATTCTGCCCACCCTCACCGCCTGGGTGATCAGCCTGCCCCTGCATCAAATCCAGGTTGGCTGGCAGTGGTGGAGCGTGCTGGGTATGGGCGGTGGCCTGCTGATGCTGGTTTTGATGTCTGAATACAGCGTGGTGGATGCGGAAGATATCCGCTATCCAGCAGCCATTGTTGGCCTGACCGCCATTTCCTTCGCCCTTTTCCTCTTTCTGGCGGTCTCTGTTCATTCCGTTGGCCTGCGCCTGTACCTGACCCTGCCAACCCTCGAACTGGCCGTGGGGCTGATTTCTTTGCGTACCCTTTACCTGCGCCTGGGCGGGCAGTGGCGCTTCACCTGGACCGGAGTCATCATGCTGATTATGGCCCAAATCATCACTGCCCTGCATTACTGGCCGCTTTCGCCTGCCCGCTATGGATTGTTCATTCTGGCGCCAGCCTATGCCTTCACCAGCCTCGGAGCCGCCATTGAGGAAGAACAGCTATCCTATAGAATCTTCATCGAACCAGTTATCATGGTTGCGCTGATCCTTTTGCTCGCCTTCTGGCTGACATGAATCGCCTGGTTCTTTCGCCTGCTCACCTGGAGCAAATGATTGATCATGCGGCTGCCTGCCTGCCTGAAGAAGCCTGCGGTATCCTGGCCGGCGCTGATGGCCTCGTCCATGCGGTGCTGCCGGTCACCAATCATCTCCACAGCCCCGTGCGCTTTCAGATGGATTTCAAGGAGCAGTGGCGGGCTTTTCAATGGCTTGAAGCACAGCATCTGGAGATGCTGGCCTTTTTTCATTCTCATCCCAACGGCCCGGCCCATCCCTCCGAAACCGATTTGAAGGAATTTTACTATCCCGGCGTTTTCAGCCTGATCCTTTCTCCGGGCGTAACCGGCTGGCAGGCAGGGTGTTTTAAGTTAGACAATGGTAAAATAGAGACCGTTGACCTGATTGTGCAGCCCACTGATGGCTTAATTGATGCTGCCTTCCCGATCAATTGAGCTGTCAGCCTGCAGCAAACTCATCTCAAAAGGATAGAAATGGAACTGATCGTCATTATTCTGGTACTTGTCGTTTCTTATCTGCTCGGTGCCATCCCCTTTGGAGTCATTTTTGTGCGCCTCATCGGCCACAAGGATATTCTGAAAGTTGAAAGTGGACGCACCGGCGGGACCAATGCGCTGCGGGCTGCCGGCTTTGGGGCAGGCTTCCTCACCGCGCTGATGGATATGCTGAAAGGCACTGCCGCGGTCTTGCTGGCCCGCTGGCTGCTGCCTGGCACCTTCTGGCTTGAAGCCCTTGCCGGCATGGCTTCCATTCTGGGGCATAATTATTCCATCTTCCTCATGGAACGGAATGAGAACGGCCGCATGGTGCTGCGCGGCGGCGCAGGCGGCGCCACCTGCGCCGGTGTTTCATTGGGCCTCTGGCCAGCCAGTTTCCTCATCATCTTTCCCCTTTCGGCTTCGCTCTGGTACTTCCTTGGTTATGCCTCTGTGGCCACCATGAGCATTGCTTTCTTCTCCATTGTCATTTTCACCGTGCGCGCGCTGATGGGTCTCTCTCCCTGGGAATATGCCATCGGCAGCCTGGGCGCTGAACTGCTGCTGGTCTGGGCGCTGCGGCCCAATATCAAACGGCTTATTCAGGGGAACGAACGACTGGTGGGCTGGCGCGTCAGGAATCAGAAAAAGAAGGCGTAGCCGCCTCTGTTCCTTTTTAGTGGAAAAACGCTCTTTCCTCAGAACCTGTATCTGATGGAACAAAAGCGGAATACCTCCCTCTAAATCAAAACCTCCCCTTCCGGGGAGGTTCTTTGTTTATGCTGCTTCACTGGCAGTTGCGGTTTTTTGTGCCTGCATTTGCTTGAGCAGTGCCCGCAGGTTGCGGCGGTGCAGCTCTTCGGCAAGCCCGCCGAGGTATACCCGGTTTTTGCCGCACGACTCAATGGTGATTTCTTCCAGCAATTCCAGCGGATCACGTTTGCGCATGGCATTCTTAACCACCCGACGGATGATGGTCAGGTATTCGACGTTTTCGCGGACCATTTCATCAATCTCACCGCGCAAAATGATATCGCCGTGGCCCTGAACAATATTTTCCAGCCCCATTTTGCCAATTTCGGTGATGGTATTGATCTGCACGTCAATATCGCCGTCCACAATATACGGCAGCGGCATGAACGCATCGCCGGCAAAGAGAACACGGTCTTCTTCAACCAGCACGGAAATGCCGTCTTTCGAGTGACCGGGGGTGGGAAGCATGGTCACATTTTTCTTGCCCACCTTGATCGAAAGCATGCCGTTATCAAAACTGATCTGCGGCAGGACAATTTTCATCTGCTTGTAAATCGGATTCTGTTTGCGAGCTGCCTCCAATGAGGGCAGCCCCTTGTTCTGCAGCAACCCCCGGCACAAATCATGGGCGATAATCGTGGCCCCCGGAAAGAAACCATTTCCCCAGGCATGATCTGCATGATGATGAGTATTAATGATATACCGCACGGGCACTTTGAGATCATCTTCAATAAAATCCCGCATCGCCAGAGTTTCCTCCGGCAATGCCAGGGTGTCAATCACCACCGCCCATTGCGGGCCAACAATCACCCCGGCTGTCACCTGGGCATAAATTTCACTTTGAAACCAGTATACATTTTCAGATACGCGTTCGCGCTGCATATGACCTTCCAGAATAAAGCATTGTAAGTCAATAGGATAGCATAAAATGAGAAAAAAGTCAAAAAATGCTCGAAAATGCCCTTTTGGGGCTATAATTGGGCTCTGGAGGAACCCTCATGAGCCTCGTTTCCAATCAACAATATCTTATAGGTGAACAATACCGCACCGCAGCAAACCTTTCCAGCCGCATTGACATCCACCAGCGCTTCAGCACCAACCCGCAAGGCTGGACCTCATTTGTATTCGAACATCTGAACCTGAACAGCTGCGAAAAAGTGATAGAGCTGGGCTGCGGCACCGCCCTGCTCTGGCAGATCAACCTTCCCAGGGTGCCGCAAAATCTGTCTGTCAGCCTTTTTGACCTTTCGCAGGGCATGGCTTCTACCGCCCGCAATCACCTCAACGGCGATGCACGTTTTCAGTTTGGCGTTGCCGATATCCAGCGCATCCCGGCCCCATCGGCCTGTTTTGACCTGGCGGTCGCCAACCATATGCTCTACCATGTGCCCGATCTCTCCGCAGGTCTCAAAGAGCTGGCCCGCGTGATCAAACCCACCGGACGGGTTTTTGCCGCCACCAACGGCCGCGGCCACCTGCTGGAATTGCATCTGCTGATCAGCGCCATCACCGGCCATGACAGCACATCGCCCATCACCATCGCCGAACGCTTTGGCCTTGAAAACGGCGCTGAGTTGCTTAAGCCGGTTTTTTCTCGCGTGGACCGTTTTCTCTACCTCGATTCGCTCTGGGTCACCGAAGCCGCCCCCTTGGTCGATTATGCGCGCTCGCTCTGGAGCGTTAAATCCATCATGACGCCGGATCACTGGCGACTGTTTGAGCAAAAGGTGAATGAACGCATCAAAAGCGACGGCGGGTTTGCCATTCGCAAAGAAACCGGTCTTTTCACCGCCTGTTTGGAATAAATTCCATTTTTTGTGTATAATCATAACCATCATATTCTGGAGGTTTATGGATGGCTGAAAAGATTGTCTTTACCGGGAATTATAACGACCTGAGCACCGACCGTGGTTTTCAATTTGAATTCATCTGCTCGCGCTGCTCAACGGGTTTTCGCACCCCCTTCAAAGCCTGGGCCATAGGCAATGTCTCAGGTGTCATGGATGCTGCCAGCAGCATCTTCGGCGGACTGTTCAGCCAGGCCGCCAACCTGACCGAGCGTGCCCGCTCCGCCGGCTGGCAGCAGGCGCGCGATGCTGCCCTTGAAGAATCGCTGACCGCCATGCATGAAGATTTCATCCAGTGTCCGCGCTGTTCATCCTGGGTTTGCCGCCAAAAATGCTGGAACACCAAGCGCGGCCTGTGCAAAAACTGCGCCCCCGACCTGGGCGTTGAAATGAGCGCCGCCCAGGCATCTCATTCTGTTCAGGAAATCTGGGCGCATGCTGCCATGGCTGAAGAAGATAAAAAACTGGCTGAGGGCAATTGGAACGAAACCATTCGGGCTTCTTGCCCGGAATGTAACACCCCCCTGGCCACCAATGCCAAATTCTGCCCCAACTGCGGCGCCAAGCTGAAGGTGGCCCAGCATTGCACCCAGTGCGGTGCCAAGCTGCAGCCCGGCGCCAAATTCTGCGCTGAATGCGGCACCAAAACAGGCGCCTGATTCCCTACTTTTGTAAACAGACCACCAGCTCGTGCAGGGCGTCCCGCGGTTCGCCGCGGGTGAGAGCCAGCACGGGCTGGTTTTTTATTTCCGCCTCCGATGGCGTGATGGCCACCCTTTTCACCGACTCATTTATGTCAGATGCACGAATAAAACCCACTGCTTGAGGCGAGGCCGCAAGCATCTCCAGCATCGCGGCGGCATCCGCGGCGACCGGCAGGCTGCCCGAAACCGTTTTTCCCTGCAGCAGCAGCCGGTCAAAAACAGCGCGCAGGTCATCTCCGGCAGGGTAAGTCAGCGCCTGAAATTCCCCTGGCCCAGCCAGCCGGTCTTTCTGATACAGCGCCTGAAGCTGCTCAAGGCTGATGGAATCCATTCCTGCGCTGCGGTTGACAACCAGCACCACATCGTCCCAACCCAGCAGGCTGGCCGTCAGGGAAGCCTCTGCTGGCTCGCCAAAGCGCAGGATCAAATCAGCCTGGCTGGAATCCAGCCGCGAGGACAGCCGCTCTTCCACCACAATGCCCGCCTCCTTCAATCCGCCTGCGCAGTCGTGCAGGCGAGGCAGCAGAGAGCGCACCGTCGGGGTGTATTGGATTGACAACACCACCGGCGTTGGCCGCGGCGCGGCGGCAGGCGCCGCCTGACAGCCTGCAGCCAGCAACATCCCGAATAACAGCCATCCTCGCAGCCAGGTCTTCAAAGTTATCCTTTCAAAATTGCCGCGATAATCACCACGGCAGCCAGGCCCCAGCGGTAGTAAGCAAAGACATCCGTGCTGTGTTTCTGCAGGAAGCGCAGCAGATATTTGATGCAGAAAAATCCGGCAATCCCCGCGGCCAGCATGCCCGCGGCAAAAACGCCCAGGCTACCAGCGGAAAATCCACTTTCCTGCGACATCTGGACAATATCCACCAGGCTTTTCAATCCGCCGCCCAGAATGATGGGCGTGGAAAGCAGGAAAGAGAAGCGCGCGGCATCTTCCCGCTTCAGCCCCAGGCCCAGGCCGGCTGTGATGGTGGCGCCGGACCGTGAAACGCCTGGGAAAATGGCCAAAGCCTGCGCCAGACCAATCAGCAGCGCATCCTTGAAAGTGCCCTTTTCCAGTCCGCGCTTCTGACGGCCAATCCGGTCTGCCCAAAACAGCAGGCCGCCTAAAATGGCGATGATCACACCCATGGCCACCATTGCGGCCATCCCAGGCGGTTCTCCCGGCGCATGGAACAGTTCTTCAATTTTGCTCTCCGCCAGCACGCCAATGATGGCCCCCGGAATGCTGCCAATCACCAGCATCCAGGCCAGCTTGCGGTCGCGGTCGTCGCCAATTTTACGCTCCTTCAGGCTGGCCACCCCGGCCAGGAAAAGACGCCAGAGATCCCTGTAGAAAAAAGCGATCACGGCCGCCAACGTGCCCACATGCAGGGAGATGTCGAACTCCAGACTGGTCAGCACGGGGTCCGTCCAGTTGAGCAGCCAGGGCACAATGATCAGATGCGCAGAAGAAGATACCGGGATGAACTCTGTCAATCCCTGAAATATTCCCAGTACAATGGCCATAATAATATTCATGCGCGCCCCGCTTTCACGGCCACGTTCAGGATTAACTGTACAGCTTTGATGATGATATTGGTCTTCATGGTTGTCCTTGGTGTTTGGTTTTTGACAGGCAGCCCTGTCTATCAGGCATTGTACCCGATCAGGGCATAACTGACCAGCCGTGCCGGCCCTTCTCTCATCTCCGGCTAATCTGAGGCTGCCGCCTGCCCAGAAACCAGTTCGCTAATCGCCTGCCACTGCGCCGGAGATAATTCATCCAGGGTATCCATGTTTCCTGCCAGAACCTCATCGCAGTGTTCAAAGATGGTCCGTTTGCGATCCGAAGGGGCGCGGAACGCCCGCAGCATTTTTTCAAGCCGGGCCCGCTTTTGTTCATCCCTGACCAGCAAATCTTCTCCGGCCGTTCCCATGGTCACGTTGAGGCGCTCTCCGGCCTGAATGGAAAGATGGTCCATCGTCAAAATATGGCTGGCAGCATCATACTGCCATTCGGATGGGTGAATCCTTTCATTCACCCTGCAGGTCAGCGTTTCAGGCCGCGCCACCCCGTGGATCACCAGACGGTAATCCCGCCGGCGCCACTCCGGGCCTATCGCCACCGCCAGAGCCTGCTTCATCCATTCCAGCTTCATCTCCACCAGGTGATAATCACCCTTCAAATAAGCCTGGCTATCGCCATCATCCTCATAAAGACTGAAATGCCCATCGGCGCCGGCAAAAACATGCACTTCAAGGGTATCCGGTGCATCCACATTCCCCCAGCCTGCCAGCGGGCCCAGTGGAACAATGGCCCCCGCCCTGGCATATACCGGGATATCCTCCAGTTGCCCGTAAACCGGCCGCCAGCCGTCCCCGGTCATGAAATGGCCCTGGAAGAAATCAAACCAATCTCCTTCCGGCAGCCAGATTTCCTGGCGCGCCAGGTTGGTTTCCGGGTTGGCTTTAGAGGTGAACGGCATGGCCAGCAGCTGGTCGCCAAACCAGTATTGGCTCTCGCAGTGGTAGGCCTCTTCCTGCCGGGGATGGGTGTAATACATGGGCAGGCATAACGGCAGACCATCCACATGGTTGCGCCATGCCATGCTGTAAAGGTAAGGGATCAATGCGTGCCTGAACTGCATGGCTTTGCGGGCAATGCGCTCCACTTCTGCATCATATCCCCACGGGCAGCGTTCCAGAAAAGGATTGTTGGTGCTGTGCAGGCGCATGATGGGGCTGAACACCCCATACTGCACCCAGCGCGTATAAAGTTCGGGGTCTTCCATGCCGCTCATATGCCCGCCAATGTCATGGCTCCACCATCCATATCCCACATTGGCCGCCGTGGCGGTGAAATAAGGCTGGTAAGCCAGCGATTCCCAGCTCACAATGGTATCGCCGGAAAAACCAATCGGCATGCGGTGGTTACCCAGTCCGCCCCAACGTGAAAACACAAAGGGGCGTTTCCGTGGGTCGCGGCCCAGGTCCATAAAATGCAGATGGTTGATCCACCACAGCAGATTCAGGCCTTTCAAACGCACCGGGTTTCCCTGCTGCCAGTCCATCCACCAGAAATCCACCCCTTCCGCTTCCATCGGGTGGTGCAGAATTTCAAAATAGGGACGGGCAAAATCCGGGTTTTCCAGGTCAAAGCGCACCGGCTCACCTGCCTGCGGATCCTGTCCCACCGCCTGCGCCATGACCGGGTAGGCAGCTTCATGCGGATAGACCCCATCTGCCGGGTGCAGGTTGAGGGCGGTTTTCAAGCCCAGACCATGTAAAAAGTGGATGAAAGCCTGGTGATCCGGGAACAGTTCATCATTCCAGGTGTACCCCGTCCAGCCGCTGCTCTGATTGCCCGTCCGGGTGATGTGCCAGTCCATATCCACAATGCACACCGCCAGAGGAATCTCATGTTCCTTGAAAGCCAGCATTAACTGGCTCAGTTCATCCTGCGTGTAAGCCCAAAAACGGCTCCACCAGTTTCCCAGCGCCCAACGTGGAATCAGCGGCGTTTCTCCGGCTACACGCATCATCTCCTGCAAACAGCCGCGGTAATCCATGCCGTAACCCAAAAAGGTCAGATCCAGCCGGCCTTTGCCTTCCCGCAGTTCAAGCCAACCTTTTTCATTATAAACGAGATTCTGGCTTTCATCCACCACCACCCAGCCTGACCGCGACACCAGACCATCCTCAAGCCGGGTATGTCCGTTCACCTCATCCAGGGTCCGTGCAGTCCCTTTCAGATTCAGGGCATCCGCATCGCCATAATGCCAGGTCTGGCCGTTTTCCAACAGGGTGACCTGCAGGCTGCGCCGGGAGAACTTCTTTCCCTTCTGATAGGTCAGCTTTAAGAAAGTCGTTTCAATTTCAAGGATCGTCTCTGTTTGCCTGACCTTAAAATCAGGCACCGGCTGCCGGCGGTGCCAGAACACCTGGCTGGGGCGGTCCTCAAAGCGCCTGTCCTGGCTATATTCCATGCGAATCAGGCGCGGCGTCAGAATGCTGAAACGCGCTTCCCCTTCTGTCACCACAGCTCCCGGATCAGCCACCGGGGAGGCGTTCAATCGAAAGTGAGCCGGGATATTGTGGCTGGCCATATCCATCCTTCAGCGCACCCGGTCAGGCAGGGGCAGCCAGGCCAGCACTTTTTCGATCTGGTCATCCCAATGCACCCATTCGTGCCCGCCAGGACCTTCTGAATAGGTCAGGTCCATGCCCAGTTTTTCCGCGTGGGCTCTAAAATGCACATTCTGCGAATAGAGAAAATCTTCCGTGCCGCACCACTGGTAAAGCTTGGGCTTTGGGCCTTCGTGCAGCATCACCTGCTGCGACAGGAAAAACAAATCGTCTTTTGTTCCGGCAATATGCCGGGGATCCGGGAAAATATGACTCACCTCGTTCATCCACACCGCATCATCAACTTCCCGGCCAATCTCCTTCACATCCACCACCCCTGAAAGGCTGGCCGCCGCGGCGTAGCGCTCCGGATAGGTCAGTGCCAGCTTGAAGGCGCCGTATCCACCCATGGAAAGCCCTGCCACATAGGTCTCTGCGCGCTGGTCGCTGATCGGGAAAAAGGCGCGCATCAGGCGCGGCAGCTCTTCGGCTATATACGTGCCGTAATGGTAGCCCATCGCCATGTCCATGTAAAAGCTGCGGTGCACCGCCGGCATCACCACCGCCAGCGGCAGTTTATCCGCATAGCGTTCGATGGCCGTGCGCCGCTGCCAGATGGTATGGTCATCTGAAAGGCCGTGCAGCAGGTAAAGCACCGGCCATTTTCGCCCCTCTGCTGCCTGCGGCAGGCGGGTCTTTTCATCCGGTTCGGGTTGGGGCAGAATCACATAAACCGAAGAACATAATCCCAATGTGTGAGAGAAGAAATTGCAGTGAAACAGAGCCATGAGATTTTTCCTTTCCTGACCATCCGGTCAACCAATCTGATTAAAAAATGGGCGGATTGATCATCCGCCCATTCCTGTAATTTTACCAGAACTCCCTACTTGTGGGTCGCCCCGGCCATCAGGAGGCCCAGCTGTTCGCGGTTGGCTTCTGCCGCCGGCAGGGTGGCCACAATTTCACCGCGGAACATCACGGCAATGCGGTCTGAAAGCGCCATGATTTCATCCAGTTCTGCCGAAATCAGCAGCACGCCAATACCCTTGTCGCGCATATCAATGATTTCGTGGTGGATGTATTCAATGGAGCCCACATCCAGGCCGCGGGTTGGCTGGTTGGCTACCAGCAGGCGGATTGGGCGGGATAATTCACGCGCCACAATCACCTTTTGCTGATTGCCGCCCGAAAGCTTGCCCGCTGAAACATAGGGACTGGGGGTGCGCACGTCAAATTGTTCGATCAATTTGCGTGAATTGGCGTCAATCGCCTGGTTCTGCAGCACGCCTTTCTGCGCAAATGGTTCCTGATAGTAGGTGCACAGCATCATATTATCGGCGATGGCAAAGGGCAGCACCAGACCGTGCCGCTGGCGGTCTTCAGGCACGTGGCCCAACCCGTTTTCAATCAGTTGGCGCGGCGGGCGTCCGGTGCTTTCCTTATCGTTCAGGATGACCCGGCCGCCGTGTACCTTGCGCAGGCCCGTGAGCGCCTCAGCCAGTTCGGTCTGGCCGTTGCCCTGAATGCCGGCAATCCCCAGCACTTCCCCGGAACGCACTTCGAAGGAAATCTTCTTCACCACTTCCACCCCGCGGCTGTCCATCACGCTGAAATCGCTCACCGAGAGCACCGGCTCGCCGGGTTTGGCGGGTTTTTTGTCCACTTTCAAAATCACTTCGCGGCCCACCATCATGGCAGCCAGCTTGGCTTCATTCACCTCCTGCGGCGTGGTGGTGCCCACCACTTTGCCCGTGCGCATCACGGTGACGCGGTCAGAAATGGCCAGCACTTCCTTCAGTTTGTGCGAGATGAAAACGATGGAAACACCCTGTTCCGTCAGGCGGCGGATGATCTGGAACAGGTCATCAGCTTCCTGCGGGGTCAGCACGGCCGTCGGTTCATCCAGAATCAGGATGTTCGCCTTGCGGTACAGCGCTTTGACAATTTCCACGCGCTGCTGAATGCCCACCGGCAGATCCTGCACCAGGGCATCCGGATCCACATCCAGACCGTAAGTATGCGACAGTTCGCGCACCTGTTTGGATACCGCGCGAATATCCAGCACGCCGTTACGGGTGGTTTCAGAGCCCAGCATGATGTTTTCAGCCACGGTGAACACCGGGATGAGCATGAAATGCTGGTGCACCATGCCAATGCCGTTGGCAATCGCATCCTTCGGCGAGGTGAACGTGACGGGTTTTCCATCAATATGGATATGGCCCGAATCCGGCTTGTAAAGACCATAGAGCACATTCATCAAGGTTGATTTACCGGCGCCGTTCTCCCCCAGCAGGGTGTGAACTTCGCCTTTGCGCAGGTCAAAATTGACCTTATCGTTGGCCAGAACACCGGGAAACTGCTTGGTGATGGCTTCAGCACTCAGAATAACAGGAGCATCCTTGATATACATTTTTCCTCCGGTTATTTCTCGTACGGCTGGCCGTCGGCTGCCGGTGATACGGTTCTGCCAATGATGCCCGTCAGGATCAGCATGGTCAGGATGTAAGGGGTCAGGCCAACAATATAAGGATATTGTAAGAGCGATAATGACGGCGGAATCAGTTCACGGTAAAACTGTAGGTTAATTTGCAAAGCCTGCGCTGCGCCGAACACCAGCGAGGCCGCCCAGGCGCCCAGGGGCGTCCAGTTGCCGAAAATCATCGCCGCCAGAGAAATAAAGCCGCGGCCGTTGGTCATCAGGGGTTCAAATGAAGGCACTGATTCCAGGGTGAAATACGCCCCAGCCAGGCCCGCCAGGCAGCCGCTGATGATGACATTGACATAGCGCATGAAACTGACATTGATACCGACTGTGTCAGCGGCGCGCGGATGCTCGCCCACCGCGCGAGTGCGCAGGCCCCAGCGCGTGCGGAAGAGGACAAAGGTGGAGATAAACACCAGCACAATCGCCAGAATGGCAATCGGCTGCAGGTTGCTCAAAATGGGAACATTGGCGAGAAAGGGTACCTGGCCGACACTGGGTAATGTTCCCGGGGCGTGCGGCACATTGCCGCCAAAAATGCTGTTCTTTTCAAAAAATAGCTGGCGGTTGAAGAAGCCCGTGATGCCAATGGCCAGGATGTTGATCACTGTGCCGCCGATCACCTGGTCCACCTTGAAGGTGATGGACAGGGCCGCGTGCAGCAAACCCATCAAAGCGCCAGCAAGAACTGCGATCACCACACCCAGAATCAAACTAGGCATGGCCTCAAATTTGAGAATAGTATTGAAATAAATAGCGCCGAACCAGCCAAAAAAGGCTGAGGTCAGCATCATGCCCTCAATGCCGATATTCACCACCCCAGCCCGCTCGCTGAACACGCCCGAAAGCGCCCCCAGGGTCAGCGGTGTAGCCACCGAAATGGTGGTCGCAGCCATCGAAATAATAATTGTCGGTATGGGGTCTCGTGCCTGTCCAATGAGTACCACAATGGAGAACAGCGCGACGATAATGAAAGCAATAAACCCGAAACGTTTCCATTCCATAATGCCGCTCCTCCTAACCGCCCCATCCGCGGGTCAAAACCAGCCGGTCCTGCTGGATGCGGATATGGTAAATATACCGGACAATCGCATCGGCCGCCACAAAGAGCAGGATCAACGCCTGGATAATTGATATGATATCCACCGGGATCTGGGTGTTGAACTGCATGCGGGTTGCCCCGTTGCGCATGGCCCCGAACAGCAGCGAGGCCAACACCACGCCAGCCGGGTGGTTTTTGCCCAGCAGAGCAATGGCGATGGCGTCAAAGCCGTAACCCACCGCAAAGCCCAGCTCATGCCGGTAATTCAGAGCCGTTACTTCAATGGAGCCTGCCATGCCGGCCAGCGCGCCTGAGATCACCATGGTGATGATGATAATGTTGGACACATTGACCCCTGCGTAACGCGCGGCATCAGGGTTGGTGCCCACCGTGCGGATTTCAAAACCCAGGGTGGTTTTCCACAGGATGAACCAGATCAGCACCGCCACCAGCAGGGCCAGAATGAAACCCCAGTGAAAGCGATAATCTGGAAAAACCGTTGAAATGCGGGCACTTTCCGCAATCAACGGCGTACGCGCCACCACATTCAAAGGATTATTGTCTTTCATTGGGCCGTTCAGCAAGTATGAAGTGATGTTCAGGGCAATGTAGTTCATCATAATGGTGTTAATCACTTCATGCCCGCCAAATTTAGCTTTCAACCAGCCGGGGATGGCCGCCCAGATCCCGCCTGCGATGATGCCAGCGACAACCGTCAGGGGAACAAAGACGACCGCCGGTAAATCCACACCCATCAAGGGCAAACCGTAGCCCACCAGCGCGGCCATCACCGCACCAAAAGCCAGCTGGCCTTCTGCGCCAATGTTGAACAGGCCGCCTTTGAAGCCAAAAGCGACAGCCAGGCCCGCAAAAATATAGGGCGTTGCCCAGACTGTCGTCTCACTGATTGCATTCAAGGAACCAAAAGAACCTTCAATAAGGCCAGCATACGCCGCAAAGGGATTACCTCCCGCCAGCGCAATCACAATCCCCCCCACAATCATTGCCGTCAGCACAGCCAGTGCAGGCACCAGCATGGTGTTCAGGCCAGAGCGCAGCCAACCTGAAATTCTTGGTTGGCTCGAGGATGTCTTCTCTTTTTCCGCCATGCGTCTCTCCAATCCCACCCATAACAACAGATAAGTGCAGAAACGCTGCACCTACCCGGGATGATCCAAAAAAACATCAATTTATATTTATGATAATGGGGAAAGAGAGGGAACTCTCTTTCCCCATTTTTTGCCGTCTAGCGAAAATTAGGGTTTGACAGGGGCAACGTTGGTCTGCAGGGAACCATCGATCAGGCCCTTCTGAAGTTCTTCCATCTTGGTCTTAACTTCAGCGGGAACCTTGCTGTCGAGGTCATGGTAAGGAGCGTAGCCGCACTTGCCGGTGAAATTGCCGCCAGGGAATTTACCTTCTTTGGCCAGTTTGATCAGGTCAAAGGTGCCGGGGGTCAATTGCTTCATCGCGCTGGAGAGCAGCACTTTCTGAGCTTCGGGAACGGTGTAGTACTGATCGGTGTCAACGCCGATGGCGTAAACGCCCTTTTCCGCAGCGCCCAGCAGAGCGCCGTTGCCGGTCTTGCCGCCGGCGCCGAAGATGATGTCAACCTGCTTGTCGATCATGGCAATGGCGGTCGTCTTGCCCCATTCAGGATCGCTGAAGGTCTTGTCAAAGCCAACATCATTGTGGTAGACCACATTGATCTCAATGTCGGGTTTGATGTACATGGCGCCAGCGCGGAAGCCTTCACCAAAGCGCCACACAGCGGGCACGGCATCAGTGCCGAGGACGGCGCCGACTTTGCCGGTCTTGGTCATCTGGGCAGCCAGGGCGCCCACCAGGAAGCCCGCCTGATCTTCAGGGAAGATGAGGCCAGCCAGGTTGGGGATGGTTTCAGACTGGGTCTGATCCACGCCGATGAATTTGACATCGGGGTACTTTTTGGCCGCGGCGACGGTCGCTTCACCCAGGGCAAAGCCCACGGTCACAACCACATCGTATTTCGCATCCGCGAAGGTGGCGATGTTCTTGGCATAGTCCTTGGAGTCAGTGGTTTCAATGTACTGAACTTTTGCGCCCAGGTCTTTCTCAGCCTGTTTCACACCTTCCCAGGTGCTTTGGTTGAAGGACTTGTCGTCAATTTTGCCAACATCGGTCACCAGACCAACGCAGAAAACTTCCGGCTTGCTGCAGTCAGGCTTGCTGTCTGTCGGGGTGCAGGCCGAAAGAACGGCGGAGGCAATCAAAACGATCGCCAACAAAAGGGAAAGCTTCTTGGACATTCGGTTCTCCTCCAAAAAAGAAATTGGTTTATGGGTGGACGGGTTTTCACCCATAGTCTTAAGTATAATGCCGAAACGCATCTGATGCAAGTTAAATTTTTCTCTTTTTGTCAGACAACTGTCAGATTGTCTGTATCCACGCGGTTGTAGGTTTCACATTTCGGACAGCGCACCACCGTCACTGCCTTATAACGCAGGCCGTCCTGCCAGGTGTGACCGCATTCGCCGCACACCACGCCGGCGGTGAAATTGTCGTTGACCCCGCGCGCCGCCATGCTCAGGCCAAAAGTGGCAGGCAGGCCGGCCAGGCTGCCCTCTTTTTGCGCCAGGGTCAGGTTGGTTTGCCAGGGCAGCAGCTGCTCCAGGTAAAGCCCTTCTTTATCAATGCCCCAATTTCCTTCGGGCGTCTCCACCACAACATAGGTATTGGCTTCCGTCACCTTCTGCTCAGCCAGGAAAGCCCGCGCATCTGCCGCAGTTTTGGCGCTGTAATTGGTATAAACATAGGGTCCCTGGCTCTTTTTGCCCAGGTAGGTCACGGTTGAGCGCTGCGAAACAGCTGCCGGGATCGAAACCGGCGCCGCCTTTTTGGCCTCACCTTTTTTCACGCCCCACATCATCACCGCCGCCATGATCATAAAGAGTGGTCCAAACAGCATGATGGAGCCGTACTGGTTGCCCGTGGCGACAATGATCCAGCCGTTCACGTTCGGTCCAATAATGGCGGCCAGGGTTGAAAACAGGTAATACAGGCCGGTGTAAGTGCCGGTGCGCGATGCATCCGTCATATCCACCACCATTGGCAGCGAGTTGATGTTAATCAGCGCCCATGAAGCCCCCGCCAGCATCAAAATCAGGCCTACCACCGGCACCACGCCCACCACTGGCAGCTTGGTCAGGGTGATGGTCAGCACCTGAGTGGGAATCACATACATCGAAAACATCAAAATCGTCATCAGGGTGATGCCAGTCAGAATGGTTTTGCGCCGCCCAATGCGCGCGCCGATATATCCGGCCGGCAGGGCAAAAATCACAAAGAGCAGCGAGAGCTGGCCCAAAAGCTTGGCTCCATCGCCGCCCGGCATGCCCAGATGATTGACCGCATAAAGGGTGAAGAAGGCTTCGATGGCATTGTAGGCTACAAACCAGAAGAAAATGGCGCATAAAATGCGTAAGGCGCTCTTATCCTGATCAGAAATCACTTCCTTGAGGCTTTTCAACAGGTCGGGCTTTTCTTCAGAGGCTTCGTAAACCTTGGGTTCGCGGATGAAGATGAGTACCAGAATGCTGGAAATAATCACCAGAGCTGAGCCAAGCCAGAAAGGGAAGCCCTTATTCATATTGTAGAGCTGCCCGCCCAGCAGGAAGGAAATGATGCCGCCGATGCCGCCCATGAAATTAATCACGCCGTTGGCCTGCGAACGGTGTTCAGAGGGGGTGATATCGGGCATCAGGGCAATCACGGGGGTGCGCCAGAAAGCCATGCTCAGCAGCAGGGAGCTGGTGCAGGCCACAAAAAAGGCCAGAACCCCCGTCCCTGCCGCAATCGGGATCAGACCGAAAGCCACCGCCGCAATCGGCGCGCCAACCATAATAAAAGGCAAACGCCGTCCCCATTTGGTGCGCAGCCGGTCCGACCAGGCTCCCACCGGCGGTTGAATGAACAGCGCCGCGATATTGTCCAGGGTCATGAAAAAGCCAATCCACCCGGCGGAAAGGTCGAAATTGTCCTGTAAAAACAACGGCACAAAAGCATTGTAGGTGCCCCAGATGATGCTGACACCAAAAAAGCCAAAACCCAGTAAAAATGTTTTGGGGTAACTAAACTTCATGGTCGGGCTGCTCCTTCTGCATTGAATTGATAAATTTGATATCCAGCGGTGTAAGCTCCGCTGTTTTCAACAAGTCAGGCCGGCGTTCCAGTGTGCGCATCAGCGCCTGCTGCCGTCGCCAGCGGGCAATTTCGGCGTGATTTCCTGAAAGCAGCACATCCGGCACCCGCCAGCCGCGGTATTCCACCGGACGTGTGTAATGGGGATATTCCAGCAGGCCGCTGGCGTGGGAATCATCCGTTGCCCCATCCGGGTCGCCCAGTGCGCCTGGCACCAGGCGGGTCAGGGCATCCATCACCACCAGGGCAGGCAGTTCTCCCCCGGTCAGCACATAATCGCCAATCGAAAGTTCGTGAGTGGCCAGGTGTTCACGAATGCGCTCATCAAATCCCTCGTAACGGCCGCAAATCAGCGCCAGGTGGTCATATTCTGCCAGTTTCATGGCTATTTTTTGGGTAAACGGCTCGCCCTGCGGGGTCATCAAAATCACCGGACAGCCTGGCGGATTTCCCAAAACACTCTCCACCGCCGAAAAAACCGGGTCTGGTTTCATCACCATCCCTCCCCCTCCGCCGTAAGGGGTATCATCGGTGGTGTGGTGGCGGTCGGTTGCCCAGTCGCGAATATTGTGCAGCCGCACCTCCAGCAGGCGGTTGCTCACCGCCCGCTGCATGATGCTGGCTGCCAGATAAGGCTCAAAAACCTCAGGCAGCAGGGTGAAAACATCAAAATGCATGGATTATTTTTTCCCGATGGTGTGAAGCAAGGCAAAATTGGGCTGGTTGAAATGCCCCACCGGGAATCCGGAAATCAGAACCACCTGCTGTCCCGCCTGAATGGAAGTGGCGGCAATGATGGCTGACTCGACAATTTCAAGCATGTTTTCAACCGTGGAAGCATAAGGCACCAGAATGGGCGTGGTCCCCCAATAGGCAGACATCTGATGGAAAACCCCTTCATGCGGCGTGAACGCCAGAATCGGCACATTGGGCCGCTCCTTCGACATCCACAGCGCCGTGTGCCCTGTTTGGGTGAAAACCGCAATAGCGGCCACATTGCGGTCATGGGCCATTTCACGCGCCGCGCGGGTGATGGAAACGGCATCATTGGTGAAGTTGCTGCGGGAGGGTTCTTCACAGTGGCCCCATTCCTCATAATTCTTCTCCGCTTCGCGCACAATTTCATCCATCATCATCACGCTCTCGATGGGATATTTTCCCGCCGCGGTTTCTCCTGAAAGCATCACCGCATCCGTGCCGTCAAACACTGCATTCGCCACATCTGAAGCCTCTGCGCGGGTTGGACGCGGATTGCTGATCATTGAATCCAGCATCTGGGTGGCTGTGATGACGATCTTGGCCCGCCGCGCAGCCCCTTCAATGATCTTTTTCTGGGCAATTGGCACCGCTGCCGGCGACATCTCAACCCCCAGGTCTCCACGCGCCACCATCACCCCATCCGCCACTTCCAGAATGGCATCCAGATTTTCCAGGGCTTCCGGCCGTTCCAGTTTGGCAATCAGCAGCGGCACCTTGCCCGGGTTGGCCCCTGCGCGCATGGCATTGCGAACCTCGCGCACTTCTTCCGCCGTGCGCACAAAGGAAATAGCCACCAGGTCCACCCCGATTTCAAGACCGAAATCCAGGTCTTCTTTGTCTTTTTCGGTGAAACAGGGAATGTTCAGCTTCGCGCCGGGCAGGTTCACGCCCTTGTGCGAGCTGAGCTTGCCGCCCAAGATCATCTTCACGCGCACCTTTTCTCCCAGCACTTCCACCACTTCCATTTCAAGGTTGCCATCATCCAACAGAATCCGGCCGCCGGGCTGCACGGCCTTGCTGAATTCCGGCACATCAAACGGAATGACCACTTCGTCGGGATCCGGCACCGGCGTCACATCATCCGGCGCAGCCAGCAAAACCACCTGCCCCACTTTGAGTTCGATGGAGCCGCTGGCAATATTGCCGATGCGCATTTTGGGCCCCTGAAGGTCCTGCAAAATGGCTACCGGGTGCCCCGTCTCCTCCGCCAGCCGACGAATCAACCTGAACCGCCGGGCGTGTTCTTCATGGGTGCCGTGAGAAAAATTCAGCCGCGCCACATTCATGCCGGCTTCAATCAGCCGCCGTAAAACGGCTTCATCCGTGCAGGCCGGACCCAGGGTGGCGACAATTTTTGCGAAACGTTCCATTTTATTACCTCCAGCCATACCAGGGCTTAAGAAAAAAGAAGGCTCCAGCGCGCGCCAGAGCCTTGATGAAGGTTAGGTTTTCGTGCTGTTTATAAATAATTCAACGCCCGCGCCTGTTTGGTGAGCTCTTCACGAAATTCAGGATGGGCAATGGAAATGAGCAGCTGCGTGCGCTGGCGGATCGACTTACCGTACAGGTCCACCATGCCGTATTCCGTGACCACGTAATGCACATGGTTGCGGCTGGTGACCACCCCTGCACCCTGTTTGAGCATCGGGGTGATGCGGCTAATCAGGGTACCGTCGCGCAGCGTGGTGGTGCTGGGCAGGGCGATGATCGGCAAACCGCCATCTGAAAGCGAGGCGCCGTAAATAAAATCGAGCTGACCGCCCACACCGCTGTACAGCTTCGGTCCAATGCTGTCAGCGCAAATTTGGCCGGTCAGGTCCACTTCCAGCGCCGAGTTGATGGCCACCATGCGCGCATTCTGGGCAATGGTGTAAGGGCTGTTAACGTACTCAGTCGGCCGCAGTTCCAGCATGGGGTTGTCGTTGACCCAACGGTAAAGCTTGTTGGTGCCGATGATGAAGCCGGCCACAATCTTTCCCGGATGCAGGGTTTTGCGCGCGCCGGTCAGGGCGCCGCACTGCACCAGTTCAATGACGCCGTCAGAAAACAGTTCGGAATGGACACCCAGGTCTTTTTTATTCTTCAAGTATTTTAGCACAGCATCCGGAATTGCACCAATTCCCAGCTGCATGGTTGCTCCATCCGGAATGCGTTCAGCGATATAACCGGCGATTTTTTCAATCACATCGTTGTTGCCTTCGCTGGCCATGGCCAGTTCAGAAAGCGGGTAATCCACCTCCACAATGGCGTTGATCTTGCTGATATGAATGAAGGTATCGCCCAGAATGCGCGGCATCTGTGGGTTGATTTCCGCGATGATCAGCGGCGCCGATTCGGCGGCGCTGCGCGTCAGGCCGGCTTCAATGCCGTAAGTGCAAAAACCGTGTTCATCCGGAGGTGAAAGGTGCACAAAAGCCACATTCAGCGGCAGCACCCGGCGTTTGAACAGCAGCGGAAATTCCGAAAGCATCACCGGCGTGAAATCCGCCCGCCCATCCTGCACCGCCTTGCGCACATTGTGGCTGATGAACAGCGAATTGACGCGCAAATGTCCCTCCATTTCCGGGGCGACGTATTCCGAACCCGCCACTGCCAATGCCTGGTATATGGTCACATCTTGCAAACCAGGCGCGGCCTTCACCAGGGCACCCAGCAGCTTTTGCGGCACCGAACAGTTGCCGGTCAGGAAGATTTTATCTCCCGATTTTACCAAACCCACCGCCTCATCCGCGGTCATGATGCGGTCCTGATATTTTTTAAGCCATTCGTTCATCGTTGTATCCTTTAAACCGCAAGGACGCAAACCCTTCTGTCTGTAAAGCGGGTTTGCGCCCTTGCACCTTCTATGATGTCATTCTGGGATCATCAACCAACATCCAAAAACGGGCAGGGCCCATTTATTTGAGCATCTTAACCAAGATGGCCTTTTGGGCATGCATACGGTTGTGGGCCTGGGGGAACAGGCGGGAATGCGCGCCGTCAGCAACTTCGTCGGTGATTTCATGGTTGCGGTGGGCAGGCAGGCAGTGCAGCACAATGGCGTGTTTGTTGGCTTCAGCCACCAGACCGGCGTTCACCTGGTAAGGTGGGAACACGGCTTCGCGCTTCTTGGCTTCGGCTTCCTGGCCCATGCTGGTCCAGGTGTCGGTGTAGATCACGTCAGCATGCTTGACGGCCTCATGCGGGTCGCGCAGCAGGGTGATCTTGGCACCGGACTCGGCGGCGAATTTCTGGCCGAGAGCCAGTGCTTCAGGGTTCAGATCGTACCCTTCGGGAGAAGCCAGGACAAAATTAGCGCCCAGTTTGGTGCAGATGTGCATCAGGGAAACCGCCACATTGTTGCCGTCGCCCAGGAAGACCACATTCAGGCCCTTCAGCTTGCCAAATTCTTCGAGAATGGTCAGGGCGTCAGCCATGCCCTGGCAGGGATGGTTGTAATCACTCAGGCCGTTGATCACAGGAATGGAAGCCCATTTTGCCAGATCAAGAACATGCTGGTGATCGAACACACGGGCCATCAGGCAGTCCACGTAACCCGAAAGCACGCGGGATACATCCGCGATGGATTCGCGCTGGCCCAGGCCAATCTCCTGAGGAGAAAGGTAGAAGGCATAGCCGCCAAGCTGCTGCATGCCCATTTCAAAGCTCACACGGGTGCGCAGGCTTGGTTTCTGGAAGATCATGCCCAACGATTTGCCCTGCAGAATCGGAACATTCATGCCGTAGGTCATGCGTTCCTTCTTCAATTCGACGGCCAGATCCAGCATTTCCTGCAATTCAGCGGGAGAATAATCTGAAATGGCGATAAAATCCTTTTTCATGGCTTACTCCTGTTAAAAATGGTGGTTGATAATAAAAGCAGTATATCATCCTATCCCCCAGCTTTCACGGGTATTTTGGATGATGTTTGCACGCTTTAAGTCACCTTGCCAGCGCAGCTTTGCTTCATAAGCACAGAAACCTTTCCTTTTTTTCCCCTTTCCGGCATAAAAACCCTTTTGAGGCAAAAGAGGGTTTGCTTTTCACTGAGCTGGCATTTCTCCCGGTCCTGGCCGCCGCACCACATAAAAACGATAGGGTTCCGAAGGATAGTAGTGGATCACCGTGCGTTCTGGAAAGGCATCCAGCACAAGCTGGTTGCGTTCGTCTGCCCGGTTTTTGATGAAAATGAACGGTGTATCCAGAAACGGCGTCTCCATTTCAATCAGCGTGCCGTATTCAATCCACTGTTTTTCAGTATGCACAATCACAATCGCCGGAGTCAGCGCCTGCGCTTCGGGTGTCAAAAATGGCGCCGTGTGAGCGCGCGAGACCCCATATAATCCCTTCATCATCTCCAGCCGGGGCGGCAGGTAAAATTGCAGGTTCAGAAACACCAGGCCAATCAAGATTGCCGGAATCCCCACCTGACGGTAAAGCCTTGAGCGCAGGTTCAGACCCGTCCAGGGCAGGGCTTCGCGGATGGCCAGGTTGGCCAGCCAGCCCATCCCTGCCGCCGTGAGTATAACCGCCGCATAAATGCCTTCGTAATAATACCGCGGGCCAAAAACCCAGGCGCCAATCCAATACAGCATATAGGTGAGAATCAGCGACGGCAGCACGCTGGCCGCCAGCAGGGTTTTGCCATCTTTCCGCGCCGCCCACAGGCCAAAGGGGATAAAAATCCATGAAAAGGTGCCCCAGCCAAACAGATCCTGCAGCCCAATCTGGAGGCTGAATTTGGTGTTCAACACGGCCAGCTCCAGGTTATGCCCTTCCTTGGTAACACCCACGCCAGGGCCAAAACCAATTTTGTCATAGGGCCACCAGAGGGTATACGGGTTCAGCGTAGGGTCGCCAGTGAGCACTGCCTGCCATAACGGGTGCAGTCCGCAGATCGCCAGGGTAATCAACCCCACCCCCATCACGCTCAGCCGCTGCGCCTTGTTTCCCCTCACCAGCATCCACAGTCCGTGCAGTGCAAAAGGCAGCGCCACCCCCACCCCCGTCAGCGGGCGCGAGATGGCCAGCAGGCCCAGGCTGCCGCCGGCCGCAGCCGTCAGCAGCCAGCGCGGTGCTGGCAGGGAAGTCCCCGTCAGATCCAGCCAGGCCAGCACAAAGGCCAGCGTCAGAAACAAAGTCAGCGGATGTGAAAGCAGCGAACTGGAATTAAGCAAAAAGAAAGGCGAAGTGACCATTAACGCCGCCGAAAGCAGTCCGATCCATTCGCCAAAAAGTTTACGCCCCAGCCGGTAGGTCAGCCACACGCCCAGCGCTGCCAGCAGTGGGTTGACCAGTTCGCGGATTCCCAGCTTCATGCCAAAAGCCAGCACCACCGGCCAGGCAATGGGGTATTTTCCAAAGCGGTAACCCTGATAATCCACCACAAACGGCCAGAGGAAACATTCCGGGCAGGGCGGCGACTCAATTTTGATCTTTCCCGCCGTAATCAGCTCTGCCTGCCAGACATAAGCCATCTCATCTTCCAGGTGCGCCATGCGCTCGAAGTAAGTCGCGCCTATCCAGGCAGTGACAGCCACCGCCGCCAGGCAGATGATCAGGGCCGCACGCTCGAAATGGCTCATCCTGCCCCTTCAGAAACCAGAGAGCCCACCAGGTCATGCGTCATCGCCCCGGTGATCATCACCGGCACCATTGAGCCCACCTCGGCCACCCCTTCCACAATCACCAGACCGTCAATTTCTGGCGCGTCGCGGTACGAGCGTCCCACGCTGATGGCCTTGTCCTGCCCCTCAATCAGCACTTCCATGCGTTTGCCGATCAGGCTCTGGCAGCGCGCCAACGAAATACCCTCCTGCAGGGTCATCAATTCGTGCAGGCGGGCTTCTTTCACTTCCTGCGGGATCGTGTCTCCCAGGGTTTCGCTGGCCGTGCCAGGCTCAAACGAGAAGGTGAAAGCGCCAAGGTGATCAAAACGGGTTTCTTTAACAAAATCGAGCAGAGTCTTAAATTCCTCTTCCGTCTCACCCGGATAACCCACAATCAGCGTGGTGCGCAGCGCCAGGCCGGGAATGGATTGGCGCATTTTATTCAGGGTGCGCCGCACCCAGTCCATATCGGCCGGACGCTTCATTCTTTTTAGGGTCTCGGGATGAGCATGCTGCAGGGGGATATCCAGGTAGGGTAAAATCTGCGGTCGGCTGGCCATCAGGTCTATCAGCCGGTCAGTGACATACCCAGGATAAGTGTAAAGGATGCGAATCCAGGGAATTTCAGGCACCCGCTGGGTCAGTTGATCCAGCAGTTCGGCCAGGCCGTCCTTCATGCCCAGATCATGACCGTAATCGGTGGTGTCCTGGGCAATCAGCATCAGTTCCTTAACCCCCTCATCAGCCAAAATTTCAGCCTCGCCCAAAATATCTTCCATCGGGCGGCTCACCAGCGTGCCCTTGATCAACGGGATGGCGCAGAAAGCGCACGGCCGCCGGCAGCCGTCGGCGATCTTTAAATAGGCACTGCTGCCCTGAATGGCGGCGCGCAGCACATTTTTCTCGTCCGTGCCCACCGTCAAAGCATTCTCCGGCAGGTGATAAATGGTGCCCTTGCGGCCGCGCTCGCGCGCCGCCCGCACCACATCCACCACATCCATCCAGCGCCGCGTCCCCAAAATGCCGTCAATTTGCGGCACTTCGGTCACCACCTGTTCGCGGTAACGTTCCGTCAGGCAGCCTGCAGCGATCAAAATCTGGCCGCGTTTTTTCTCAGCAGCCAGATCGCGCAGCATAGCATAAGACTCCTCCCGCGCCGGTCCGATGAACCCGCAGGTGTTCACCAGCATCACTTCAGCCTGCTGCGGCGTTTCAACGGCCTGCCAGCCGTCTTCTTCCATCAAGGCCGCCATCGAATCTGAATCCACCGTGTTTTTGGCGCAGCCCAGCGAAACGAGATAAAAAGTTTGTTTTTTGTGCATCTAAAAGCCCATCATAAACGAGTCAATTTCTAAACGATCAGTTCCCCGGCGTAGGGGTGACCTGGGGCGTGCTTTGCGGCGCAGGCGTCGCAGTGGCTTGCGGGGTTGCTGTGGGCTTGGGTGTTGGCCGGATCAATCCGTTGACGGTGAACGTCAGGTCAACGGCTTCACCCATCCCTCCCAGGCTGCCCTGATCTTCCTGGTTAAAGAAAATTTGCAGGGCAGCCGCATTGCCGGTGATCACTTCGATCTGATCTTCGCCGGCGAAAGTATAGCTGCTGCCGGCCGTGGTTCGCCCGCTGAACTGCGGCTGCCCGTCCACAATCACCCGCAGCCAGATGCGCTGACGGGCCACCAGAAACAGATTTATGGCGCCGGAGGGGGTCTCCTGCGCCTGCACATCGGGGGTTTCTCCCACCACTGGCGGCGCAAGAGTGGGCGTCGGTTGCGGTCCGTTGTTGGAATCTGCCGTGCTGGTAACAGCAGGCGTCAGGCCTACGCTGGTAGAGGCTGCCTCCGTGTTGGAAAGCGCCTCAGAGAGTGAAACAACCGTGGGCTGAATCCCTTGCTGATTTTGCAAAGCCATCACCTGCGTGGCGCTCCAAATAATAAACACGATGAAGGTGATAATCAACAGGCTGCCGAAAATCAGGTCTGGTGAGAGCAGCCGCTTCCACTGGGTCGCCATCAGACCGCGCGGCTGGGCCACCTGCTGCTCAGGTTTCACTTCAAGCTGCTGGCGAGCTGGCGGGCGGCTGTGAATACCGCGCACTTCGGCCAGGTTCAGCTGTAAACCCTCGGCATAATTCAAAAGAATATCATCCTCATTGAGGTTCAGATACAGGGCATAGTTTTTCAACATGCCCCTGCCCTGCACCGTCGAAGGCAGGTCGCTTAAATCGCCCTTTTCCAGCGCCACCAGATAGCGTTGGCGCAGATGCGTGTGAACTTCCACATCTTCCAGGGTCAGACCCAGGAATTCACGCCGGTCGCGGAGCTGCTGCCCGATCTCTTGAAAAATCTGGCGCGAAGTGCGCGGGCCGCCCGTTTTTGCCGCAGGAGCAGTTTCAAAGTGAGCCCTGAGGGATGGTTTCGGCTGCGGCTCTGGCGCCGTCTCAGGTTCAGGCAGGCCGGCTTCGAAGGGCTCCTCAGGCTCAGCCGCCGCTTCGGCCGGGATATCCGCGTCTTTACCCGGGGCAGCTTCAATATCAGGCATCACAGCAGGTTCTGGCACCGGTACTTCGATCCGGGGTGCTTCCTGCGTGATGGCAGGCGTTTCGTTGACCGGTTCCGGCACAACCAGCGCAGCTTCTTCCGGGGCTGAAAGATCCAGTTCCAGCAGCCCGGCATAAAGGCGTAAAAACCCGCGCGCCTGCACCGCCGAAGTCAGCGCCTCCCAGCGGTCAGCCTCCATCGCCTGCAAAATATTCAGGCGAATGTGGAGGGTGCGGGCCACTTCATCCTGGCTCAGTCCGCGTTTTTCTCGCGCGGCCTTCAGCCGCGCGCCAACTCTGGCAAAATTCATTTGAGAAGACATGCTTACTCGCTCTTAACCAGCCTTCTGGCTGTGAAAGGGGGCATCGTGATTCATTTGCTGCCCATTATACCGCAAGTCAGCAGCAATCAGCAGCCGCAGACCCGAACACAGGAAAAAAAAACAAACCAGCCTGCCCGGCTGATGCCGTTCAGGCTGGCTTATTGGACCGGAAGCTGATCCGCGCTTACTCGGCGGCGGGTTCGGCAGCCGGGGCAGCCACAGGTTTTTCAACCAGGGCAGCGGGGGTTTCGCCTTCGCGGTAAACCAGGACTTTGACCACGGGGGTCAGATCCACGGTGAGGCGGACGTGAGCAGAATGTTCGCCCAGAACACGGATTGGCTGGACTTCCACCTGGCGGCGTTCCACTTTGATGCCGGTGCGGCGTTCGATTTCTTCAGCAATCATCTGGGAAGTGATGGAGCCGTAGAGTTTGCCCGTTTCGCCGGCTTTGCTGGCGAAACCAATGGTCAGCTTGCCCAGAACTTCAGCGACACTGCCCATCTCATTGTTCAGAGCGGCGCGGCGGGCAGTGGCCTTGGTGCGGATGGTTTCAACCTGACGCAGAGCGCCGGGAGTGGCCAGCACGGCCAGGCCCTGGGGCATGAGGAAGTTGCGGCCATAGCCATCGGCCACGCGCTTCACATCACCAGCACGACCCAGTTTATACACGTCTTTGATCAACAGAACTTTCATTTTTCAAGCCCTTTCATAAAAGTATTTTTTTCTAGGAACGAAGGGTACAACGTTCCGGCAGATCATTCTACCAGACCTCCCGCAGCCTGTCAACCACGATTTATTTTTTATTTTTTTACTCATATCAAAATGGGCGGAAAAAGTCATAGCCTCGTTGTTTTTCGCACCATCACTGGGCATCCGGCGCAGCTTTAATAAGGCTGTTCCAATCAAAGGGGTCCTGCAAATAGACATCCGGGGTATTGCTTCTACCCTGAAGAAATTTATTATTATCCGACCAGAGTTGAATACCGTCGAAGCGGCAGCACAACCAATCCATTTTTTTCAATTCCTCAAGGCTTTCCGGTTGGAAAATAAACACCCGGTAATTTTTGACATCTGCGTAAGTTTTTGCTGTGTCACCCGTTTTTGGCGTGACCATCACACTCAATCCCAATCCGCGATTGGGCCAGCCCAAAAAACGAACATAAGGCTTATCTCCCCATAAAACCATCGCCGGTGCGCCAAACTGCTTGAGAATCTGGCTGAAAGAATAAGCCTTTTCGCCGGCTGTCCCGTTAGAGGTCAATAAAATTCCCAGCACATGCGCATCTGCATCCAGGTCAAAAACCACCTGCACCTGTTCCCAGGCCAAATCAGCCCGCGATTGATAGATGATGCTTTCGTACCCCTCAACCCTGTTCACCTTATCCGGCGCACCCAGAATGCGGATCACCGCGCTCTGGGAGGTTTTTCCGGGCGTAATCGCATGCCAGGTCAGCGGCGGCTCAATCGTCAAAGGCATTTCTTTCTCAACTTTAAATATCAGAAACAAAATAACCAGTCCAACAACCAGCAGCCCCGCCAGGCCAAATTTCAACCAATCTCTGGTGGTTGGTTCTTTATCTTTATTCACAACGACATGTTGCTGCCACATTAAAATACCACGCTGCCTTATCACAAGAATTAAACGCTCAATTGCTATCCTTTAGGCGATCTTTATTATACCTGAGCTGAATTGCAGCACAAGGCGTCAGTTATGCACCTTCTGGAGAAACGCGAACATTTCGAAGCCATTGACCGGCTCGTGGTTGCTCCCATCAGATTACTGCGGTTAAACCCACCTGTTGCCGCTTAAGGCACAGTGCCTTCCGATTCACGGAAGGCGCTGTGCCTTTGGGTGTCTGTTCTGATCCGGTCCAGTCAAAGCAGTGCGCTTTTTACCCTTCTTCCTTCCGCCGGCGGTGCAGCCCGTAAGCCCGTAACACCGGAAGCACCACCAGAATCCCTGTATTGGGTTCTTCCAGGTCGCCCGTCACCGCCTGGGTGGCAGCCACCACCTTATCCACCGCAGCCTCATCCTTCACCACCGTGAACAGGGTGCGGTTCTGGTCGGTTTCGTTATCCAGAAAATCGCTCAGGTCCGGAAACAGGGGAAAGTCATCCCGCAAAGCCATTTCCTGGCTCAGTCGCCCCGGACCGGTGCTGGGCAAAATGGTCGCCCCGTCAGCCCCGGCTTCTCGCCAGCCAAGTAAAATATCATTCATCAGTGATGGATCATGCAGAACGAGCAGCACAAAGAACATGGTGACTCCTTATTGGGAGCGGCTTTGAACCGCTTTTTGACCTTCTGATGGTCCAGAAGTTTTAAACAAAGCCCGCAGCAGCGGCGGGGTGATCAGCGTGGTGAGCAAAATCATTGCCACCACAGCCGAAAAGGTGGCATTATCCACCAGGCCCTGCCGAATGCCCAGGGCCGCCACAATCAGGCCCACTTCACCCCGGCCAATCATGCCGGCGCCCAGCTGAACAGACTCGCGCCATGAGAAACCACCCAGACGCGCACCCAGGCCGGCGCCCAGCCACTTTGACAGAACTGCTGCCGCTGAAACCGCCGCCAGCAACCCCCAGGCCCCCCCACTGAGCTGGTGCAAATCCATCGAAAGACCGATGCTGACAAAGAAAACCGGCACAAAAAAGCTGTAAGCCAGGGCGTGCAGGCCGCCTTCCAGCCGCGAACGGTCTGGCATACGCGCGAACATCAAACCAGCCACAAAGGTTCCCGTAATAGCCGCCATGCCCCCCAGCAGCTCTGCCAGCAGTCCATAAGCCAGCATCACCACCAGCGCGGTTGTCAACACGCCCTGGCTAATTCCCATGCGTCCCACCCGGTGCATTAGGCGCGGCAGCAGCCAGATGCCAAACGCCGTCGAAAGCGACAGAAAAGCCACCATGCGCAGGAAAATCACCAGCACTTCCGTCCACCCGCCGCCGCTGCTGCTCAAAGCCAGAAAAGCCGAAAGCAATAAAATGACCAGAATATCATCAAAAACCGCTGCACCCAGCACCCCCAGCCCTACCCGCGAGCGCAGCACCTTCAACTCCATCAAAGTTTGGGCAGAAATCGAAACGCTGGTGGCTCCCATGGTCAGACCCAAAAAGAGCGCCCCTTGATTGGGCATGCCGGCGGCCAGGCCCACCCCCCAACCCGCCAGAACCGGCACCACCACACCCAGTAACCCCGACAGGGCGGAAACCCGTGTGTTTTTGGTCAGCTCTGAAAGATGCAATTCAAAACCTGCCACAAACATCAGCAGCAGCACACCCAATTCACCCATTTCGGCTATGATTTCTCCCAGGTGGGCGTCGGTGATAAAAGAAAAATGCGTGATATCCAGCAGAGAAGGGCCCAAAATCAGACCCACCACCAGTTCACCCAACACGGAGGGCTGCCCAATTTTTGTGCTGGCATAGCCAGCCAGTTTTGCGGCCAATAAAATCACCGCCAAAGTCAAGGCAAGTTGCAGGAATGGAGACATAGCGTTATTGTATCAGACCTTTTCAACTCTGACCAGCCGGTTAATCTTTTTAGGACACCTTGCTTAATCAACCCGGTATAACGACACTTCCCCATTTTTTCCGGCTTGGGGTATACTGGATAGTGGTATGGTTTTCGCCGGTCTCTTTTTCATGACTCATCTGCCGGCCAAATTTCGAAAATCGAGGTGGCTATGACTCTGAATGATGAATATAAACGCTGGGAAGAAAAAATGTACCTTCCCTCCACCCGGAAATTCCCTGAGCGCAAGCCAGCGTTCAAAACCCTTTCGGGCATCCCCTTACCCCCCATTATGGTCCCTGATCAGGCTGAGGGTGAATACCTGGAGAATCTGGGCTTTCCGGGCGAATTTCCCTTCACCCGCGGCGTCCAGCCCACCATGTACCGCGGCCGTTTCTGGACCATGCGCCAGTACGCCGGCTTTGCCTCTGCCGAAGAGTCCAACCGCCGCTACCGCTTCCTGCTGGACCAGGGCCAGACCGGCTTATCGGTGGCCTTTGACCTGCCCACCCAGATTGGTTACGACGCCGATGATGCCGTCGCGGTTGGCGAAGTGGGCAAGGTGGGCGTCTCCATTTCCTCACTTGAAGACATGCTGACTCTTTTCCGGGATATTCCCCTGGACAAGGTTTCCACCAGCATGACCATCAATGCCCCCGCTTCCATTCTGCTGGCCCTCTATATTGCGGTGGCCAAAAAACAGGGCGTGGAATCCAGCAAGCTGCGCGGCACCATTCAAAATGATGTGCTCAAGGAATATGTGGCCCGCGGCACCTATATCTTCCCGCCCACCCCATCCATGCGTCTCATCACCGACATCTTCCAGTACTGCAAGAAGGAACTGCCCAACTGGAATACCATCAGCATTTCCGGTTACCACATTCGCGAAGCTGGCTCCACTGCTGTGCAGGAAGTGGCTTTCACCCTGGCCAATGCCATTGCCTATGCCCAGGCGGCCATTCAAAGCGGCCTCGATGTGGATGAATTTGCCTCGCAGCTTTCCTTCTTCTTCAATGCCCACAACAATTTCCTGGAAGAAGTGGCCAAGTTCCGCGCTGCCCGCCGTCTGTGGGCGCGCATCATGCGCGAACGTTTTGGCGCCAAGGATCCCAAGTCATGGATGCTGCGCTTCCACACCCAGACCGCCGGTTCCACCCTCACCGCCCAGCAGCCCGAAAATAACGTGGTGCGCGTGGCCCTGCAAGCCCTTTCGGCAGTCATGGGCGGCACGCAGTCGCTGCACACCAACTCCATGGATGAAGCCCTCTGGCTGCCCACGGAGAAATCGGTGCGCGTGGCGCTGCGTACGCAGCAAATTATCGCCTACGAATCGGGCGTGGCCGATGTCATTGATCCCCTGGCCGGTTCATATCTGGTGGAATACCTCACCGATGAAATTGAACACCAGGCCAACGAATACATCAAGAAAATTGATGACATGGGCGGCGCGCTCAAATCCATTGAAAATGGCTACATGCAGGGTGAAATCCAACGCGCAGCCTATGCTTTCCAGCGCGCCGTCGAAAGCAAGGACCAGACTGTGGTGGGCGTCAATGCCTTCACCGTGGAAGAAAAACTGGAGCTCGAAAGCCTGCGCGTGGATCCCTCCATTGAGGCTGCCCAGCGCGCCCGCCTGGCTGACCTGCGTCAGCGCCGCGATGCAGTCCGCGTCAGCGAACTGCTCACCCGCCTTGAAAAAGCATCCCATACCAGCGAAAATCTGATGCCGCTCTTTGTCGAAATGGTGGAAAATAATATCACCCTCGGCGAAATCTGCAACGTGCTGCGCAAAACCTGGGGCGAATATCAACCCCCGGCCTGGATTTAATCTGATCTGAGAGGTAATTGATGGCTAAAATCACCAAAATCAACCATGTCGCAATCGTCGTTCCTGAAATTGAAGGCGCCCTGAACTTCTGGCAGGAGGCCCTCGGCCTGCACCTGCACCACGTCGAAGACGTGCCTTCGCAAAAATCGGCCGTAGCCTTCTTGCCTATCGGCGAAAGCGAAGTTGAACTTGTTAAACCCACCAGCGATGATTCCGGCGTGGCCAAGTTCCTGGCCGATAAGGGTCCTGGTATGCACCATCTTTGCTTTGAGGTGGATGACCTTGAAGGCATGCTGGCTGACCTGAAGGCCAAAGGCGTGCGCCTGATCAATGAGACCCCTCAGGTGCTGCCCGGCCGCAAAATGGCCTTCATTCACCCCAAGGCCTCCAACGGCGTGCTGGTGGAACTCTACCAGCTCATTAAAGACTGAGTGTTCACCGGGGCGCGGCTGGCAGGGCTGGCCGCGCCCTCTCTTTATAACCCCATGACTCTACCCCAACTCGGAAAACTCTATATCGTCGCCGTCCCTATCGGCCACCCCAAAGATATCACCCTGCGCGCTCTGGATGTGCTGCGCGAAGTGGATGCCGTGATCTGCGAGGAGCAGCGCCAGGGCAGCACCCTGCTGAAAAAACTGGGCATTGAAAACCGCCTGATTTGCCTCAATGAGCATAACGAAGCCACCGCCGCCACTGAAATCCTTCAGGAAATGCTGTTGGGCCATTCCTATGCGTTGGTATCCGACTGCGGCACCCCGGTTTTTGCCGACCCCGGCCAGCACCTCATCAGCCTGCTCGAAGAATCAGGGCTCGAAACCACCCCCATTCCCGGCGCTTCCTCGTTGATGGCGGCCTTATCGGTTTGCGATTTCCCCTTGAAACAATTTGTGTTTGGCGGCTTTCTACCCCGCGATGACCACCACCGCCGCAAAGAGCTGATGTCGCTGCGCAGCGCCGGCAAGGCTGTGGTGCTCATGGATACCCCCTACCGCATGACCGCCCTGCTGCAGGATGTGGCCAAAACCTTTGGCCCCGGCAGGCGCATTCTTCTGGCCTGCGACCTGACCCTGCCAACCGAACACATCTACCGCGGCCCGGTGGAACAGGTTTTACGCCAGGTGGCTGGCCAGAAGCGTGAATTTATTTTGATCGTCCAGGAAGGCAGCCGCTAATGCTTTTCCAGGTCGCGGTACATGCCGCGCAGTTGCCAAACCCGGACGGCGGCTTCCAGCTGAATGCGGAAGGACATCTTGGATTTTCCCAGCCGCCGCTCAGCAAAATAGATGGGCACTTCCTTGAAGGTGAAGCCCAACAATTTTGAAAGATAGCTGATTTCCACCTGAAAGATATAGCCGTTAGAGCGAATCCGTTCCAGCGGCAGGCCTTCCATGGCCTTGCGCGACCATAAGCGGAAACCACCGGTCACATCGCGCTGCTTAAGACCTAATATGGTGCGCGCGTAAAAATTGCCCCAGGCCGAAAGCCCCTTGCGCCACAGCGGCCAATCCTTATCCAGGCTGCCCCCCGCCACATAGCGGCTGCCAATGGCAACATCTGCCCTCTCCAGCGCAGCCGCCATCTCCACCAGTTTTTCAGGCGGGTGCGAAAAATCTGAATCCATCTGGCCGATGGCGTCAGCTCCGTCGGCCAGAGCCTGTTTAAAGCCCATGATATATGCAGTGCCCAGCCCCAGCTTGCCCGGCCGGTGCAGCACCTTGATCCGCCCGGGATGTTCACGGGCCAGTTTCTCGGCAATCTCACCAGTTCCATCCGGGCTGTTGTCATCCACCACCAGTAAATTGACCGCAACCGGCAGACTGAATAAAGCGGAGACCAGCTTGGGCAGGTTCTCCGCTTCGTTGAAAGTGGGAAGTATAATGGTTATTTGCAAAACTTATCCTCTGGTCAGGTTGATTAACTGGTTCCTAAACGAATCCAGGTCTTTGATTTGAACTTGATCGCTGGTCAGCTGGGCAAAATGCACCCCCAGGGGGCGCTGATCAAAGACGCCCGCCTGACGGTCCTGCTCCTTATAAAAATAACACATGGAGACTTCCAGCCGTTTGTGCATCCGGTCTTTCAACCCGGTCACCGATTCCGGCTCCACCACCAGAATAAAATCGGAGGGGGATAAATGTCCGATGAAATCGTTAGGGGCACCGACCTCATTGATCGCATCATGCAGCATCAATGCCGCCGCCCGCAGCAAATCATCCGAGGCCACAAACCCATACACTTCGCGGAAGAAATCCAGGTTCTTGATCGACACCAGCAGAATGGCCCATGAACGCTGGCCCATCAATTCCATCAGCCGCTCATCCACCAGCCCACCGGTGGGCAGGTTGGTCACCGGGTTGGTCAGGGGTCCCTGAGAATTGCTGCGCAGGGCATTCCGCACCCGCAGGCGCAATTCCTGCACATCAAAGGGTTTGGTCACATAATCCTGCGGGTTGAGCGCCAGGCCGCGCAGGCGGTCTTCGCGCTCACGGCGATCAGTCAGAAAAATGATGGGAATGTTCTGGGTGCGGCGGTTTTCCTTGATGCGCTTTGCCACTTCAAAGCCGTCAATATCCGGCAGGCGGATATCCAGAATCACCAGATCTGGATGCTGCTCAAAACAATACTTGACCCCATCCTCGCCATAATTGGCCACCTGCACCTCAAAGCCCTGCACTTTGAAATATGCGTTGAGCATTTCGGCAATATCCAGATCGTCCTCTACGACCAGAAGGCGGGGGCGTTCGGCACTCATCAGGAAATCGGATCCTTTGGCACAACAAAATCGCACACGTTATCGCCCATGGCGATGCAATGCACTTCAACCACGCGGAATTCATGCCCGCCGGAGACCCATTTCAGGCTTTCCTGCAGCACACCCGTGGCCACATAGCACACCGGTTTATCCAGTCCATGCCGCCCCCAGCACACCGGGCATTTGTGAATGGTGTACACATAATCGTGTTCACGCTCTTCAACTGTGGAGTATTGGTCTGAGGTCTGTGAGAAAATCCGCGCCAGGGCTGGCAGGCCAATTTTCAACTTGGTCGGCAGCGGCAGCACGCGGAAAGCCAGATCGCCCACGCCGGCCAGAGCGCCGAAATTACGAAGGCCATCGTTGAAAGCCGCCCGTCCGGCGCGCAGCGCCAAGCCGCGCCCGCCGCGCGGGCCGTACATTTCTTCCAGCGCCTGGTTCAATGACGAAAAATCAGCAAAATCAAATTCCCGCCCCAGATTATCCGGCGGATAATTGTCAATCAGGTGTTTCAGATTGGCCAGGTTCAAAATTGCATTCACGCCATTCTTGCCCATCACATTTTCCAGGGCCAGAATGGTCAGGCGCGACATCTTGTTGGAATAAAACAAACCTGCTTTTGGAATGGGCTCCATCAAATCCCTCCTAAATCAGTTTTTCGAGATCGGTCGCAGCACGCCGCATCTCCAACAAAATCAGGCCAAGTTTTGCCTGTTCGCGAGCCAGCGCAGTCAGCACGGCTTCTTCACCAACAGCCATCAAAACCACATAGCCTTTTTCGCCTTTGATATAAACCTGCTGGAGGGAACCACGGCCTAATTCATTGGCAATTCGTTCACCCAATGATAGCATGGCAGCTGACATGGCTGATACGCGGTCTTCTTCAACGCCCTGCGGCAGAGCTGAAGCGATGGTTAAGCCATCCACACTGACAATGGCTGAGGCCTCAATGTCAGGAGATGAAGCTTGAAGCTCCCTCAGGCGATCAACGAGTAGTTGGGTGCGTGATTTCGTCAAGGTTGCACTCCTTCTGAAATGGTTCTTCCACCTGGAAATAACAGGCGGTACAATGATATCATCATAAGTTTAGCTCAGGCGTCATATTGTGTCAAGCGATTTTTCCCGCAGGCTCATTTATCCTGTTTAAAACAGGCCAAAGGGCACCCTTCCGCCCGGCGCTTCCCGTTTTGATCTCTGATATAATCTTAATATCGTGCCCCTCTTTTTCATCTGGAGTCATATAAATGAATTTGCTTTCTGTTCTCCTGGCCCTGCTCCCCATTCTGGTCATTTTTGCCCTCCTCCTCATCCGCCGCTCGCCAGCCGATGTGGCCGGCGGCATCGGCTGGATCGCTACCGCCCTGGTGGCCTGGCTCTATTTCCAGACACCCCCCATCATCATCCTGCAAACCAGCCTGGCGGGCGTGGTGGCGTCCTTTCCCATTGCCATCATGGTGGTCACCTCCATCCTGCAAATTTCATTGATGGTTGAAACCGGCGCCATCCAGCGGGTGGTGGTGCTGATCAAAACCATTGCCCCCAAAGACCAGGTGGTACAGATCATGATCATTAACGTCGGCTTCGGCACCCTGCTGGCCGCCCTGGGCGCCACCCCGGTGTCCATCCTGCCGCCCATCATGCTGGCGCTGGGTTATTCTTCCTTTGTGGCCATTGCCCTGCCTGCCCTCGGCTATGACGCCCTCTGCACCTATGCCCTATTGGGCATTCCGGTGGTGGTTTTCTCCAACTTCGTCGGCCTGCCTGTGGATCAGGTGGGCGGTTATTTTGCCCGCTTCATGCCCGTCATCAGCACCTGCATTGCCCTGGGCATGCTCTGGATTGTTGGCGGTGTGAAAATGCTGCGCAAAGGCCTGCTTCCCACCCTTTTGGCCGGCCTCACCGCCGGCTTCATCGCCATCGGCATGAATGCGGTCGGCATGGTCACCCTCACCGGCGTGGCTGCCGGCCTGGGTGTGGTTCTGGTGATGCTGTTCTACCTCAAGCTTACTGGCAAACCCATCATGGACCGTTCCATCCTCACCCCGGCAGATTTGGAAACCGAGAAACGCATGCCGCTGTGGAAGGCCATTTCACCGTGGATCATCCTGACCATCTCGGCTGTTCTGCTCAATGCCCCCTTCCTGCCTTTTCTCGACCTTACCTTCAAGCAGTGGGCCATGCCGCTTGAAATCATCCCCAAAGAACCTGAAAAAGTGCGCCTGCTGTGGCAGGCTTATACCTGGGTGTTCATCAGCACCCTTTTGGCGCTGCCATTCCTCAAACCATCCAAAGCCCAGCTCGTGACTTCACTGAAAAAATGGTCCAAACGCGCCCCGCGCCCTTTCCTGGCTGCGGCCGTCTTCTTTGCCATTGCCTATACCATCAATCATTCCGGCAAGTCCCTCGATTGGTCGCTGGCTGACCCCAGCCACAACATGGTCTATGTCATCGCCAACGCTTCCGCGGCCGCTTTTGGCAGCCTCTACCCGCTGGTCTCCCCCTTCCTTGGCCTGCTGGGCGGCTTTGTCAGCGGCTCTGAAGCTTCAGCCATCGCCATGCTCACCCGCCTGCATCTCTCCACCGCTGAAAAGATCGGCGCCATCGGCCTTGTGGTGGCGGCAGCCTCCGGCATCGGCGGCGGCCTCGCCAGCGTGATTTCTCCTGCCAAGCTGCAGAATGCCGCCGCATCCATTGACCGCATTGGCGAAGAAGCGCATGTCTTGCGCACCACCTTCGTCATCTCGCTGGTCATCACCACCGTCTGCGCCCTGATGACCCTGATTTTTGCTTTCTGATATGCCTGTTGGCATTTTCACTTTCACCCTGCGCCTGATTGGCTGTTCTTCACTCAAGGAGAAGCGCGGCCGGTTGAAACCAATTCTTCACAGCCTGCAGCGGCATTACAACCTTTCAACGGCCGAAACCGGGCATCAGGATGCCTGGCAGCAAAGCGAAATCACCTGCGCCCTGGCCTGCAGCGATGCCCGGGTGATTGAACGGGTCTACCAGCAGGTTAAAAATGAATTGGCCCTCAACTGGCCTGAAGAGCCGGTTTTTTCTGAACAATTGGAAATCGTCTCATAAAAAAAGGAGGTTGGCATGGATCTGAAATTGAAAGGTAAACGCGCCCTTGTCACCGGCTCCAGCCGCGGGCTGGGATTTGCCATCGCTGCCGGCCTGCTGGCCGAAGGCGCCAGGGTGGCCATCAACAGCCGCAGCTCTGAAAACCTCGAAGCCGCGCGCCAGAAATTAACCGCGGCAGATGGCGAAATCCTTTGCCTGCCTGGCGATGCAGCCGATCCGGTGGTGCCGCTGCAGTTGATTGAACAGATGACGGTCAAATGGGGCGGCATTGATATTCTCATCACCAACACCGGCGGCCCCACCCCCGGCCCTTTTGAATCATTTGACGACGCCGCCTGGATGAAAGCCGTCAACCTGTGCCTGATGAGCCATGTGCGCCTCATTCGCGCCGCCCTGCCCCATTTGCGCCAGTCGCCCGCCGCCTCTGTGCTCACCATCACTTCCTATTCTATCAAGCAGCCCATCCCTAACCTGGTGCTGTCCAACAGCATCCGCGCCGCCACCGTCGGCCTTACCAAAACCCTGGCCCTAGAGGTGGGCAGCCAGGGAATTCGCTTTAATTCCATCCTTCCTGGCTGGACAGAAACAGAACGGGTGGTAGAATTGATGACGGCCCGCGCCCAGAGGAACGGCAGCACGGTGGAGCAGGAAGTTGCCCGCCAGGCTCAGGAAAGCCCCTTTGGCCGCATGGCAACACCCGAAGAATTCGCCAATGCCGCCATCTTCCTTGTCTCACCTGCTGCATCTTATATTACCGGCGTGATGCTGACAGTGGACGGCGGCATGTACAAAGGAACCCTTTAAGCATGCCCTTGCCCTTAACCGCATCTGAAATTGAAGCCCGCCTCGAACGGATTTTGCCCACCGTTGATAAACCCGGCCGTTACGCCGGGGGTGAACTGAACCGGGTGCTCAAGCCCTGGGACAGCGTTTCTGCCCATGTGGCCCTGGTCTTTCCCGATATCTATGATATCGGCCTCGCCAACCTCGGCCTGGCTATTCTCTATGATATCCTTAACCGGCGACCTGACGTGGCCGCTGAACGCGCCTATGCCCCCTGGCTGGACCTGGAGACCATCCTGCGCCGCGATGGCATTCCCCTTTTCTCGCTTGAAAGCAAGCATCCGCTCGCCAGTTTTGATATCATCGGCATCACCCTGCCCTACGAAACCATCTACACCAACACCCTCAATATCCTGGACCTGGCCGGCCTGCCCCTGCGCAGCGCCGAGCGCAACGAAACCCATCCCCTGGTGATTGCTGGCGGTCACGCTGCGTATAACCCCGAGCCCATGTCGGCCTTCATCGACGCTTTTGTCATCGGCGAGGGAGAAGGGGTGATTCTCGAAATTGTTGACGCCTGGCAGGCCTGGAAGACATCCGCGGGCAGCCGGGCCGACCTGCTGGCCGCCCTGGCTCACATTGAAGGCGTTTATGTGCCGTCTTTTTACCAGGTATCCTACCATCCCGACGGCCGGGTGGCAGATTTCAAACCCATCCACCCTGCCGCCCCTTCAACCATCACCAAACGCATTGTGCCCCAATTGCCTCCGCCGCTCACCCGTTTTCTGGTGCCTTCGGTGGAAGTGGTGCATAACCGCATCGCCATCGAAATCATGCGCGGCTGTTCGCGCGGCTGCCGTTTCTGCCAGGCCGGCATGGTCAACCGCCCGGTGCGCGAGCGTCCGGTGGAACAAATTTTGAACGCCATGCAGGAGGCAGTTCATGCCACCGGTTACGAAGATATTGGCCTGCTTTCCCTTTCTTCTTCTGACTACACGCAGATTCTCAAGCTCACCGAAGAAGCCAACCGCCGCTTCGCCGGCGCCCACCTCACCATTTCACTCCCATCCCTGCGCATCGAATCCTTCTCGGCAGAATTGATGGATAATCTCAAGGATTGCCGCGCTTCCGGCGGCTTTACCCTGGCTCCCGAAGCGGCCACCGAACGCATGCGCCAAATCATCAACAAACCCCTGCCTGCCGGTCAGCTTCTGGATACAGCCCGCACCGTGTTTGAACACGGTTGGACCAGCCTCAAGCTCTACTTCATGATCGGCCATCCCTCCGAAACCCTGGAAGATGTGCAGGAAATCATCGAAACCTGTTACCAGGTGCTGCGCATCGGTCAAAAAATCCGCGGCGGGCGCGTCAAAGTTCATGCCGGCGTCAGCACCTTCGTGCCCAAGCCCCACACCCCCTTCCAGTGGGTCTCCTGCGACAGCGTGGACCAGATCAACGCCAAGCTCAACCTGCTCAAGCAGGGCTTGCGCCACCAGAATCTCAGGCTCACCTGGAACGAGCCGCCCGGCACCCAGCTCGAAGCCTGGCTGACCCGAGGCGACCGCCGCACCGGCGAAGTCATCCTGCGCGCCTGGCAGAAAGGCGCCAAATTCGATGCCTGGCGCGACCAGTTCCGCTTTGAGATCTGGCAGGAGGCCTATGCCGAAGCCGGTATTGACCCGGCCTTCTACAGCCACCGCCAGCGCGAACTGGATGAAATTTTGCCCTGGGATCATATTAACACCGGCGTCAGCAAAAATTATCTTAAACAGGATTACCAGTGGAGCCTTGACGGCCGTTCGCGCCCCGATTGCGCCGTCCAATGTGCTGCCTGCGGCATCCTCTCCAGCCTGGGCGATCTGCGCATGCAGTTCCCCAACACCCAATGGAAATGCCCATGACCGTTTACCGTTTGCGAATCACCTTTGCCAAAACCGCCCCCCTGCGCTACACCAGCCACCTGGATATGATGCACGTGTGGGAACGCACCCTGCGCCGCAGCGGCCTGCCCATTGCCTACAGCAAGGGCTTCAACCCCGGCCCGCGCATTCACCAGGGCTGCTCACTGCCCCTGGGCTTCACCAGCCAGCAAGAAATGGTGGATATTTTTCTGGATGATGTGCTCGCCATCGATGCTGTGCGTTCAGCCCTCCAGGAAGCCGTCCCTCCCGGCATTGAGCTCGGCGCCATCGAGGAAATTGACCCCAAAGCCCCCGCCCTGCAAACCCAGGTGCAATCCAGCACTTATATCGCCACCCTGCTCGATCCAGTGAATCCGGCGGAATTGAAAGCCAGCCTTCAATCCCTGCTGGCAGCGCCGGCTCTGCCGCGCACCTGGCGCGAAAAAGCCTACGACCTGCGCCCTCTCATTCACAGCCTGACCCTGCTGCCAGCCTCATCAGGCGGCCAGCTCAGTTTTGAAATGCATCTCAGCGCCCGCGAAGGCGCCATGGCCCGCCCGGAAGAAGTCCTTTCAGCCATGGGTTTCAGCCCTCACGCCGCACGGGTTGAAAGAACAAAAATTCTTTTGGCCTGAATAAATTTGTGGTATAATCTGTTTGCGTGTTCCTGTGGCCTAATGGATAAGGCACCAGCCTCCGGAGCTGATAATCCGAGTTCGAGTCTCGGCAGGAACATATTTTTATTTAACCCCTTTGAGAGCTGAAATGACCTCAACCATCCGCTTTGCCCTGATCAACCCGCATGCCACCCCGCCCACACGCAAACATCCGGCTGATGCCGGTATGGACATCCATGCCCTCGCTGGCCTCGAAATTCCCCCCTTCAGCTGTGCCATTGTTCACACCGGCGTGACCTTTGAAATCCCCGAAGGCTATATGCTGCAGGTCTGGCCCAAATCCCGCAACGATCACCTGGTTGGTGCAGGCATTCTCGACAGCGGCTATCAGGGCGAAGTTCTGATCAAAGTGGTCAATTACTCCAGCAAAACGCAGGTCATCACGCCGGGCATGGCCGTGGCGCAGCTGGTCATGGTACCGGTGGCCACTCCGGTTCTCGAAGCCGTTTCACCGGAAGAAATTCACCGTCAAAAATCAACCCGCGGCGCCACCGGCGGCATTGTCAATCAGTGATCCAGCATCTTTTCGGCGTGCAACTAGCTGATGGGTGAAGCAGAATTGCCAGCTCCGGCATCCTCTTTAAAAACCCTGTGCGCCGCACTAAAATGAATTTATTCACTGTTTCATGATGGTTTTTCAATTCACAGACTGACCTGCCCCCCTTTATCAAAAATTCCATACAGGCCGTCCGCTGTTTGTAAAAGGATGGTTATGATGAGAACAAAATTCTGTCTGATGCGTATCCAGATCCTGGTTGGGGGCATGCTGCTCACCGGCTGTGTGTTCACGTTTTTTGGCCCGGTTTCCCTCACCATCGGTGTTTCTGAAATATCCCACCCGGCCGATGGCAGTCATGCTCCTGTGATTGCATGGAGCAGCGGATCGGGCCTTAACTTCGACATTCTGGTGCAGAATCCCATCAACGGCACCCGCAGGGTCGGCGCAATCGAAGACCTCACCTTTTTCAGGGATTCCGATAAACTGGCCGCTAACAATGACTGAGTGGCGGGCATCTGGCTCGACCAGTACAGTTCAGAGAACCTGATCCCCGCCCTGTGGTTGAGTTATAATGCTCATCTGGTGGATCTTCCGCTATTAATCAAATAAAATTCAGGGAATTGGTCTTGAGATAAAAAAGTCACGGCGCAGCCCGTGGTGCACTTAAACCCGGCTGTGCCGTGATAGAAAATTCGTTGTGCATTTTAACTACGGCTCAATCAACAGCGGCAAGAAAATCGCCGCCGGCTGGTGCAGCACAATCTGATCCACCTGCTCTCCATTGACATTGACAAACGAAAACACCAGCACCTCCGGCGTCACCTCGCCCAGCATCGCCCCGAATGCCGCGTTGTAGCGCACCAGGCTTTGCGGTGGGATGGTGTAAAAATCATAGCGGCTCGCCCCACCCAGCCCGTTGACAAAGTAGGGAATGCCGTCCACCTCAAGGCGCTCATAGGTATGGTCATGCCCTGCCACCACCGCATTCGCGCCCCAGGCCGCAAAGGGCCACTGCATCCACGCGCAGTTGCCGTGAAGACCCGATGAATACGGCGCATGGTGAAACACCACCACCTTCCACACCGCCTCCGAATCATTGAGCGCATTTTGCAGCCAGATGGCCTGGATTGAATCGCTCGCAGCGCCGTCCGGTTCGCTGGAATCTGAATCCAGCATGAAAAATTCCACTGCTCCCTGTCGGGTCCGGTAATAGCGTTCGTTGCCAGGCAGGCTGAAATAATCCAGGTAAGGCTGCAAACCGGGGATCCAGTCGTGATTTCCCGGCGATGGGAAAAAGCGGTTTTCAACCGCCCCACTGCCGTAAATTCCCTGATAGTTGCCGATATAGCCGGCGTAATACTGGCCGATGTTGACATCAATGGTGCTGCTGGCGCCGGCCGGATAATTATTGTCGCCCGTCGTCAGAATAAACTCAGCCCCCCAATCCCGAATGATCGCCGAAACGCCTGTCTCGCCTGCGCCTGCCAGACCGTAATCGCCGATGATGGCAAAGCGCGTGGATGCGGCCAGAGCCGGCTGGTGCCTTGGGAGAACCGCCGTGCTGGGCCGCGCAGTCGAAAGATTCAGCAGCAAGCCCACTCCCGCTGCCATTATTGCCAGAATCAATCCTGCAATCCTGTTCATGCCATCTCCATAAGTCGGCCGCTCCCTGAGCCTGCCGAAAGGTCTGAATCCGCAAGGAGGAAGGAACGTTCAATTTTCTTCCGCAAACTTACCCCTAAAAAGCGATTATTTATTATAATACATCATCTACCAGCCAGTTTTACAGGTGACTGCATGGATATTGACACATTAATTATCCCCATTTCATATCTCGGCGTCCTGGCAGGGGCCGTTTCAGGCGTTTTTGAGGCCCGCCGCAAAAATATGGATGTGGTTGGTGCCTCTGTCATCGCGCTCATCACCGCTCTGGGCGGCGGCACCCTGCGCGATCTGATGCTTGGGCGCACCCCCGTATTCTGGATCAACGAGGAATCTTTTGCCATCACCGCCTTTGTCACCGCCATCATCACCTTTTATTCCTCCCGCCTGCTCATCCTGGGCGCCCACAGCATCGCCATCCCCGATGCCCTGGGCCTGGGTGTGTTCAGCATCCTTGGCGCTGCCTACAGCCTTGATATGGGTACCTCGTGGTTCATCGCTTCCTTAATGGGTGTAACCACCGGCGTCTTTGGCGGCGTTCTGCGCGACATCATCTGCAACGAAATTCCCATGGTCTTTGCCCGCAACGCCGAACTCTATGCCACCTGCTCCTTCATCGGCGCCTGGGTCTATATCATTCTGCGCACCGGCGGGTTTCACCCCTCCTTTGCCACCCTGGCCGGGGTCAGCATCACCGTTCTGCTGCGCCTGGCTGCCCTGCGCTATGACCTGCGCCTGCCGGAACCCCACGAATAACCGCCATGAGCCGAGACCTGCGTAAGTATGCCAGCCAGACCACCACCCGCCTCATCCTTGGCGGTCTGATCCTGCTTTTGGCCGTGGGCGCCGTCCTGATTTACTTCAATTATGGTATTGGCGCAGCCGTCATGGGCATTCTCTGCATCCTGGGCGGCCTGGTTCCAATCCTTCTAATTATCCTCGTGCTCAACCTGATGGAATGGATTGTGCGAAAGGAAATTGATGAGTAGTAATCCATCCTCAACCCCGCTTGAACTGAACGGATGGAATCTGCGTTTTCATGCCCCGCCGCCAGATGTGGACCATCCGGAATTGATCCTCATGCTCCACGGTTGGACCGGCGATGAAACATCCACCTGGGTGCTGGCACGCCAGATTCCAGACCGCTACTGGCTGGCAGCGCCGCGCGGCATCCATCCCACGCCTGATCGCGGTTATAGCTGGCGGCCCATTCAAAAAGCCTTCATGGGTTCCCTGGCTGAATTTCAGCCGGCCGCCCAACGCCTGCTGGCTCTGGTGGATCAATTTGCAGCCCACATGGGCCTGGCGGTTCCCCGCTTCAATGTGCTGGGTTTCAGCCAGGGAGCTGCCGCAGCCCTTGCCCTGGCCCTGCTGTATCCGGAACGGATTCACCGTGCCGCTGCCCTTTCGGGCTACCTTCCAGCTGGCCTGCCCGCCGCCCCTCAGGATCTGGCAAAAGTCAGCTTTTTCATCTCACACGGCATCCAGGATGACGTCATCCCGGTCATTTCAGCTCAGCAGGCCGTGGATACACTCAAAAAATGGGGAGCTTCCGTCGTCTATTGCGAAGACCATTCAGCCCACCGTCTGGGATTGGGCTGTGCCAAAAGCCTTGGCGCCTTTTTCAGCACCCCTGCCATTTGAAGACAATTCATTATAATAATAAAAAGAGCAGAGCCCGCTTGTAAATGGCTCTGCTCTTTAATCTTCTTGCTCTGATAGGATTCCTTACCGTCCACGGATCAACGATATGAACCCCAGAAAGAGTCCCAGCAAACCCAGCGCCACAATGAAAATACCCACCGGAATGGCATCTGTCAATCCGCGCTGACTGGCCTCATAAGTGGTGATAACCAGCGGGGCCGGCTGGGTGTATGTTGGCAGGCGCGTTGGGCCAATGGTGAAGACAAACTGCGCCGCCAGGGTGGGATCAATGGTCATGGTGTACAGCGGCGTGGGTGTGGGCGGAGGTTCCACCTGAGGCAATTCTCCGCCAAACAGAGTCACATTGGGCTCGTGCACCCAGGCTAACCCGCCGGCCACCCCCGGATAGACAATCTGGATCCACTCGCCGTAGCGTCCCACTGCCGGAACCTGCTGCCCGGCCAGCAGCACGCCCACCTTGGTCTGGGCTGAAGCGGCGCTGGGATAAGACCGGACGTTGATCTGGTCCTGGTCGGCATTGACAATAATATAAGTGTTCACCGGTGAGCTGGTCACCGTCGGAATCGATCCGGTGGGCAGTTGCCCCCAGGGACTGGCCTGGGCCTGACCCACGGATAAAAACGGGATGGTGATGGCTGCCAGAAACAACACCACCGCCACACGCATCCAACGAGTTTTCATAGAATCTCCTCAAAATACTCTGTATTTTTTTTCATTCCCGATTATAATCGAAAGTATGGAACAAAGGATATATCACGGAAAGATCACTCCCACCGATGTTGCCCGCAACCTGGTTGCCCATTTCAGCCGGGGAAATTTGCAGGCACAGCAAATTGGCAGCGGTTCAAAAATCACGGTTCAAATTGCCACCAAAGGTTACCGCGCCTCTGGCGGTGATACTGCCATGACCGTGATCCTTGAAACCGTTTCAGATGGCCTCATGGTGCAGGTCGGCCAGCAGAGCTGGATTGGCATCGCCGCCAGCCTCGGCCAGACAGCCCTGGCTGTCTTTCAGAATCCCTTCAACCTCATCGGCCGGCTGGACGACCTGGCCCAGGATGTTGAAAGCCTGCAAATCACCGAACAGGTCTGGAAGGTGATTGAATCTACCACCCGCGCGGCCGGCGCCGGCTTTGAACTGTCGGAACGCCTGCGCCGCTCGGTTTGCCCCTATTGCGATACCGCCAATCCCGTCGGACAGGCTTCCTGCGTGGCCTGCGGCGCGCCGTTGGGCGGCGTTCAGCCTTTCACCTGCAGCCGCTGCGGCTTCGTCCTGCGGCGCAGCGAAGCCTACTGCCCCAATTGCGGGGTCAAGTTAAAGTAGGAGACCATTTCCGAGTTAATTAAAGGACAGACCACCCTCAAGGTCTGTCCTTTTTTCTGGCATTTTGATACTTTTCTGGAGGTTTATACTATGGATAATGTCTTCCCTTCCCGCCATCCGCTGGTGGCTCACAAACTGGCCCGCCTGCGCAGCGTGAACACCAACCCCAAGAAATTCCGCGAGCTGGTGCAGGAACTGGCCGCCCTTCTGGCCTATGAAGCCACCGCTGATCTGGCTACCGTGCCTGTGGAAGTGCAAACCCCTCTGGCCATCACCCAGGGCGCGGAACTGAAAGAAAAAATCGGCCTCATCCCTATTCTGCGGGCCGGCCTGGGCATGGTCGAAGGCATCTGGAATCTCATGCCATCCGCCGAAGTCTGGCACATTGGCCTCTACCGCGATGAGAAAACCCTCAAACCCGTGCAATATTACAACAAGCTGCCTGTTGATCCCACCGTTTCGGTCTGCCTGATTCTTGACCCCATGCTGGCCACCGGCGGCTCGGCCACCGCCACCTGCGAAATCCTCAAAAATTGGGGCGTCAAGAAAATCAAATACGTCGGCCTGATCGGCGCACCCGAAGGCATCGAGCGCATGGTGCGCGAGCACCCCGATGTGCCGATTCATCTGGCTGCCATCGATGAACGCCTCAATGAGCACGGCTACATCGTCCCCGGCCTGGGTGATGCCGGCGACCGCCAGTTTGGCACCGCCTGATCGCTGCTCTGCAGCCGCGGCCCTGAATGATTCAGGGCCGCGGCTTTATTCTCATACTGGTTTGATAAACCCGAGAATTTTATACCGGGCCTGAAAACCAGCAGCTTCATACAGTTTTATCGCCGACGGATTATCTGCTTCCACGACGACACTGGCCGTGTGCATTCCCCATTTTCTCATCTGATACAAGCCTTCATATATAAGCGCTTTTGCCAGGCCCTGTCTCTGAAAATCGGGGTGGGTTCCCACCGGTTCGAAATGCCCGGTCTGGTTCACCTCATCCAGCCAGATCAGGCAGAAGGCCGCAATGCGCCCGTCTGGCGCAGCCGCCACCCAATCCCGTTCTGGGGCATATACCCATGAGCGCATCAGCCACAGATAGCCCTCGGTGTAAACCTCGATCGTCTTGCTCGATTCAAAAGCCGCATGCGCGGCGGCTGCCCTCAGGGGCGCTTCTGCTTCGCCCTTCACATGACGCAGGCAAAACCCCTCCGGCAGGCTTGGTTCTGGCAGACTGCCTTCCAGCGTCTGCTGCATGGCCAGCATATACGCCTCGCTGCATTCAAAGCCGCGCCCTTTCAGGTGTTGAATCAGAATTTCATCCCGTTCGGATACCCACATGGTGCAGATGCGCTTTCCACCGCCCGCCCGCACTTGCTGGCTCAGGCGTTCCTCAGCCCAGGTGAACAGTTCAAGGCGCAGTTCCTCTTCTCCGGGAAGGGTGAAGACGTCAAAGGCCTTGAACCGCGGCGAAAAAAGCACCCACCCCTTCACGCCGTCTTCAGTTTCAGCCAGAAAAACCCGCCCCTCAAAATCCGGATCCAGATAAAAAAGCCACCATTTCAGGTCGCCGGTGTGGACAAAATGCACAGGTCCACCGGCTTTTCTCCCCTGCTCCAGAACAGCCAGCATGGCCCGCAAGTCATTATCATCACGGTATGGGCGAAGTTCATGCATCCTGTTTTCTCCTTTCCTCTCGCGGTTTATTCCACCACCAGCCCGGTGACGCGGTTCAACAGCTTGCGCACCAGCACCACTGGCGCCCAGATCACCACATGCATCAGCAGGCTGATGGCAAACACCAACGCGGCGCTGCGCAACATCTCATTGACCACTGGCCCCAGGTTTTCCATCAGCCACGGTCCTGCTCCGGCCAGCAGCACCAGCCCGGCCATCAAACCAATGAAAATGACCATCGGCAGCCAGGTCCGCCGGTCCGATTCTGAGGGCAGCATGCTGCTGCTGATGGCAAAGGCCAGGTAAAACCAGATGCCAAAATCGGGCTGCATCACCGTTTGCGCCAGAGTTGGCGCAATCAGGTCCAGTTTGCCTTCAAAAATCACCGCTCCCAGCGGCTGCAGCGCCAGGGCGTCCATGCCAATCCATGCCACCAGCAGTCCGCCGGTCAGCAGCGGCGCCAGGCCAATGAGAGCTTCACGGATCCCGTCTGTCGGGTAAATTTCCACAAAGCCCAGCTGCAGTTTGCCTTTGGGCAGCACCCGCGGCAGCAGCGATACCCGTCCCGTGCGCACCCTCAGGATTTTGGCTGCCAAAAAATGACTGGCCTCATGCAAAAACACGCCCGGGAAAAACAGCACTGCAAAAAGGATCATGGCCACTTCGGCATGCCGGAAGGTCAGCCAAAAAACCGCCTGAATTTCGTGATGCACACGGCGCTGCAAAAACAAAAATGGCCCCAGCATCAGCAGGAGCCATATCAGGCCGTCAAAAGCCTTAAACGTCACTTAGCCGCCTCGACAATTTTGACAAAATCGGCCGGTTTCAGGCTGGCGCCGCCCACCAGGGCGCCGTCAATATCGGGCTGGGCGAACAGTTCCGCCGCGTTGGCCGCCGTCACCGAGCCGCCGTAAAGAATGCGCACCGCCTGCGATAATTCGGCGCCAAACATATCCTTCAGCGCCGGGCGGATGATATCTGCCAGCACTGCATTGGCGCCTTCTGAGGTCGCCGCGCGGCCGGTGCCAATGGCCCACACGGGTTCATAAGCGATGACCACCTTGCTCATCTGGTCCACGGTCAGGTCTTTCAGACCTTCGCGCGTCTGTCCGCCCACCACTTCCGCAGTGCGTCCGGCTTCGTTTTCAGCCAGGGTTTCGCCCACGCACACAATCGGGGTCAGGCCGGCCGCCAGGGCAGCTTTCACCTTCTTGTTGACCGAGGCATCGGTTTCGCCAAAATAAGTGCGGCGTTCCGAATGGCCAATGATAACATACGCGCACAATTCAGCCACCATCTGAGGCGCCACTTCGCCAGTAAACGCGCCCGAAGCTTCCCAGTGCAAATTCTGCGCGCCCAGGCCAATGTCGGTGCCTTCCAGCATTTCCCTGGCCGAAGCCAGCGCCAGGTAGGGCGGGCAAATCACCTTCTCGACACCTTCCACCGCCGTGAGCCCGGGCAGCATTTCTGCAATCAGAGCCCGAGTCTGGGCGATGGTCTTGTTCATTTTCCAGTTGCCTGCAATTAAAGGTTTCCGCATGGTGTTCTATTCCTCTCAATCATTTATGGATTTTTAGCAGCGTTCAAAATTTCTCCGGCCTCGGCCTTGATCCATTCCGGCAGGTCTGACCTGGTCAGTAAAGTATTGATGATTTCCTGAGCTCTGGGAGAATCCTGAAGCTTGATAAACAATTCTGCCTCAACCAGCAGCATTTCCGGATAATCCGTTGAAAGATCCGGGTTGGCGCCGATGAGGGTCTTGGCCGTATCCAGATTCCCGTTATACACCTCATAACGGATATCTCCGATATCCAGCGGCGGCCAATCCAGCCGCTTGGGCATGATGGTCTTGCTCTGAGGGTTTTTGCTGGCTTTAAAAACCGCCTCGCGGGCTTTAATCAGTTGTTCTTCGGTCATGCCTTCCGGGTTGCCCCGGTAAGCATTCACATACATAAAAGCCGCCAGCGGCCAGACGCCTTGCTCGGCCAGAGTTTCGCCGGCTTGCATATAAAAACCAGATCGGTTGCCCATAATCTTCTGAGCCTGGTTCAACCGGGCCAGCGCCTCCAGGGGCTGATCTGGCCATAGAGCCACAGCTTCTTCAACCAGTTTCTGGGCTGCCGCCCTTTCTTCGTCTGTGGGAGTGGATCGGGTCACCGGCAGCGTTCCCACCATCTCAGGCTGAATCACTTCCGTGCCTTTTTGTTGCGGCATGGCATTTTCTGGCGCCGGGATCGTTTCAGCTGCCAGGATCTCAACGGCTGCGCCAGCCGTCTCGGTCATTGCCTTCTTTTCTTCCATCTTCCCGGCCGCATTCACCCCCCACAGGCAAAGGCACGAACACAGCAGCAGCACCCCCAGCACCGCGGCCACCTTTTGCCAGGTGGCCCATTTCTTCCTTGCAGCCCGAACGGGCGCCTGGGTGGGCGGCAGCGTGGCATCCTGAACCGGCAAGGCCGGCGGTGTGGGTGCCGTCGAAACGGTCGGCGCGCCACTCTCACGCCGCTCCAGTTCGTCTGTCATCACGGTCGAAAACGCCGTCACAAACGCAGTGACGTCACTGTAGCGGTCATTTTTTTCCTTGGCCAGTGCCTTCAGCAGCACCCGCTCCATGGCCGGCGGAATCTGTGGGTTCACCTGGCTGGGCAGCGGCAGCGGTGTGTAAATATGATCGTGAATCACCGCGAAGGGCGTATCTGCGTTGTAAGGCACCTGCCCCACCACCATCTCATAGACCATGATGCCAAACGAGTAAATATCCGTGCGCTCATCCAGGTCGCTTTTGGAAAGCGCCTGCTCCGGAGAGATATACTGCGGGGTGCCCACCAGCATGTCGGAGGTCAGGGTGGAGCTGCCCGATTGAGCAATGCGCGCCAGGCCAAAATCAGCCAGGTAAATCTGCCCGCCGGAGGTCATCAGCACATTGGAAGGTTTGACATCGCGGTGCAAAATTCCCTGGCTGTGAGCGTAAGAAAGCGCGGCCCCCACTGCCTCCACAATCCGCAAAATGTCACGCGGGGCCAGCGGTCTGGCTTCCATCACCGCTTTGAGGGTCTGCCCCTCAATGAACTTCATGACCAGGTAAGGACGCCCCTCATGCTCGGCAAAATCATAGATGGGAACAATATTCGGATGTTCCAGCCTGGCCACCAGGCGCGCCTCACGCTGGAAGCGCGCCTGGAAATTGGGATCCTCTGTAAAGGCCGGGTGCAGCACTTTGATCGCCACATAGCGGTCCAAAGCGGCATGATAAGCCTTGTAAACGGTGGCCATGCCGCCCTGCCCCAACTGCTGCAGGATGCGGTAAGGACCGACCATTTCTCCAACCGTAAAAGACATGCGGCTCCTTAGCGCCAGCCCGTGATCCGCGGCGCCAGCCAGAAGGCTGAGTCCTGATCATAAGCGCCATTGGCTGAAAGACTGAGGACAAAGACCACTTTCTTGCCATCCAGCGATGAAAGGTCCACATCCACCTTCTGAATTTCGCCATTGTAGTTTTCTGTCCACGAGGCCAGCGGCTGCATGGGGCTGCCATCCACCGAATAATACAGGGTGAATTTGACATTGCAGTTGTTGTTGCCGGCCCAGCAGCCAATCACTGCCATAAAGTGATCGTCTTTCTTCACATCCATCGCCGGGAACTTGCCGTTGATAGTGCCATTATCGATATGCTGCGGTTCCACGCGGATGGCCGGCTCGTCATCCTTGCCGTTCTCCATATCCGGCGTGTCCGATTTCACCACCGCGCCTTCGTTGCTGCCAATAGCGCCGGGGCAGGCCAGCTTGGTCCCGCTGCCGTTGGTCCATTCTGCCTGGCACATATTTTCCACAAAGGTGTAAATGACTTTCGGTTCGGGCTTGGCCACCACAATTTTGACATAAAACGGCTTGTTCGCCTGGCTGCCAAGACCAAACACCTGGTTGGTATCGGAACGCAGCAGCCAGTTGCCCTGGAATTTGCCGGTATCGGTGGGGGCGGTCATATCCAAAGAAATTTCAATCTCGCCGCCCGGAGCCACATCGGCCGGCAGCGAAATAACATTCGGCGCCCCCATGCGCTCGCCATCGGCGAACACAACGGCATAGTTCTTCGTCCAGGCGCAGGTTCCGATGTTTTTCAGTTTCCAGGTTTTCTTGAACACCGTGCCCGGAGCCATGGTCGTCCAGTCGGGAATGGTCACATCGGCCACAAATTTGGCCCAATTGCAGGGCACGGCGGTGGCGGTCGGCGTAAAGGTGGGCCCGCCGGGCGTGATGGTGGGTTCCGGCGATGGCGTCAGGGTGGGCGTCTCTGTCGGCGGCAGAGGCGTTTCTGTCGGCGGGGCTGGAGTTTCGGTTGGCGGAACCGGAGTGTAGGTCGGCGGTAAGCCGGTGTTGGTCGGTTTGGCAGCCTCGGTCAGCATGGCAATCGCGGTCTGTTCTGCTCCGGCAGTCATCTGTGCCGAAGCCGTCTCATAGACTGAGGTGGCCATCTGGTTGGGGTCTGCCTGGCCCACCGGCACCGCCGAGGGCAAATTGCAGGCAACCAGGGTGATCACCATCACACCCATCATCAACAGGCTCAATCCTTTGCGTATATGGGAAGTCATCCTCTATTCTCCTCAATAAAATGCTTGATAACAGGCAAGATTTTAGAGCCGGGTGGTTCAGCACCCATGCTGTTTAGTATACATCAAAATGGTAAAAACAATGAGGTTCCAACTTCAAAGACCCAAAAGAACACCGGCAAACAAGGCCACGCCGATGATCGAATTGATATTAAAAAAAGCCAGGTTTACCCGTGAAAGGTCCTGCGGGCTGACCACGCAGTGCTCCCAGGTCAGCAGACCGCCGGTCACCACCAGGGCCAGCCAGTAAGGCCAGCCCAGGCCGGCCGTCAGACCCAGCGCCGCCAGCGCCAGCATCATCAGCACATGGCTGAGGGCTGAAAGCCGCAGGGCAAAAGCTGCGCCAAAACGCGCCGGAATGGATTTTAACCCCTGCTGCCGATCAAAATCAATATCCTGGCAGGCATAAATCAGGTCAAACCCCCCAATCCACAGCGTCACCACCAGCACCAGCAGCCAGGCGGGCAAATCTTGCAGGCCAAAAAGAGTCCCGCGCACTGCCACCCAGGCTCCGGCTGGCGCCAGCCCATCGGTGAACCCCAGAATAAAGTGGCTCATCCAGGTGAAACGCTTGGTGTAAGAGTAGCCCACCAGAAACAGCACCGCCCCCGGCAGTAAAATGGCCGGCAGCGGCCCGAGCAGCGCCGCCGCCCCTACCAAAATCAGCCCTGAAAGCAGGGTTCCCACCCAGGCTGTGCGCAGCGATATCGCCCCGGTCACCAGCGGACGCGCCGCCGTGCGCGGATTCAGCGCATCCAGATGCCGGTCTGCCAGGCGGTTCACCCCCATGGCCAGGGTGCGCGCCGCCGCCATGGCAATCGTGATCCAGATGAATGACCACCAGCCTGGCCAGCCGCGCGCCGCCAGCACCATGCCCAGGTAGGCAAACGGCAGCGCAAAAATGGTATGTTCAAATTTGATCAGTTCCAGGAAATTGCGGACAGCCCTGAGCATCTTTTCTCCGGCGTGATGAGGTTTGTGGTGTACTGCCCTCATTTTACCACACCCGGTCCAATCTTAACGGCGTGCTTCGTTCTGTCCGAGTTTCAGCCAGGGGCAAAGCCGCCCTTCCAGCCAGTCCACCCCAAAATACAGGCCCAATCCCAGCAGGCTCATCATCACAATGCCGGCATACATGGCCGGGTAATTGAGCAATGAACTGCCGTTGATATATATGTAATACCCCAGTCCCTGCCTGGTGGCAAATGATTCAGCCACATACAGCACCGCCACCGCCGTGCCCACCGATTGGCGCAGCGCCGTCAGAATGGCCGGCAGGGTGGCCGGCAGGTACACAAAACGGAACAGCGCCCTTCTCCCGGCTCCCAGGCTGCGCACGCTTTGCACCAGTTCCGGGCGCAGGCTGGCTGCCTGATCGCGCACCAGCACCAAAATTTGGAAAAACAGGATGATGAAAATGATGGAAATTTTTGCCAGGTCGCCCACACCCAGGAACAGCAGCACCACCGGCACCAGCACCACCTTGGGAATCGGGTAAAGGATATAAATCAGAGGTGAAAAAAGGCGGTTGATTCGCGCCGATTGGCCCAACACCAGCCCGGCCGGAGCCGCGGTGAGCACCGCCAGCCCCATGCTTGCCAGCACCCGCCACACGCTGACCAGGAAATGCCCTCCCAGGTCATTCTGCAGGCCGGTGACCAACGCCTGAGCCACCGTCCAGGGGGCCGGCAGAATCGGCCGCGCCACCAGCAGTGCCAGCACCTGCCAGGCAGCCAGCAGGGCCAGGCAGGCCAGGGCCAGAGAAGTCTTCTTCATCCGGCTGCCCCCTCGCCCAGCATCTGGCGCAGCCGGGCTGCATCTTCGGGGGTAGGGTATCGCACCACGGCCGCCTCGCGGTGCGGCGGCTGGCGCATCACCAGCACCTGCCCACCCAGGCGAATGGCATCCTCAATAGAATGAGTCACCACCACCATGGTCAGGTTTTGCTCGCGCTGCAGTTCCAGCATCAACGCCAGCAAATCATCACGGGTGGCCGCGTCCAGTGCTGAAAAAGGCTCGTCCATCAGCAGGGTATCCGGCTGCAGCAGCAAAGTTCGGGCAATGGCCACCCGCTGGCGCTGTCCGCCTGAAAGCTGCTGTGGATAGGCCTTTTCCAAACCCTTCAAACCCAGCCGCTCAAGCCAGGCCGCCGGGTCTGCCTGCGCAACAGAGCCCGCCGGGGCATGCCGGCCGTCCGGGCCATAAAAACCGCGAATGCGCTGGCCCAATGCGGCATTTTGCGCCACCGTCTCCCAGGGCAAAAGCCCCAGGTCCTGCAGAACCAGCCCGGTGTGAGGGCGCGGCCGGGTCACCGCCTGCCCATCCACGCGCACCTCTCCCGCCTGCGGGGTCATCAACCCGGCCAACAGGTAGAGCAGGCTGGTTTTTCCGCAGCCCGACTGCCCCAGCACAGCCCAAATTTCCCCCCGGGATGCCTGCCAGTTGAAATGATCAAACAGCAGGCCTCTTCCGGGATATTGAAAAGTCACATCAGCAAATTCAATCATTGTGCCTTGGAATACATCTTTGCCGCTTGTAAAATTATGGTTTTACGGTTGATACGGCTATGGTCAAACAATTTATGGGCAGTTCACGACCGCCTGGGTGGCGCGATGTCAGCTGGAGGGCTTGGGCTGCGCCTTGACGGAATCGGAATACGGCACGACCTTCTGAATCAAACCCTTCTCAAGCGCCCATTCCTGGGCATCTTCATATTGATCCTGGGTGGGAACGCCGCTTTCAGGAAAAGCCGGAACCACGTAGGCATCAATCATGGGTTCGGGCAGCAATTTGTAAGCACGCAGCACAGCCGCCCAGCCTTTGGGATCAGCGTTGATATCCTTGACTGCCTGGTCCAGGGCCTTCATAAACCCATCCACCATCGCCGGGTTGTTATCGAGAAATTCCTTGCGGAAGGTGATCACGCTGTTGCCCAGTTCAGGGTGCATGGTATCGTCCACCACAATCACTCCCCCGCCCTGCACGGCAATCGTCGCAAAAGGTTCAGGCAGGGTGGCTGCCTTGATCTGGCCGGAAGCCAGCAGGGAAAGCCGGTCGCTGATCCCCGGCACCACCATCGTGCGCACATCCTCGCTGGCCAGGCCTTCGGCTTCCAGCAGCCGGTAGGTCATATATTCAATCACCGTGCCCTGAGAAACGCCAATTTCAATCCCTTTCAGGTCAGCGGGGGTTTTCAGGCCGCTCTGGCCGTTGGCCACCACGCGGTACATGGCATCTTTGCTCGATGCGCTGCGCGCAGTGCGCACCACGCGCACCTGCGCAGAATCGCGGTTGTACATCATCACCGACACCAGGTCATTGATCATGCCGTCAGCCTGCCCGGCCATCATCACCTGGTCGCGCTCGGCCGCCGAAGCCACCGGAACAAACTCCACTTCGATGCCCAGGGCAGCAAAATAACCTTTTTCCTTGGCCGCATAAATGGGCAGCGCATCCACAATCGGCAGCAGCGCCAGGCGAATCTTGCCATTCATCGCCACAGGGGTGGTCGGAATGACTGTGGGCGCCGCAGTGGGCGCAGCCGGCACTTCTGTGGCTGCCGGAACTGACGCAGGCGTCTGCACCGGGGTGCAGGCCGATAACAAGAAAACTGCTGTAACTGCTATGCGAAATAATTTTGACATGACCCTTCTCACTTGATTTGATTTTCTATCTCTTGCCAGAGCTGATCCACCCGAGCTTTCACCTCTGGGTCCATTTTGACCACCTCAGGCCACGGACGCGGGTGGCCTTCCTCCGGCCATTTGGCTGTCGCATCCACGCCAATTTTACCGCCAAATGTGGCCTGCGGTGTGCTGTGGTCAAGCTGGTCGAGCGGCCCGTTCCAGATCAGTGTGTCACGTTGCCAATCCACATTGCCCAGCACCTGCCAGGCCACCTGGCTCAGGTTCTGCACATCCACCCACTCATCCACCACTACCACCGCCTTGGCCAGCATCAGCAGGCCCAATCCCCAAAGGCCGTTCATCGCCTTGCGGGCGTGACCGGGATATTTCTTTTGCAGGCGGATGATCACCAGGTTGTGGAACACCCCTTCGGCCGGCATGTTGATATCCAGCACCTCCGGCATGAACAGCCTGATCAGCGGCAGGAAAAGGCGTTCGGTGGCCTTGCCCATCCAGTAATCTTCCATCGGCGGCACCCCCACCACCGTCGCCGGGTATACCGGGCTGCGGCGGTGCGTCACCGCGGTCACATGAAACACCGGAAAATGCTCCACCGGGGTGTAATATCCGGTGTGATCGCCAAAAGGTCCCTCGGGGCGGCAGTCAGCCAGGTCAATTTCCCCTTCAATCACCACCTCGGCCTCTGCCGGCACTTCCAGCGGCTGCGAAACCCCATTGACAAACCGCACCGGTTCGCCGCGCAGGTAACCCGCCAGCAGATATTCGTCAATGTTGGGCGGCAGGGGCGCTGATGAACACCACATGCTGGCCGGATCGCCTCCCAGCACAATGGCAGCCGGCAGGCGCGGCTGGCGGCGGCTCAACCCGCTGCGGGCGTGATCCGCGCCGCCTTTGTGCCGCTGCCAATGCACCAGCAGCGTCCGGCCATCCACCACCTGCAGGCGGTACATGCCCACATTGCGGATGCCCGTCAGCGGGTCCCGCGTGATCACCTGCGGCAAAGTGATGAACCGCCCGCCGTCCTGCGGCCAGCACTGCAGGATGGGCAGAAAATCGAGGTTGGCCTGACCGTCTTTCAAAATAACATCCTGAACCGGAGCGCGCCGCACTTTCTTTGGGCGCAGGCCAGCTGCAAACAATGCGCCCAGCAGGTCCGTTCCCCGTGAAAAGGTTTGCGGCAGCCCTTTGGGCAGGCGCAGGTCAATCAGCTTGCTCAGGCGCAGGTTCAGCTCTTCCAGGTCGTCCACATTCAATGCCCAGGCCATGCGTTCCGCCGAGCCCATGGCATTGATCAGCACAGGCACATCATACCCTTCGGGCTTTTCAAACAGCAGAGCCTTGTTTTGCTCGGCCGGACCTTTGGAAACCCGGTCAGTGATTTCGGTAATCTCCAGAACGGGAGAAACCGGCTGGCTTATGCGCGCCAGCCGGTAACGATGTTCGAGAAGGGTGATCCAATCCTGCACGTTTTGCACAGGCGCACCCGCTTATTTCTTTGCTGCTTTCGGTTTGTGATATTCCACGCCAGCGCGTTCGCAGACGGCATTGATATAGGCCTGGAAAATGGGATGCGGACGGTTGGGCCGTGAGAGAAATTCAGGGTGGAACTGCGTGCCAACCATAAAGGGATGATCAGATAGTTCAGCGATTTCCACCAGGCGGCCGTCAGGTGAAAGACCCGAGAAGCGCATACCCAGGTCTTCAAACTGCTTGCGATAGGTGTTGTTGAACTCAAAACGGTGGCGGTGGCGCTCCTGCACCAGGTCTTCGCCATAGGCCTTCGCGGCAATGGTGCCAGGCTGCAATTTGCAGGGGTAAAGCCCCAAACGCATGGTTCCGCCCATATCCGTGATGGCGTTCTGTTCGGGCATCAGGTCAATCACCGGGTTGCCGGTAGCCCGGTCAAATTCAGTGGAGTTGGCGCTCTCATCGCCCAGAACCGCGCGGGCAAAATCGACCACCATCAACTGCATGCCCAGGCACAGCCCCAGGTAAGGAATTTTTTCCGTGCGCGCCGTGCGCGCCGCCATAATCTTGCCTTCAATGCCGCGGCTGCCAAACCCCCCCGGCACAATAATGCCGTCCACATGCTTCAATTCGTCCAGCCCGCGGCCTTTTTCCAGCTCAGCGGAATGCACCCAGCTCAACTCCAGCTCCACCCCGGCATGCAGAGCAGCATGTTTGAGGGCTTCGCGCACACTGATATAAGCGTCGTGCAGTTCCACATACTTGCCCACCAGCGCCACTTTGATCGCCGGTTTGGGCCGCTTGACCTCCTCCACCAGGTTTTCCCATTCCTGCCAGTTCAACTGCTGGCGGGGCTGCAGGCCCAGCCGCTGAACAATATACTCACCCACCCCGGCCTTTTGCACCAGCAGGGGCACTTCGTAAAGCACCGGCGTGGTCACCATCGGCACCACCGCGCGCTTGTCCACATCGCAGAACACAGCGATCTTTTCGCGCAGCGATTCATCCACCGGGTAATCGGAACGTGCCACAATCATATCTGGAGAAATGCCGATGGAGCGCAGTTCACGCACCGAGTGCTGAGTGGGTTTGGTCTTCAATTCACCCGTGGCGCCAATATAAGGCAGCCAGGTCACATGCACATACATGGTGTTCTCGCGCCCAACCTCGGTGCGTACCTGACGAATGGCTTCCAGGAAAGGCAGGCTTTCAATATCACCCACCGTGCCGCCCACCTCAATCAGCACAATTTCAGCGCCTGTGGTTTTGCTCACCATGGCAATGCGCCGCTTGATCTCATTGGTGATGTGCGGAATCACTTGAATGGTGCCGCCCAGGTAATCGCCGCGCCGTTCCTTGCCGATCACTTCGGCATAAACCTGCCCGGTGGTGATATTACAGACTTTGTTCAGGCGTACATCAATAAACCGCTCGTAATGTCCCAGGTCCAGGTCGGTCTCTGCGCCGTCATCCAGCACAAACACCTCGCCGTGCTGGTAAGGACTCATCGTTCCAGGATCCACATTGATATAAGGATCCAGTTTCTGCACAGCCACCTGGAAACCCAGGTCTTTCAGCAGCCGGCCAACAGCGGCAGCTGTGACGCCTTTACCCACCGAACTGACGACACCGCCCGTAAAAAAGATATATTTGGTTGCCATTCTTTTCCTCCAGAACAACGCCATGTATTTAAACGAACAGGGGAGGGTGTTTAATTAACCCTCCCCTGGGCACTTCATCGCTTATGGTTGAACGTTAGCGAAGGCTGTTTCGCGCGCATTTTGAAACTACATGCGCACCTTGTTTTGCAGGGTGCGAGAAATAATTTCTTCCTGTTCCTGAGAAACGGAACGGTTGCGGCGCGAACCCTTGTCGCTGCGGTGCTCCCGGGCTTTGGCCATCGCTTCGCGGTAAGCCATTTCCATGGCAGTCGGCACGGCTTCGGCCTGATCCTGATTGACTTCAGCCATCACCTCAGCCATTTCGGCGGCCGAGCCTGAATCACCGCGGTTCGAGCGGCGGCGGCGATCGCGATCACCACCCCGCTGCTGGCCGCCGCGCTGGCGCGGAGCAGCTTCTTCTTCAACCATCATTTCGGGCTCTTCCTTCACAGGCTCGGGCTGCAGAGCTTTCATGCTCAGCTTGATCTGCTTCTTGCGGCGGATCACGTCCAGAATCTGCGCTTCAACCTCATCGCCTTCCTTCACCACGTCGGCGGGCGTGCGCACATAACCATGCGCCATTTCGCTGATGTGAATCAGGCCCGGACGTTCCGCGCCAATATCCACAAACGCGCCGTAGGTTTCCAGCTTGACGACACGGCCGGTCACGGTCATGCCAGGCTTGAGGTCTTTCCAATCATAGACCAGAGGCTGAACCATGGTCAGTTCAACCCGGCCCTCCTTCACGCGGCGCACCCACACGTCAATGACGGCGCCCACCTGAAGGATATCCTCCACCCGCTTAACGCCTTCGGCAGAGGCCGCCACCTGCGAGATGTGCAGAAAACCGGGTTTGTCCTGGCCAATATCAACCAGGGCGCCGCCGGCCGCGACCTTCAGCACTTTGCCGCTGAAGTGGGTCTTGGGTTTCAAAGCATCATTTTCAATCGTTTCGGTTGTGCGGTTTTCAGCCGCTTCAACGCTCAAATCCATAGCGTAACTCTCCATATATCAGTTTTTAGGCAAAGGGATATTATACCGCCCACCCTCTGAACTGTCAAACATTATTACAACTAATTTTACTACCAATTTTCATTTTATTCAAAACTGGCCAAATTTTTCCTCAAGCTGATAGTAATTGATACTCAATCGCGCTACAATATATTTTAAATCCATCTGCTCTCACATAAAATCACAAGGAGGTCACCGATGAATACTGTCCGGCACATCTTGCAGGTAAAAGGTTTTGATTTATGGACGGTCACGCCCGATATCACCGTTTTTGACGGCCTGCGCATCATGGCAGACAAGGATATTGGAGCCCTGCTGGTTGTTGAGCACGATAAATTACTCGGCATTTTCACCGAACGGCACTACGCGCGCAAAATCGTCCTGCTCGGTAAAACTTCCCAAAAAACCCCCATTCGCGACGTCATGAGCACCACCCTCGTCCCCATTCACCCCGATCAGACCGTCGAAGAAGCTCTGGCCCTCATGTCTGAGAAAAAAGTCCATTACCTCCCCGTCATGGAGGGCGACCACCTGTTGGGCATTCTTTCCATCGGCGACGCCGTCACCAGCATCATTTTTCACCAGCGCGCCACCATTCGCTCTCTTGAAGAAAAAGTGGCCCGGCCCTGATTCCTGAACTTCTCATCTCTCAAAAGCCCGATGAATTTTTAAAAATGACCGGGCTTTTTGTGTTTTTTGCCCATTTTTTTATTATAATAAGGTTACATATACGATGAGTACACACACACCTTCGACACCTGCTGCCCCATTTTCCCTGACCGACACAACCGGCCGTATTGTCACCCTCGCCGATTTAACTTCAACCGGCCCGGTCGTGCTTGTCTTTAACCGCGGGTTTGCCTGACCATTCTGCCGCCGGCACATGGCGCAGTTGCGCCAGGACGCAGCAGAATTTGAAACGCGCGGGGCAAAGGTTGCCATCATCGGACCGGATGGCCCCAATGCTTTTCGCCGCTATTGGGAAACAGAGCAAATGCCCTTCACCGGCCTGTCGGATATCGGCAACAAGGTGGCTGATGCTTTTCATCAGGAAGTGGTGTGGTGGAAACTCGGACGCATGCCCGCTGTGATTATTGTAGATCAAAAAGGAATGATTCGCTACACGCATTACGGCAGCTCAATGAGTGATATTCCAGAAAACAGTGAACTTTTTGAGGCCCTTGACCGGATAAAGACGGCTTCCTGAACATCTCACAGATGGGAACCTACAGAAAGAGGAGAAATGAGAAGTGATATATTGGTGGTGGGGGCAACAGGCGGCATAGGTCAGCATGTTGTTCGAAAGCTCATCGCCCGAGACCAGGCGCCCAGATGTCTGGTGCGTGATAAGAATCACGCCGAAGATTTATTTGACAGCGAGGTAGAGTTACATATCGGTGACATTCGCGAAGCCGATACCCTGCCGGATGCTTTCGAGGATATCCGCGTGGTCATCTGCGCCACCGGTTCCCGCATGCCCTTCGGCAATAACAGCCCGCAGCATGTGGATTACGAAGGGGTGCTCAACCTGACCATGGCCGCCCTGGCAGCCCAGGTGGAACACTTCATTCTGGTTTCATCTCTTGCGGTCACCCGCGCAGAAAACAACCCCCTGAACAATTTTGGCAATGTGCTTGAATGGAAGCTGCGCGGCGAAGATGCCCTGCGTTCCAGCGGCCTGGCCTATACCATCATCCGTCCTGGCGGTTTGCGGGATGATCCCGGCGGCGTGTTTCGTATCCAGTTCGCCCAGGGTGATCACATTTCTGGCGTCATTTCCCGTGAAGATGTGGCTGAAATATGTCTTCAAGCCCTTAATTTCCCGGAGGCCTACAATGCCACTTTCGAGGTGGTGCAAATGGATGAACCAGGCCCAAATAATTGGAAAGACCTTTTTAGTGTTCTGGAATCTGATTGACATGCCATGATCTGGGATTACCGCCTCATGATTTTACGCCGGCTGCTCCTCTGGAGCAGCCTTTCCATTTTAGCCGGTCTGGTGCTCATTCCCCATCCAGACCCTTTCTGGATGGCCTTCGGCTGGCTCTCTCTGGCCGCGGGGCTCGTTTCAGCTCTGGCCGCCATTTCCGGCATCCGCAGCGCCAGCCAATGCCGCCACCTGCCAGCCTCGCCTTCGCGCCAGGCCAAAGCCGCCCAATCTCTCGGCCGACGGCTGCAAAAAAACAGCTTCTGGGGCCTGGCCACAGCGGTCACTGGTGCGCTGCTGTGGTTTCTTGTTCCTGGCATGCCCCTGGTTAATGGCGCCGCACTGGGACTGCTGATGCAGGGTTTCTTTCTCTGCTTGTTTCATCTCCTCCACTGGCGCCTCATCCCCCGCCCCTGCATCATTCCACCCCTGCCCTATTATCAGAGCCCCGAATGCCAGCCCTTTGATTTTTCCGGCAGCCGCGGCGCAGCCATCCTGGTGCACGGCTTCCCCGGCAGCCCACAGGAAATGCGCGCGCTTGGCCTCACGCTCAACAAACTGGGCTTGCGCGCGCGCGGCCTGCTTCTGCCTGGCTTTGGAACCGACCTTCCTACCCTGTTCGACCGCCGCGCCGGTGAATGGGTGACAGCTGTGGAAGACGAAATCACGGCTCTGAGGAAGGACGGCTGCCAACCCATCTTTTTGGTGGGCTTTTCAATGGGCGGGGCCGTCTCCCTGGTTGCGGCTGCCAAAACCCCGCCCGACGCGCTGATCTTGCTGGCACCTTTTTCCTGGCCTGAGCCGCCCTGGCTCACCGCTCTGATTGAGGCAGCCCGCCTTTTCCTGCCCGTCTGCGTGCCGCCGTTTCGTTTTCTGAACCTCCACGATCCTCAAACCCAATCCGCTTTGCGCCTGCTGCTGCCGAATTTCTCCCCTGAAGACGCTGCCGCGGTGGCTGAACTGCGCGCCTTTCAAATGCCTCTCATTACTCTCGAGCAGCTCCGCCGCCTTGGCAGGGCCGCCCGCCTCCGCGCCCGCCGCCTCAACCTGCCCACCCTCGTGGTTCAGGGTACAAAGGATGAGGTGGTGCAGCCTGCCTGGACCCGCGCATTGATCCGCGAATTTTCCTCTCCGCCGCAGTTTGTTGAGCTCTCCGCCGTGCATCATTTCACCCAGCCGTCCAATCCGGCTTACCCCAGGGTGGAAGCCCTGGTGGTGGAAGCGGTACAACGTCTTCTCCATGAACAAGCATCCCAAAAATAAAAACAGCCCCGGACAGTAATGGCCCGGGGCTGCAGCTTTCAGCGGGTCTAGCGGCGGAGCGCGCTCCAGCCAGCATAGGTGGCCGTGTCGCCCAGTTCGGCTTCAATGCGCAGCAGCTGATTGAATTTCGCCACGCGGTCTGAGCGGGCCGGGGCGCCGGTTTTGATCTGGCCCATATTCAGGGCCACGACCAGGTCGGCGATGGTGGAATCTTCAGTCTCGCCTGAGCGGTGAGAGGTCACAGCGCGCCAGCCGCTGCGGTGGCAGATTTCCACGGCTTCAATGGTCTCGGTGAGCGAGCCAATCTGGTTCAGCTTGCACAGCAGGGCGTTGCAGGCCTTTTCCTTGATGCCGCGGCGCACGCGTTCGGGGTTGGTCACCAGCAGGTCGTCGCCCACAACCTGGATGCGGTCGCCAACCTTGGCGGTCAGCATCTTCCAGCCTTCCCAGTCATCCTGGGCCAGGCCGTCTTCAATGGACACGATCGGGTACTGGTTGAGCCAGTTGATCCAGAATTCCACCATCTGCTCAGAGGTCAGCTTGCGGCCTTCCTTGCGCAGGTTGTAGGTGTGGGTTTCGTCATCGTACAGTTCTGAAGCAGCCGGATCAAGCGCGATGCAGACCTGTTCGCCAGCCTTGTAGCCGGCTTTTTCAATGGCTTCGAGGATCACTTCCACGGCTTCATTGTTCGCCTTGAGAGCCGGAGCGTAACCGCCTTCATCGCCCACCAGGGTGGCATAACCGCGGGCTTTCAAAACGCTCTTCAGGGCATGGTAAATTTCAGCGCCCCAGCGCAAGCCTTCCGCAAAGGAGGGAGCGCCAAGGGGCATCACCATGAACTCCTGGGCATCGGTGGATTGCCAGGCAGTGTGTGCGCCGCCGTTGAGGATGTTCATCATCGGAACAGGCAGCACATGGGCATAAATACCGCCCAGGTAGCGGTAGAGGGGCAGGCCCAGAGAATTGGCTGCAGCCTTGGCAACAGCCAGGCTGGTGCCCAGAATGGCATTGGCGCCTAATTTCGACTTGTTCGGCGTGCCGTCAAGTGCCAGCATGGCCATATCAATCGCCTTCTGCTGCACCGCATCCCAACCGGTGATGTTTTCAGCAATGATGGTGTTGACGTTTTCAACCGCCTTCAGGGTACCCTTGCCATTATAGCGGGACTTATCGCCGTCGCGCAGTTCCAATGCTTCATGCACACCGGTCGAGGCGCCGGAGGGAACAGCGGCCCGTCCCCAGCTGCCGTCAGCCAGCACGACTTCAACTTCAACCGTGGGGTTGCCACGTGAATCAAGAACTTCAATCGCAGTAATAGTATCAATTGTACTGTCCATTGTGTGATTATCCTCTCAGTAAAAAAATGATTTTTAGAGTATACCCTAATTCCATTGTTTTAGCAAAGTGACAGGGACGCAATGTGCCGGGCAAGTTCTATTCGAATTTACCCTCCCAAACCTCGCCGCCGCTCACCGGGTTATCCGTCGCAATAAACAGACGCCCCTGAAATACCGCGATGGCATTGTCAAAATATGAATACCGGTTGTTTTTGTCACCAAAACCATCATAACTGATCTCTTCCCACTTTTGGCCGTCGGCCGTGCGCCAGATTTCCAGTCCGCGGTCCTGATTTCCCGGCACGATATAAAGGTACCCCGCCAATACCTCCGCGCCCACTTTGCGCCAGGTATCCGGGTAATGGAAACCGCCCTCCTTGATCATTTCCCAATCACTGCCGTCACAGCGGCTGCAGCGCCACACCTGAGCGCGCGGGTTATCCCATGAGGTCTCCACCAGGGCATAGAGATATCCGTTGAAGGCTTCCAGCGCAGAGACCGCGTGATTGGCTGAATCTCCCAATCCGCCGGTAGCCACTTTTTCCCATTGAGAGCCATTCGCCGTACGCCAGATCCGCCCCCCCTCCCGGTTGGCAATACCCGCATATAACCTGCCATCATGAATCCCCATGCTTATCACACCGGCGTTGTTTTCCTCGCCCAGGCCGCCTGCCACCACCCGCGTCCAGGAGCCTGCATCTCCCGATGAACTCACCCAAATTTCCGCATTTTTCAAGTCAAAATTCCATGTTCCTGCAAAAAGCCTGTCCTGCCAGGCTATCAATATAATTTCAGAATTTTTAGGATTTTCAAATCCGTCCGTCACCACCGCAGACCAGTGCTCCCCATCTTCGGTACGCCAGATTTGTGCGCCGTTGGTTTCCGTTTCAGACGTCTGATTCCATGTGCTGGCATACAGCCAGCCCTTGAACGGCTCAAGGTGATCAATGGAATAAACCCCGGTGCTGCCAAATCCGTCCTTCATCACCTGTGTCCAGTTCTCATTTTCCAGCCGCCAAATCTGTGCTCCTTTGACTGAATTTCGTGTACCGGCGTAAAGCACTTCCTTGAACACGCCCAGGGCAAAAACGCTCTCATTGGTGGGGTCGCCAAAAGCATCCTCATTCGACTGGCTCCAGGTCATTTTTCCTGAAACAGGCTTTGCTTCGGGGGATTTGGTAGGCTTCGGGGTCGCGGCCGCTGTCTCCTCTGGCTTGTCAACCGATATTCGGATCCATTCGAATTGGATTTCAACGGGTGCGCTCAGGCTGGTTTGAGGCGGCGTCCCCAACACGCCCACGTGTCCCTTTATTAAGTCTGAATCGTGAAGGACATCCAGTTTCTGCAAGGTTCCACCCGGCAGGCCGGTCCATATTTCAATAGTGTCGCCATAGGCTTTGACCGCCAATTGCTGATAGGCTCTGCCTTCGCGGATTTCGGATTGCACAGCTTCCGATTTCCGGCGTTCAATCAGGGTGGTGTCTTTTCCAGCGACCACCTTCGATACACTGTACTCTTGTGAATTGGGGTATAGGAAGATCACGTACCAGTTGTTCTGCGTGGCGCGGATGGTCAGACCTGCTCCCACATCCATTCTCGCAGGCACATTGAAAACCGTCTCAGCCGTGAAATTATCGTACTGCGCCAGCGACCACGAAGCATCAAAACCTTTGGAGATATAAAAAGTGATGTGAAAAGCGCCATTGGCATAACCCAATTCGCTGGTTTTCTGATCGCCAAACACCGACCACCCGCTTGAAGGATCATTAAAATCATCAAAAAGGAGAATGCCGAGATCAGGCGTTGCCGAAGGCACAGGCGTGGACGTTTTTTGCGCCGGTTTGGTCTGGATGTTGACATGCGTGGGTGTCAGGCTGGTCTGCTTTACCGGAGGCCGAGTCTGGGTGCAGGTCAGGCTAACGGTCGAAACAGCAGAAGGGACTCCGGATGGAAAAGGCACGGTATTGCAGGCCGCCAGAAAGATCGCCAAAACCGCCAGGCCTGAACAAACAGCCTTTAACAGCTTTTTCATGCTTCACCTTCCCATCTGTCAATTGCCTAAATGGAACAGAAAACCTGGAATTAATGATTTTTTGACCGATATCTTTTGTTGAATGATGATAAAATCATAATAGCATATTATCAAGGCCTGTGGTAAAGTCACCACTGGCGATTTTTCACATTGCGGGATTTTTCTGATCGCTCTTTTGAATGATACTTTTGGGAGGTTGCCATGTTTAATACACCACCACCGCCGAACCGGCCCATCCCCGGCCCCGTCCGCAGCCCAATTCCCCAACAGCCGGCACCGCAGCAGCCTGCGCATACGGGCAGCTTTGTGCCCCCGCCCATCACCCGGATTGAAGAAACCGGCCTCTCGGTGCTCTGGATTCAGGATCTGGCTCTGAAGATCCTCTACTTCCAGGGTTATCTTACTGGCTCCAAAATTGCCGAAGAACTGGCCCTGCCCTTCTCCGGGGTGGTTGATCAGATTCTCGAAGCCCTCAAACGCGAAAAATTGATCGAGGTCAAATCCACCCAATCCATGGGCGTCGGCGAAGGCTCCTACACCTACGGCATCACCGGTCTGGGCATCACCCGTGCCCGCGAAGCCCTTGACCGTTCGCAATATGCCGGCCCGGCCCCCGTGCCCCTGCATGTTTACAACGATTCCATCCGCAAGCAAAGCCGCGGCAGAATGCTGGTCAACATGCCCATGGTCAAGAAAGCCCTCGGCCAGCTCGTCCTCTCGGAACGCCTCAACCAGCGCGTGGGTCCTGCCATCAATTCCGGCGCATCCATCTTCCTTTACGGCCCGCCTGGCAACGGCAAAACCTCCATCGCCCGCGCCATCGGTGACCTGGTGCTGACCCAGGCCATGTACATCCCCCATGCCATCTATGTGGAAGGTCAGGTGGTCACCCTCTACGATTCGGTGAACCACCAGCTTGCTCCTGATGAAGATGTCACGCCCACCGGCACCGGCAACTTGCGTTCCACCCTGCGCCGTGACTCGCGCTGGGTAAAAATCAAGCGGCCCTTCATTACCGTCGGCGGTGAATTGAACCTCGCCAGCCTTGACCTGGTCTTTGATGAAGTGCATAAATTCTATGAGGCCCCCTTCCAGGTGAAAGCCAATGGCGGCATCTTCCTGGTGGATGACTTTGGCCGCCAGCAGGTGCACCCGCGTGACCTGCTCAACCGTTGGATTGTGCCCCTTGAAAACCGCATCGATTACCTCACCATGCACACCGGCCGCAAAATTGAAGTGCCCTTCGATGTGCTGGTGGTCTTCTCCACCAACCTGCCCCCCAAAGACCTGGTGGATGAAGCTTTCCTGCGCCGCCTGCGCCATAAAATCGAGATCACCGATCCTTCCTATGAAGAATACCGCGAAATCTTCCAGCGGGTGGCGCGCAGCAAAAACGTGGCCTACAGCGACCAGGGGCTGGCTTATCTGCTGCAGGAATGGTACATCAAACGTAACCGCAAGCTCCGCGCCTCACACCCGCGTGATATCTGCGACCAGCTGGTGGATATTGCCAATTTCCTCGGTGAACAGCCTTCGATGACCATCGAAATGATTGACCGGGCCGCTGAATCTTACTTTGTTGAACTTGGGTAATCTCTCTCTGCCCACTCCGGCCATTTTCGGCCACCGCGGCGCCAGCGCCTTTGCCCCCGAAAACACCCTGGCAGCTTTTCTTAAAGCCGTTGAACTGGGTGCAGACGGCGTTGAGCTGGATACCAAGCTTTCGGCTGACGGCACGCCGGTGGTGATTCACGACCAGACGGTGGACCGCACCACCAACGGCAGCGGCCGCGTGGGCCAATTGACCTTCGAACAGCTCCGCAGGCTCGATGCCGGCAGCAAGTTCTCACCTGATTTCAAGGGAGAACCCATCCCAACCCTTGAAGAGGTGCTCAAAACCCTGGGAGACCGCTGCTTTATCAACGTGGAACTGACCAATTACGCCAGTACAGGCGACGCTCTGCCCCTCAAAGCCGCCGCCCTGGTTAAACAATATCATCTTGAAGAGCGCGTGCTCTTCTCTTCGTTTCATCCCCTCAACCTGGTGCGCGTTCGCCGCGCGCTGCCAGGTGCCGCCACTGCCCTGCTCACCCTCCCCGGCTTCCCCGGCAAAGCGGGCAGGCTGGTTTTTGGCCTCTGGGTCCCTCATACCTGCCTTCACCCGCATTTCAGCACCGTCAACGCTGCGTGGGTGCAGGCAGCCCACCGTTCACAGCGCCGTTTGCACGTCTGGACGGTCAACGACCCGCAAGAAATGCGCCGTCTCACCCGGCTGGGCGTTGATGGTCTGATCAGCGATGATCCACGTCTGGCCCGCCAAATAATGGAGGAAGCTGTATGAAATCCCTTTCATCACCGGAGCAAGCTCACGCTCCATGAAGACCGCTCTTCGCCTGCTGTTTTTACTGGTTTTTCTCGTCACCTCGCTGACTCCCATACCCTCCCAGGCACAGGGCCTGCTGGATGATTCTGCTCGCCTGAAAGCGCAAACCCTGTTGGCTCAATTGACCCCCGAAGAACGGGTGGGGCAGCTCTTTCTCATCACTTTCAAAGGCACCGATGCCGGCAGCCAGTCGCAAATCTATGACCTCATCGTCAACCGTCATGTTGGTGGGGTCATGTTGATGGCCGCCAACGATAATTTTACCTCTGCCGACCAGGTGGTCACCGGCACCCACCAGCTGATCGCTTCGCTGCAAAATGCAGAATGGGAAGCCGCCCAGCCGGTCACCGGCACCGTCCGGCAAACCAGCACCCCGCAGTACATTCCCCTCTTTGTTGGCATCTCGCAGGAAGGCGACGGCTCGCCTTACGATCAAATCATCAACGGGCTGACCGCTTTACCCAACGAAATGGCCCTTGGCGCCACCTGGAAGCCCTCCCTGGCCCAACAGGTCGGTTCCATCATGGGCAATGAACTCAGCACCCTGGGCTTCAACCTCTACATTGGCCCCTCCCTCGATGTGCTTGAAATGCGCCACGTGGAAGAAACGGTGGATCTTGGCACACGCACCTTTGGCGGCGACCCCTATTGGGTGGGTGAGATGGGCAAGGCCTATATTGCCGGGCTGCACACCGGCAGCCAAAACCGCCTGGCTGTCATCGCCAAGCACTTTCCTGGCCGCGGTTCCTCTGACCGCCTGCCTGAAGAGGAAGTGGCCACGGTGCGCAAATCACTCGACCAGCTCAAGCAAATCGAACTGGTGCCTTTCGCCGCCGTCACTGGCAACGCTCCCAATGCCGAATCCACCACCGACGGGCTGCTGGTGTCCCATATCCGCTATCAGCAGGGCAGCATCCGCTCCACCACCCGCCCTGTCTCTCTCGATCCAGCTGCCCTGGGGCAGCTAATGGCCCTGACCTTCATATCCTCCTGGCGCAATAACGGCGGCCTGATGGTCTCTGACGATCTGGGCGGCCAGGCCATGCGCCGGTTTGACGACCCATCCGAACTGACCTTCGACGCCCGCCAGGTGGCCCGCAGCGCCTTCCTGGCCGGAAACGATCTGCTCTATGCTGATCATTTTGTTGCCAGCGAAGATCCCGACACCCACACCACCATCATCCGCACGCTGGAATTTTTTGCCCAGAAATATCGCGAAGACCCGGCCTTCGCCCAGCGCGTGGACGCCTCGGTGGAGCGCATCCTGACTCTCAAATACCGCCTTTACGGCACTTTTGACATTGCCAATGTCCGTGCCCCCGAAAGCAGCCTGGCCACCCTTGGCATGGGCGGGCAGCAGGTGGTGTTTGACGCCGCCCGTCAGGCCGTCACCCTCATCAGCCCTTCTGAAAATGATCTGGTCAATGTCATCCCCAATCCGCCAAACCTGCGCGAAAATCTCATCTTCTTCACAGATACGCTGACCGCCCGCCAGTGCAGCAAATGTCCTGAACAATCCGTTCTCAGTATCGATGCCCTGCCAAAAACCATCCTGCAGCTCTATGGGCCCAAGGCCGGCGGTCAGGTTTTGGAAAGCCATCTCTCCTATTTCAGTTTTGCCGATCTGTCTGGCTATCTGGACCGGCCTGACAACGCCGACCTGGAAACCAAGCTCTCCAAAGCCAATTGGGTCATTTTCTCCATGACCGGCGTCAGCTCAGGCCGCCCCGAATCGCTGGCGCTTCGCCGCCTGCTCTCAGAAAAACCCGGCCTTATCCGCGATAAAAAGGTGATTGTCTTTGCCTTCAACGCCCCTTATTACCTGGACGCCACCGATATTTCAAAGCTGACAGCCTATTACGGCCTTTACAGCAAGGCACCGGGATTTGTGGATGTGGCTGCCCGCGTCCTCTTTCAGGAATTGACCCCCAGCGGTGCTCTGCCGGTCACCGTCACCGGCGCCGGTTATGACCTCATCACGGCCATGTCACCCGACCCCACCCAGGTCATCCCCCTGGCCATCGACACCCTGCCGCAGGTGGAACCCACGCCTGAAGCGCCCACCATCCCGCGGTTCAAAGTCGGCGATAATGTTCCCCTTAAAACCGGCCCCATCTATGATCATAACCACAATACGGTTCCGGATGGCACCGTGGTGCGATTCATCTTTACCACCGGTGGCGATACCTCCATCTCCCAGCAGGTTGAAGCCGTCACCACACAGGGCATGGCGCGCATCAATTACCGCATCGAAAAAGCCGGCCTGCTGGATATCCGCGTCATCTCCGAGCCAGCCCGGCTCTCTGATCAATTGCGTCTTGATATCGGCGGCGACGGCTCCGTGATCACCATTGTGCCCAACACCCCCGAGCCCACCCTCACCCCCACCCCCGAGCCGACCCCCACCCTCACCCCCACCCTTACCCCCACCTTCACCCCCACGCCCACCCTTGTGCTCACCCTCACGCCAGCCCGCAAGGGCACGCCCACTTTCAGCGAATGGTTCCTCATTTTGCTGCTGGGTGCTCTGGGGTCAGCCGCCGCCTTTTTCTTTGCCTACTGGCGCTGGAACGCCATCCGCTGGGGATTGCGCGCCAGCCTGTGCGGTTTCATCGGCAGTTTGCTGGCTTACCTGAGCCTGTTTTTGCTGCTGCCTGACCGTGAAACCTGGATCCGAGCCAACGGCACTGTTGGCATTCTGCTCGTCAGCCTGGCTGGTCTGGTCGTTGGCGTGGCCGCCTCCTATGGCTGGTGGCAGTATGAAAAATGGCGTGCCAAAAAGATGACGCAGGCGTGAAGTTGGTAATCTGAATGTGATCCCTTCTTTTGCCTGCCCGGCAGCAGCATTGCTACGAAAATGACCAGGACACAAAAAACATCCTCTTCAAAACTGGAAGAGGATGTTTTTCAACCACCGTTGAGCAGGGTGATGATCAGAGTGAGCGCTGCCAATCCGCCGGCTGCCCAAAGTAGATACCGGTCTGGAACCCCCTGCAGCGACGCCAGCCGCGAAGAGCTGCGGTGCGTACGATAAGCAGATTGCAAAGGTGCGCTCGGCGGGCGGTCGCCCAGCAGGGCTTCACGGAATATGCCCACCGATTGCGGCCGTTCCGATGGGTGCAGGCTCATCCCCCATAAAATGGCTTTTTCCACATGTGGGCTGATCGCCGGGTTCACCTGACGCGGCATCACCAATTTGTCGGGCTGCAAAAAGCGTTCACGGGCGTCGGTTGGCGCCAAATTGGTCAGCAGGTGATACAGGGTGGCGCTGAAGGCATACACATCACTGCGCGCATCGGTGTGGCTGCTGTCGCCGCCATATTGCTCAAGCGGCGTATAAAGCGCCGTTCCCTGCCCCTGAAGAATGGTGATGGTCACCTCGCCGGGGGCAAGCACCTTCACCAGTCCAAAATCCACCAGTTTCAGCAAACCAGTGGGGGTCACCTTCAGGTTGGAAGGCTTGATATCGCGGTGCAGGATGGGAGGTTCCTGGTTGTGCAGATATTCCAATGCGTCAGCCAGCTGGTTGGCCCAGTTGATCACATCATTCTCGGCCAAAAAACCGCCCGCACTGCGCGCTTCAAGCATCAACGTGCGCAGATCCTTGCCGGGAATGTAATCCATCACCAGGTAATCCCGGCCGCCAATCGAGAAGAAATCGGATACCTTGGGCAGATTGGGGTGATCGAGGCGCGCCAAAACAGTTGCCTCGCGCAAGAACTGGTCGCGCGCCTGGCGCAGCAGATCAGCGGGCAATGTCCGGTCATGTTCAACTTCTTTGAGGGCGCACAGGCGGCCTTCCAAACGCATGTCATCCGACAGGTAGATGGAACCCATCCCACCCTGACCAATGATCCGGCGAATCTTGTACCGCCCGCGCAACACCTCTCCGGCTTTGAGAGGAATTGGCATGGCGAACCTGTGATAAATTTCGGCGACGGGCAGAATTCTGAAAGAATGCAGGATGGCCGCTTCTCCTCGGTCACCACTCTACTCAGAAGACTGCACAAAAAATGAAACTTCTGCTATTATTATACCTTAAGCAATCTGAATTGCTGTCAAATTCAAGGAGGAAAGAATATGGAACCCAGCCCAAACACCCCGTGTCTGGTTGCCAGGGAAGGTCCGCTGGAAGGCCAGCAGTGGTCTCTGGTGGATGAAATCCTCATTGGCCGTGAAGGCGCCTGCCAGGTGATTATCGCCGATCGCCAGGTTTCGCGCTACCATGCCCGCCTGTCTGCTTCTGAAAATGGAGTTCTCCTTGAAGATCTCAGCAGCAAAAACGGCACCTTTTGCAATGGCACCCCGGTTGTGGAACCCGTCCTCCTTAAGGAAGGCGATATCATCCAGGTAGCCACCCTGCAAAGTTTCATTTTCCTCAGCTCTGATGTCACCATGCCCCTGGCAGCTTCTCCGGCTGCCAAACAAACCCCTCAAAGCGCCAAACCCGACAGCGCAGCCCCGATTCCCCCGCTGCGCATGGAAAACCGCTCACGTCGAGTCTGGGTCAAGGGTGTGGAAATGACGCCCCCCCTCTCATTGCAGCAATACAACCTGCTCCAAAGTCTGTATGATAACGCCGGGCAGGTGGTCTCCCGCGAAGAGCTGGTCGAAGCCATTTGGGGCAACGAACAGGCTGACGGCATTTCTGAACAGGCTCTCGACGCCCTGATCCGCCGCCTGCGCGACCGGCTGGCTGAACTGGACCCGGATCACACCTACATTGTAACCGTGCGCGGACACGGTCTGCGCCTGGACATGCCCTGAGGCATCTCTTAATTTATTAAACGCGCCACCCCAGGCGGACCGCCTGGGGTGGCGCGTTTATTCCCTGTTATATGCTTTGTTGATCCAGATCGAGGCGGGGTTTCTCCTCTGGCACACTGCCGGCGACCTCGCCCAATACCCGCAGCGAATAGATCAGTGCGACAAGCTGGATCAACGCGCCGGTCCAAAAAGACAGGGTGGCGTAAATATCATAGGCAAAACCTGCCCAAAGCGGGCCGGTGGCCCGTCCCAGCGATTGAAATGAATTGTTCAACCCCATGGCCGCCCCCTGACCGCCCTGGGCGCGTTTGGATACCATGGCAGTGATGCTCGGCTGCAGCAAGGTATTGCCAAAATTAAACACCAGCGCTGCCACAATCAACGCCCACTTGCTGAAAGCCAATGCCAGCAAAACAAAGCCGATCATGCTGATCAACAGCCCGCCGCGCACCACTTTGATTTCACCCAGTTTGCGCGTCAGCGGACCAATCACCACGCCCTGCTGAATCACCGAAAGCACCCCGATGGCCCCCATCATCAGCCCCACTTCCGCCGGGCTCATCGTAAAATGCTGCTGGCCGTACATGCCCAGCACCGATTCCATATTGGCCAGGGCAAAAGCCAGCAGAAAAGCCATGATATACAGAAAGCCGATGGGGCCTTTCAAGCCGCTGATCAACTGCCTGACCCTTGATTCCCGCACTGCCGCTGGCTGCTGGCGCCGTCTTTCCTTAACCAGCGACTCGGGCAGGCATAAAACAATCAGCGGTACGGCCAGCAGAGCCAGAATCGCGCTGGCAAAGAAGGGAATGGAAAGGTTGATCAGGTCACCGGTGGCAGCATCCTGTGTCACCTGCACCAGACCGGTGATGGCTTCTGGCAAAGGAAGGGATAATTTTGTCAACAAACCACCCACCATCGGGCCAAAAATCATTCCCACCCCCATGGCGGCACCCATCAACCCGACGCCTTTGGAGCGGTCCTTTTCCTCGGTGATATCGACCATATAAGCCATCGCCGTTGGCAGTGAAGCCGAAGTAAGAATGCCGGCCAGAGTGCGCGAGATCATCAACTGATAAAAATCCTGTGAAAGACCCTGCAAAACAAAGGCGATAAAATACCCGATCACGCCAACCAGTAATATCGGCTTTCGCCCAACCCGGTCTGAAATCTGTCCCCACATGGGGGCAAAAATGAACTGCATCAGGGAATATAACGACATCATCAATCCCAATGCGCCAGCCGATACACCAAAATGAGTCACAAAAAAGGGCATCAGCGGGATGGCAATGCCAAATCCCAGCATGACAATCACCAGTGATAAAAAGAGAATAGCCTGAGGGGCAATTTTTACTTTCATACCCATAACCTCCAATAGGACGCCATATTAGTTAATAAGAGTTAACTATATCCCTTCAAGGCCTGCCTGTCAATATCCCGCAAAACCTCGTATACAAAAAATTTATATCATCCTTCAAAGTGGGTGATAAGCAGCCGGTTACAGCCCTCGCCGGCTGCTTTTTTCATGCCCTATGAATATGTGTAATTGGTCAGGGAGCGGATCATCCTCTGCAAGGCTTTCACCCTGGCTGAGCAGTTGCAAATAGGTCACCTATATTCCCGGTCAATAGCGGTTTTTCTGTGACAATATCGAAGTCACAATCTCCCAAACAAAAGCCTGGAAGGCGTTGTCCCTTCCAGGCTTTTACAGCTTTATTCGTTCGGCCCGGCTGGCGTTGTTTCGCTGCCCTCGGCATTTTCCTCTTTGGGCTCTTCCTTGGACTGCCGCTTGTGGCGCACAGGCCGCTCCTCAGGCGCATGCAGTGCCACTTCCACCACCTGATCCATGTGCGTGATGGGGATGATCTTCAAATCAGTGCGCACCTTGCGCGGCACGTCAATCAAATCCTTCAGGTTGCGCTCGGGCAGTAGAATGGTTTTCAGGCCGGCGCGATGCGCCGCCAGAATCTTCTCGCGCAGGCCGCCCACCGGCAGCACCCGTCCGCGCAGGGTGATTTCACCCGTCATGCCCACTTCTTTGTACACCGGGCGGTCTGTGAAAGCCGAGATCAGCGCCGTGGCAATGGTGATGCCTGCGCTGGGGCCGTCCTTTGGAATGGCGCCTTCAGGAATGTGGATATGCACATCCAGCCGTTCAAAGGCTTCGGGGTTGATATCAAACTGGCGGGCGCGCGATTTCAAATATGACAGCGCCGCCTGTGCCGATTCCTGCATCACCTCGCCGATCTGGCCGGTGATCTGCAGGCCGCCCTTGCCTTCCAGGATCAGCACTTCCACCGGCATGATATCGCCGCCGGTTTCTGTCCAGGCGATGGCGGTGGCCACGCCAATTTCATCCTGCCGTTCGGCTTCCGTCTGGAAGTATTCCGGCGGGCCCAGGAATTTTTCAACCCAGCGCGCCCCAAGGCGGGTCGGATAGCGCTTCTTTTCAGATTTCAGGCGCGCCACCTTGCGGCACATGCGTCCAATTTCCCGTTCCAGGTTGCGCACCCCGGCTTCGTAGGTGTATTCACGGATCAGCCGCCGCACCGCCTGGTCCAGCACCACCACCTCGTTGGGTTCCAGGCCGCTTTCTTCAATCTGGCGGGGAATCAGGAAACGGCGTGAAATTTCCAGTTTTTCTTCCTCAATGTAACCGGGGAATTCAATCAGTTCCATACGGTCCAGCAGAGCCGGTGGAATGCTCCCCAGTGAATTGGCTGTGGTGATGAACATGACCTTTGAAAGATCATAGGCCAGCTCCAGGTAATGGTCAGAGAAGGCATAATTCTGCTCCGGGTCCAGCACCTCCAGCAGCGCCGAAGCCGGATCACCGCGGAAATCAGCGCCCAGCTTGTCAATCTCATCCAGCATAAACAGCGGGTTCACCGTTCCGGCGCGGCGCATGGTCTGCAAAATGCGTCCTGGCAGTGCGCCAATATAGGTGCGGCGGTGGCCGCGAATTTCAGCTTCATCGCGCACCCCGCCCAGCGAAACGCGCACGAACTTGCGTCCCAGCGCATCGGCAATTGAACGTCCCAGTGAGGTTTTGCCGGTGCCAGGCGGGCCCACAAAGCACAGAATAGGCTGCCGCGTGCGCTTTGGGTTCAGACTGCGCACAGCAATATATTCCAGAATGCGGTCCTTGGCCTTGCCCAGACCAAAATGGTACTGATCCAGCACGCTCGCCGCATGTTTCACATCCAGGTTATCATCCGTGGCAGTGTCCCACGGCAATTCAATAATCCAGTCCAGGTAGGTGCGGATGATGCCCACTTCAGGCGCCATTGGCGGCATCTGCGTCAGGCGTTCCAGCTCTTTGATGGCCGCTTTGCGGGCTTCATCAGGCAGAGCCATCTTTTCGATCTTTTCGCGCACCTCGGTGATCTCGCGCGTCCAGATATCCCCTTCGCCCAGTTCTGTCTGGATGGCGCGCATCTGCTCGCGCAGATAAAACTCGCGCTGGCTGCGGTCCACTTCGGTCTGCACCCGGGTCTGAATTTCATCTTCCAGCTGCAGCACATCCAGTTCCTGCGCCAACAGGCTGTTCACGCGCTTCAGGCGCATCACCGGGTCTGTCATCGAAAGCAGCGACAGGCGGTCTGTCAGGTTCAAAGAAATGGCGGTGGCCACCATATCTGCCAGCCAGCCCGGATCAGTGATGTTCATGGAGAACAGGTGGGCTTCATCCGGCAGGCTGTGATCCAGCTGCGTGCAGCGTTCAAACTGATCGCGGGTGGCGCGCATCAGCGCCTCAATCCGGTTGGTCATGGTCACGTTTTCATGCAGCACCCGCACCCGCGCCATAAAGCAGGGATCACTCTGGGTGAAATCCACCAGTTCCACGCGGCGCCGCCCCTGCACCAGAGCCGAATTATTGCCGTCTGGCATGGTCAGCAGCCGCCCCACCGCCGCCTCAACCCCAATCGGGATCAGGTCGCCGGCCTGCGGTTCGTCAATTTCCGGGTCGCGCTGTGAGAATATAATCAGGGTCTGCCCGTTATACTGCGCTTCCTGAACTGCCGCCAGCCCCACATCCGAGCTGATAAAAATGGGCGAAATCATGTGCGGGAATATCACCGTGTCGCGCACAATCAGCACCGGGCATTCTATAACGCCGTCGTCATCCGGTTCCGCATTGGGTATCCGGTAGAGTTCTTCAGTGCGCTGCTGCAGGGCACTGTTGAAATCGTCCTCATCTGTCGAACGTGGAAACCAATCGTCTCCTCGCATCGTCTCCTCCTTTTTTGCCCAGAGGGCATTAATCCAGGTTTGGCCAGGCCTGCCGCGCCTCGGCAGTCACAAAAATGCTGCCGGTCACCAGAATGGCTTTTTGCGTGCCAGCCAGTTCTTTGGCGCGCTGCATGGCCTGTTGAACCCCGCCGCAGGCTTCTGTGGTGATGTCTGGCCGGGCAGCCCGCACCATGTCAGCCAGTTGACCGGCTTCCAGCGCCCGCGGATGATCCGCGCGCGCCGCCACCACTTCCTGCGTCAGGGGCAGCAGTTCTGCCAGCATCCCGTCAATATCTTTATCTTCCGAAAAACCCAACACCAGCACCACCGGCCAGTTCGGGAGTAAATCGTGCATCGCCTCGCGCAGACGCACCGCTGAATCGCGGTTATGAGCGCAGTCCACCACCACCGGTGGATCTGAACGCAGCACTTCAAACCGGCCAGGCCAGGATACCTGCGCAAAACCGGTCTGAATGGCCGCATCGCTGATCACCAATCCGGCCTCACGGGCAGCCCATAGGGCCGCGCAGGCGGTGGCCGCATTCTCGGTCTGGTGCTGTCCCAGCAGCGGCAGGCTCACCTGCAGCAGCGGCCGCTGGCCCTGCCAGATGGACATGCGCTGGCCGTTCAAATTCTGATCCAGCCGTTCATACTGGACATCCCGCCCCACCAGGGTCAGGCTTGCCTGCCGGGCCGCCGATACCGCCTCCAAAACAGCCTGCGCTTCAGCTTTCTGCGGCGAGCTGACCGCCGGCCGGCCAACCTTGATGATGCCTGCTTTTTCACCGGCAATTTCGGCCAGGGTGTTTCCCAGCACGGCCATGTGATCATATGAAAGCGAGGTGATCACCGAAACCAGCGGGTCCACCACATTGGTGGCATCCAGCCGGCCGCCCAGCCCAACCTCAATCACGGCCACATCCACACCCTGGCGGGCAAAATACCAGAATCCCAGGGCCGTGGTGATTTCAAAGGTGGTCAGCTCAGGCACCTGCACCACAAAAGGCTTGATTTCGGCCACCAGCCGCGCCAACTCCAGGTGCGGAATGGGCTCGCCGTTGACCTGAATGCGCTCGTTGTAATCATGCAGGTGCGGCGAAGTGTAGAGGCCGGTTTTGTAACCGGCGGCCTGGATGGCGCTGGCGCACAGCGCAGAAACCGAGCCCTTACCCTTGGTGCCGGCCACATGAATGACCCGATATGTCCGTTCCGGGTGGTCCAGCAGCGTCAGCAGGGCGCTCATACGGTCCAGGTTGAACTTCTCCGCCGAAAAGCGCAATGCGCGGGTCATGCTGTAATCCACAAACCCGTAAAGATAATCCAGTGCTTCCTGGTAAAGTTGTTCCATATCCATCATAAGCCGCTGTTGACCTCAGAAAATTTGTGGGCCTCATTATACCATCCCTTTACACTCTTTGGCGGTTGCGAGAGGCCATTATCATTAAACAGGATGGAACTGGTCAATGATTCAAAATTCCTGCAAGATAATTTCCTTCCAGGGGTTGACAAAATACGGTTTTCGCGTAAAATAAAGGTCGTGACGAGCCGAAGTGGCGGAACTGGCAGACGCGCTAGGTTCAGGACTTAGTGATGAAAGTCGTGTGGGTTCAAGTCCCACCTTCGGCACTCTGAAACCCCCACCCCAAAGGTGGGGGTTTTTGATTTCTCTGGCCAGCTGACTTTTTTCCACCCTGCCTGATAATGATCATCAATGTGCCGTTTATGATCTGGAAGGTGGCATGAAAAAAAATCTACTGTTCAGCCCATCGAAACCCCACTTATCCTTCAAGAAAATTCCCTTTTCCTGACCAAGGGCCAAAACACCCTCCTGGAAATGGCGGCCCGTCAGGCCGTTGGAATGATGTTGGTTTCTGCTGTGCTCTCGCCTTTATTTGAAGGTCCCCTTCTTTTCCGGCGTAGTTCTAAATCGAAACCCGGTCGCGCCCGCTGTTTTTGGCCCGATATAAAGCCTGATCCGCCTGCTCAATCAAATCCTCCAGGCGGTTCATCTCTTCGCTCAACTGAGCCACACCGGCGCTGAGGGTGATTTTCAGACTCACCTGCTGAATAATTCCCTGGCGAATGCGTTCCGCCGTCTTGACGGCGTTGGCCAGGTTGGTTTCCGGCAAAAGGATCAGAAATTCTTCTCCGCCGTAGCGTCCAAAGATATCCGCTTTGCGCAGCCCCTGTCCGCCCAGCGCGGCCACTTCGCGCAGAACCTGATCGCCGCGTAAATGCCCATGAACATCATTGATCTTTTTAAAATGGTCAATATCCATCATCACGGCTGAAAATTCCGCCTTATAGCGCTGGGCGCGGTCAAATTCCTTCTGCCCCATCTCAAACAAATAGCGGCGGTTGTATATGCCCGTCAGCCCATCCAGAATGGCCATGCGCTGCACTTCCTCAAACAGATGCGCGTTTTCCAGTGCCAGGGCTGCCTGGCTGGCATAGATGGACAGGTGTTCGCCGTGCTTGACATTAAATGTATTGGGTGTTCTGCTGGCCACAGCAATCAGCCCTATGGTTTTTCCATTGTAAATGATGGGTGCGCCAGACCAGGAATGAATGCCGCAATCATCGTGATTCTTAAACCAATCTGCATATTCACGCGTGTCGCTGAGGGTGATGGGCTTTTGCGATTCCAGCAGCGATTGATAGACGGGCGCTTCCAGATGGATGCCTGACGGCTGCACAGGTTCGCCTTTTTCACACCAGCTGCGCTTCATTTCAAGTTTGCCGTTTTCCACCAGCGCAATGTAAATGATATCCGCGACCGTCACCTGCTGGATATGTCCCAGCATCAAATCCAGCACCTGGGATGAATCCAGAGTGGCGTTCAGCGCCGTTCCCACCCGCCGCAGGGTTTCAGCTGCCTGATGTTCGCGCCGGGTGTGATCAATATCAAACCTGATCTCCAGCAGACGGCGGCGGGCAAGCGCATCGCGGTTGAACACTTCCTCTTTGGCGGCATGGTATTCGCGGTGGTGATGCAGGGCCGTCTGAAAATCCCCCAACTTTTCGTATGTCTCTGATAAGGCTCCGTGAATCCGGTAGGCCAGCTGCGGGTGCTCGGCTTCTTCTGCCAGTTTGAGAGCTTTTAGCAGCTCATCCTTTGCCCGGTCTTCATTTCCCTGAGAGTGATAGAGCCGGCCCAATCCCAACAAGGCTTTAGCCCGTGTGGTGTTATCACCAATTTGCTGGCTGATCTCCAGCGCCTGGTTCAAATGCGTTTCGGCCTCCAGAGCTGCGTCCAGAAAAATTTGAGACTCACCCAGCACTATCAGCGTTTCCGCCTTCTGGTAAAGCGGCGTCACTTCCGGCATCATTTCCAGGCAGCGACGGGCCTGCATCACGGCTTTATCATATTCCTTGCGTTCCTTGTAAATCAATGCCAGCGAGGAGATGATGAAAAGCTGCGATTTTTTATAATCAATCTGCTCCGAAAGCTCCAGCGCCCGCTTCAGGTAGCCTTGCGCCGTTTCATACTCCCCCACTTCCACGTAGGTGGTGCCAATATTCGCCAAAAAACGCACCTGATCCTGCAGATTTTCACTTTGTTCGGCCAGGGTCAGAGCGTTCAGCAGGGATTGCACCGCTTCTGGATAGTTGCCCATATCGCTGTAAACAGCGCTCAGGCTGTTGTAAGAGTCAGCAATTTCCTCGGGGTTTCCGGCAATCTGGCGAATGGCCAGGCTCCGTTCATGCAAAGCCAGAGCCTGGCTGTATTCGCCGCGAATATACCAGCACCACCCCTGTGAATCCAGGGCCCGCGCCGTGCCAGATGCATCCTTCAACTTCTCCATCAGGTCCAGGGCTTCGTCCAGGGTGGCAAGGGCGTTATCCGTGGTGTCATATTCCATTTGCAGGGTGCCGCGCACCAGCAGGCTGTAGGCCTGCCCGGCTGCATCGCCGGTTTTTTTTGAAAGCTCAAACGCCTCCTCAGCCAGCTTGCCGGCCCGTTCCGCGTTGTTTGAAATCAGACGCCACGCCAGGCTGTTGAGCACAGGGATGCGTTCCTCGGGCAGCACGGCTGCATCAAGGATCATTTCCAGGTCGGAGGTGGAGCTTTTCAACATCATAGAATCATCTCACCAGGCTTCATTGGGTTTAATGGATCACCATTGGCAGGAATATCATTTCAAAGATCATATGAGCAAATTCATTCTCGCTCTTATTATACGCTGAAACCAGGTCCAGGCGGCCGTAACCGTAGGTGTTGTTGGGCACCTGCGAGGCAGAATCGCCGCCGCAGCCTTCTGTGGTCGTCAGCGGCACAGCCGAGCGGGTCAGGATCAATTCCGTCCACGGCACATTCCCGCGCAGGCTCGGGAAAGCGCTCCACAGCAGGGCAACCCCGCCCGCCACATTGGGCGCTGCCATCGAAGTGCCCGACATGGTCGTAGTCAAGGTCTCGCCCGATTTTGAAGCCGAAACAACGCTCACCCCGGGCGCCACAATCTGCGGCTTCATCAGGTCGCCGGCCGGGCCGCGGCTGCTGAAGCTGGCAATACCATCGCTGTTGTTCACCGCGCCAACTGTGAACACCGCCCGGTCTGTCCCCGGCGGATCGTTAACCGTGTCGCAGGTCGGGCCATCGTTGCCAGCCGAAACGGACATGAAAATGCCCGCCGCGCGCACACTCTCCACGGCCGCAGTCAGGCTCTGCAGGTTGCATTGTTCCGCGGCCGGGCAGCCGTAAGAGTTGCTGATCACATCCGGGCGCAGTGCCGGGTTGGGATTCTGTCCGTTCAAATCGGTTGGCGCCATGAAGAATTGCAGGCACTCGATATAGGTGCTGGGCCGGCCCACGCCGCTGTCCATATTACGGCAGCCGATCCACCTGGCCGCCGGCGCCACCCCGTAACCGTTGAGGCCAACGGAGGTCCCGGTGGTGTGGGTGCCGTGACCGTGGTCATCGCACGGAACTTTGGATTCATATCCGCAGGGATTGCTGGAACCGTCAATATCCTGGTGAATGGCATCCCACCAGTTGAAATTGTGATTGGCTGCCGCACCATCCCAGCCGCGGTATTGGCTTTTCAGCAGGCTGTGCTCCCAATAAATGCCCGTGTCGGCATTGGCCACCACCGTGCCCGTGCCCATCACCCCCAGCGCCCACAGGTCCGGCGCGCCCACCCTGCTGATGTTGGGCTGGATCGTTCCCTTAGCATCTGCGGGCCTTTCTTCCTCACCTGTCTCCAGCGCCACGCGGAAAGCCCGGTCTGGCTCAATATAGGCCACTTCCGGCAGGGCTGCCAGGGCTTCCACCACCTGGCGGTCGCCTTCCACCGCCAGCATGTTGACAATCCAGTAAGCCCGGTAAGAAACCCCCATCGCATCCAGGCGCGCCGTCAGCGCAGGCTGGCTGGCCGCGGCGGTATCCATCAATGTGTTCACATAAGCGCTGGAGGCGTCGCGATTAAAGGCCGCCCCATCTGCAGCAGGCCGGTCTGCCTGCGCGCGCAGCACCACCAGAAAATGCGCGGTGGCTCCACCCTCGGTATCGGCCCACACTTTTTCGCTCACCCAGGCAGGCTGCGCCGTCACAGGCTGCACAGCCAGGCTCATCACCAAAATGCCAATCAAAACCATCCACAAGCTGCGTTTCATCGTCACTCCTTTAGCGGTAAAGCAGATTCTGCTGCAAGAATTGCTCCATCTCGCGGTAATAGGTGATCACATTTTCCAGCTTGCGGAAGCCGTGACCCTCGCCCTCAAACGTGCGGTAGTGGTGAGCCACCCCGCGCCGCCGCAGGGAATTGACAATCGCCTCTGACTGGGCGATCGGCACCACGCGGTCCTCGGTGCCGTGGAAAATAGCCAGCGAATCCTTGATCTGATCGAGCGCAAAAAGGGGCGAGCGCTGCCGGTAAAGGGCGGCCGCCTCAGGCAGCGGCCCCACCAGGCTGTCCAGGTAGCGCGCCTCAAATTTGTGTGTATCACGGGCCAGGTCAAACAGGTTGCTGACCCCATACGAGCAAATGCCCACCTTGAACAGGCCCGGGTAACGGATCAGAGAAGCCAACACCGTGTACCCCCCGGCACTGCCGCCCATAATGGCCAGTTTCTCGCCATCCGCCCATTTCCGCTCCACCAGCGACCGGGCGCCGCCCGCCGCATCTTCCACATCCGCCACCCCCCATTGTCCGCGCAGGGCGTCGCGGTAGCGCTTGCCAAAGCCGGTGCTGCCGCGGTAATTGACCGCCAGGTAGGCGTACCCCCGGCTGGTGAAATAGGCCGCCTGGGCCGAATAACCGGCTTCTGTTTGCGAAGTTGGCCCGCCGTGAATTTGCACCATTGCCGGCGGCAGTCCGCTGCTGGCAAAACGACGGCTGGCTGGCGCATAGAACAGGCCGTACACCGTCATGCCATTTTCCGCGGTCCATTCAACCGGCTGCACATCCGGCAAATCCTCTGGATCCAGGTTCTCGCCGTCGCTGCGCTTTTCCACCCGCCAGCGCCCACCTTCCCAGGTCACCAAGCGCACGGGAATGCGGCTGCCTGAAGCCTGCATGGCCAGACGGTCGGCTTTCGGCGAAACCGCCAGCTGCCCCAGGTTGGTATAGGCGCCGCTGTCAATTTTTTGGCTCTGCCCGCTGTCCACATCCACCACCCACAGGCTGGTGAAACCCCGGTCATTGACCAGGTAGAACAGGCGCTGGCTCGATCCGCTCCAACCATAGGTGTGCAGGCCCTGCACCCATCCCGGCGTGGAAAGCACTTTACCGCGCACCAGCTCGCGCCGTTGGCCGTCTTCCAGATTCAGCAGCACCAGTTTTTCCAGGTCGCCGTCCGGGGCAATATAGCTCAACCAGAGTCCGTCCGGTGAAAAAGCCGGTTGAAACACCGATTCGTCCGCCCCGCCGTCCACCTGCTGTACATGCGCCAGGCACTGCCCGGCTGCATCAAAATCAGCCAACATCAGGCGGCAGCCATCCCAGGGCATATTGGGATGATCCCACTCAATCCAGGCCAGGCGGGTGCCGCCGGGGTGCCAGACCGGCTGCATATAAAAATCAGCTCCGCTCGCCAGCCGCGCCGGCCAGTTCCGGCCTTCGCTGTCCACCAGGGCCAGGCAGTCATTGTTTTCATAGGTGTGCACATACACCACCCATTTCCCATCCGGTGAAAGCTGCGGCGCAGCAGCCGCCCCAAAAGCCGGCGTCAGCGGGCGCGGCTGTCCCCAGCCCAGGCTGCGCCGGTAAAGCCGGCCGTTCTTCTCAGCAAAAATGAGCGTGCCATCCTTCACCGTGAATTCTCCCCCGCCGTAACCCACGCCGCCGCGCACAGCCTGCTCTTCCGTCAGTTCACGCGGCGCTTCGCCCGCGGCGCGCATCACCAGCGCATTCCGGTCCCCCTGCCCCTCCATCCAGACCAGGGTCTCCCCATCTGAATCCCAGGCCAACTCATCCAGGCGCACGCGCTGCGCCAGCATCTGCGGCGTCACCGGGCTGGGCCACAAACCAAAAGGAAGCTGCGTTTTTTCGCTCATTTTTCACCTCGGCATCAATTTTCGATACGCTAATTTTACCCCGGAATTGCTGGCGCGTTCCCCCGTTTGCACCTCAACTTTCCACCCTGAAGCCAAAATGGCCTCTCCGCCTGTTTCATATCGCTGGAGAATTCACTATAATAAAAACATCCAGATCATTCTTTCGTTTTCTTCATCATCGCGTAATGTTATTTTCGAAGGAGGTTTTCATGGGCAGACGCCGATTCGATCGCTCCAACCGCACCCTGATCATTCTGATCGTGGTCAGCGTCATCATTCTGGTGACCACCGTGACCCTCCTGTACATTTTCAATCCCCAACTGGTCACGGAATCCTTCACCTATCTCGTAAATGGCCTCAAAGCAGCTCTGCTGGCCGTCGGGCAGTTCTTTGTCAACCTGTGGGTCTCAGCAGTCGGCCTGATCGGGATCAAATAACTGGTCCTCTCCCCCTTGCAAAGGGATAAAAAGGGGAAATAACCCGGTCGCAGCGGTACTTATGCTGCTGAAAAAATTGGCTCTTAGCCGCTTTCAGAAGAGTCGCCTTGATCAGATTCAAAGCCATGTTCTGTATCGGCTTCATAACCCAGCTCTTCTTCCCAGTCTCTCACCAAATTCTTCTGCTCCTCCTCATATACTCTCCTCAACAAAGTGGGAGCAGCAGGCCGCTTGATCACCGCGCGTAAAACCGCAATGGAATGCTCAAGAGCGTCAATGGCATTGGAGACGCTTAAAGGCGCTCGGCGGGCCAGATAACAGGCGGTGCTCATCGGAGATTGATCCATCCAATCCTTTCTGCTGACTTCTTCCCAATCCATAGAATCCTGCCCTTTGACCTGATACAATTCATTTTTTTGGTATTCCTCAAGTTTTTTTCTGATCTCTTCTTCATGGGTTCTGAACCAGCGGGTAAAATACGGGTTGTCTATAATCCGCCAGTAAGGAAGCCTGATTTCTTCTCCCGTATTGCTCAAGGTTACCAGGTAATCCCGGCAAGGGTAAGGCACCCCCTCATAAGATGATTTCAGGGTAACAACAGTTTTATCCTTTTTACCTTTCCCCTTCTTTTTTCCTTTTTTGTTCTTTTCTGGCGGCGTTGAATCCGGGCCAGTTTTTTTCATCTTGAGTTCCTTCTTTTTTTTCTTTCCCATATTGAACCCTCTTGGCAAAGCATTTTTTTTGCTCCCAAAATATATGGCTGACTGTTAGTATTGTATCTCTCCTGAAAATCAGAAGTCAAGCTCAAATTTAGAAGGTTGTCATAATTTCCAAAAAATCAACTCTTACCAGAAAGTGGTGCTTCTTTTTGTTTGAAAAGGTTATCAAAGGGGATAAAACCAAATAACAGCAAAACCAAAATGGGGATTACAATATGCCTGTATGCGCTCGGGGGAAGAAGCAATGGGATTATAAACACTGTAATGGCGAATATTCTTGCAGGCCGGCGAACCATAATTTGGTCAAGTAATCTGGGTATTAAAGGAAGCAGTGAATATGGCCAGCATACTGGCAACCCTATCACAGACAGTAAGACATAAAAGTTCCATGCTGTACGAGAAATATTACCCCTGAAAAGGGAATCTCTATTCAGAAAAATGATGACAGCGACCAGGGCTGCTGAAAATACGACACCAGGAATGCCCAATAACCTGAAAAAATTTGGAAAAAAACTGGCATTATGTTCCCCCATCAAAGATCCATAAAACCTCCCGCTGTTAACTTCGAAATAGCGAATGATCGAATGCGGTGAAAGCAAAAGCAGAACGCTTAAGGAAATACAACAAGTCACTAAAAAACCCGTCAAGGCAGACCACTGCCGCCTGACAATAAAGGGAATAAGCATTATCGCCGGAAGAAACTTTGTAATTGCCGCCATTCCAATCCAAACGCCTGCCATGAACGGGTTGCGGTTCCTCTCCTGGTATGCCAGACTTATTCCCACCAGCCAGATGGGGGTTATCTGGTTGAGTGAGAAGGTAACGGGTGACCACAAGGCCAGTAATATCGTAACAGGAACAATGCAGGTTACAGGGAATTCCATTAAATAAAGACTCAGCCCAATAATGATCAATGACATCCATGCCCACACTGCGCCTGCCTGTTCAATGGTAAATGGCGCAGTAAAAAAACCAAAAAGAAACGCTGTCGGTGGATGGGTGGAATATCCATCAAGAATTTTTGGGTAAGCATCCGTATTGGTGATTAGCCCTCTAAAGCCCACATACTCTTGGACTAAATCAATATTGTAAACTTCTCCTCGAAGCAGGGAAGCTAGATATCCTGGCATAGATAAACTGGATTCGACTGCCTGGTATCTTGGGAAAAACAGGACAAAAACAAAAAAAAATATCAGTACAATACCCGTTATCAGGTTTTTCATTTAGTTCCCTTTCATATCCAAGGAAAGCGATAATGAATTATTAGTAAATTGATAAACATAATCATCTGTTTTTATTTTTTAAGGATATCCGGCCCTTTCTCACGGTTATTTTATCACTTTTTTACCTCTTCAGGGACTACCCTGCCAAAAATAACCTCTAAAATCGTTGACGGCTGGACACAGACGTGATAAAATCTTGCTCGTTCTTTGGGTGTGTAGCTCAATGGCAGAGCAGTGGCCTTTTAAGCCATTGGTTGAGAGTTCGAGCCTCTCCACACTCATTCACCAAATACGGCGGTGGCACCAAAACAAACCCCCATATACGGGGGTTTTTGGTTTCTGCTCAGGGGTAATTCTAAAAACATCCTATGATGTTTTCCCACTTCCAACTCCCCGCTTTGCCCTCACTACATGAGGACAAGCGAGGACAGGCCACACCCACCGACGGGGCATTGAAACAATTGAGTGGTCTTTTGGGCCATGCCTGAGTAGTTTTACAAAACCACCCGTGACGGTAATTTTTTGATTAACCCAGCAGGCTCCCAATCAGCCGCTTTAATAATTCCTCAAACTGCGGTAAAATTCCCCCTTGACATTAACGTTACGTGATAGTTTATACTGATCTCCAGAGGCACAAAATGAGCTATACGGTCAAGCAACTCTGCAGCCTGGCGGGAGTCACCCCCCGCACCCTGCACTATTACGATGAGATCGGCCTGCTGCGCCCGGCATCGTACGGCGATAACGGCTATCGCTGCTACGGTGAGGATGCCGTGCTCCGGCTGCAGCAGATTCTTTTCTACCGCGAACTGGATTTCAGTCTCGATCAAATCAAAACCATCCTTGACCACCCCGGTTTTGATCTGCTGCGCGCCCTGGAAAGTCACCGCCAGGCGCTTCAGGCCCAGGCCGGGCGCATCGACCGCCTCATCCACACCGTGGATAATACCATCCGCCACCTTCGAGGAGAAATTAACATGAGCAAAAGAGATTTTTACAGCGGTTTCGATGAAGAGAAACAAGCACGCTACGAACAGCAGGTGCGCCAGCAGTTCGGTGACGAAGCCATGGCCCGCACCAAAAACTGGAACGCCTACACCCCGGCTGAAAAGAACGACATTCTGGCTGACCTGCATGAAATTGGCGAGAACACTGCCGCCAACATGGATAGGGGCTTTGACAGCCCCGAAGTTCAATACTGGATCGGCCGCTGGCACCAGGCCATCAACACCTATTTCTACCCCTGCTCACTCGAAATTTTCGAAAGCCTGGGGCACATGTATGTGGAAAATCCGGAATTTACCGCCACCTACGAAAAAATCCGCCCGGGCATGGCCGCTTTCATGGAAAAAGCCATGGCCCATTACTGCAAGGTGATGGCATCCCGCGAGGCCTAGTCCGAGTCCGCTCCATTATGCCGTTCAGCCGCAAGCTGGACGGCATTTTTGTTTATCCCTCAACCAGTCGGCGGTCCCTTCACCCAGGAGCACTGCGGGCTGAAACCCGCCGGCGGCACACCCAGCGACTGAATGAGGCGCGCCCAGTAATTCACCTGCGCCGCCGTGCTCACCAGAAGCACCAGCTCGCGCTCGTTGAAATGCGCCTTGAGCGTTTCCATCTGCGCCTGGCTGACCTGCAGTGGGGTTTGTGACACGCCCCAGACATACCGCAGCGCCAGCCGCTCTGCGATAGAAAAGCTGTTCACCGCCTCCAGCGGGGTGATTCCCTGCATGGCCTGGACTTCTTCCAGAGTGATTCCCAACTGCTCACATTCAAAGCTGTTCATGTCAATGCAAAAGGGGCAGGCCACTGCCAGCGAAACCTGCATGCGCACCAGCTTCAGCAGCCGCTCTGTCACCCGCCCTTCCGGTTTGGCCGCCAGCCCTTCCATCACCCCCGCGCCCACTGCTGCCCGTGGATACCAGGCCAGCAGGCGCGGCGGCAGCAGGTCTTTTTTCGTCTCGCGCCTTGCCGCCCATATGCCCAGGCGTAAGAACCAGGCCATCTTTTTGGGAACATCCAACCATGCCATTGCTGCCTCCGATCTGTCGTCTATGCGCAATTCAATATCCATTCATCTCCATTATCCCTCATCCATCCGTTTCAGGCAAAGGGATAATGATCCCCTATCGGTCCCCCGAGGCTGTATCTTGTTTTGCAACCTTTTTCAATCTATTCCGTATACTTCTTATGAAATATGCCCAGGGCATAATTCACATCTCTGCATAAACGGATCTGCCCGAAAAGGAGGCTGCTGTGTCTGCTCACGAACATTGTCATCACCAGGTTCACTGGATTTTCTGGCCCTTTGTGGCCCTCTGGCGGTTTCTGGCCCTCATCATCGAAATCACCGGCCGCCTGGTTGGCGCCATCCTGGGTTTTGCTTTGATGGTGGTGGGACTCATCGCCACCCTGACCATCATTGGCGCCATCGTCGGCCTGCCCCTGATGCTGATCGGCGGGTTGCTCACCCTGCGCTCCATATTTTAAGGTACACCTTATCAATTTAAGCGAACAGGTGTATAATACCGATTATAAGGCATGCCTTATAATCGGTATTTTTATGTGCGGAGGCTCCTGTGAGCGAAGAACATATCGAAATGTATCTGGGCGTCATCTACCAGCTGCGCGGCCAGACCGAAGATCCCGTTCCCCTTTCCAAAATCACCGCCGCCTTCGGCTATTCTCCCATGTCCACCCACCAGATGATCCAGAAGCTGGAAGGTATGGGCCTGCTGCATTACCAGCCCTACCGGGGTGTTTTTCTCACCCCTGAAGGCGAAGGCGTGGCCGCCGCTCTTCTGCGCCGCCATGCCGTCTGGGAAACCTTCCTCATCCAGCTGCTGGAGGTGCCCGCTGACGAGGCGCATGCCATTGCGGACCGTCTGGAGCACGCCGCCCCTGAAAAAATCACCGAGCGATTGGCTGCTGTGGTCGAAAATCACCAGACCTATCTCGCCTCACACTCCCAATAGGATAGCACCAATGATCAAATTAACGCAGCTTGAACCCGGTCAGAACGCTCAGGTACGGCGCATCGAAGGCGGCCACGGCCTCATTTCCCGCCTGGCCTCCCTGGGTTTCACCCCCGGTGCGCCCATCTCCGTCACCCGCGCCCATGCCGGCAGCGGCCCCATACTGGTCAGCATACGCGGCAGCCAGGTGGCCCTCGGCAGCCTTGAAGCCGCTCACGTGATGGTTTCTCAGGGCGACGAATCAGCCCCCTCGGCGCCTGCGCAGGCGGTCATCGCTCTGGCTGGCCAGCCCAATGTCGGAAAATCCACTGTCTTTAACATCCTCACCGGCCTCAACCAGCATGTCGGCAACTGGACCGGCAAGACTGTTGAAAAAAAGACCGGACAGTTCACCTTCCAGGACCGCACCCTCACCCTGGTGGACCTGCCTGGCACCTACAGCCTGACCGCTGCCTCTGAAGAAGAACGCATTGCCCGCGATTTCATCATCCGCGAAAAACCCGACCTGGTGATCGCCGTGGTGGATGCCGCCACCCTTGAGCGCAGCCTCTACCTGGTTACCGAGCTGCTGCTTCTGCCCACGCCGGTCATCCTGGCCCTCAATATGATGGATGTGGCCAAACAGGAGGGCATTCAAATTGAACCCCATGTTCTCGAAAGCGCCCTCGGCATTCCTGTCATCCCCATGTCGGCTTCACGCGGGCAGGGTGTGGCCGAACTGCTGGAAGCAGCCATGCACTGCCTCTCTGGCCTGGCCAATTACCAGCCCAAACGGCCCACCCTGCTGAAAGATCACCAGGAAATTCTCGACCAGCTGCAAATCCTCATCAAAGATGTGGTTGAGCCCCAATACCCCGTGGATTGGGTGGCCCTCAAACTGCTTGAAGGCGACGAAGAGTTGCTGGCTTCTGTGAAAGCGCGCCTGACCCCGGCTGATTGGGAGAAGGTGGATGCCCTGCTGTACCAGCACGAAGACGGCATTCTTGAAATTGCCAGCCTGCGCTACGAATGGATTGACCGCATGATCCGCGCCGCTGTGGTGCGGCCGCGCGTGGGGCAGGGTTCGCTCACCACCCGCCTCGATCAGCTGTTCACCCATCCTTTCTGGGGTTTTCTGGCCCTCATTGTGGTTTTAGGCGCGGTCTTCTTCCTCACCTACGCCATTGGCACACCTGTTCAGGATTTTCTGGATGCCCGGGTGAGCCTGCTGGCCGCCACCATCCGCGCCACCTTCTCTGCCTGGCCGACCTGGCTGGTTGAAAGCATCGCCGGCGGGGTGCTCGGCGGGGTCGGCATGGTGCTCACCTTCCTGCCCATCCTGGCCATTTTCTACTTCTTCCTGGGTTCTCTTGAAGATACCGGCTATCTCTCGCGAATTGCATACCTCACCGACCGCTGGATGCACCGCATGGGTCTGCACGGTAAAAGTTTTCTGCCCATTCTGCTCGGTTTTGGCTGCAATGTTCCGGCAGTACTCGGCACGCGCATCATTGAATCGAAACGCGCCCGCCTCCTCACCATCCTGCTTGTGCCCCTCATCCCCTGCACCGCCCGCCTCACTGTGGTGGCCATTCTGGCCCCCCTTTTCTTCGGAACTTCAGCCTTCTGGGTGGTCTGGGGGCTGGTGGGTTTCAACCTGCTGCTGATGGCCGGGCTGGGGCTCGTTCTGCACCGCTTTGCCTTTGAAGATGAGCATGTGGCCTTCATCATGGAACTGCCCCTTTACCACCTACCCAATATGAAAACCATTGGCGTTTATGTCTGGAACAACCTGATGGGTTTCCTGCAAAAAGCCGGCACCACCATCCTCATGGCTTCGCTGGTGGTCTGGGTACTCTCCTATTTTCCGACGGGAAATATGTCTGAAAGCTGGCTGGCCTTCTTTGGCCAATACCTTGAACCCATTGGCGCGTGGATGGGTCTGCCCTGGCCTGCCCTGGTGGCCATTCTCACCAGTGTGGCAGCCAAAGAAAACACCATCGCCACCCTCGGCATCCTCTATGGCGACCTGGGTGCCACCCTGCCCACCCTGCTCAGCACGCCCGCCGCCCTGGCCTTGCTGGTTTTCCAGATGCTCTTCCTGCCCTGCGTTGGCACCATTGCCGCCATCCGCCAGGAAAGCAGCTCTCTGCGCTGGACCCTGATCAGCCTGGGCATCATGCTGGCCCTTTCTTTGGGAGTCAGCGTGGCCGTCTACCAAATCGGGAGGTTATTCTGATGCTCAACCGCCTTCTGCAAATCCTGTCCAGCCAGCAGCCGCAAAACAAAACCGCCCTGGCCTCTGCCCTGGGAACCAGCCTGCCCCTTCTGGATGAGATGATCATTCGCCTGGTGCAGATGGGCTACCTGGAAGAAATGAACAGCTGCGCGGCCTCATGCGGGCACTGCGCAGCTGCGGATGGCTGTCTATTTCATATGCAGGGGCAGGCTCTGGTTCTCACCGAAAAAGGCCGCCGCGCCGCCTCAACCGGTCATCACGCGGTTGCGGCCTGAATTTTTGGCCTGGTATAAAGCCATGTCAGCAGCGTCGCTCAATTCGGATGCTTCCATGAAATTGGGATAGCCCGCCACGCCTGCGCTGAAGGTGACCGAAAATTCCTGTTTGCCGGCAATGTGATGCACCTTTGAAAACCCGTGGTTCAGTTCCTGCATCAGCGCATAAGCCTGTTCGAGCGGGGTATCTGGCAGTATGATGGCAAATTCTTCGCCGCCGTAGCGGCCAATCACATCGCTGCGGCGCAGCCTTTGCTGCAGAAAACGCGCCAGGCTCTTCAAAACCCGGTCACCGGTGGCATGTCCATAGGAATCATTGATGTTCTTGAAATGATCAATATCCAGCATCACATAGCTCAACACGCCGTTTTCCTGCCGCCGCGAGCGGTTCAGCTCCTGGGTCAGGCGGACTTTGATGGAGGTGTGGTTTAGCAAACCCGTCAAGCTGTCATTCATCATCAAAGCTCTCAGTTTGCGGTAGCGTTCCACCCGGCTGGTCACCGCCTTGATCAGGTGGGTGGCCTTGATGGGCTTGGAAAGGAAGTCATCGCCGCCCGCGCTCATCGCCTCAAGCTGCTTATCCTTGTCTGTTTCAGCCGAAAGAAAAACGATCGGGATGCTGACATAAGTCTCATTCTGGCGGATCACCTGAGCCAGTTCGTTGCCGTTGCACTCCGGCATGTACATATCCAGCAGGATGAGATCGGGATTGAATTCCACAATGGCTTTCATTACCTTTAGCGGATCTGAAATAATCTGCGTTTCAACGGCATAATGTTTGAGCATGGAGGAATACAACCCTGCCTGGGTGATGGAATCTTCCACAATTAAAACCCGGTATGGCGCCTGCTTTTCATGCACGGTCAATTGGTCCAGCGCATCAATCAGGCTGCCCACGTCCACCGGTTTGGTAAAGTAGGCCTGCCCACCCGCCCGCACCGCCATCAGGCGGGTGTGAATATCGTCGCTGGCGGAAATAAAGATCACTGGCACCACTTCAAATACTTTCCCCAGGCTGGCGCGCAATTCATGCACAATTCTCGCGCCCCCCTCTTCATCTTCCGGGAAAGCCATATCCATTAAAATCACCGCCGGCAATTTTTCATTAACAGCTGTCCGAAGCTGATCAATCAGGTTAAACACGCTGACGGTGTAGCCAAAATACCCCACCTGGGTGGCCAGCTCTCTTGCCTGAATGGGGTCATCCTCAACCAGGTAAACCAGTTTTGAAGCCCGGGTCTCCTTCAGGGAAGGCTCATTGCTGACCTGCTGCAAGGCATCGCTTAAGACCAGTTTTTTCCGATCCGCTGCTGCCCGCAGTTCATCAAACAGCACCTTGAGACGCGGCTTTGCCTGTTCAAAAAAAGAAACATCCGCTTCTTCAGGCGCTGCCTCATAACGGGCTTTGAAGCCCAGAAGCACCGCTTCAATTTTCTTAAGCGCCATGCTGATTTCATGATAATTGAACACCGCCGCCGATCCAGCCAGACGGTGCACCAGGAACAGCAGATCCTTCAGGCTGGCAGGGCTGCGGTCTTCATCAAAGCAGAAACGGCAGGCTGCCGCAATTTCGCTCAAATGCGGTTCCAGGCTGCTTAGAAACTCATCGCGCAAAAGCTGCGATTCTTTGTTGGGGTCAATTTGCGCCATGCTGGCTACCTCGCCATTAGGGAAGAAGAATCAGAAATCATTTCAACCAGCTCATTCATCAAAGCGTGGTATTCCTTTTCAATATCCGCCAGAGCCTCCTTGCCCTGCGATAAATCTCCGGCACGGGCCATTTTTTCCAGCGTGCGGCAAAAGGTGGAAAACCGCACAGCACCCAATGCAGCGCTGCTCCCTTTGAGGGTGTGTGCTGTGCGCCGGACCGTTTCAAAATCTCCCGCATCCAGGCCCTTCTTCAGCTCTGCCAGCTGCTCAGGCGCCTCCTTCATAAACAGCGATGCCAGTTCGGTAAAAGCATCGCCCGACAGTCCACCCATATCTTCCCAGATGATATTCAGAGAAGTACGGTCAATGGCCGGGCAAAGTTTTCCCGCCTTCAATACGGCTGAAGCTGCCTGCAAAGCTGCTTCAGCGCTTTCAACCCTCACGGGTCGCTGGATCAATTCATTAATACCTGCTGCCAGCATCCGACTGCGGTCTTCCTCTTCGGTTTCGGATATGCCAATCAAATAGGGCTGACGCGCCGCGCTGCCGCGAATCTGGCGGGCAATCTCATACCCATCCATATCGGGCAGATCCATATCCATTAATATCACATCTGCCAGTCCCGCTTGCGCGGTTTTCAGTAAATCAGCCCCGGTGTCCATCATCTCTGCCTGACAGCCCAATTTGTTCAAAACCCGTTGAACCATTTTCTGGTTCACCATGCCGTTCACGGCCAGTACAATCCGCAGCACAGGCTTCGCTCTCACTGATTTTCCCTCATTTTCTTCCATCGACATGGCTGGTAACCTTTCTAAGCAGCAAAAAGATGGTCCTTACTGATCACAGTTTAGCGGTTAAATTTTCTCACGTCAAGCCTGTGACCTCCACAATCCATGCAATTCTCTCAGAAATCCATTTTTCTGCCTAAAATTCGTGTAATGGCGGCCTAAAAGCAGTGTAAAAAATACCGCCGGGAACGTTTCTTGCAGCATTTGAGTGTGGTAAACCTCCAAATATATGTTAAAATTTTACTAGGAGGTTTCGACTCTATGGCAGATAAAACTATTCTCTACGTTGAAGATGATGATTCTAACCGCCTTTTAGTGCGGCGGCTTTTGCAATCTGAAGATTACCTTGTTCTTGAGGCGGAAAACAGCGCCCAGGCGCTGGCAATTCTGGCCAAAGAAACACCGAATTTGATTTTGATGGACATCAATATGCCTGTGGTGGATGGTTTGATGTTAACCGCTCAGTTAAGAAACCGGCCTGAGCTGAATGCCGTGCCCATTGTCGCTCTGACGGCCAATGTCATGAAGGGCGACCGCGAACGTTCATTCCAGGCTGGCTGCGACGGTTACATCGAAAAGCCCATCAATGTGGACACTTTTCTCGAAGATGTTGAAAGATTCTTGAAGAGGAAACATGGCAGCTGATATTCCCATTTCTGGTGCTGGAGCAGGCGATTTAAGTGATATCACTGTTCTGGTGGTGGAAGACAACGTTTCCAACTTTGTCCTGATCGCCCGGATGTTGGGTTTTCTTGGCATTCACTGCGAATGGAAAACCAGTGGTTATGAAGTTGTGGAGTTTGCCGACCAGTTACCCCGCATTGACCTGATTTTGCTGGATATCCGCCTGCCTTATGAAGATGGTTACGGCGCCCTGAAGAAAATCCGTTCTTCATCCCGCCTGAAATCCATACCTGTTATTGCTGTGACCGCCGAGGCCAGCGAAGAACAGATGAAGAAAGCCCGCGCGGCTGGCTTTAATGGTTTCCTCGGCAAACCCCTCGATCCTGATCGTTTCCCGGACCAGATTCAACGCATTATGAATGGTAAACCCGTCTGGGAAATGTATTAAACCTTGTGTAAAAGGAGCGATAGCGCATGGCCGAAGGTACAACGCCCACCAGTCAGATTCCTATCCGGACCAAACTCGAGACACCCAAAACCAAAGGTTCCCGCGGCAGCCTTGCCCAAACCATTTTGATCTCTCTTTGGGTTCTATCTTTGTTTCCTGTATTGCTGGTCGGCACCGCACTGATCTGGCAGTACCGCAATCAAATCTATTCTCAGGTCTCCGATCACCTCCGTACCCTGGTAAACAACCAGATCAGCCAGATCAGCCAGGATAACGAAGCCCGAGGGCGGTCACTCGAAACAACCGCCACTCAGGGCTCCTTCCTATCCAACATCGTTACCGCTCTTGCCGCACCCGATAACCGCGCCACCTATGCCCTGGCATCGGCAGCCGTGATGGAGTCTCTGAACCTGCCTCAACGCACCCAGAACAAAACGCTGTTCGATGATTTTATTCTGGTGACCCCGGATTATAAAATCTTCATGTACTCGCAGCAGCGTTGGCGCAATTTGACCCTCAACGAGGATGATAAACTGCGCGGCCTGCTGCAGGGACGGAAAACCCGCGCCATTGATGGCATTTCCACCCTTGATTTATACAAGAACACCTGGGTCATTGTCACCACCTATCCCATCATGGACGAAAACAACAATATCATGGTCACCGTGGTGGGCATCTCAAAAATTAACCTCGACCAAATTTACAGCTCCACCATCAACCTATACCCCTCCGCCAAAGTTCTGATTTACGATCCCGCCAACAACCTGACAGAAATCAAATCAGCCGGCCCCGCCGAAGGACGCCTGGCGGCTGCGTCCGGACAGCAGGCCAAATTAAAAAGCATGCTGGATACGGTTGATCAGGCTGGCTTCAGTGAATATACGTCTGCCTATAATGTGGATGTGCTTTCTTATGGAAAATACATCCCCTCTCTTGACATCAGTCTGCTGACAGAAATTCCCCTTAATATCGTGTATAAACCCCTGCTTGATGCGGCTCCAGTCACCATTGGCCTCCTCATCGCCACCCTCCTGGTCATTGGCATCTTGGGCTGGTTTGGCGCCCGCACCCTCACCACCCCCCTGATCAGTCTGGCGCAAACAGCTCAGAGCTTCTCCGAAGGCAAATGGTCGGAACGCTCCAACATTCAGCGCTCTGATGAAATCGGCGTTTTGGCCACCACCTTCAATCGCATGGCGGTTGACCTGACCAACGTCTATCAGAACCTGGAAGGCGAAGTCAAGGAACGCACCCGCCAGCTGAAAACAGCTTCTGAAGTGGCTCAGCTCGCCGCCTCCAACATTGAACTGGACGAACTGCTCGAAAAGACCTGCGAACTGGTTCTGGAACGCTTCAACTGCCAGAGCGTCTGCATCTACCTGATGGATCAGACCGGTTCATACGCCATCCTGCGCAAATCGGCTGGCGCCACCACTGAAATGCTCAAACGCAAAGGTTACCGTGTGCCAGCCAACTCTCAGTCGCTGGCTGGCTGGGTGGCTTCACACAACGAAGCCCGCATCATCAACAATGTAACCGATTACCCCTTTATGATCCGTGACAACCTGCTTTTCCAGGTGAAATCTGAAGCCGGTCTGCCGCTCTCACTGGGCTTCCGTGTTTTGGGCGTGCTGGTGCTGCAAAGCGCCCAGGAAAATGCCTATTCGCCAGACCTCATGAGCGTGCTGGATACCCTATCAAACCAGCTGGCCACCGCTGTGGAAAACATCAACCTGCTGCATGCCGCCCAGGATACCCTGCAGGGCACCTCCCTGCTCTACCAGAGCAGCCACCAGATCATCACTGCCGCCAACGAAGCCGATGTGCTCCAGATCACCGTCAATGCCCTTAAACGCACCCCCTATATGACCGGCCTGCTGGTGCGCGAAGGTGATTATCTGCACCTGGTCTCATTGAACGACCTCCCTGGCAAAGACACCCCCCCTCTGCCTCAAGAACGCATTCCTCTTCAAGCAGCTCAGAAAATTCTGCCCACCCCACCGCCATGGTCCTTGTCAGATATCATGACTCCGCCGGCAGAATTATCGGGCCTCATCGCCATCTTCCGGCGCCTGGGCGGTCTGGCCTATGCCCTCTTCCCCATTTATGCCTCCGGCCAGCTCACCGGCATTGTGGTGATCTCCTCCACCGAACGCGACGGACTGGCCGCTGCCCGCATTCAACCTTTCTCCAGCCTGGTCGAAATCATCTCCACTGCCATTAATCAGCACCGCACCACCACAGAAATCACCCAGCGCCTGCAAAACACGCAGGATACCGCTCAAACTACCCTCGGGTTCCTGCTTGAGACCGATATCCTGAACCTTTACCGCGCTCTCTTCCGTTACATCAATACGGTCATTGGACAGACAGAATTCTATGTGCTGCTCTATGACCCCGACAACGGGCGCATCGAAATCCCCTATCATAATGCCGGCGTGGAAATCATCTCCGATGCTTCCCTGCCTGTGGCCGCCGGCCTGGCATCCCGCCTGATGGGCAGCGGCCGTTCCATCCTCATTTCAGAGAATATCGAAAATCAGGTCACCCTGCCTGGCGATGATGCCCTGGGTTCTGCGCCAAAATCGTGGCTGGGCATTCCCCTGCTGCTGGAAGGCAAAGCCTTTGGCGCCCTGGTATTACAGGACCGCGAACATGAACGCCGCTACACTGAGACTGATCGCCTGCGCCTTGAAGCTGTTGCCAACGGCCTGGCCGTTTCCATCTATAATGCACGGCGGGTCAATGAGATTAATCTCACCGTCAACAGTCTTGCGGAAGAAAAACATCTCTTTGATACCCTGCTGAACACCATGCCTGAACAGGTCTTCTTCAAAGACCGCGGCGGGGCCTTCCTGCGTGCCAACATTTCCTGCCGCACCTATCTGGAAGTCTCCTCTGAAGCGGAACTGGTTGGAAAAACCGATTTTGATTTCTACCCTCCTGAACAGGCCCGCCAGCACTTTGAAGATGAACTGAATATCCTTTCCACTCAGGAACCCATTCAGAAAATTGAAAAAGATTTGCGTCCTGACCATCCTGATTCATGGCTGCTGACCACCAAAGCCCCCTTGCGCGACAAAAATAACGAAATTATCGGCATTCTGGGCATTTCCCGCGATGTGTCTGAATTGATGAAATCTCAGGAAGTGGCCCAACGCCGCGCGGCCCAGCTGCAAACTACGGCTGAAATTGCCAAAGATGTGTCTGAGTCGCGCCAGCTGGATGAACTGCTGGTACGGGTGGTGAACCTGGTCAAGGAACGGTTTGGCTTCTATCACGCCTCCATCTTCCTGCTCGATCCGCTGGGTGAATTTGCCGTGCTGCGCGAGTCAACCGGTGAGGCCGGCCGGCAGATGAAGCAAAACCGCCACAAACTGGGCGTTGGCTCCAAATCCATGGTGGGGCAGGCCACCTCTCGCGGTGAGCCTGTGGTGGCCAACAACGTCACCGATGACCCCTCCCACCGTCCCAACCCACTGCTCCCCGATACCCGCGCCGAGCTGGCCATTCCGCTGAAATCCGGCGACAAAATCATTGGCGCAGTGGATGTGCAATCCACTCAGATCAACGCCTTCATGCCCGATGACATCGCCATTCTTCAGGTGCTTGCCGACCAGGTGGCTGTGGCTGTGTCTAACACCAGCCTGTACGACAATGCTCAGCGTCACCTGCTCCAGCAGCGCCTGCTGCACGAAATCACCACGGCAGCCTCCGCCAGCCAGTCTGTTTCCGACGCCCTGAAAGTGATTGTGGACGGCTTGAGAACCATTCTGCCAGAAAGCCACATCGGCATTTTCCTGCTCAATCCGGAAACTGAAATGCTTGAACTGAAAGCCTGGGCTGGTTATGAACGGGTGGCCAATATTGAACAAACCCGTGTGCGCCTCGGCCAGGGTATCATCGGCTCCACGCTCTCTGAACGGAAAGTGGTCTGGGTGAAGGATACCCGCACCGATCCGCGCTATGTGGCCCTGGATGACAACATCCGCTCAGAAATCGCCGCCCCGCTCTTCTTCGGTGACGAAGCCATCGGCGTGATCAATGTTGAAAGCTATGACCTGGCAGCCTTTGGTGAAGAAGATCGCGATATGCTCGGCACCCTCGGCGGCTCCATGGCGGCCATCGTCATCAACGCCCGCCTGCTCGAACAGGTGCGCAAGCAGATTGAACGCCAATACCTGCTCTACGAAGTGACCAGCCGCATCCGCCGCGCCACCGACATCAACGCCATCCTCGCCACCTCCGCAGATGAAATCAACAAAGCGCTTGGCGCCCGCCGCACTTCGATTGAAGTCACCATCGGCCAGACACCCCTTGCGGAACCCGCGCCTGTCACCACACCGCGGCCCGAACGCAAAAATGGTAAGGAGAATGCCTGATGAAAATATTTCTCTTCAACCAGGAAAGTGATCTCGATACTGCGCTGCAAGTGCAGGCGCCCAACGCCATCCGCAACCAAATGCTCAATGCGGCTGCCATTGTGGCCTTCTTCCTCTGCGCCATCCTGTACCTTGTCAGCCTGCCTGGGGCTATTCAAAACCAGAACTGGCCGCAGCTGATTGGCCTCAGCGCTGGTTTCCTGCTGCTGACACTGGTAACTTTCATCAAAAAGCTGCCCTACACCGTGCGTGCCACCACGCTTCTCACCCTGGTCTGCACGGCCTCTTTCATCAGTCTCTTTCAAAAGAGCATCAACCTTGAAAGCCAGATGCTGATGCTCTTCTTTGCCCTCGCTGCCGTGATCTTCTTTGACATCATGCCGGGCGCGGTTCTGGCGGGGCTTGGGGTGGTGGCTTACGCCATTTGCAGTTGGGGCGTTTCGACCAAATTCCTCATGCTGCTGGCACCGCGTTTCCTCGGCGATGGCCAGCCTTACTGGCTGTACGCCAATGCACTTCTGCTGGTGCTGGCGCTGATTGGCGGCGCTGCCGTCCTGGCTCTTTACCAGCAAACCCTGGCCCAGCTCGATAAACAGCAGACCCTCATCAAAACCCTTGAGGCCCAACAGGTGAAGATGGATATTGCGGTCAAAACCCGCACCCAGACTCTGCAAAAACGCTTCAACCAGACCTGCACGGCGACCGAAATTGCCCAAAAAATCAGCGTCAATCTCGATCCACAGGCACTGATTGAAGAAATGATCAGCCTGGTGCAAAAGCAGTTTGGCCTGTACTTCATCGGTGTGTACTTTCCTGAACCCGCAAAGAAAATCATCTCGCTGCAGGCTGCCGCTGGTGAAGCCAGCCAGAAACTCCTGGCAGAACATTATAATGTACCCATGGATAAGGAAACCCTGGTCGGTTGGACTCTGGATGAAGGCAAAACCCGCATTGTGCGCGAAAAAGACGCCGAGGCCGATTGGATCCACAACCGCTACCTGCCGCAAACCCGTGCTGAAATTGCTGTGCCCCTCAAAGCCGGCAATAAGCTGCTCGGCGTCATCAGCCTGAAATCAGAAAATGAAGAAGCCTTTGACGATGAAGAAACCATGATCATTGAGGGGCTTGCCAGGGTGCTCGCCAATGCCATTGAAAATGCCCGGCAATATCAGGATAAGAGCGAAAAACTCAACGAAGCTCAAGCCACCCTGCGCATGTACCTGCAGGGCGCCTGGGCTGAAATGAACCGCTCTGGCAACCAGATTGCATTCACAGCAGTCAATAAAGCCCTGGCTGCCAGTAATGTTGAGTATCCTGAAGTGCAAATGCCCCTGATGCTCCACGGACAGGTGTTTGGTCAAATCAGCCTTGAAAACGAAACCGGGTCGCTCTCTGCGGAAGATATCGCCTTCATCGAAGCCATCACCACGCAAACCGTTCTGGCGCTTGAAAACGCCCGTCTGCTTGATGAAACCAAGCGCGCCGCAGAGCGTGAACGCCTGGTCAGCGCCATCACGGCCAAAGTCCGCGCCACAACCGAAGTGGATAAAATCTTGCGCACCACTGTTGAAGAGCTGGGACGCCTCCTGGGCGCATCCGAAACCCTCATCCAGCTCAATGAAACGGAACGTGAGGAGGTTGCATGAATAACGGTATAAGCAAATCCCCAAAGGCTGGCCGCCTGGGCTTTAATGAAGCGCCGCCTTCAGGCCGCGCTCAAAGGATTGCCGTTTTAACCGGCCAGGTCTTCATCATCATGGCTGGCGTGGCCATCTGGCAGGCAGTTGAACAGGGCACCTGGCAATTATTTATGGTCGCCGGCGCCAACCTGCTGGTCATTTTGACCGCCATTTTCACCTTTTTATCTCTGCGTGGTGAAAATGTGCCCCCCCAAAAAACCCGCCTGGTTTTTGGCCTGCTGGTCGCAATCACCCAGATTAATTTTGTCCTGACTTCAGCCGCAGTGGCCAACATTGGCCCCTTCCTGGCTGGCGTCATCATCGTCCTCACCATTATTGAAGGCACTGCCGTTCTGGATAAGGTCTGGATCAACCGCATCATCGTCATTGGCATGGCAGCTGCCTTCCTGGCCATTCTGCTTAACACCCTGACGAACATTGGCATTCCCATTGTCCATGTTGAAAACCTGGCTATCCAGATCATTGCTTATGTGCTGTTGGGTGCCCTGGTCGTCACCTACATCTTTCTGCTGTTCTCGCGGTTTTTCAACTTTCCCCTGCCGGTCAAGCTGCTCACCGCCTTCCTCACAGTGACCCTGCTGCCCCTCATTGCCAATGCCATCATCACCACCAATACCACCCAGACCGCCCTGGTCAATGCAGCCAACCAAAGCCTGCTTTCGGCCGCCGAACAAACGGCTGCCGCCCTCGATTCATTCATTCGCACCAACCTTTCCTCAGTTGCTTCCGAAGCCAACCTGCCCGCGCTGATCGCCTATATGCAGGTGCCTGAAAAAGAACGTTCGGACAGCCCGGAAGCAGATGCGGCCCAGGCCATTCTGGAATCGCTGGCCACCAAAGATGTGCAGTATATTGTCTCCTATGCCCTTCTGGATCCAGGCGGCACCGTCTGGCTTTCTACCAACTTTCTGGAAGTCGGCACCAGCGAACGTGATCGCGATTATGTGCTGCGCCCCCTGATCTCCTTCCAGCAGTATGTTTCGCCTGTTGAATTCGAACCCGATTCAGATCAGGCCTATTTCTACTTCTCTGCCCCCATTAAACCCAGCCGCACCGACGCCATCGGCGTCCTGCGTATTCGCTATTCCCGCGAAGTGCTGAATGCCCGCATGCGCAGCAATATGAACATGGCCCAAAACGGTTCCTATCCTATTCTGGTGGATGAAAACCAGATTCGCCTGGCTGACCCTATTAACACCAACGATGTTTTCAAAACTCTGACCAATATTTCATCGGAAGACCTGCTGATTTTGCAAAACACGCGCCGCCTGCCCACCCGTTCCCTCACCGGATACTCCTCCTCGGAACCGGAATTGAGCGCGGATATTCTCGCGGCTTCAACAGCCAATCCCTATCTGGACACCCTGATCAAAGGATCAAAATCCTTCGGCGCGCTCGCTTCCTTGCAGACTCAAAATTGGAAGGTCATTTACCTTCAAGACCAGAGCAAAGTTTTGCAGCCTGTGAATGAACAAACCCGCCTGATTATCATCACCATCACCGCGCTGGCCTTTCTGACCGGCCTGCTGGGCCTGGCCCTTACCACCACCCTCACCCGCCCCATCAACAAACTGACCGCCACCGCAGAACAAATTGCGGCGGGCAACCTTGAAGCCCGCGCCGACATTACCACCGGCGATGAAACCGAAACCCTGGCCGACGCCTTCAACAGCATGACCGCCCAGCTCCGCGCTTCCATTGGCGACCTGGAACGGCGCGTGAATGAACGCACCAAGGAATTGTCCAACCAGGCGCAAAAGATGAGCTTCCGCGCCACCCAGCTGCAAACCCTGGCTGAAGTGGCCCGCGCCATCACCTCTGTGCAGGACCTGGAAGAGCTCCTCTTCTCTGTGACCCGCATCACCAGCCAGCGCTTCAACTTCTACCATGTGGGTATCTTCCTGATTGACGAGAATAATGAGTACGCCCTTCTGCGCGCTGCCAACAGTGAAGGCGGCCAGCGCATGCTGGCCCGCCAGCACAAATTGAAAGTCGGCCAGGTTGGTATCGTGGGTTATGTAACCGCCACGGGCAAACCCCGTATTGCCACAGACGTGGGCACAGATGCCTACTTCTTCAACAACCCCGACCTGCCGCTCACCCGTTCCGAAATGGCCCTGCCGCTGAAATCGGGCGATAAAATCATTGGCGCCCTCGATGTGCAAAGCACGGTTCAAAATGCCTTTGGCGAAGAAGATGTCACCCTCTTCAGCACCCTGGCTGACCAGGTGGCTATCGCCATCATCAATAACAACCTCTATAGCTCCACCCGCAAGGCGCTGGCCGAAGCCGAAGATGTCATGGCCAAGTACCTGCGCCAGGAATGGGATTCGGTGATTGAATCCAAACCCAATATCGGCTATATTTTCGGCGCCCGCGGCATCACCGCCACCCCTCCGCAAACCCTGCCGGAAATCATTATCGCCACCCGCAAAGGCGAGCCCTATGCCATCACTGGTAAAGCTGAAGGCTACACCATGCGCCGCGCAGCCCTCGCTGTTCCCATCAAATTGAGAGGCCAGGTCATTGGCATTATTGACTTCCAGGAAACCGAACGCCCGCGCGAATGGCAGCAGGAAGAAATCGATCTGGTGCAGAACGTCATTGACCAGGTGGCTTTTGCCCTCGACAACGCCCGCCTGTTCGAAGACACCATCCGCCGCGCTGAACGTGAACGGGTGGCCCTCGACATCACCAACAAGATCCGCTCCACCACAGATGCTGAGACCATCATGTCCATCGCCGCAGAAGAGCTTAAAAACCTTCTCAAAGTCAGCCGCGCCCAGGTGATCTGGCAGCCGCCCATCGAAGTGGATGGCTCGCAAAATGTCCTGGAAATCTCTAATGTGGAATACGCTCCATCTGAGGAAGCCTATCCCGTTGAGGAAATCGCGATGGAAAACGAAATGCCGGCAGAAATGGCTGTCGAACAGGCTTATCAGCCGCCGTATGTTCCCGTGGAACCTGTGGAAATGCCAGAAACCGCCGTCATCGAAGAAATTCACCTGGAAGAATCGCCCCACATGGAAACATACGCTGCTGAAGCGGTTCAGCCTGAACCACCAGAACCGCACATTTCCATGCCCCAGGAAGAACGCACCATCATCTTCACCCCGCGGGCCATTGAAGCCGCTGACCAACCGCCAGCTGCACAACCAGCCCCAGCAGCGAAAAAGCCCGCCGATGAACAAACCATCATCTTCACGCCAAACGCCATCAATGCCGCCCTCGAAGCCGAAACGCCGGCCACCAGCACCCCTGAACCCCAAGACACCATCACCCCATCGGATGATGTGGCTGCGCTGCTGCGTCTTGAGGAAGAAAACCAGGCCTCACCCACCATGCCCGATACAGATGTTCCCTCCTGGCTGACTCTGGAGCCCGAAGAACCGGCCGAGGTTCCCGATTGGCTGCAGCCCGCCTCGAGCTCAAACCAGCCTGATATCTCTGTGCATTCACTGCCAGTGATTGAAGTCTCGCCTGCCTCAAAAAAGCAGGATAATAATGGCTACCACGCTGGCCCCGAAAACCCTGCCGGGGCAAATGCGCCGGAAGCATAGGTCAGTCAGATCATTGAAGGAGGCCTATGAGCTACATCATTGCTGTATCAAATGAAAAAGGTGGCGTTGCCAAAACCACCACCAGTCTCTCTCTCGGCGCCGCTCTTGTCGAAAGCGGTAAAGAAGTGCTTCTGATTGACATGGATGCCCAGGCAAACCTCACCCTTGCGCTTGGTATAGAACCGGATAAAAGCCGGCGTGCCATCAGCAATATCCTGCTTGAATCAGCCACCCCCGCCAGCGTCAGCCGCGAAACCGGTATTCCTGGGCTGGATATCATCCCTTCCAACTCAGAAATGGGCATGGCTGAACGTTTTCTGCCTCTGCGGGAAAATTACCAGAACATACTGCGCGATGCACTGCGCAGCAACGGGCTCTACTACCCTTATATCATCCTCGATTGCCCACCCTTTTTGGGCGCCGTCACCACCAATGCCATCATGGCCGCCGATATGCTGCTGGTGCCCACCCAGCCCGAATATTTTTCCATCCATGCCCTCAAAAACATGATTGCCCTCATCCGCCGCCTGCGCAATGAAGGCAATCCCACCCTCACCTACCGCCTGCTCATCACCATGCACGACCGGCGCAACCGGACCCATCGCACCCTTTCTGAGCAACTGCGCACGACATTTGGTAATGGCGTTTTACAAACCGTGATCAATACCGATACCAAACTGCGTGAAAGTCCCATTGCTGGCCTGCCCATCATTTATTACGCTCCCAAGAGCCGGGCAGCCAATGAATATCGCACCCTCGCACAGGAGGTCATCCAGCATGCCCAAGAAACCACTCAACAACCGGCTTGAAAGTCTCTTCTCATCCCTTGAAGGTGAGGCTGAAAATACGGTCACCCCAAAAGCGGCGCCGGTCAGTCTGCCTGAAAAACCGGCTGTGCAGCTGCCTGCGGTAGAGGCGCTGCCCGTTGAACCGGCCATCTCCGTGCATTCCTCTATGCCGGATGAGTCCCCGCTGCCAGTTGAGGCTGAGCCCATTCGGGAAGCTGCGCCCATCGAAGCCATTACCGAAACAGCCGCGCCGGCCGGCGAACACACTGCGGAATTGCTGGAGCCCGCACAAAATCAGCCTGAAGCCCCGGAAGAAGAACCTGTTCTGGATACCCCTTACACCGGTCTGCGGCTGGAACAATTTACCGGCATCGAAACCACTGAAATCACTGCGGACATTCCTGTCGAAGATGCCCTTACCGGAACGGCGCAAACCTATTCTTCCACCCTCCCTGGCAGCACCGAAGAAGCAGATGCCTTGTTGGCAGCCATTTTTGAACCCCCTGCCGATGAAACCCCCAATTTTCAAGTCGTAGAACCCATTCAGGCCGTTGCCTGGACACCCGCCGCTGAGCCGGCGGCTGAGCTGCCGCTGGAACCGGCTGAAGCCGAAACCCCGCAGGGCGAAGAGCCTGCTGCCCCCGAAATGGCTCAAACCATGCCAGGCTGGACCTGGGAATGCGATACCAGCGGCATTTATTCCGCCTGCAGCCCTGATATTGAAACCGCGCTGGGTTACCTTCCGGAAGAATGCGTTGGTCAATCGCTGGCTTTCGGTCTCACCGATACCGCCATCTACCTGCTGCAGGATGCCCTGCAAAAGGGAGAATATCCTTTTGAACTTGATCTTGTCTTCCTCAACCGCAGCAATGAAATGGTGCCTGCCAGACTGGCGGTGTTCAGCCGCATTCACGAAGAAGAAGGCATTTTCCAGGGCTGGTATGGCTATGTGACCCTGCTGCCCAGCGATGTAGAAGAATTGATGGCTGAAAACCTGGCTGCGCTTGCCGCCATTCAGGGCATCGTGACTGAATCGCCCATAGAAGAAGCCCCCTCAACAGAAACCTTTGAAGAAGCGGCTCTGCCCTCCTCAGAAGAACCGCCGCTGGAAGAGGCTGCCTACGACGAACAGCCTGAACCCGCAGCCATTACCCCAAGGGCTGAAACCAAGATATCATCCATGGGACCCACCCTGAGCGTTCCGCTGACCATGAAGGGCCGCCCGGCTGGCTTCCTCGAAATTTCTGATGACAACCAGCTGCGCCGCTGGACGGAAGACGAAAAGCTTCTGATTCAGGAAATAGCTGTTCAGCTCTCCCAGGCGTTGGAAAACGCCCAGCTCTATGCCGCAGCCCAGCAGGAATTGAACGAACGTAAGAAAGCTGAAAACCTCATTCTGCGCCGCAACCGTGACCTTGCCACCCTGAACCAGATTGGGCAGCAGTTGAACCAGTCCAATGACCCCGGCCAGATTCTTCAGCTGGTTTTCATGGCCATCAGCCAGGTTATGGATACCAACAACCTGATGATCGCCCTTTACGACCAGGAAAATCAGTTCATCACTTTCCCACTGGCCACCGTTGAAGGCGTGTTCCGCCAGATCGTCGGCCAGCCCTTTGGCAACGGTGTTATTGAATACATCATCACCAACAAAACGCCGCTCCTGTTCAAAAACAACGTGACCGAAGAATACAATCGACGCGGCATCTCCACCTATGGCGGCGCCCCAGGTTGTTTGCTCGGCGTTCCCATGCTTGTGGCCGATCAGGCCATTGGCGTCATCCTTGCCACTCACCCCCGCCGCGAAGATATCTTCTCGGAAATTGATGCCGAACTGCTCTCCACCATCGCCGGCCAGGGCGCCATCGCCCTGCAAAATGCCCGTCTGTTCCAACAAATGCAGGCCGCATTCCTCTCCATTGCTGAACGCGAACGTTACCAGAAAAACGTGGCCAAATCGGTGGCTCTCTTCACTGAGGCAGGCTCTGCCTCTTTGCAGGATGTGCTCAGCCACCTCGGCGAAGCCTCTCAAGCCGGACGCATATCCTATTACCAGTTTGTGGATGAAGGCGACGACAGCTACTGGCAGATCCATTCAGAACACCTGCAGGGTGATTTTCCCTCGCTGGTGACCAGCCAGAACCTCCAACGGCTTCCTGTCAAACAGCTGCCCTATCTGCTGCGCGGCCTTGAGGAACAAAACTTTGCCATCATGGATGCCCTGCCGTTTGAAGAAAAACAATTCCTCGGCGACGCGGGCATGTATAACATGCTGGCGCTGGCCGTACGCGGACGCAGCAGCCAGCCCGGCTTTATCTGCCTGGATGAAACCGCCAAAGAGCGCATGTGGGTTTCTGAAGAAATTGATGCTCTGCTGATGAGCGCCTCAGCCTTCTCCAATACCCTCATCCGCGAAGACCTGCTTGGCCAGCTCCAGGTATCCCTGAACGAGGCAGAACGCCTCTATACCACCAGCCGCCGTGTGGGCATCGCTGCCAACCTGGAAGAAATGCTCACGGCCCTCTGCGAAGCGCAAAAAATCCCCGCCGTCAACCGCGCTGCTCTGGTTCTGTTCAATTATGGCGCCAACAACCTGGTCGAAAGCGCCACCATTGCGGCCACCTGGCACGCCGGCTGGGGAGCCAAATTGACCTTTGTGCTCAATGAGGCCATCCCCACCGCCGAATGCTCCATCAACCGTCTGGTGCTCACAACGCCAGCCTATTATGATGAAATCGTCCCCGATGACCGCATCATGCTTGGCACCCAGAATCTCTTGGATCCTGAAAACACCAGTTCCTATGCCCTGCTGCCCCTGATCATCGGCCGTCGCCAGCTTGGCACGGTGGCGCTGCTGGCCCAAATGCGCCACTCATTTACCCCTAATGAAATGCGCATTTTCCCGCCCATTCTTGGCCAGATGGCCACCTCGCTTGAAAACGTGCGCCTGTTTGAACAGACACAGTCGGCCCTTTCCGTCACAGAGTCCCTCTACCAGGCCTCGGCTGAGTTGAACACAGCCAAAACCTATGAGGATATCCTCACCGTGCTGGAAAAACACACCATCCTCAGCAAGGCAGACAGCGACTCGATCATGCTCTTTGACCAGGTCTTCGACGGCATGACCCTGCCCGAGTCGGCGCATATCATGGCCCGCCATTCTAAATCTTCAAGCAATGAGATGACCAACCTGTATATGCTCAAGGATTTCCCGGCGGCTAACCGCCTGCTGAGTGCGGGCTCACCTATCTGCATTGAAGACATACAAAGCACCCACCTGCTCGATCCCAACATGCGCACCCTCTTCCAGCGTCAGTTTAATGCCCGCGCAGGCATCTTCCTGCCCCTGGTGGTCGGCGGTCAATGGATCGGCTTTATCAACGGCCTTTACGAAAACGCTCAGTCCTTCCCGGAAGCTGAAATCCGCCGGATGGTCAGCCTCACCGGTCAGGCCGCCATTGGCGTGCAAAACCTGCTCAGCCTGGCTCAGAGCGAACAGCGCGCTGATGAAGCCACGCTGCTCTTCCAAACTTCCCGCCACCTTTCCACCGCGCAAAACGAGAAGGAATTGTTTGGCATTGCCCTCGAAACCATCCGCAAAGGCGTCAGCACCAACATCGCTGCGGTGCGCCTGCTTCACACCCAGGAAAGCCAGAAATACCTCGAGCAGGTGGCCTGCATAGCCGACCCTGATATTTCAGGCTGGGCCGATTCCCCCCGCTCTCTGGCCGGGCGTTTCCCCTTCGGAGAAATGCTGCTGCACGGACAGACAGTGGTGTGCAACAACATTGCCCAGGAACCCCGCCTGAATGATGACGAAAAGGAAATGCTTTACCGCGCCGGCCTGCTGGCCATTATGCTCATGCCCCTGCAGGTGCGCGGCGAAAGCATTGGTGTGCTCATCGCCGGCCGCCGCAAGAGCGAAATCTTCACCCCGGCCGAAGTTACCTTCCTGCAAACCATTGCTACCCAGCTCTCCGTCGCCATGGATAACTTCCGCCTCCTCAATGAAGCTCAGCGCCGCGCCCTCGAACTTCAGACAGCAGCTGAAATTGCCCGCGACACCTCCTCTACCCTGGCCCTCGACACCATGCTCAGCCGTTCGGTGAACATGATCAAGGAACGTTTTGAGCTGTATTTTGTGGCCATCTTCCTTAACACCGAAGAAGGCGACGCGGTCAGCATCTCTGAAGGCACCGGTTACGCCGGCGAAATGATGAAGAAGGAAAACTACACCCTGCATGCCGGTCCCGATTCCGTGATTGGTCAAACCGCCATTTCAGGGGAATACACCCTCATCAACAATGTTTCCACCAGCCCGGTTTTCAAGCCCTATCCACTTCTGCAAAACACCAAGGCCGAACTCTCCATCCCATTGAAAATTGGCAAGCGCGTTCTTGGCGTCCTCGATCTGCAATCATCCGTTGCCAATGCCTTTGCGGTTGAAGATGTGGCCGTGCTGCAAACCCTGGCTGATCAGATTGCTGTCGCCATCGATAATGCCCGGTCTTACGCCGTGTCACAGAAAGCTTACGAAGAAATCCGCGAAGCCGACCGCCTCAAATCACAGTTCCTGGCCAACATGAGCCATGAACTGCGCACCCCGCTCAATTCCATCATCGGCTTCTCACGCGTCATCCTCAAAGGCATCGACGGTCCTGTGACCGACCTGCAAAAAACCGACCTCACCGCCATTTATAACTCCGGCCAACATCTGCTCGGCCTTATCAATAACATCCTCGACCTCTCCAAGATCGAAGCTGGCAAGATGCAGATGACCTTTGATGAAATCAACATGACCGACCTGGTTAATGTGGCCATTTCTACGGCAGTCGGTCTCATCAAAGACAAGCCCATCCGCTTATCGCACCACGTTGAGCCCAATCTGCCCCCCGTCTTTGGCGACCAGATGCGCCTGCGCCAGGTGCTGATCAACCTGCTTTCAAATGCGGCCAAGTTCACCGAACAGGGCTCCATCACTGTGGAAGCCAAAACCCAGCTTGGCCCCACCGGCGAACAGGAAATCATCGTTACCGTGGCCGATACCGGCCCAGGCATCGCCGAGAAAGACCGTGTCAAACTCTTCCAGGCCTTCTCCCAGGTGGATGATTCATCCACCCGCAAAACCGGCGGCACCGGCCTGGGCCTGTCCATTTCCCGCTCCTTTGTGGAAATGCACGGCGGCCGCATTGGCCTGCTGCACAGTGAAGTGGATAAGGGTTCAACCTTCTTCTTCACCCTGCCCGTCAAGAAATCGGTGGATGAAATGTCCGCAGAGCCCGCCGCGGATGCCCTGCCGCCTGAGCCTGCTCAGCCAGTTCCTGTGCCAGCGGCAGCTTCCACAGTGGAAATTGAAAAAGCCGCTCCTGAGCCCCAAAAGTCGCCCCAGGCCGAAGTTCAGCCTGCCGCGCCCGAACCTCAACCCGAACCTCAGCCAGAACCGGAACCCGAGCCCCCGGCTGAACCCCCTGCGGCTGAAACGGAAGCGCCTGTGCTGGTTGAACAGATGCCAGTTGAAAACCGCAACATCATCTGCATTGATAATGATGCGCAGGTCATCAACATGTATGCACGTTATGTCTTCACAGCCGGCTACACCGTCTATGCCCTCACTGATCCACAATATACGCTGGATGCCATTCGCCAGATTCAGCCTTTCGCCATCACCCTGGATATCAATATGCCCGGCGTGGATGGCTGGCAAATCCTCAGCGCGCTCAAGAAGAACCCCGAAACACAGAATTTGCCCATCATCATCTGCAGCATCAAGGATGAAGTGAAAAAAGGTCTCAGCCTCGGCGCTGCCGCCTACCTGGTGAAACCCATTCTGCAAAACGATCTGCTTGATGCACTGGCCAGAATTGCCGAAAAAGCATAACACATAGGTTGGCTTATGAATCCTGAAACGATCCTGCACTGCCTGGATTGCGGTCACGATCACCCCTACACGCCGAAGCAGTTCACCTGCCCGGCGTGTGGGAGTGCCTGGCGAGAGGCCCGCTATGATTACGCCGGCCTCAGCAAAACCATCCTCTCCACCTGGGCTTCGCGGCCGTTTGCCATCTGGCGCTATCGTGAACTGCTGCCAGTGCGCAAACCCAACCCCGAGCTGACCCTCGGAGAAGGCGGCACGCCCCTGATTCGCGCCGTCAACCTGGGCATGATGCTGGGCTGTCCCAACATCTACATCAAGGATGAACGACAGGGACCAACCTCTTCATTTAAAGACCGCCAGGCTGCCGTGACCATTTCAGCGCTGAAGGAAGCCGGCATCACAGAAATGGTGGTCGCCTCAACCGGCAATGTCTCCATCTCCTATTCCGCTTATGCCGCCCGCGCTGGCATCAAGCTCTGGGCGTTTCTCACCAGCCTGGTGCCGCCCGAAAAAATGCGCGAGGTGGCCCTTTACGGCACTCAGGTGATCAAAGTCACCGGTTCTTACGATCAGGCCAAGCAGGTGGCCGCCGAATTTGCCCGGCAGCGCAACCTCTTCCTCGATCAGGGTACCCGCACCATCACCTCGGTGGAAGCCATGAAAACCATCGCTTTTGAGGCCGCTGAACAGCTTTCGTGGTTGAAAAAAGACGCCAATGGTTTTCCCCTGCCCTCTCCTGATTGGTATTTCCAATCTGTCAGCGGCGGCCTGGGTCCCCTGGGCGTGCTGAAAGGCTTTCAAGAAATGCAAACCATGGGCCTGATCGGCCAGATCCCCCGCCTGGGCATCATCCAGGCTGAAGGCTGCTCGCCCATGGTGCAGGCCTGGCAGGAAGGCAAGGAAATCGCCACCCCCGTTTCTCCGCGCACCCGCATCGCCACCCTTGCCACCGGCGACCCCGGCCGTACTTACACCCTGTTGTTTAAAAACAGCCGCGGAGGCGAAGGAGCCTATTTCGAAAGCGTCTCCGATGAAGACGCCTTCCGCACCATGCATATCCTGGCTAAAATGGAAGGCCTTTCCATGGAACCGGCTTCCGCCGTGGCCTTCGCGGGCATGATCAAAATGGTTCGCAACGGCATCATCAAACCCAGCGATACCATCGTGGTCAATCTCACCGGTCACACCGTGCCCATTGAACAATTCATCCTCGGCGAAAACTGGTCGCGCAGCGTGGTGGTGCCTTCACAGCCCGCCGCCGCCGTCGCCGAGCCCGTCCCGCAGGAAGGCCTGCTGGCTGCCCTCAGTCATGTCACCCGCGATCGCTTCCCCCGCATTGCCATTGTAGATGATAACCCCGAAGTGCGCCGCCTTATCCGCCGCATTCTGCAGGCCCAGGGCAATTACACCCTCTCTGAAGCCACCAACGGCCGCGAAGCCATTGCCCTGGCCCAAAATGAACACCCCGACTTGATGATTTTGGACCTGATGATGCCCGAAGTGGATGGCTTCGGCGTTCTGGATGCCCTGCAAAAGAACAAGGAAACCGCCGAAATACCCGTTATTGTGGTCACCGCCAAAGACCTGACCAAAGAAGAAAGGGAACGCCTGAAGGGTCATATCCAATCGCTGATGCAAAAAGGCGATTTTATGAGCGATGAGCTGGCTGATGAAGTTCGCTCTCTGATTGGTTAACCGCTGATGACCTCGAAGCGCATCATCGGCATCCAGGCGGCCCTCGCTTCAGCCATTTTCATGGGCTTTGCCCCGGTTTTTGGCAAACAGGCTTTACGCCTGGGTTTTTCTTCCACCGAGGTGGTCGCCTTTCGCACAGGCATTGCTGTTTTGCTCCTGCTCATCCTGATGGGCCTGTTCCGCCGTCAATTTTTCTATATCTTTCCTGTTGGCCTGGCCGGCTGCGCTCTGGCCGGGGGCATTAACGGGTTGGGGTCCATTTTCTACTATGCCGCTCTGCAGCGCATTGATGCCAGCCTGGGCCACCTGCTCTATTCTTTTTATCCCGTCTTTGTAGCCCTCTGGCTGATTGTGGATCGCCAGGCTGTCAACCGCCTTACTCTGGTGCGCGCGCTTTTTTCTGTGCCGGCCATTTATTTGATTGTCAACGCCGGTTCGGCGCAAATCGACATGATCGGCGTTGCCTTCATGATCATTTCATCCTGCCTCTACGCCCTGCATGTCATCATTAACCAGCGCGTCCTGTTCGAAGTTCCCGCCCCCACCGTCACCCTTTACACCTTGATGTCCATGTTTGTGGTCGTGCTGCTGGCCTACCTGATTTTTGACCGTCAGACACCCCCCATTGCCCCTGATCAGACTGTGGTTGAACTCTGGTGGCCGGTGGTGGGCATGGGTGTCGTCACCTTTCTCTCACGCTTCACCCTCTTCCTGGGGGTCAAGCATCTGGGCGGCCTGCAAACTGCCCTGTTGGGGCTGGGTGAACTGTTGATAACCCTGCTTCTGGCCTGGCTCTGGCTGGGCGAGCATTTGGCCCCTTTGCAGTGGGCTGGTGCTGGTCTCCTGGCTCTCAATCTCATGCTTGTGGCGTTTGATAAATACACGCCTGAGAAAAAACGTTCACGCGGCTGGCTGGCCTGGCTTAATCCTCCAGGCCTCCGCTGATTTCAACCAACCCGTCTTCTTCAGAACATCCGCCGCTTATTCTGGCTCAGGCGGCAAGGCCAGCGGCAGCCACACCCGCATGGTGGTGCCTTCGTTCAGCTTGCTGTGCACCTCAATTTTTCCATTCAGGCGTTCAATGATGCTGCGCACAATATACAGGCCAATCCCTGTTCCCGGAACTTCACCTTCAATGGCGTTTCTGGCTCTGAAAAAGCGGCTGAACAGATCATCAATGTCATCTTCCGGAATACCCATGCCGTGATCCTTCACTTCCACCCAAATGCCTCCGCCCTTCTGTTCGGTGGTCATTTCCACTTTCTGCCCTTCATAGCTGAATTTAACCGCATTGTCCAGTAAATTAATGAACACCTGGCGCAGCCCGCTGCGGTCGCCCATCACCACCGGTTGCTCAATTGGCAGGTTGACATCCAGAATCACGTGGCGGTCAATGGCGGCCGTCATCACCGCCTCGCCGGCTTCGCGCAGCACCGTTGCCAGGTTCATTGGCTGCGGTTGAATCTGGAAACTGCCCGTTTCCAGACGTCCCACTGTCAGCAGTTCCTCCACCAGGGCCCGCTGACGGTCAAGCTCCATTTGCAGCACGCGCCAGTATTCCGCCAGTTCCTCCTCGGTGCCGCCTTCGCGAATCAGGTCCACCATCAATATTGCCGCTGTCAGCGGCGTGCGCAAATCATGCGCGGCGCGGTTGATGAAATCTGATTTCATCTGTTCGAGGTGCACCCGCTCGCTGATGTTGCGCACCATGCCCAGCACCGCATCGCTCCCCATGCGCGCCAGGCGAATCTCAAAAGTCTGGCGGCCAAGCTGGGGCGTCTTCGTCTCATATTCCATCAGTGCCATCCCCTGCCCCTTGAACAGGTTGGCCATGGCTTCCATCACCATGCCTGTCACTGCCTCAGGCATCAATTCATGGATGAAATGCCCTTCCGGCGCCACCGGCAGGCTGATCTGCTCCCGCGATCCGGTGAAACCGGTCACCAGGCCGTCAGGCCGCAGGCGAAAGATCACATCAGGGATGGATGCCAGCAAAGCGCGGTTTTCCGCTTCGCTGTGACGCAGCGCTCGCAGCGTTTCCTGCTGCTGAATGGCTGCCCCAAGAATATCGGCAGCTGTTTTCAAGGCTTCATATTCGCTTTTTGACCACTGCCGTTCGCTGGTGGGTTCGTGGAACCGCATCAAACCCCACCATTGTTTGCCGACAAAAACCGGCGCCACCACCACCATGTGCAGATCATCTCCGGGCAAATCGGCGGTGCTGGAATCTGAACGGTCATAGATCAATTTTCCGGCCTTCAAATCATCCCGCCAGCGGGCAAAATCCGCCGCAGTCATCACCCCCCCCCCTTCGCCCGCGCCTGCCTCGCCAGCCGGCCAGAAATGAAGACGCTCGGTTTGATCATCCCCTTTCAACCGGTAAAGGGTAATGCGCACCGCCCGCGAAGCTGCGCCAATGTGCTGCAGCACGCTCTCAATTTTCTCCTGCCAATCCAGGGCCTGCAAAAATTGTCCGGCGGCAAATCCAACTGCGTCCAAAATGGCATCGCGGCGTTTCAATTCTTCTGAGCGCCGCATGGTGTCCATATACAGGCGGGCGTTCTGAATGGCTGTGCCGGCCTGATGGCCAATCATTTCTGCCAGGCGCACATCCCGCTGTGTAAACATCTTGGCCATTTCAAATGTGTACAGACCAATAACACCTAAAATATCTTTTCCAACCCTGACGGGGACAATCATCAATCCTTTAATCCCCAGCAGCAGCATATCTGCCACCGCGCCAGACGAAGGCTGCCCTCCGGAATAGAGCATGGCTTCGCCGGTGCCCAGCACCTGCCAGGCCAGGGCCTCCCCTTTGAGCAATATTTGCCAGTCGAAATTCGCCGGCAGGTGATAGAAAAATGGGAAGGTCAACCTTTCCCCATCGTCCGAAAGGAGCCCCATCACGCCTGCGTCAGCCTGCAGCAGTCCCACTGTCTGCCTGACGACATTTTCAAGGGTGGTCTCAAGCTGCAATCCCTGGGTGATGCTGCGGCTGACCTCGTTCAGCTTCTGTTCACGGTCAAGCGACCCGGCTACTTCGGCAAACAACACAGCTCTTTCCATGGCCACGCTCAATTGAGCGCTGATGGTCACCAGCATGGCCATGGCATTATCTGAAGGCATGCCCGGCATGGCCAGGTTTAACAAACCCAGCTGTTGCCGCTGAGTAAAAATCGGCAGGCTCACATGCCCGCACGCACCATGCGGGTCGGTTCGCGCATGGCAAAGCCATTCACAATCCGGCAAATATTCCGGAGCCTGCATCTCACCAGAGCGCAGTCTCTGCAAACAGCGGCAGTCGGGTGGCGAAGCAGGTGTGCGCGCTTCCACTTCTGCCCCAGGCGACGGATTGAATGCCACATGCAGGCGCCTCGCGCCGCTTCCTTCCACTGCCAGCAGCCAGGCCACCTCGGCGCCGCTGAAAGCCAGCACCGCGTCAATGCCAGTCTGCGCCACCTCGGTCACCGTCACCGCCTGATTCAACTGCTCAGCAAAATATCTGAGAATTTCCAGTTCTGCAGACCGTTCCTCTGATAAGCGCAGAGCCGCCTTATATTCAGCTTCGGCCTTCTTGCGTTCTGTGATCTCCAGGTAATATCCCCGCATCTGCAGCGGTGTTTCTCCCGCCAGGCTGACCCGTCCAGTATCCAGAATCCACAGGTAACTCCCATCGGGCTGCCGCAGCCGCAGCTCAGCCGAATAATCTGGCAGCTTCCCGGTCAGGTATTTGCTGAGCGCGGCGCCTGCCACGCTGACATCATCCGGATGAATCCAGCGATCCCATTTTAGCTGCTCCACCGGGCAGGTTTCATCCACCTGTTCACTCAAAATCTGCGCCCAGTGCAGGCCAAACGTTTCAATGCCGCGGCTCAGGCCGCAGCTCCAGTTGCCTAATTTTGCGCCATTTGATGCAATCTGGATGAGTTCTTCCCCATCCACCACTTTGCTGTGCAATTCCTGGCAAATTCGCGCCCAGTTCTTCCGCCCGCTTCTCGGCGGATGCGGCTGTTTCCCCCATTGGCGCCTGCCTGAGGTTGTCATCCTCTAACCCCAGTCCGATTTTCCCGGCGGGATCACCATCTGCACTCTGCACCCCTTCTGGCTGCCCAAAATCGTCACATCGCCACCCAGCCCGCGGGCAAAAGCTCTGGCAATGGTCAGGCCCACCCCCAGACCGCCGTAAATTCGAGCGTCACCCTGGCTGATCTGGTAATAGCGTTCAAACACTTTCTCCCGAAAATCAAGTGGAATACCCTCTCCCTCGTCTGTCACGGTAATGATGCATCCACCGTCGCCATTGGCGGCCACATGGAAGCCCACCTGCCCGCCTTCGGGACTGAACTTGCAGGCATTATCCAGCAGATGCGCCGCTGCCTGACAAAGCTGCCCGCGCGGTGCATTCAGGATCACATCCGAGGCGATGGTGATGCTGGTCATCAATTGGCGGTCCTTCCACCACGACAACTTGCGCTCCAAAGTCTGCCGTAAATCATAATTCAGGTTCACATTCTGCCTGAAATTATAGGTCAAACCAGCATCCAGATCGGTCAGAAAAATGAGATCTTCCACCAATCCCTGCATACGTTCCGCGTTTTTCAGCGCCGTCTCGGCAAACCAGGCCAGCTCTTCAGGCCGTGAAAATTTCTTCTGCAGCAATATATCCAAACTGGTCAACACACTGCTCATCGGTGTGCGCAGCTCATGGGTGATATTTTTGGAGATTTCCTGGTGCAGCTGTTCCAGCCGGGCCTCGGCCTCTTTCTGGCCTACCTGACGGCCCAGCTCCTGCCGGCGTAGAATGGCTTTGACCCGCGCCACCAGTTCCTGGCGGCTGAACGGTTTGGTGATGTAATCATCGGCGCCAGTGCTGAACCCCCGCAGCCGGTCCTCTTCGGCCATGCGCGCTGTCAGGAAGATAAATGGAATGACGGCTGTCTCGGTTTCATCCTGCAGCCGTCGTTTCAATTCAAAGCCATTCGGCGGCGGCATCATCACATCGCTGATAATTAAATCAGGCCGGTAAATGCGCGCCATCCGCTCGCCTTCGCCACCATCGCTCGCCGCCAGCACGCTGAACCCTTCGCGCTGCAGCGCTGCCTTCAAGCCAATCCGGATGCCGGGTTCGTCATCTATGACCAGAATGGTGGGGACAGGTTGTTCTACCATTAAAATCCTCCTAGCCCGGGGGAAGCGTCTCCGTGGGAGTGGGTTCAACTGGCAGGGGAACTTCGCCCGTTGGCGTGGGGGTGGGTGTTTCAGTCGGTGGAATATATTCCGGTGTGGGGGTATATTGCGAAATGATGCATTGTTCCGCAATCCAGTTAGCCGTCGGCACCGGCACCGGATCACTGCTCATCTGCAGCGCCAGGGTGTATTGTTCCTGAGCCTTGCAGAACTCGCCGCGCGCCGCCAGGTCGTTGCCGTACCGCATCAAACCCACCCGGTAACGCTCTGAGGCCGTCCAGCCATTGCCGTCATGCATATTCGGGAAGGCCGGAGCCACAAAGCTGTAGAAATAAACCACCTGTTCCCAGTTCACTTCCCAAAAACTGGCGCCGGTAATGTAGTAGCTGGCCCAGGTACGAAAACTGTCCGCCTCATAGTCCAGCGGGCCAAAATGCGAAGCCTGAGCCAGATCAAAAATACCCGGCTCCAGGTCGCCATCATACATGATTTTCTTCACCCCGCGGTAGCGGTAGGCCACATAATACATGCCGTCCACTTCCACGGTGTGATATTGCAAATCCATCTGACGCAGCAGGTCCAGCGTCACAATCGCATTCGTCCAGTCTTGAGCCGCCAGGTAGCCCTTGGCCTGCTGGAAAAGGGTGTCTGCGCCGCGGGTATCTGGGGTGGCGGTGGCCGAAGGCGGTGTGGGGGTGCTGGTCGGCGCAGCCGTTGGTGCCGTGGTCGGCGTGGCCGTGCGCATCATCACCACCTGCACCTCGGTGAATTTTTCCATCGCGCCGGGGAAATTCGGGTCAATTCGCAGTACATATTCAAAGCGGCGGCGAGCAGCCTCGTAACGCCCTTCACGATAATCCACCATGCCGCGCTCGAATTGCTCTGAGGCTGCCAGCGAAACCTGGGCGGCCTCCTTCACCAAACGCCGCTGAATACCGGCCTGGTAGCCAAAGAAAACTCCCAGGCCAGCCAGCACCAGAAAAACGGCAAAGCCAAGCAAAATCCAGGGCCAGCGGCTGACTTTCGTCTTTTGGGGTGGGATGGGTTTGGTGTCAGCAGCAGCCGCCCTGACAGCCGGAATCGGCTGGGTGGGCGCCGATGATGGTTCGACAGGTTTTATAGGTTGAGTATCATCAGAGTTCATATTCATCATACATTCTATTATACCGTAAGTATGCCAAAGCTTACAGTTTCAGCAGCAGGCGCACTTCTTTCCAGATGAATGGAAGTGCAACCAGCATGCCAGCCAGCATCGCCAGCGGCGCCGCAAAAAGGCCCCGCAGCGGAAGTACCGCCAGCAAGCCCAGGGTCAGGGCCAGGCCCAGGCCCCCCGCCAGCAGTGCCCGCAGCCCCACCGGCAGCCAGTTAAAGCGCACCGGCAGCTTCCTCGAAAGCAGGTAAAACAGCAGCAGTGCTTCGATGGTGTAAGAAAGGCTGTTGGCCAGGGCAATGCCAGCCGCGCCCATCACCTGCATCAGGCCCAGCGAAAACAGGATGAACAGGGTCACATTCAACGCCGAAACATACATCGGCATGCGGGCATTTTGCTGCGCATAGAATGAGCGTGTGGCCACTTCCAGCAGGGAATGCCCCATCAGCCCAACCAGGTAAGCCTGGCTGACCATCAGCAGGGTGGCCTCAGCAGCAGCATCCAGCTTGAAAGCCACGCTCAACAGTGGGCCTACACCAAAAGCCAGGATGGCGGCAGCGGGAATGGTCAGTGACATCAACACCCGCACCGCCCGGTCAATCGTCTCGCCCAGGCCTTTGAAATCCTTGCGCGCATAAAACTCCGCCAGAGTGGGCAGCATGGCCGTCCCAATCGCAGTGCCAATCAGAGTTTCAGGCACCTGCATGATCATCCACCCGTAGGTCAGGGCTGAAACCGCGCCGGTGGCCAGGTGGCTGGCCAGGTTGTCGCGCGCCATAAAGATGATTTGAATGAACAGCATGGTCAGCACGCGCGGCCCCAACAGGCTGAGCACCTGCCTCACCCGCGCATCCTTCAGCGCCAGGCCGGGCGTCCAGCGGAATTGATAGTGGATTAATCCCGGAATTTGGATGGCCAGGTGCAGCACCGCCCCAATGATCACGCCATATAAAAGCCCATGCACCCCCATCCCAAAAGCCGGCAGGGTCACCGGGCCCAGGCTGACACCTTCCTTTGGGGAAAGCACCAGAGCGCCAAAAATCTGCCCAACATTATAAAGCAGCGGCGCCATCGCCGGCAGCAAAAAGTGCTGGTTGGCCTGCAGTCCCGACATCACCAGGCCAGATATCGAAAAAATCAGGGTTCCAATCAGGTTCAGGCGCATCAATTCGGCCACCAGGCGCTGCTGGTCCGAGTTGAAACCCGGCGCAATGCCCAGTTCCCAACCCACCAGAGGCTCAGCCACCAGCGCAGTCACCAGGGCCATCAACCCCGTCACCAGAAAAGCCAGGTTGGCAATCCGCGAGAAAAGCTGCCAGGCCTGCGGCCGCCCTTCTTCCGTCAGCACTTCTGTAAGCACCGGAATGAAAGCCATTGCCAGAGCTCCGCCAGAAATCAGCATGTAGAGCAAATCAGGCAGATTGTTGGCGGCATTGAAGGCGTCCAGATCAGCCGAAAAACCAAATTGCCGCGCAATGATTATCTGGCGCACAAACCCAATAACTTTGTCCAGGCCAAAAAAAACGGCCAGGAGCAGAGAAATTTTAGTCAGCCGGCTCACAGTCAGGCCTTTTCACCTGCCAGGCGGGCTTCCTCAGCCTCTGCCACGGCAATACCGGCCTTCTCATCCACCCGGGTCAACAGCAGCCCGCCCAGGATGAAGAAAATCACCAGCGAGATAATGCCCATGCGGCCGCCGCCAAAAATCTGAGTGGCCAGGCCGAACACCAGCGGCCCCACCGTTCCGGCGATCTTTTCGCTGACCGCGAAGAAACTGTAAAATTCTGCCGATTTGCTCTTGGGCATCATGCGGCCAAACAGCGACCGGCTAAGGGCCTGGCTGCCGCCCTGCACCATGGCCACGGCAAAACCCAGCAGCCAGAAATGCATTTCCTGCTGCATAAAATAACCACCGATGGCGATGCAGGTGTAAATGCCCAGGCTGATGAGGATGGATTTTTTAGTGCCGAATTTGCCGCCCATCCAGCCAAACAAAAGGGCAAAGGGAATAGCCACAAACTGCACCATCAGCAGGGTGCCGATGATGGTGGTCTGGCCAAATTTCAGCTCTGCACCGTAAATGGACGCCATGTAAATGATGGTGCCGATGCCGTTGTTATACAGCCAGAAGGCCAGGATGAATTTCAGCAATTCCTTGTACTGGCGAATGGAGGTGAAGGTTTGGCCCAGGCGGCGGATGGCAGCCGCAACCGGGTTCTCATGCCCCTGTTCGCCTTCCATCAGGCTGCGCTTGGGTTCCTTGACAAATTTCCACAGCGGGATGGTGAAGACCATCCACCAGGCCGCCACCGTCAGGAAAGAAATGCGCGTCATCAATTGGGTCAGTTCATCCGGCGCCAGCATAATCATCGCCAGGTTGACCGCCAGCAGCAGGCCGCCGCCCAGGTACCCCATGGCATAGCCGCGGGAAGAAACCTTATCCATCTCATCCGACCGGGCCACATGCGGCAGCAGTGAATCATAAAAAACCAACGATCCCGAGAAACCGATGCTGCCAATGATGAAGAAACCCGAAGCCAACATCCAATCGCCCGGCCCCACAAAATAGAGCAGCGCCGTGCCGATGGCACCAATCACCACAAAGAGAGAGAGGAAGCGCTTCTTGCCGCCCACAAAATCAGCCATGGTACCCAGGATGGGGCCCAGCAGAGATACCAGCAGCAGCGCGATGGTGGTGGTGTAGGCCCAGTAAGCCGTCGCCAGTTCTGGCTGGTCAGGGCGGTTGACGGCCACCGAGGAATAATACACCGGCAGCACGGCTGCCATGATGGTGGTGGCAAAGACAGAATTCGCCCAGTCGTACATCGTCCAGCCAAAAATGGCCTGTTTATGTTGTTTTTCTTCCATGTGTCCTCTTTCGTTTTCCCCGGTGGGGAGAGTTGAGATCGTCCTGGCCTGATAACAATATCATCATTATACTCCATCCTTTCCTGATTCCCGGTCCATCAGGGTGTAAAGCCAGGAATCTTTCCCTCTTGACATGCAAGAACATTTATTCTAATATTGAGATGCGCGTACAAAAAGGCTATCATTTTTGTCAGGTTATCAAATCAAAGCAGAATTCAAAAACAAATGTGCTATAATATGCGCCGAATAACTACAAAGGCAGGTGCTTTATGACTAATAATGTGATCCGTGTGGTTGGTGCGCGGGAACACAATCTTAAAAATATTACCGTCGAAATCCCCCGCGATAAACTGGTCGTGATTACCGGCCTCTCCGGTTCCGGAAAAAGTTCGCTGGCATTCGACACCATCTTTGCCGAAGGCCAGCGCCGTTACGTGGAATCGCTTTCCGCGTATGCCCGCCAGTTCCTCGGCCAGATGGACAAACCCGATGTGGATGCCATTGAGGGGCTCTCTCCCGCCGTCTCCATTGACCAGAAAGCCACCTCGCACAATCCGCGCTCCACGGTTGGCACCGTCACCGAAATCTACGATTACCTGCGCCTTCTCTTTGCCCGCGTGGGCACCCCACACTGCCCCACCTGCGACCGTGTGGTCACCCGCCAATCGGCCCAGGAAATGGTTGATACCATCGAAAAAATGCCTGCGGGCACCCGTTTGCTGATCCTGGCTCCCATTGTGCGCGCCCGCAAAGGCACCTACCAAAACGTCTTTGACGAAATTCGCAAGGCCGGCTTTGTGCGCGCCCGCGTGGATGGCGTGGTTTACAACCTCGACGATGAAATCACCCTCGACCGCTACAAGCAGCACACCATTGAAGCCGTGGTGGACCGCATTGTGCGCAGCGACCCCGAGAGCCCTGAAGATGAAGAGGCCGCCCGCTCACGCCTGACCGATTCCGTGGAAACCGCCCTCAAGGTGGGTGAAGGCTACCTCACCGTGCAGAACATCTCCGTGGAGCCGCCTCAGGACCTGCTCTTTTCAGAGCATCTCGCCTGCCCCGAACACGGCAGCCTGCCCGAAATTGAACCGCGCACCTTTTCCTTCAACACCCCCCACGGCGCCTGCCCCGAATGCCAGGGGCTGGGCAACAAACTGGAAATTGACCCCGATCTGCTTATCCCCGATATGGACCGGTCGTTCAACGAAGGCGCCGTCACGGCCATGGAATGGAGCAACGCCCGCGAGGATAAGGGGTATTACTGGCAAATGGTCGAAGCTGTGGCCCAGCATTACCACATTGACCTCAATGCCCCCCTCAGCTCTCTGCCTGAAGAACAATTGAATATCATCCTTTACGGCACCAGCGGCGAAGAAGTGGATATGCGCTTTGAACGCGAAGGCCGCCAGGCCATCTTTAAAACCGCTTTCGAAGGCATTATCGGCAACCTCGAACGCCGCTACCGCGAATCGCAGTCAGAATATATCCGCTCGCGCATCAGCGAATTCATGAGCGACCGTCCCTGCCAGGTGTGCGGCGGCGCTCGCCTGCGCCCTGAAGCGCTCAGCGTCACCATTGACGGCCACAACATCCTGACCGTTTCAGAATGGCCCGTGCTCACCTCGCTGGCCTGGGTGCAGAAGCTCAACATGCCCGATTCACCGCTCACCCCCCGCCAGCAAAAAATTGCCGAGCGCATTCTGAAGGAGATTCAGGCCCGCCTCACCTTTCTGGTGGATGTCGGCCTCGATTACCTGACCCTCAAACGCTCCGCCGGCTCGCTTTCCGGCGGCGAAGCTCAGCGTATTCGCCTGGCCACGCAAATCGGTTCGCGCCTGATGGGCGTGCTCTACGTTCTGGATGAGCCGTCCATCGGCCTTCACCCGCGCGACAATTCGCGCCTGCTGGCCACCCTGATGAACCTGCGCGACCTGGGCAACACTGTGCTGGTGGTTGAGCATGATGAAGAAACCATTCAGGCAGCCGATTGGATTCTCGACCTCGGCCCTGGCGCCGGCGAAAACGGCGGGCATATCGTTGCCGAAGGCACCGTGCAGGATATCCTCAACAACCCCGAATCCCTTACCGGGGCCTACCTCTCCGGTCGGCGCTCGGTTCCCCTGCCTAAAACACGCCGCACAGGCAACGGCAAACACCTGCGCGTGGTCGGCGCACGGGCCAACAACCTGAAAAATATCGATGTGGAAATTCCTCTCGGCAAGCTGGTTTGCATCACCGGCGTCTCTGGTTCGGGCAAATCATCCCTCATGACAGATATTCTCTACCGCGCCCTGGCGCGCCAGCTGCACGGCGCCCATACCCAGCCCGGCGAATATGAGCGCATCGAAGGCATCGATTACCTCGATAAAATTATCAACATTGACCAGTCCCCCATCGGCCGCACCCCACGCTCCAACCCAGGCACTTACACCGGCATCTTTGATGAAGTGCGCTCCCTCTTCGCCGAAATGCCCGAAAGCAAAATGCGCGGCTACAAGGCCGGACGTTTCTCCTTCAATGTTCACGGCGGCCGCTGCGAAGCCTGCCAGGGCCAGGGCCAGCTGCGCATTGAAATGCAGTTCCTGCCCGATGTGTATGTCCCCTGCGATGTCTGCCACGGCGCGCGCTTCAACCGCGAAACCCTGCAGGTGCATTTCAAAGGCCTCTCCATCGCCGAAGTGCTCGACACCCCTGTTTCAGCCGGGCTGGAGCTTTTCGCTTCCATCCCCGCCATCGTGAACAAGCTGCGCGTGCTCGACGAAGTTGGCCTTGGCTATATCCGCATCGGCCAGCCCGCCACCACCCTTTCGGGCGGCGAAGCCCAGCGCGTCAAACTGGCCCGCGAACTCTCGCGCCGCGCCACCGGCCGCACCCTCTATGTGCTGGACGAGCCCACCACCGGCCTGCATGCCGCCGACGTGCACCGCCTGATTGATGTGCTGCAGCGCCTGGTGGAAGCCGGCAACTCGGTACTCATCATCGAACACAATCTCGAAATCATCAAAGTAGCCGATTACCTCATTGACCTGGGCCCTGATGGCGGCGACCGCGGCGGTTACCTGATTGCCCACGGCACACCCGAAGAGGTGGCACTCAATGCAGCATCCTACACAGGGCAGTTCCTCAAGCCCCTGCTGAAAGCAAAATCATCATGAAAAAAAATCATCCCCGGCCGTCACTGCACCGGGGATGATTTTTTCTCAACAGATCAAAAATTTCGACTTATTGCTTGGTGCCGCATTCAGGGCAGAACTTGGCGCCTTTGGTTTCAGCGCCGCAGTTGCTGCAAATGCCAGCGGGTTTGGGCGCTTCCATCTTTTCTCCGCAGTTCGGGCAGAATTTGGCTCCGGCCGTTTCCGTGCCACATTTTGGGCAGCGGTTCGCGCTCGGCTGCACCATCGGCGAACCGCATTCCGGGCAGAACTTGGTGCCGGGGTTGGCCAGCGTGCCGTCTTTTGGGCAGCGCGCCATCTGTTCGCTGGCCCGCTGCGCTGCCTGAGCTGCCTGGTTGAGTGATTCCCCCACCTTCCCAAAGGATTCACCCAGGCCAAAGGCGTTGGCCAGGCCTTTGATGGCCGCCCCGGCCTGAGCGCCGCGGGCTTCGGCAATCTGTTCGGTGCGGGGTGAGTCTTCCTGGCAGAAGCCGCTCTGCGTATCAAAATCTGAAAGGCAGACAATCCGCTGGCAGGTGGGGCATTCGCGGAAATGCACCTGGGCCTGTTTCCAATGCTGTTCCAGCTGCGCCGGGTCCAGCTTATAGGAATAGCGCGGGTCTTCGCCCGTCAGGTTATCGGCGGCCGCCTGCCCCAGAATCGGGATCTTGCGCAGGAAACCGCCCACGGCCTGGCGGCCGATATCCTGGGTCACCGAGTTGACAATGTTGGGTTGCGTCCGGAATTCACGGCCGCACACATCACAGTAGAAAACCGCGTAAGGACCGGCGCCGTCATTGCGGACGTCGTACCGCGGCATATGAGAAAAATCAGCCATGACATCAAACTCCTTGTGTTGAAGTGGATGTCATAAGTCTATCCCCGCCAGGAATAAAAGTCAAGAAAATTTTCCATTCCGTCATTTTCAAGGCCGCAAAACCGGTCAAAAGATCATTTTAAGCCCCATTTTGTCACAAAAAATCGTCTTTTTTGGCTTAAAGACTCACACAAATTTCAATCTTCAATTAGAATAAACCTGTACGTCTCTGGGTGAACTTGAAATGGCTTCTTGATGAACCCGCCATCCCCACCAACCATCTTGCTGGGTGCTGACATTTAGTAATGGCCGCACTCCCCTCCAACAGGGCCGGATGCTCACCCGCCGGGGCACCGCTAAATTTAAAAAAGGATAAAAACCCATGAGTGGTAAAGATTCAGATACCGTCTATTCATATCGCAAACGCAATCAGTTAGGGCCCATCTTCATCGTTGGCGCAGCCGTCATCCTGATTGTGCTGGGCATCATCATCATTGTCAGCTGGCTTGGCAATGCCGCCCCGCCGCCCACCCCCACACCCACAGCCACCAACATTCCTCCCACCGCCACCCATACCAACACCCCCCTCCCGCCCACCGCCACCCCCACCCTCACCCCGACCGAGACTCAGACCCCCACCATCACCATGTCGCCCACGGCCAATGCGCCGTTTGAATATATCGTTCAAGATGGCGACAACTGCACCGATATTGCCAAGAAACACAATGTAGATTTGGGGGTTCTGCTGGCCATCAACAATCTGGATGGATCCTGCCTGATTCAGGCCAACCAAAAAATCATCATCCCTGCCCCCAACACGCAGCTGCCCACCGAAACCCCCCTGCCCCCGAACCTGCCCAAGGGCACGGTCATCGAATACACCGTCAAGAGCGGCGATGTGCTGGGCCTGATCGCCGAAAAATTCAACACCACCGTTGCCGCTATTGTCAACCTGAACAAACTGGCCAACGAAAATGCCATTGCGGCCGGCGATGTTCTGAAGATCCCGGTCAATATGATCACAGCGGTGCCCACCCGCACCCTCACCCGCACCATGGCTGGCGGCAACGCTCCCACAGCCACACCCGAACCGCCAACAGCCACCCCCCAACCCTGATCTCCGGCTGGATCAATTTTGCAGGGCTGCTCGTTGAGCAGCCCTGTTTTTGTAACTTTTCAGGCAGCTCGGGGTTATTTTTTAAGGTTTCCTTGTCATCATATCCTAATCTAACCCTAATTTACCGACATCCCCACCCGTTGTTGATTATGGTATACTGATCTGAGGCGATCCCATATCCCCCATCAGGAGTGTAAAAGAATGAGCATCAAAATGAAAGTGAACGGCCTTGTCCGCCTGACCCGTGTCAACGAATTTCTGGCTTTCGTCACGGTCACCACCCTGCTCGGCGCAGCCGCGGCGCATGGCGAATTTACCTGGTCCCTCGTCGGCGTTCTGGTGGCCAACTGGCTGGTGGTCGGCTTTGCCTTCATGATCAATGACGTTGAAGACGCTCCCGATGATGCTCTGACCCCTTCCAAAGCCGTCCGCAACCCGGTTTCTGCTGGTCACCTTTCCTCCCGCTTTGCCACCCTGGCCTCCTTGTTCATTGCGGCCCTCTCTTTTGTAATTTATGCCCTGCTTGGCGGGTGGACTTTCTTCTTCGGTGTCATCTGCATTGTCATCAGTTATATCTACTCATGGCGCAGAATTCGCCTCAAAAACATAGCCGTTCTCGATTTTCTCTCCCACATTTTCATGCTGGCCGGGCTGCAGTACCTCTGCGGTTATTTCACCTTCACCTCCACCCTCAATGACATCTGGTTTTACCCCCTGCTCATGGTGGGTTCCATCAGCCTTTACGGTGAACTTTTCAACGAAATGCGCGACCTGGAAGGCGACAAAAAAGCCGGCCTGCGCCATACCGCCATTGTTTTTGGCCCCACCATCACCAAATGGATGATGATCATTTCCATGACCATCGGCGTCATCAGCACTGTCATCACCTTTTTCTTCATTAATATTATTGCCTGGTGGGTGATCGTCCTGATCATCGTGATCGCTGCGGCCATGCTGCTGCCGCCCCTGATCAGGATGCGCCGCGCCAAAAATGCCATTCAGGCCCAGGCGCCCCTGCATAAACCCTTTGAAATTGCTGCTGCCCTCGGATTGCTGGTGCAGTTTATTTCCCCTTTGGCACTTTTGATGATAAAGTAAAGGCATGAAAGATACTTCTCAGGCTCCCTCTCTCACCCTGCTGACCTCTCCCGACTGGCTGGACTATGAACTGCTTGATTCGGGAAACGGCCAGAAACTGGAACGTTACGGCAGCAATATTTTCGTCCGGCCTGAAGTACAGGCGGTCTGGCAGCCCTCCCTGCCCGCCAGCCGCTGGCAGGCTGCCCATGCTGTGTTCATCCCTTCACAGGAAGAAAACGGCGGTCACTGGCAGTACAGGTTGGCCGTTCAAAACCCCTGGGTCATGTCCTATAAAGGCTTACGCTTTAACGCCCAGACCTCCGGCTCGCGCCATCTGGGCGTTTTCCCCGAACAGGCCTGCCATTGGGATTGGGTGCGTGAAAAAATCGCTGCTGCTGACCGACCGCTTAACGTCCTGAACCTCTTTGGCTACACCGGCCTGGCCACCCTGGCCGCCGCTGCGGCTGGTGCGCGGGTGACCCATGTGGATGCTTCCAATAAAGCAGTGGCCATGGCAAAGGAAAATCAGGCTCTCTCCGGCCTGAGCGATAAACCCATCCGCTGGATCGTGGACGATGCCGTGAAATTTGTGCGCCGCGAAGCCCGCCGCAAAACCACCTACGACGGCATCATCCTTGATCCGCCCAAATTTGGGCGCGGCCCCCAGGGAGAGGTGTGGGAATTTTACCGCCTGCTGCCCGCCCTCCTCTATGAATGCCGCCAGATTCTGGATTCCCGGCCCACCTTTGTGGTCCTCACCGCTTATGCCATTCAGTCCTCATCTGTCACCATGCACAATGCTGTGAAGGAAATGATGTCAGGGCTTAAGGGCGAAGTGACAGCCGGAGAACTGGTCTCGCAGGAAAAAAGCGCCGGGCGTTTCCTCTCGCATGCGCTTTTTGCCCGCTGGGCTGCCAAAAGCTGAAACATTTTTCTGGCTGCATTGCGGCCAGTTTTTTTATCACGGAGCTAATTATGGATCATCTGCCCATCATCACCTTCATCGGCCCCGGCGTCATGGCCGAAGCTATGATCTCAGGCCTCATCCGCCAGGCCGTGGCCGATGCCGGCCAAATTCGCGCTTCAGGTCCCCATAACGACCGCGTGACAGACCTTCAAGCCCGCTACGGTCTTGCTCCCTTCACCGATAATGCCGCCGCGGTGGCTGATGCGGATGTGGTGGTGCTGTCGGTCAAACCGCAGCGCCTGGATAAGGTGCTCACCGCCCTGCAGGGGAAAATCTCGCCCAATGCTCTGGTGCTTTCCATTGTGGCCGGCGCCCCCATCCTCACCCTGCAAACCGGCCTGCAGCATCCGCACCTGGTGCGCGCCATGCCCAACACGCCTGCCCAAATTGGCGAAGGCATCACCGTCTGGACGGCCGCCGCCAGCGTGTCGGAAGAGCAGCGCGAGCTGGCCCGCAAGATTCTGGGTGCCCTGGGTGAACAGATTTTCGTTGAGGAGGAATCCTACCTCGATATGGCCACGGCGGTTTCAGGCTCAGGCCCGGCTTATATCTTCCTGTTTCTTGAAGCCATGATCGATGCCGGCGTGCATCTGGGCCTGCCGCGCCGCATCGCGGAACAAATGGTGGTGCAAACCCTCAAAGGTTCGGTGGATTACTACCAGAAAAACAAGCTCCACCCCGCCACCATGCGCAACCAGGTCACCTCGCCAGGGGGAACCTCTGCCGCCGCCCTCTATTACCTTGAAAAAGCCGGTTTCCGCACTGCCATTTCGCGGGCCATTTGGGCCGCCTATGAACGCTCTGTGGAATTGGGGCAAAAAACAGCCAGCGCGGCCGCTGCGCGTTCCCCAGAGCGAAACAGCGACTGATTTCTATTTTTTGTGAAAGGAGTATTGTCATGTGGAATCGCCTGGTTAATAGCTGGGAACTGGTCAAGGCCAGTTATAAGGTGCTCATGGCCGATAAGGAACTGGTCATTTTTCCCATCATTTCATCCATCGGTCTGTTCATCGTCTCGTTGGCATTCCTGGTGCCCATGGCCCTGGGGGATATGTTTTCCCAAATTGCCCATGACGGCTTCGGCATCATTCCCCTGATCATCGCCTTTGCCTTCTATATCGTTCAATATTTTGTCATCTTTTACTGCAACACAGCCCTGGTCGGCGCGGCCCTCATCCGTCTGCGCGGGGGCGATCCCACGGTGGGGGACGGCCTGAGAATTGCCAGCAGCCGCTTCGTGCCCCTGCTGGGATACGCCCTCATTGCCGCTACCGTTGGCATGATCCTCAAAGCCCTTTCCGATAAAAGCAACGGCCTCGGCCGCCTGGTGATCAACCTGATCGGCATGGCCTGGAACATTGCCACCTTCCTGGTGGTGCCCATTCTGGCGGTGGAAAATGTCGGCCCTATCGAAGCCATCAAGCGCAGCGTCACCCTGCTCAAGAAAACCTGGGGCGAACAGGTTGCCGGCAATTTTGGCATCGGCACCATCTTCGGCATCCTCACTTTCATCATCATTCTCCTGGCCCTGGGCGGCGCGGCCATTGGCCTTTATTTTGAATCCATCCCCCTGCTGATCGCCTTTGTCGCCGTGGCCGTGGTGGGTTTGATGGTGGTGGGCCTCATCCAGTCCACCCTCACCGGCATCTACGTGGCCGCAGTTTATCGCTACGCGGTGGATGGCGAGGTCGGCGCCGGGTTTGATCCCGCCATGATCCAGGGCGCCTTCACTCCCCGCAAGTAAGGCTCACCTTTTCAGCATCCGGCGCCTTTCTGGCTGCCGGATGTTTTTTTTCATCAAGGGAGGTTTAATGGAATCCTGCCCATCTGATTTTTCCATATTCTACCATTGGCAGGAAGGCAGCCTGCCCCCGCCTGACCATTATGAATATGACATCCAGGCCGGACCCGAAGCGGTTGTGCACCTTTCCTACCAGCCGGATTACAGCGGCCCTGGAACCCCCACCTGGGAAACCAGCCTGCCCCTGGCGCCTGGCGCCCTCGAAGCCATCTATGCCGCCGCCCACGCCTGCCGCGCCTTTCGCAAAAAGTGGCGTCAGCGCAATCCGGCCTGGGTTGGCGGCGAGTTATACGGCTTCACCCTGACCTTGAATGGACAGCGGGTCGAAATTCCTGCTAACCTTGAAGAAAAGGATGCTGGGCAAATCCAGCCCCTCATCCAGGCTGTACGCGCCCTCATCCCCCCCGCCATCTGGCAGGAGATGCAAACCCGACGCGAAGCATACCAGCAGGAAAAATCATGAAAGAGCGCGATTTTTCCAACAGTCAGGTTTTTCCAGGTACAGCTGGCAATCCCTTTGATGTCATCCTCCACCGCCTGGAAGACTTGCAGCGCATCCCCGGACCGCTTTTTGCCCTGCTTCTGCTGGTTCTGGCCCTGCTGGCTGCGCGCTTTGACCGCGCGCTGACAGCCCTCTGGTGGGCTTTCTTCCTCGCCGATTGGCTTCTGCTGGCCCTGCTGCCCCGCCTCAACAAATCCTTTGGCATGCCCCAGCCTCCCGTTCTGATGCTGGCCGTGCTGCGCTGCCCTTTTGCCTTGCTGCCTTTCTGGCCGGCTCTGATCTTCCAGATCATTGGCACCCTGCTGGTCATCTACGCCTTCTGGGTGGAACCCCACCGCATCCATCTCACCCGCCAGAGCCTGCAGTCCGATTTTCTCGTTCCGGGTCACCCTCTGCGCATCATGCACCTGGGAGACCTGCACATCGAGCGGGTCACCGCCCGCGAACGCCAGCTTCAAGATATCATCAACGCCGAAAAGCCCGATCTGATCCTCTTTTCAGGCGATTTTCTCAACCTGTCTTATTTGAAGGACGCCCGGGCCCATGCCGCCGTCCGTGAGGTGGTGGGCCAGTGGCAGGCTCCGGGAGGGGTATGGGGTGTTTCGGGCAGTCCGGCAGTGGATTTGCCCGAAGTGCTGCCCGCCCTGCTCAAGGATCTGCCCCTCACCTGGCTGCAGGATGAAGCCCGCACCCTCACCCTTAACGGCCAGACTCTCAATCTGCTGGGCCTCACCTGCACCCACCGTCCATTTGAAGACGCCCCACGCCTGGAAAAAATGATCGCCGCTCAGGAAACACACTTCAACCTTCTGCTGCACCACAGCCCTGACCTGGCCCCGGCAGCCGCCCGCCTGTGCGTGGATTTGCAACTTTCAGGGCACACCCACGGCGGGCAGGTGCGCCTGCCCCTGGCCGGCGCCCTGTTCACCGGCTCTCTCTACGGGCGGGTTTTTCAACAGGGCCGCATGCAGCTTGACCACCTGACGCTTTACATCACCCGCGGCCTCGGCCTGGAAGGCGCAGGAGCCCCCCGCGTGCGCTTCCTCTGCCCACCCGAAGTCATCATCTGGGAACTGGATGGAAAGCCGGAAAATCAGGAATAATCTCATTGTCATGGGCTTCCGTTTTGAGCTATACTAAAAAAGATGTCGCTTTAAATTACCCCAACTTCAAAGGATGGACACATGACCGAATTATTCCCCGCCCCCTTATTGACCCTTGATGTGATTTCCAAAAAAGATGCCGGCGCCCACTTGCTCATCAGCCTGGCTCCCGCGGCCGAAAAACCTGCCCCGGGCCTGCCCGGACCTGAAGCTGGCGACACTTTCTTGAGCCAAAAAGACGGTCAGGCTGTGCTGATGGTTTCACTGGGCAAGGCTGCCAAAATTAGCCTGGAAACCCTGCGCCGCACCGGCGGCGCCATCGCCCGCTGGCTGGCCAAAAACAAGGTTGCCGAAGCCAACCTGGCCCTGGCTGACCTCAATGAAATCAAGCTTGAAGGCGCCCCCTCAGCCCTCTTTGAAGGGCTGCTGTTGGGCGCATACCAGTTCACGCACTACAAATCTGCCGAAGATGCCCGCCCCACTGTCTCCGCTGTGCACATCATCGCCGGAACCCCTGGCAAAATCAAACCTCTGGTTGAACGCGCCGCCACCCTCTGCAAGATGGTCAACATGGCGCGGGAATGGGGTCATGAACCCGCCAATGTCATCAACCCGGTCACCCTGGCCGAACGTGCCCAGGCTGTTGCCGCTGAATATCACCTGAAATGCACGGTGCTTGATGATAAGCAGCTCGAAGCGATGGGTGCCGGCGCCATTGTGGCTGTGGGCCAGGGCAGCAAAACCCCATCCCGCCTCATCATCCTGGAATACCCCGGCACCGATTCGTCGCTGAAGCCAGTTGTTCTGGTGGGCAAGGCCCTCACCTTCGATTCCGGCGGTTATTCTCTGAAGGGCGTTGAGAACATCGTCACCATGAAATACGACAAATGCGGCGGCATGGCCGTCATCGGCACCCTGCTGGCAGCTGCGGCTCTCAAAATAAAAACCCCGCTGGTGGGCGTCATCGGCGCTTCTGAAAACATGGTCTCCGATCAGGCCTACCGCCCCGACGATATCATCACCACGCTCTCCGGCAAAACCGTCGAGATCATCACCACCGACGCCGAGGGCCGTCTGGTGCTGGCCGACGCCCTCACCTATGCGCAGCGCAATTTCCAACCCCGCGCCCTCATTGACCTGGCCACCCTCACCGGCGGCGTGGTCACCGCCCTGGGCCGGGTGCGCGGCGGCCTGATGAGCAATAATCCTGAACTCGTCCAGCAGTTGATGGCTTCCGGTGAGGCCACCTTTGAGCGCCTCTGGCAGCTTCCCCTGGATGATGATTACCTCAAATCCACCAAAGGCGAAGAAGCTGATCTCAAAAACTCCGGCGGGCGCGAAGGTCATCCCATTATGGGCGGCATTTTCCTCAAACAGTTTGTATCGGATGAAATTCCCTGGGCTCACCTGGATATCGCCGGTACAGCCGATTCAAACAAGGAAATGCCTTACTGTCCGAAAGGGGCCACTGGCTTTGGCATCCGCTTGCTGATCCATTACATCGAATCCCTGGGCTGAAGCCCCAATTAAAGGAGGCGTGATGAGTGACAACGTCAATACCCACACTTATCATCTGGGACCAGATGATAAAGTCGCCCTTGTGATGATATATACCCCGCAGAACCTCTACTGGGGGGATGTCATTGTCAAACAAATGGTACGCGTGTCCACCTGGCTCAGAACCAACAATGCCCCCAACTCGGTGCGCCTGTTGAACGCCAAATCCATGTTGTCCACCACCGCCGCGCCCCTTAAACCCATGTCCTTTGATGAGGTGCACATCTTCACCTCTGAAATTGTGGCCTTTCACCTCATGCCCCCCGCCATGGACCCGGTGGATTACGACACCCGCGAACCCAACCGCAAAATGGAGCCGATCACCGCGATGGTGGGACCTTTCCGCATGGATGGTTACCTGCGCATGTCCACCATGGCTAATCTCGATAAATATGTGGAGGTTACCCGTGAACCCTTCACCGGAGTGTATGATGTGGAAATTACCAATCCCTATATGCCGGCTTTCAAAATGCTGAAAGTGCCTTACGTCCTGATCAGCCAGAGCAAGGCGGCCTACGCCACGCGGGCCAAACCGGCAGTATAAGCAACCGCAAGCACAGCGGGCTGTGATTTACAGCCCGCTGTCTTTTTTAACCAACGATCCATACAGATCCATCAGGTTTTCCACTGTGCGCTCAATGGCATAATTTTCCGCCACCCATTGCCGCGCATTCTGGCCCAGAGTTCGATGCTCATCCAAACGGTCCATCATCTCCTTCAGCATCAGCCGCAGGTGCGCCTCATCCCCCACCCTGAAAAGCAGGCCGGTTTCGCCATGACGGATCAATTCCCTGTTTCACGGGTGATCGCTGGCGAGAATGGGTAAACCACAGGCCATGGCTTCCAACAGCGCATTCGAGAAGGGCAGAACAAAGAGGTCTGCCGCCTTGAGATATGGGCTGACATCTTTGGTATCCCCCCTTGAACAGAACAGTCTGACCGGCTTGAGCGTGCAAGCCAGCCTCCATTAATCCTGACCCCAGTATTAATAGATGACCCTCGCCAGGCTTCACCTGAAGCCCCTGCCAGGCCGACAGCAATAAATCTGGTCCTTTCACCGGGTGCAGCCGTCCAGTGTAAATGACCAGCAGCTCTTCCTCTGGCAGACCAAGCTGGCGGCGCAGCATTATTTTCTCATGCTGTGAAACCGGAGAAAACGGGAACACTGTCCAATAGTTCAAAGCCCGGCATGCCGGGGACGGCGCGAGTCACAACCCGCACATCCACCCCGGCGGCTCTCAGGCGCGGCGTCAATGCGGCCAGTTGAACCTCAGCTCCGCCAATCACGGGTGGATAAAAATCTATAACCATCGCAACTTTCAGGTGACTCGCTTCAGAAAATGCCGCTCTCAACCGCGACCAAATCCGGATCGTGTTCAAACGGGCCATTATTTGATATAATCTATCCAAATTATCTGGCCTGTGTTTGATTTTACCACCATGTTCAAATTAACCCGCCGCGAATTTCTGAAACTTGGCCTGGCTTCGCTGGGAGCTTTGCTGCTGCGCCCATCTTCCGGCCAGGCTGCTACCCTCTCAGGGCAATGCGCCCGCATCGCCACCACCTCGGTCAGCGTCTACCGAGAGCCAAGCGATAAAAGCGAGATTCTCTTTCAGCTGCTGCGCGATGAGGTGGTCAATATCTACGAGGAAATCGTATCACCTGACGGACCCGATTACAACCCGCGCTGGTACCGCGTCTGGGGTGGATACATTCACACCGCGCACGTCCAAAAAGTGGAATACCGCCTGAATCCGGCCCTGGCATCCCTGCCTGATGTCGGTCTGATTGGTGAAATCACCGTGCCCATGTCACAATCCATGCGCTACCGCAGGCGACTGGGCTGGGAAAAGCTCTACCGCCTGCACTACCAATCCGTCCACTGGGTGGTGGGCATCGACACCGGCCCCGATGGCGATATCTGGTATCAAATTCGCGATAAACTGACCAAGTTGGAATATTTCATCCCGGCGGCTCATCTGCGCCCCATTCCGCCGGACGAACTGACGCCCCTTTCTGTGGATGTGCCTGCCCGCGAAAAACATATTGCCGTGTCCATCGAGCGGCAAACCCTGCATGCCTACGAAGGCGACAAAGTGGTCCTCGAAACCAGCATCTCATCTGGCATGCCCAACAGCCGCCTGCTCAAACCCGGCGATATTCCCACCGAAACCCCCAAAGGTGAATTTTACATTCAGAGCAAAACCCCTTCGCGCCACATGGGCGATGGAACATTGACCGCCGATCCCGAAGCCTATGAACTGCCCGGCGTTCCCTGGGTGTGCTTCTTTGAGCCGGAAACAGGCGTGGCTTTTCACGGCACCTACTGGCACGATAATTTCGGCAGCGTCATGAGTCACGGCTGCGTCAATATGCCCACCCACCTGGCCAAATGGCTCTACCGCTGGACCACCCCGGTGATCAACCCCGAAGAATGGTACAAAATGAGCCTCGGCACCCGGGTGGTGGTTTCTTGATCGTGTAAGAAGCGCAGAAACACCTGGTTTCCCAGCCGCTGGCCGCGCGCCGTCAGTACCAGTCGCCGGCCCTTCCAGGTCAGCATTCCCCACTTAACCAATTCATCAATCTCCCGGCCGTAAACCTGGCGCAGTTCCCGCCCGGTTTGGGCTAAAAACCTGGCCTCACTCACCCCTTCGCGGGTCAGGCGCAGCCCCAGAAACATGACCTCTTCCATTTCCGTCCGGGCGTCCAGCTTCAAGCGCGTCTCGCAGGCTGGCGAAAATGCCAGGCTTTCGCGTTTTTGCTCGCCGCAGCGCCGGATGTAAGCGGCCGTATCAGGCGTGTTGGATACCCGCCAGCCTTCCAGAAAGCCGTGCGCCCCTGCGCCAAAGCCAAAATAGGGCTCGCGCCGCCAGTAATGGCGGTTGTGCCGGCAAAGAGCAATCTTACCCCGGCTCAAACGCCTGCCCCAGTTGGAAATTTCATACTGCGCCATGCCTGCTCGTGCCAGCCGGGCGCGCGCCCAGGTGTACATGCGCGCCGCCTGGTCTGCATCCGGCTCAGGCAGCAGGCCGCGTCCAACCCAGGCGGCCAGCGGCGTGCCGGGTTCCACCGTCAGGCTGTAAAGGGATAGATGATCGGGATTCAATTCCAGCGCCCGTTCAACGGAAAAACGCCAGCTATCCAGACCCTGCCCGGGCAGGCCGTAAATCAGATCCAGGCTCACCTGTTCAAAGCCGGCGGTCCGCGCCTGGTTGACGGCCCGGATGACCTCCAGATGAGAATGGCGCCGTCCCAGCAGCGCCAGTTCTTCCGGCCAGGCCGACTGCATGCCAAAACTGATGCGGTTGAACCCGGCCTGCCTGAGGCCGCGCAAATAGTCACCGTCCACTGTTCCCGGGTTGGCTTCCAGGGTGATCTCGGCGTCAACCGTCAGTTCAAAAGCCTCCCGAATGGCCTCAAACAGACGGTTGTAACCTTCCAGTGGGATCAACGATGGGGTGCCGCCGCCGAAATACACCGTGTGTGCAGGCAGAAGCCTGCCTGCGGCCTCCTTCACCCCCCTGATTTCGCTCAACAGGGCATCCAGGTAAGCAGGAATTAAAGCATCGCAGCCGGCTGCCGTGGTGAAATCACAATAGGCGCAGCGGCTGCGGCAAAATGGAATATGAAAATACAGGCTGACCGGCTCCATGCCGCTCAGTAATCCAACCCGTCCGGCAAATCTCCGGTGGAATCCATCCCCTTGCCGCCATCACTCAATTCGGGCATGTCTTTTTCAATCTGATCTGGCGGCTGACCCGCCTCCAGACGGTGCACCACTTCATCAAATTCAGGGGGCATTTCTTCGCCTGAAAGGTCCTGCGCCTCGCGCATCATCTGCCCCAGTGCCACCGGATCGTCTTCGAGGGCATCCAGCCGCGAAATATCCGAAAAATCTTCCATGCGGCTGGCATTGGAACGCAGCACCCTGATGCGGCCAATTTTTCGCTGCACGTTCGCGCTCTTGCAGTGCGGGCAGGTCATCACCTGGCTGCCGTCAGCCTTGCTGGCTTCCCAACGGTCATATTCCTGGTAGGACATAAATTTTTCAAAACGCTTGTGGCAATCCAGGCAGCGAAATTCATAACTCGGCATGCAAAAACTCCTGTTTCAAGATAGATAATCTGAATTATAATCAATAACAATAGGTTTTTTATTAGAATTTAGAGAGGTTTCATGCCCGAACATATTTCGTTTGCCATTTTTCACCCCAAACCCCTCCTGGTGGTTATCTCCGGCCCTTCTGGCGTTGGCAAAGATTCCGCCCTCATTTCATTAAAGGCCCGTCAGCTTCCCCTGCATTTTGTCGTCACCGCCACCACTCGCAAAATTCGCCCTGGCGAAGTGGACGGGGTGGATTATTTTTTCTATGACCGCGCCAAATTTGAAGATATGATCGCCAAAAATGAACTGCTGGAATGGGCTGTGGTCTATCAGGATTACAAAGGCATCCCCAAAGAACAGATCCGCCAGGCCATGAATTCAGGCAAGGATGTCATCATGCGCGTGGATGTGCAGGGCGCTGCCACCATCCGCCGCCTGTGCCCTGAAGCAGTGCTGATTTTCCTGACCCCGGCCAACGAAGAAGAATGGCTGGAACGCCTGAAAGCCCGCAAAACCGAAACCCCCGACAGCCTGGCCGTGCGCACCGCCACCGCCCGCGATGAACTGACTCATGTGCATGAATTTGATTATGTGGTGGTCAATTCTGAAGGCCGCCTTGAACAGGCTGTGGATACCATCGTCAGAATTATTGATGCGGAACATCACAAAGTGCAGCACCGCACCATCACCCTCTAAGCTCATGGAAAATATCGAAGACACCCCCAAACCGCTTCCACCGCCGCAAATTCGCCTGCCGCAGGCGCGCCCCTTGGCCACTTACGCCCTGCTTGTGATCACAATTGGCTGTTTTTTGCTTCAGCTCGCCTCAGAAGCGTTTCTGAAATATGACTGGCTCTTTATTTTCGGGGGCAAAATTGATCCTTTCATCCTGCAAGGCGAAATCTGGCGCTTCATCACCCCCGTTTTCCTTCACGGCAGCCTCATGCACATCGCCTTCAACATGTACGCCCTGATGCAGTTTGGCCCCGACCTGGAACGCGCCTTTGGCACCCCGCGCTTTCTGGCGCTCTATTTTCTCGCCGCCCTGGGCGGCAATGCCCTTTCTTTTGCCTTTTCAGATGCCTATTCGCTTGGTTCTTCCACCGCCGTTTTTGGCCTGATCGCCGCTGAAGGCGTTTACATCATCACCAACCGCCGCCTCTATGGCAGCAAATTCGGCCAGCTCATTGCCAATATTGCGGTGGTCATCGGCATCAATCTTGTCATCGGCTTTCAGCCCGGTTCGCGCATTGATAACCTCGGCCACATCGGCGGCCTGCTGGCGGGCGGCCTGTTCACCTTTATTTCCGGCCCTCACCTGGATCTTAAAGGCAGCTACCCGGTTTTCACCCTGTATGATGACCGTTCACAGGGACGCATCTGGCTGGGCGGATTGTTAACCTTTATGTTGATTTTTGCTCTGATCGCCATCGGATTTCTGATCTCATGAGATGAGGTGTTTCCATGCAGCTTCTTGATTCCCTCAGCATCAACCGCGGCAACGATGAACGTGTCATCGAACTCTGGCAGGGCGACCTCACCGGCCTGACCCACGAGCAGGCCGTGGATATCCTGGTGGTTTCTGCCTACCCCAATGATTACTACCCCAGCCGCCATTCCCTGATGGGCGCCCTGCATCACAAAGGCGTGTCGGTGCAAAAACTCTCTGAAAACAAGCTGGTGGACCTGCGCCAGACCTGTTCCTGCTGGCTGTCCCAGCCCATCACCTCTCCCGCCAGCCTGCCCTTCAAACAGTTGCTGTGCTTTGAACCCTCCAACAACAACGGCTCGCCAGCCGATGTGGTGGGCGATATCTTCCGCAGCCTGGTACCCTTCGTCTGCGGACCCAACCCCATGACGCGCGTGGCCATGCCGCTGGTGTCCACTGGCGCCGCCAGGGCTCCGGTGGTGGATATGATGGAAGCCCTTTTCACCGCTGCCGTCAACTGGCTGGAACACGGCCTGCCCATCCGCCGGCTCATCCTCATGGAGCAGTCGCGCTACAAGGCTGCCGAACTGAAAGGCGCCTTTGCCATCCTCAAACGCAACTACCTGCGCGCCGCCAGCCCGGTCAAAACCATCGCCCGCTATGACCTCTTCATCAGCTATTCCCATAAAAACCGGCCTGAAGTTGAATTTATGATGGCCGAACTGAAGCGCCTGCGCCCCAACCTGCGCATCTTCATCGATCAGGGCGAACTGCAAACCGGCGAGGCCTGGCAGGAAAAGCTCTACCGCAGCATTGACAATGTGTACAAGGTGCTGGCGGTCTATTCCCCCGATTATCTCGTCTCAAAAGCCTGCCAGGAGGAATACAACATTGCTCTCACCCTGCATGCCAAAACCCACCAGGACCTGCTCTTCCCCATTTACCTCTACTCAGCCGACCTGCCGCCGCATTTCAGCAAATGGCAATATATGGACTGCCGCGAAGGCAACCAGGAGGCCATGCGCCAGGCCTGCGCCCGCCTGGTGCGCCTGATTCCCGATGAATGAATCTCCCCTGCATAAAGTGACCGCCTTCATCACCCGCAGCACACCCGCGGGAAATGAACTGCTGCTTATTCGCCATCCCTTTGCCGGCATTCAGATCCCGGCCGGCACCATTGACGATGGCGAGACCCCACTGCAAGCCGCCCTGCGCGAAGCCCGCGAAGAAACCGGCCTGGCCTGCGATGCTTGCTGTATCTGCGCCGAAACCACCCTGGCGGCTTCGCCCGGGCAGGCCTGGGTGCGCCAGAAAAGCCTGGTTCATGCCCGCCCCATGCTTCCCTCCTTCGATTGGGCGACCCTGCCCCGCGGCATTGCCGTGAAGGAATTGCGGCGTGAAAATGGCTTTGTGCAGGTTTCATATGAAGAAGAAGACCGCCTGCCCGATCCCACCTTCCTGACTTACATCATCACCGGCTGGCTGTCCGCTGAAGCCGTCACCCACACCCAGCAGCGCGTCTTTGTGCATCTCAGATATAACGCCCCCTGCCCACTGACCTGGGAAAGGGAAGCGGATCACCACATATTCAGCCTTTTTTGGGCGCCGCTGGGCCATCTGCCGCCCCTCATTCCCCCGCAGGATGCCTGGCCCCCGCTTTTCCGCTGCCCCCAAAAGCCTTTTGGCGATCTGTGATACAATCATTTAAGCGCTGGTTTCACCGGTGCAAACCGCCTCACAAGGAGCGATGATATGAGTGATATCCCTCTCCCGCTGGAAGATATCGAGTTCGCGCAGAACCCAGAACCGCGCTGCCCCGTGGTGCTGGTGCTCGACCGCTCCGGCTCGATGATCGGCCAGCCCATGGAAGAATTAAATGAAGGGCTGCGCATCTTTGCAGAGGAAATCAAGCAGGATACCCTGGCCGCCCTGCGTGTGGAAGTGGCCGTGGTCATCTTTGGCCCGGTGCGCGTGCTCGATGTGCGCGGCGGCGCCGCCCAGGAAATTCCCGCCGACGCCAGCCAGGCTTTCATCACCGCCAATGAATTTGAGCCGCCGGATATCAAGCTGGGCGGCGATACCCCTATGGGTGAAGCCGTTGAGACTGCCCTGGCCCTGCTGCGCGACCGCAAGGAAATTTATAAAGCCAACGGCGTGGATTACTTCAGACCGTGGATGTTCCTGGTGACGGACGGCGCCCCCAACCCCGGTTCCAACTGGATGGAAGCTGCCGAGCATGTCAAACAGGAAGAATCCCGTAAAGGCGTCATTTTCTACGGCGTGGGCGTGCAGCGCGCCAACCTGAAAAACCTGGCCTGCTTCTCCGATCAGCGTCCCCCCGTGCGCCTGAAGGGCCTGGCTTTCCGCGACCTCTTCCAGTGGCTATCAAAGAGCCTCTCGGCAGTGGCGCAGTCCAAACCCGGCGACCAGGTGGCCCTGCCCCCTGTCAACTGGGGTTCCATCGATACCTCCACCTGATTCGCCATGAGCACCTGGAATATCGTCTCCGCCTTTATCGCCGGCAGCCTGCACCAGCGCCGCAGCCAGCCCTGCCAGGATTATGCCGCTCACCGGCTGCTGCCGAGTGGCACCCTGCTGCTGGCCTGCGCCGACGGCGCCGGATCGGCCGAATTTTCGGCTGATGGCGCCCGCCTGGCTGTCGACACTGTCCTCAATGAGCTGGAAGACCTGCTGCTGCAGGAAACCCCATCCGCCGCCCTGCCGCTCGCCTTTGAAAAAGCCCTGGCTGCCCTCTCCGCCCTGGCTCAGGAGCGCGGCCTCCCGCTGAATGTCTTTGCCACCACCCTCACCGCTGTCATCCTCACAGCCTCTGAAGTCACTGCCGCCCAGCTCGGCGACGGCTGCGTGATCCTTCAAGACACTCAGGATCAATTCAGCCCCCTGCTGCTGCCCACCCGCGGCGAATATGCCAACGAAACCTACTTCATCACCATGCCCGGCGCCCTGAGCCATCTTCAATCCGCCAGCCAGCCCGGTCTGCCGCAGGCGCTGGTGCTGATGACGGACGGACTGCTGCGCCTGGCGCTGGATCTATCCACCCAGACCCCGCACCCGCCTTTCTTCCGCCCGCTGATCGAGTTTGCCCGCCAGGCCCCCTCCCGCCCTGCCCCCAATCAGGACCTGGCTGCCTGGCTCGATTCCGACAAGGTCCGCTCGCGCACCGAGGATGATAAAACCCTGGTGATTGCCGTTCAGGCATAGCCAGACCCCGACATTAGCATTGGACTGGATCAACCATCTCAACAAAAACCGGTGCGATTGGTTTTCCCAATCGCACCGGTTTCGTTTTTCTGCCTTTCCACAGAGATGTGTCCACCGCATCGGGAAAAATGACTTCTCCCGCCTTGCTGGCTACACATCTTCTCCCGTTAGCAGCCATCTGCCCGGTTTATTCTTCCAGGTCGATTTCCTCTTCCAGTTCATCATCCAGATCTGGAATGGTCAAATCGCGCACCATGTAAAGCTGGCCGTCGGCAAAACCTCGCGCGCGGTAATAGCGCCGCGTGCCAATGGCGGCAATCACCGCCAGGCGGCGGAATCCCTTTGCATAAGCCTTCTCGGCTGCCAGTTCGATCAGCCGGGAGCCGAGGCCCACGTGCTGCGCCGCCCCGGTTCTTTCTGAGCCCACCTGCAGCGATTGCCCGTAAACATGCACCTCGCGGATGATGGCCGCGCCGTCCAGATCCGCCAATCCCAGGTTGGGGGCGTCTTTTTCGGGCAGCGAAAGGCGCAGATAGCCCGCCAGGTGATCATCGGGCGTGACAAACGAAATGAAATGCTCCTCAGCCTGGGCCGGGTAATACACAATCTCTTCCAGTTTCAAAGCCCCTGGCAGCACGGCTTTTTCGCGCACCTCGCGGCAGCGGATGCACTGGCAGCGCAGCTTGCGCCGGGTCATGTTTGCCTGCACATCCTGGCGCAGGCTGGTGCGCTTGTTCCCTGCCACCACGTTGTTGGAGGGAATATCCCGGATGATCCGGTTGATGCGGCAGTAGCGCGGCACCTTTGCCTTCACATCTGCCACCAGTTCAGTCAGCACCTCTTCGTCATAGGGCTGATATTCTCCCCGCTCCCAGTAATGATAAAGTTCAGTGTTGGCCAGCAGCTGGCAGGGATAGATCTTGATTTCATCCGGGCAGAATCCCGTTTCAATGCCTCGCTTCATCCACAGGCGCGCAAAATCTTCACGGTCGCTTTCAGGGGTCGCCCCCAGCAGGTTGGGCATCCAGTGCAGCACGATTTTAAAACCACCGGCGCGCAGCAGGGTGCAGGCGCGCAGCGTGTCTGCCACTGTGTGATCGCGCCGGTTCAGCACCAGCAGCACATCATCCAGAGATTGCGCCCCCATCTGCACCTTGGTCACCCCCAGGCTGCGCAGCCAGGCCAGTTCCTCCGGCGTCACCAGGTCGGGGCGGGTTTCAATCACCAGGCCCACATTGCGGTGCGCGGCGTTTTCATTGATTTGATGCGCCTCTTCAAGACTGGCGCTTTCACAGCCGTTCATCGCCTCGAAACAGCGGTGGATGAACCACTTCTGGTAGTCGCGCGGGTAAGCAGACCAGCTTCCACCCAAAATCAGCAGTTCCACCTTGTCGGTGGGGTGTCCCACCTCTGCCAGGGCGCGCAGGCGCGAATCCACCTGGGCAAACGGGTCAAAATTGTTCTCCAATGCCCGCCGCGCGCCCGGTTCGTCTGAGATATAACTTTTCGGCTGGCGTTCCTCGGTCGGGCAAAAAATGCAATCGCCCGGACAGGGATACGGCTTGGTTAAAACCGTCACCGTTGTCACCCCTGAAAGGGTGCGCACCGGCTTCATACGAATGCGTTCCAGCAGGGCGGGGTCGGCAGGCCATTCGCCGCTCTCCACAAGCTGGCGGTAAACCGCCACCAGCAAATGTTTGGGCAGATAACCGCCGCCGGGCTGGGGGTACCGCCGCATCGCCTGGTGCAGTTCCCGCCCGTGCCGCAGTTCTTCCAGAATGCTGCGGGCCGCGGCTTCCTGCTCAGGGGTATATTGGTGTGCTTTGCGCCATTTTTCGCTGTCCATGGGGCAATTATAACCGTTTTGAGCGCCAAAATCCAACCCCCTGATTTTCACCCATCCACCCTGCCCCGTCCGGTTCTTGCTGTATAATTATTCTTGATCCCCTTTGCTGCTTTGTTGCATCCCACCCTGGAGGCTCCCATGAACCCCGAAACCAGCGCCCGCCTCATCGCCTTGAACCAGCGCTTCTATACCGATTATTCCCGGTCCTTTTCCGCCACCCGCCAGCGCATCCAGCCGGGGGTGCGCCGCATCATGGAAACGGTCCTCCTCCCCTCATCGGCCCGCCTGTTGGACCTGGGCTGCGGCAATGGCGAGCTGGCCCATGAATTACTTGATCGCGGCTTTTCCGGCAGCTACACCGGCCTGGATTTCAGCCCGGGCCTGCTCGAAGATGCCCGCCAGGCGGCACCTTCCTGCGCCTTTTTCCAGGCCGATCTCACGGCGCCTTCCTGGGCCCACTCGCTGGCCGGCAGCACCTTTGATATTGTCCTTTCCTTTGCCACCCTCCATCACATTCCTTCGTATGACTTCCGCCTTGACCTGCTGAAAAAGGTCAACGGGCTTCTTTCTCCATCCGGGCGCTTTATTCACTCTGAATGGCAGTTCCTCAATTCTCAGCGCCTCACCAAACGCATCCTGGCGTGGGAAGCCGCGGGTTTCAAAAAAGATGACCTTGACCCTGGTGATTACCTGCTCGACTGGCGCGCCGGTGAAACCACGCCCGGCCTGCGTTACGCCCATCATTATAATGAAGAAGAGCTATCGGTCCTGGCAGATGAAAGCGGCTTTGAAATCCTTGAAACCTATTATTCTGACGGACAAGAAAGCAAGCTGGGGTTGTACCAAATCTGGCAAAAGAGAATCTGAAAAAGCTTGAAAATTTTTCTTTTTCATGTCATGATTGAATAAAACATCTGAATATTTATGGAGGCAGCCGTGCAAATCGTCCCGCAAGAGTTGGTCTCGCAAAAACTGAAGGAAGCGCGCGAAAAACTGGGCCTCACACAGGAACAGGTTGCCGAAGCATTAAAACGGCCGCTCTCTTATGTTTCACGCTGCGAAACCGGCCAGCAGCAAATGGGCATCCTCGAGCTGGAAGAATACTGCAAACTTTACAACACCCCTATCACCTTTTTCCTCTCAGAATAACCTCATCCTCAAAAGCAGCCCGCATGAATAATGCAGGCTGCTTTTTTCTGCGTCAATCCCTATGCCGCGACCGGCAAAGAGAAATAGAAAGTGCTGCCTTTTCCGGTCTGGCTTTCCACCCAAATTTTTCCCCCATGCCCCTCCACCAGGTGCCGGGCAATGGATAGACCCAAGCCGGTGCCGCCCCCCGTGCGCGCCCGGTCCGCCTTGTAAAACCGCTCAAAAATCCGCGGCTGATCCTCATCCGAAATGCCAACCCCCGTATCCTTCACCGCGATCACCACCTGCTCGCCATCCTGGTAAGCCCGCAGCGTGATGCTGCCGCCGGATGGGGTGAACTTGATGGCATTGTGCACCAGGTTGAACAGCACCTGCTCAATGCGTTCGCCATCCGCCATCACCTGGGGCAGGCCGCTGCCCGGCTCCAGGATCAGGGCCAGGCCGGCGCGCTCTGCCTGCAGGCGCATGCGCTCCGCCGCCGTTTCAAGTAAAGCCATCACATCCACTGCCTTGCGCTGCAGCGGCACCTTCCCCGATTCAATCCGCGAAAGCTCAAGCAGTTCGCGCACCATCTGGGTCAGGGTGTCAATTTCGGTTTCCATGCGCTGCAAGAAATGCCGCGCCGCTGCCGGGTCATCCAGGGCACCGTCTTGCAGTGTTTCCGTCAGAGCCTTCAAGGAGGCCAGCGGCGTGCGCAGTTCGTGAGAGACATTGCTGACAAAATCGCGCCGCACCAGTTCCAACCGCCGCACCCGCGTCAGGTCCTGGCAAATCATCAACACCCCACCCGGCATCGCATGCGTCAATGGAATGGCAATGGCCTGGATAAATTTCCGTTCAGAGCCCAATTCAAGGGTGGTGGATTGCTGTTCCCCGCTGGAGATGCAGTTCTGCCATAATTCCACCAGCTGGTGGTGGCGAATGACTTCAATCAGGGTGTGGCCAATGGCGCCGGCAATCGGGGTTTCAAAGATTTCCCCCGCTGCCGGGTTGATCAACTGCACCACGCCTTCGCGGTCGGCAATCACCATGCCGTCGGTCATTTGCGCCAGCACCGCCGCCAGCTTACCCCGTTCCGCTTCCAGGGCGTCAAATTGCGCGTCGAGGCGCACCGCCATCTGCTGCAAAGCCCGGCTGAGCTGACCAATTTCATCATGAGAATTGGGCACCGGAATGGATTTCAATTCACCAGTATTCAGGCGCTGCGCTGCCTGGGTCACCCGGCGCAGCTGGCGGACAAAAGTCTCCGTTGCCAGAATGGCCAGCAAACCCGCCAGCACCGCCACCACTGCTATCACCACCATCAGGTGTGAATTCAATTGCTGTTCTTGAATCTTGATATCACTGGCCGGCATGGCCAGGCGCACCGCGCCTAAAATCTGGTTGTCATTCCTGATCGGCACAGCCAGGTACATCATGGTTTCTTGCAGGGTGTCACTGTAGCGCACCTGAAAACCTTCATCCCCTCGCAAGGCAGCCCGAATCTCCGGCCTGTCCAGATGATTCTCCATGGAGGCGCTGTCGTAATGCGACTCACCCTGCACCGTGCCATCCGGCAAAACAATGGTCACCCGTGCTTTCAGGACATTGGCCAGCAGGCGGGCTTCCTTATCCTTTTTGGCGGTCAGGTCGCCTTCCCCAAGCTGAGCAGAGATCAGCTGCGCTTCAGAACGCAGGCTCTCATGCCGGCTGTCTTCCACCATCTGGCGCATGAAATCCGTGAAATACACCCCCAAAACAATCACCGTCGCCGCAGCCAGCAGCATGAACGGCAGGGCAATTTTCCAGCGAATGGTTTTGGACATGTTCACCTTCACCTATCCTTCAAAACGGTAGCCCGCCCCGCGAACCGTCACAATTCGCGTCGGGTTGGTCGGGTCTGCTTCGATTTTTTCCCGCAGCCAGCGCACATGCACATCTACCGTGCGGCTGTCGCCAATATAATCCCATCCCCAAACCCGCTGCAGCACCGTTTCTCTTGAAAGAGCTGTTCCGCGGTTTTGCGCCAGGAAGGTCAGCAGTTCAAATTCCTTCGGCTTGAGGGTCACTGGCACACCGCGCAGTGAAACCTCGTGTCGGTTCAGGTCAATCACCAGGTCCCCAAAGGTCAGACCCTGAAACGTGGAGGTTTGGGAAGTTTCGCGTTCCATACGCACCCGCCGCAAGATGGCTTTCACCTGGGCAGTCAATTCACGCATGCTGAACGGCTTGGACATGTAATCATCCGCGCCAACTTCCAGCCCCACCACACGGTCAATTTCATCATCCCGCGCCGTCAGCATGATGACGGGCGTTTTCATCTCCTGCCTCAGGGTGCGGCAAACCTCGTAGCCGTCCATCCCCGGCAGCATGATATCCAGGATGATCAGGTCAGGGTGAATCCGCCGGGCGGCTTCCAGGCCCTGCAAGCCATCTCCCGCCGTTTCCACTTCATAACCCTGTTTGCGAAAATTGTAAGCCAGGGTTTCCTGCAAAGAGACTTCATCCTCGATAATCAGGATTTTTTCGGTCATTTCGTCCTCATTGCTTCAAGCATTTCACATAATTTATCCGCCAGGTCAGTCCGCGAAAAATGCGCCGCCATATACTCCCGTCCGGCTCTGCCCATCTGCCGGGCTTTTACCGGGTCATCGGCCAAAGTGCGAATGGCACCTGCCAGAGCCGCGGCATTCCCCGGTTCGGCAAAAATGCCGGCGCCCGCCGCTTCCACCACCTCCCGCACCACCCCATCGATGGCCAGCGCCAGCGGCCGGCCGGCGGCCAGGTAGTCAAACACCTTGTTAGGATAGGTGGTCTTATACATTTCCAACGGCTTAAGAATGGCAATGCAGGCATCCGCGCCCGCCAGGGTTTCAGCCATCTGCTGCTTGGGTACTGGCGGCAAAAACAGGACGTTGGTCAATCCCTTCTCAGCCGCCTCGGCCTGCAAATGGGCCTTTTCCTTGCCATCGCCCACAAAAACCACCCGAATGTCGTCCCGCTCCCGCAGCAGCAATGCCGCCTCCAGCACCACCCCCAGGTCATTGGACATGCCGTGCGCCCCGGCATAAAGCGCCACAAATTTACCCTGCAGCCCGTTGGCAGCTTTAAAAGCTGCCCCGTCATTATCCGGGTCAAACATGGCCGGGTCCGCGCCATTGGGAATCAGAGCAACCTTTTTGGCGCCCCGTTCCTGCACATGCACGACATAACCCGGCGAATTGACCATCACCTGGTCGGCATGGCGGTATAAAAACCGCTCCAGCCACTCCGAAGCCACGATTAAGAAGCGATTCTTCAACACACCCACTGCAATGGCAAAAGCCGGCCACAGGTCGCGCACTTCAAACAGAAAAGGCGCGCCTTTCAACCGCGCCACCGCCCAGGCTGCGGCCCCCTGGAAGATATTCGGCGAAGTGCCCCACACCAGATCCACATCCTTCACCTGCAGCCCGGCCAAAAATGAAGAGGCCATGAAACTGATAAAGCTGAACACACGGTGGACAAAACTGCGGTGCAGTGCCGGGTAAGTGTAGGTGCGCAGAAGGGTGATCCCCGCTGCATCCGTCTCGCGGCTGATCCAGCCCTGGCGGGTTTCACTCTGCCCGGTCAGGTAACTGATGGGGCTGGTAATGACCGTGACTTTATGGCCGCGCGCCGTGAGATGGCGCGCCAGTTCATGATGGCGGGTGCCGCCGGGCTCATCCAGCGCGGCAAAAGCCTGGTGAATCAATAAAATGTGCATGATTTGATTTTACCCTAAAAAGGGGCCAAAGAAAAACCGCCATTGTAAAGAGGCGGTTAATAAAATATCCGGCCAATTGAAAAAGCGCGGCTCAGCCGCGCTTTTTGGGATCGCTTTCAAATGCATCTATTCTTCCGGGTCTTTCTCAACATCCTCATCCGGGCTGATGCGCACGTGCTGCAAGGAGGCGGCACTCTCCTGCCCGGCTTCCGGGCCAAAGGACTGCACCACATCAAAATCACGCGCCACCAGGGTGTTGGGAAAGATGCTTCTGGCTTCCTCTTGCACCTGCTTTTCGCGGTAACGCCTTGAGATATGCGTCAGCACCAACTGCCGCACCCCGGCACGCACAGCCAGCTCAGCCGCCTGTTTTGCCGTCATATGCCCGAACTGTTTTGCCATATCCGCTTCTTCGTCCAGGTAGGTGGACTCGATCACCAGGGTGTCGGCATCCTGCACCACAGTCAGCAGGCTGTCGGTGTTCCCCACATCCCCCACATGCACCAGCCGAGTGCCGCGCTTCAGCGGCCCCAGCACCTCGTCAGGTTGAATCACCCGCCCGTCGGGCAGGGTCACCGCCTGGCCGGATACCAGTTCCTTGCGAATTTTGCCCTGGGGAATGCCCAGCGCTTCGGCCTTTTCAGGCAGAAAAGGCCGCCGTGATTTTTCCTCAAACAGGTAACCCAGGCAGTCGTTTCCGCGGTGCTGCACCGGAAAAGCCGAAACCGTGAAATCCTTACCCTCAAAAAAAACACCCGCATCCACGGCATGCATATTCAGCGGCATGGGCGGCCGCGTGCCGCGCAGCACAACGCCGTACAGCAGGTCGCGGATGCGGTCCAACGCGCCACTGGCGGCATAGATGTCCAGCCGGTCAATCGCTTCCCAGCGCAGGAAGGTGGATAACAGCCCGGCCAGCCCCAAAATATGGTCAAGATGCCCGTGCGTGATCAGGATGGTATTCAGGCGTTTAAAACCAATGCCAGCCTGCAGAATCTGGCGCTGGGTGCCTTCGCCGCAGTCAATTAAAAACCGGTGTTCATCGTGCTTCACCACCTGCGCCGAAAGTCCGCGCCGCGCGGAAGGCGCTGAAGCCGATGTGCCTAAAAAGATAATTTCAAACAAGGGGGTTCCGCCAGCCTATTTTTCGTCAATCAGACCTGAAACCAGGCGCAGCAAACCGAACACGCCCAGTCCCAGCTTGACACCCTCGCCAGGAGTCAGTTTGGGGCGCGCATTTTGCTGTTCAGCCCGGTAAACCAGGATATACGCCGCGCCGGCGCCGGTCAAAGCGCCGATCACAGCGCCAATAATCATTGTTCTCAGTTTCCAATTCTCTTTTAAATTCATGAGGTTCATCCTTGAAGAAGTCAGGGTTGTCGATTAAACATGGCCCGCAAGCCCCGCCAGAATGCCTGCCATTCTGCCTGGCGAATGCGCACCAACAGCACCGGTGTCGCCGCTTTATCAGCGTAATGGCGCACCAACACAGAAAAATAGTGCAGGTAAGCCTGAGCCAGATGGGCATAGGCAGGCAGGTTTTTCAGCAGCCAGAAGATGGCGTAGCAGAACAATCCCAGCAAGGCCAGCAGCAGCAGGCCGCCCACCATGGCCGGCATGATCAAAAAGATCAGGGATATGGCCTGCCAGCGGCCCACATCGCCCGTGCCAACCACGGCTGATGCCACCACAGCCGACATCGCCGCTACAAGAATCACCAGGGTGACAATGAGCGGTACCCACACCTGCCAAAAAACCTGTTTGCGGTGCAGCTCTTCAGGTGATGGGCTCAAAATTGGGGGCAAAGGCTGGCGGGTGTATTCATTCATAGTTCTATTTTATCCCATGTTTGGCTCTGATGCCAGTCTGAATTTTTCAGACCGAAACATTCAAACGGTCGGCCAACTGCTGGCGGTAAGCAGCCAGGTCAAACTGCACACGTGCCACGCCGCTGGCCTGGGCCGCCTCGGCCACCGCCGGAGCTTCCCACAGGCACACCCGTTTATCCAGCGCCTTGGGTACAATGTACCCGCGGCCAAATTCAAGGTGTGTCAGGCCGTAAGCCTTCAACACCTCCGGGGTCACCGGTTCGCGCGCCAGCGCCGCCAGCCCTTTCGAGGCAGCCAGTTTCATCGCTTCGTTAATCGCGCTCGCCCGCACATCCAGCGCCCCGCGGAAAATAAACGGGAATCCCAGCACATTGTTGATCTGGTTGGGATAATCTGACCGGCCCGTGGCGACAATCGCATCCGGGCGGCAGGCCTGCGCCACCTCATATTTGATTTCCGGGTCAGGGTTGGCCATGACAAAAATGATCGGGTCGCGCCGCATCGAGCGCAGCATATCCTCGCTCACCAAATTGGCCACCGAAAGGCCAATCAGCACATCCGCGCCCTGCATCACCTCAGCCAGCGTGGCTGGCCGGTCGCCCTGGGCAAAGGCCGCCTTTTCGGGGAACATTTCCTCTTTGCGGCCGTGATATATCAACCCCTTCACATCCGTCATCCAGATGTTTTCCCGCGGCACGCCCACCGTCACCAGCTGGCGCGCACAGGCCACCCCGGCCGCCCCGGCTCCCGAAAACACCACCTTGATTTCATCCAGGCGCTTGTTCACCAATTCCAGGGCGTTCAGCAGCGCTGCCCCCAGAATTATGGCTGTGCCGTGCTGGTCATCATGAAAGACGGGAATATCCAGCATCGCCTGCAGGCGTTGTTCCACCGCAAAGCATTCCGGCGAGCGGATATCCTCCAGGTTAATGCCGCCAAAGGTGGGGGCAATCGCTGCCACCACGCGGATCAGCTCTTCCGGATCCAGGGTGTTGACCTCAATATCGAAGACATCGATATCCGCGAATTTCTTAAACAGCACCCCCTTGCCCTCCATCACCGGCTTGGAAGCCAGCGCTCCGCGGTTGCCCAACCCCAAAATGGCCGTGCCGTTGGAAATCACTGCCACCAGGTTACCCTTACTGGTATATTCATAGGCCAGCCGCGGGTCTCTTTCAATTTCCAGCACCGGCACCGCCACCCCCGGTGTATACGCCAGGCTCAAGTCGCGCTGGGTTTCCAGCGGTTTGCTGGGCACCACGCTGATCTTACCCGGTCGCCCTCCCATACGGTGATATTCAAGCGCATCTTCAGCAGTCGTCTTCAACATAATTAATCCTCCGCAAGCAAAATGATCCGGTCTTCCGGCGCAAAGGTGATCTGGTCCGCTTTCACCGGATTCAGGTGAATGCCGTAAGCCTTATCGGCATCGGCATGTTCCGCCTGCACCCGGTAACCCAGCGCCACCGCCCCATTGCGGCGCGCGGCTTCCACCACCGTGTAGAAATTCATGGCCACGCCTGTCTTGACCAGACTGGAAGCTGGTTTCATATAGAGTTCTGAACCTTCTGGATCAAACAAATCCTGGAACACATCCACAAGTTCCTTCTTTTCGGAAATCTGCGCCAGCATCAGGCTGATCAGCTTGTCGCTGACAATGAAATCATCGGCCCGCGTCACCTGGGCCAAATCGCGGTTGCGCACATCCAGCATTTCGCTGACCACGGTGATGGTGTGTCCGCTCTCCTCAGACATGGCCCGCAGCAGCAGCAGCGTCACCAGCGTGGCTGCATCGGCGGCCTGCACATCCATCCGATCTGAATAGCTCAAGACAATGCCGTGTTTGAATCGCTTTAGATCCAGCGCTTCCAATGCCTGGCGTTGGGTGGTTTCGCTATATTTGAAGGTGACATCAAGGTGCTTCAAAGCTGTCAGGCCCAGTTCTTCGGCAAAATCAGGTTTCAAAAATGCCTCTTGCGGAGCGGCCACCAGCACATGAGACCCTTTTGCCATGTAATAGTCCAGTTCGCGAATAATCACCGGCGCCCGTTCATTCCAGCCCAGCATTAAGATATACTCAGGAGATTCATGGATCACGCCATCTTTAATGATTGCGTCCGTATTGACGCCCAGGTCTGTCTTTCCTGAAAGCACAACTGTGTCGTCATCTGCCGAAACTGCGATCACCTGATCACCTTTTTCAATCCGCGTGTCCATCGGCGGGTTTAGGAGCACTTTGCCGTCTTTGAACAATCCCATCACAGCAGATGTTTCATAAGCCAGTAAGGCTTCCCCAAAAGTTTTTCCAACCAGAGATGGCTCACTTTTAAAGTAAATTTCATCACCGCCAAAATCCAGCAGTTCGGTGAACACCACCGAAAGACCCGACTGACTGCAGGTCTGGGCGGTGACGCGGGAAATGATCTCGCTGGCTGCCACCAGCTGCACTTCGTTCCGGCTCACCATGCGCGCCACTTCCATATGATCCGGGTCGCGAATGACCGCAACAATATGGTAAGGCTCCGGCCGGCGAGCGGGGTCGTTGGTCAGCGCCAGAATGGTTTTGATCACATGCGCATCCGGCTCTTCTGCATCTTCTGGTGCCAGGATGATAATAGAGCGCGCAGTATACGGATTGATCATGTTCAAATCAGTGCGGTCAATCGGGTTGCCTGAACGCGTCACAATGCGGGTGTGGCCTGTGTTGCCCACCCGGGCAAGAATCTCATCATCCATCTCCACCTTGTCTTTATCTGCCAGAATGGCAATGCACCCCGATTTCTGGTTGGCATTGGCTGCCACCACCTCAGTGATAATGGTGAAAATCTGCGGAGACCAGCCCAAAATGACGGTGTGATTCTTTTCCACCACAAAGGAACGTCCTTTACGCAATTCTTCAATTTTTCCTTCTATGCCGCTGGTCAGCACGCCGATCAGGGTGCTGACAATGAATACGCCGCCCATGGTCACGAAAAACATCGCGAACAGGAACGGCCACGAACCCGTATCGCCCCCCATGGTGCCGGCATCCAGGGTGCGCATTAAACTCATCCAGGCAACCTCAAAAAAGGAGTATTGGGTGCCATCTTCTTTAAGGCCAATCGGTGTGATAACCACTACAAATGAAACAACTGCAATAAGAAGAACACTGAGAGCCAGAAGCCAGCCAATCAGAGCAATGGGGCCGCGAGACATGGTGTTGTCAAACTGGTAGCGCAATTTATCCTGAAGGGATATTTTTTTCATGGCAAAGGTCTCCCGGAATTTAGGGTGAGAGCATTATCAGCCTATTAAACTCTAAAGTAAACGCTTGTGCAAGCCGAATAGCCCCTAAATTGCGCAGCGAAAACCAATAAATTCGCGCGCCTCGTCAGGCATGGCGCGGCGGCGGGCCGTGCAGCGGGCATGACGCGCTTCAAAAAACCATGCTCCGCCGCGCAGCACCCGTGCGCCTTCCTCATCCCCCTCCTCGATCAAATATGGGTAGTAACGGAAGGTTGAAGCCGTCCACTCCCAAATATTACCGCTCATATCTGCGCAGCCGTAGGGTGAATCGCTCTCAGGCGAGGTCTTCCCCACCGGCCACACCCCCTCACTCTCAACATTTGCCAGCCCTTCTCTCATCTCATTTCCCCAGGGCCAGATGCGTCCATCACCGCTGCGCGCAGCCTTTTCCCATTCGGCCTCGCCGGGCAGGCGCACATTCCATCCGGTTTTCTTCCGCAGCCAGCGGTTGAAAGCCTGTGCGGCTTCCCAATTCACTCCCGTCACGGGTTCATTCAGGCCGCTTTCCCCGCCGTCAGCCATTTTCCACCCCGGCGGGGCCGGAAAATCGCTTTCCTTCAAAAAGCACCCATACTGCTGGACGGTCACCGGATAACGCCCCATCCAGAAACGGTCCAGCCAATGTTTCGAGGGTGGACTTTCCAGACGGACATCAGCCAGCGGGTCGCGTTCAGGGTTAGCCCCCATCCAGAACCAGCCCTCCGGCACCAGAGCAAATTCCATTTTTATGTCTTCATTCAACCATAAAACCAGGCGGTGGCTTTTCAAACCAAGCCCCTGATCAGAAAACCGGAAACGCATCAAATGCGCCGAGCGGGTCAGTTCCATCATCAAGGTAGTTTCTGGGGCCTGTTTCTCACCCAAAAAAAGATTGACCGTCCGCTGTTCATCGCCATCCAGTTCCACCTCATCCGGCGCAGCAATCAGACAGTTCTCTGGGTCAACCAGCCTCACCTTCGCCCTGACCTTCCCCATATTCTTCAGCACCACCCCTTCGCTCATAATGGCGGCCTCCACCTGCGGCAAACCCAGCCTGGCGCGAATCAACACCTGTGCATCGCCGCCTGTGCTGTCCAGGTTCAGGCGGGTTTCCAGTTCAGTTCCATGCACCCCGCCTGCTGCCTTATTCGCATTTACAGTCAAATTCAGACAGATTGTCTCCTGCGGTGGAATAGCAAAAAACGGATCCGGCACCTCAAGCCAATCAGGCGTCTTTCTCACCCGGCCCTTCAAAACGGCATCACCCATATTGGACAGGCTCAATTGCAATTTCCGGGTTTCATCCTGGCTCAGTTCACCCACATCCAGTTCCGCCGCCGGGCAGATCAGCCTGGCCGCTGTGGTCGTCACCCGCGCCAGCAGCACAGCATCTCCTCCATTTGACTCGATTTTCAGATTGGCTTCATAAGTACCCGAAGCGAGCCCCTCTGTCCGTGCCTTCACCATCACCGTGGTTTCCTGTCCGGCCAGCAGGCTCACCTGGCGCGGGCGCGCCATCAGCCAGTTTTCACCGGTCAGGGCGGCGTTTAAAACGGCGCTGCCGGGGTTGGTCAATTTCAAAGCCAGTTCTGGTTCAGTGCTGTTTTCCACCCGGCCAAATTCCAGATCCGGCGGATCAAACACCAGCAAAGGCGAGCACAATGTCATTGCGGCCGTCACTTTGATGTTTCCACCATTGGAAAGAACAAATAGCGATCCCTGATATTCCTCCCGCTGCGGAAAGCCCGGCACATGCAGGATGCTCGGCGTCAATGTCACAACGGCCCGCCTGCCCTGATCCACCTGAAAGGTGGTGGGTGAAACCGTGAACCACGGGGAAGAGCTGATGATGGAGCCGCTCACTGGGCCCACCCCCACATTGCGCAGGGTCAGGGTTTGCTGCGGCTGGCTTCCTTTGGGCACATTGCCAAAATCGATATGCGTCTGGGCGGCCTCAAGCAGTGGCAGCCCCACCAGCAATTTAACCGGCAGCATGCGCACGCCGCCGTTGCTTTTCACCGTGAGAATGGTGTTGTGGGTGTTGGTCTCCAGGCCGCTGGTGTCAATCAGGAGTTGAAGCGTGGCAGATTTTCCCGCGCCAATGGCAAAGGCAGTTTCTGAAAGGCTGATCCAGCGCACTCCGGATGGCACAGAAAGCGTACCGGTCAGCAGTCCGCTGCCCGCATTGGTCACCGTCAGGCGGTGCTGTTTCTTCTCCCCCGGCGTCAGCGGCCCAAAAGAAAGCGGCTGGTGGCGCAAATCCAGCACCGGTATGGTGGTTTTTGGCGGTGAAACAGGCCGGGTGGATGGTGGAGAAGGCGGCGTTTTGGCCGGCGGGTGGATCACCCTTACCGCCGTTGGCGCGGTGCACCACGGGCAGGCTTTCAGGTGGTTCGAATAAACATGGCTCCGCTCTCGCACGCATTGGGTCAGACTGCTTTCCACCGTGGCCAGGGCGTCCACCCAATGGCGCGGTGAAACCCGCTGGGCCGGGCGGGCATGGCCGTCCACAAAAGTCTGCATGAACAATTCCTGCAAACGCGGCGGCAAAACCTCAAAGGGAGGGGTATTGGGCGCCGGCACCACAAGATTGGCATGTGGTTTGTAGGGGAACAGGCCGCGCCTGATTTTTTCGGCCACCTGGGGCGGCTCGCCTCCACCTTTCCACACCCCTCTGAAGGGATGGTTGCCTTCCATCAATAACTGGAAGATCAGCACTGCCAGGCCGAAATAATCGGCTTCAAAGCGCCGCGGGCGGTTTTGAAACAGCACCCCTTGGAGTTCTGGCGGCGTATATTCCGGCTTGCCCACCGGGCAATAATACACCCGTCCGGCTGGCAGGCGCACCTGAAACGAATCAGCATCGATAATCGTCACCAGCGCCCGTTCCGTCACCAGGATATTGCTTTCATTCATATCACCAATGACATAATCCCGCTCGTGCAGCGAGCGCACCGCTGCCGCCAGGTTGCGCGCCGTGCGCAGCAGGTAACGCCAGTCAAAGCCGGTTTTGCGCCGCAAGGTGGGGTTGATCACCGAAAAGATCTTCACCGTGCCGCCAATAAACGGCATCAGGTAGCCGGTCAGCGCCTGATCTTCTCCGTAAAGCAGTTCCATTGGCCAGGCGATGGAATGATGCCCTTCGTCACGGTGGGTTTCTTCGGGCGGGTTTTGCTGCATCCAGATCAATTTCTGGGCATATTCACTGGCCGGGGGAGTGTGGTAGAGCTTGGCCACCTGCCCGGCGCGGTTGGAGACGCGGTAAATGGTGGCCTCGCCCCCACGGCCCACTTCTGCCTCCAGTTGAATGCGATTTTTTCGTCCGTCAAAAACCTGCATGCGCTGCTCACCGCCTGATCATGATGTTGAAATTATAGCACACTCACCCGGTGCTTAAACCAAAAGAGGGATGGCATGCCATCCCTCTTTTGGTTTGCTTTCTGGTAATCCAGAAGTGGAATTAGAGAACTTCCACCACGGCGCCAGCGGCTTCCAGTTTGGCTTTCGCATCGGCGGCAGCTTCTTTGGAAACAGCAGACAGAACCTTGGAGCCAGCGGTTTCGGCCATCGTCTTGGCTTCGACCAGGCCCAGGTTGGTGAGCTGGCGGATGACTTTGATGGTTTCGATCTTCTTGGGGCCGGCGTCTTTGATCACGACATCAAATTCGGTCTTTTCTTCGACGGGTTCGGCGGCGGCGGCGGGGCCAGCGGCAACAGCCACGGCGGCCACAGGAGCGGCGGCGGAAACGCCCCACTTTTCTTCCAGTTTCTTAACCAGTTCGGCGGCTTCCAGAACGGTCAGCGCGCTCAAATCAGCAATCAGTTTTTCCATGTCAGCCATTTTAAAAATCTCCTTGCAAAATGCTTTGTTTTGTTAGTTGAAAAAATTATGCTGCGGGGGCAGCTTCGGCGGCGCCACTCTTTTCAGAGTGAGCCTTGACGACGGCAGCCAGCGAACGAGCAGGTTCGGCGAGAACGCGAACCAGCTGTGAAGCCGGGGCCGAGAGCACGCCCAGCAGTTGAGCGCGCATAACAGGCAGGGGGGGCAGTTCGGCCAGCGCTTTGACGGCAGCGGCATTGATGTATTGGTCACCCAGGAAACCAGCCCGAACTTTGAACATTTCATTGTTGCGGGTCAGTTCGGTGAATGCCTTCGCCAACGCAGGCGGATCTGTAAAAGCAAAGCCAATAATGGTATTGCCTTCCAGCATGGATTCAGGGCAGCTCATCCCGTATTTCTTCAGGGCGCGGCGGAACAGGGTGTTCTTCACAACATGAAATTCACCACCAGCTTCGCGCAGCTTGGTACGGGCGGCATCAATTGCCTTCTGATTCATCTTGGAGTATTCAAGAATGAAAATGGCCTGGCTCTTGCCAATCCAGTTCTCATAATCAGTCACCATGACGGTTTTGTGTTGCTTTGTAAAAGCCAATTGAGAGTCACCTCCTTCCGGTTAAGGATAGAAAAAAAAAAGTCTTTATCTGGCCCCCACCAGATAAAGACTTTTCAGATTCACATCCTGGCAGGCCCGCTTTCTCAGCGGCGCCCTTCCGGAAAAGTCTTCACCTCGGCAGGATATTAAGCCTTACGGCACCAGCGGTCTACAGTGAAAATTTGTTCAGCCCCACCGGGGCAGGGCTGATTATACCACAAGATTACTCTTTCTTGTTCATCGTCTGGGCAAGCAGGGCATCCACTTTGATGCCAGGGCCCATGGTCGAGCTGATGGTGATGTGGCGGATGTAGGTGCCACGCGCCGCAGCGGGTTTCGCCTTCTTGATGGCTTCCATGAAGGTTTCGAGGTTTTCATAGAGTTTATCAAGATCAAAGGAAACCTTGCCCAGCGGCGCATGAATGTTGGCGGTCTTATCCAGACGGAATTCAACGCGGCCAGCCTTCGATTCTTTGATCACCCGACCCAGATCTTCAGCAGGCACCACGGTGCCAGCTTTGGGGTTCGGCATCAAACCGCGGGGACCGAGGACACGGCCCAGACGGCCTGCCTTGCCCATCATATCAGGTGTGGCAATGGCAACGTCAAAATCAGTCCAACCAGCCTGAATCTTGGCGATCCATTCATCTGAATCAGCAATGTAATCGGCGCCAGCTTCCTGGGCGCGCGCCACACCTTCACCCTGGGTGAAGACCAGCACACGCACGGTCTTGCCCAGGCCGTTGGGCAGCACAACCACATCGCGCACCTGCTGATCAGCCTGACGGGGATCCAGGCCCATGCGCAGGTGGACTTCAACCGTCCCATCGAACTTGGTGTAGGACGTCTTCTTGATCAAATCAAGCGCAGTGCGGGGGTCATAAGCGCGGTCAAGTTCAACCTGAGCCACTGCGGCAATATATTTCTTTCCGTGTTTAGCCATTTTAACTCCTTTGTGGTGCTAACGGGCGCTGAGCGCCCTCCCATCCGGGGTCAGTCGATGACCACCAGACCCATGCTGCGGGCGGTGCCTTCAACCTGAAGAATCGCGTCATTGATATCGACAGCGTTGGTGTCTTTCATCTTGATTTCAGCAATCTCGCGCACCTGGGCACGGGTGACTTTGCCAACCTTGTTGCGGTTGGGCTGGTCAGAACCCTTGGCCACAGCCGCGGCTTTGCGCAGCAGAACCGAGGTGGGCGGTGATTTGAGGATGAAAGTGAATGAACCATCCGTGTAAATGCTGACTTCAGCAGGGATGATATCGCCAGCACGGTTAGACGTGCGGGCATTGTATTCCTTGCAGAACGCCATGATGTTCAGACCATGCCCGGCGAGGGCAGGACCGATCGGCGGTGCAGGGTTGGCCTTTCCGGCCGTGATTTGCAGACGAACGATAGTTTTTAGTTTCTTAGCCACAATTTTACTCCTTGGTGGTTATAACGGGATGTTTCAGGGAGTCCCTCCCACGCTGATCAGGCCAGCTTTTGTCCGGCCTGTCTATGCCTTTTCAACCTGCAGAAAGTCCAGTTCAACCGGGGTTTCGCGGCCGAAGAAGTTGACCATCACGCGCACCTTGGTGCGTTCCATGTCAATTTCTGAAACCGTGCCGCGGAAATCATTGAACGGCCCATCCACAATGCGCACGCGCTCGCCAATTTTGAAGGTCACCTTCACCATCGGCGCTTCGGCTTCCATCCGTTTCAAGATCTGCGAGACTTCTTCCGGACGCAGCGGAGTCGGCGCATTGCCCATGCCGACAAAACCCGTCACGCCTGGCGTGTTGCGCACCACATACCATGACTCTTCGGTCATGATCATATTGACCAGAACATAACCGGGGAACACATGGCGTTCGATGGTGCGGCGTTTTCCGTCTTTAACTTCGATTTCTTCCTGAGTGGGGATGATGACATCAAAAATGAAGTCCTTCATCTCCATCGTCTCAATGCGCTGCTCGAGGTTATGGCGCACCTTGTTCTCGTAGCCCGAGTAACAATGCACCACATACCACGAACGCTGATCCGATAATGCTTCAGTCGGAAAATCTGGCACAATGCCAGATGCCTGAGCCGGTTGAGCTGCCTTGCGGCTTTCTTCAACAGGCTGGCTGCCTTCTTCTAACGGCTTATCGGAAGTGTTCATGCTGCCTCTCTAAAAAAATGGGATTATATCGTCACCAATAACGACATAATCGTGGAGAAAATGCCATCCAGCGTACCTAAAAGCACAGACATCACAACCAGAACAATTAGCACGATGCGAGTCAGGCTCCAGGCTTCCTGGGTGGTTGGCCATTTTACCTTGCGCAGTTCGCCGCTTGTTTCACGGACATACTGCTGGATACCCTGGCCCATACGCTGGAAAAAGTTCGGTTTGCTTTCGGTTTCAGCCACGCTGTACACTCCTTCTTACGACATAAACGCCGCCTTCTCGGACGGCGTTGTTTTCAGGCAGGCCAGGCAGGAATCGAACCCACAACCCCCGCTTTTGGAGAGCGGTGCTCTGCCAGTTGAGCTACTGGCCTGTGTGCCGGAGGCTGTTGTTCACCGCCTCCGGCGCTATCACTACTTGGTTTCGCGGTGCGCAGTGTGCTTGCGGCAGCGCGAGCAATATTTCTTCAATTCCATACGCCCAGGATCATTGCGGCGATTCTTTTCAGACGTATAGTTGCGTTCTTTGCACTCAGTGCAGGCGAACGTGATAACCGGGCGAATGTCTTTCTTTTTTGAACCCATAATTTCTCTCGCAGCGGCCTTCTATCAGGCGACTGCATCTCCTTTTCTATCTGTCTTAGTCCAAAATCTTGGTAATGACACCCGCACCGACGGTCAGGCCGCCTTCGCGGATGGCGAATTTCGAGCCCTGCTCCAGAGCCACCGGCACGATCAGTTCCACTTCCAGGTTCACATTGTCACCC